>Ga0256914_1000104_pt1 | contig 80984 bp, 88 predicted proteins | sample HulkmetaG_FD_191571 | JGI IMG/M metagenome (GOLD analysis project Ga0256914, IMG submission 191571) | Hydrothermal chimney microbial communities from Main Endeavour vent field at the Juan de Fuca Ridge, Pacific Ocean - Hulk | ecosystem: Environmental > Aquatic > Marine > Hydrothermal vents ...
GCTCCTCGTGGTGCTGTTCGTCATTGGATTGTTGTTAAGGATGGTAAGATAGCAAACTATCAATATCACGCACCAACATCAGGAAACGCAACACCTAAAACACAGATGAAGTTTGTCTGGGATGTAATAAAGGCTAATGTTAAAGCACCAACAAACATAAAAGGTGCATATATAGAGTCAATCCAATGCTTAATAGGTCCATATGAGGCAGCTGCATATAATACATATGTGACAGAGGAGTTACCACCAGATGAGTGGACTGGTGTTGACTATGTACGTGCATTAAGAAGCTTTGACCCATGTATAGGATGTGCAGTACATCTAGAACTTGCAGGTAGGAAAATAAGAAAGTACATATCACCAATAGCGTGGTCTCCATGAGTAATGAGGAAGAATTTGTAAAATTTGTAAAAACTATAGTTAAGACATATCTAGAGATTAGAAAAGCTGTTGAAGATATTGAGACAGAGATTATAAATGCATTAATAGAACCTATAAAAAATCTTGAAAGAAAATACACAGTTAGAAGACTTATTAATGAAATTCTTGAAGATCTTGAGAAGAAATAACACATCTATAAACACAATCCCACCTATCTTCGAAATAGTACTCTATATTCAATATCTGTAATATCTTTCTAAATGCCTCAATAACACTACTAACACACTTCTCAGTTATCTTATCAAGCATTTTAAGATTTTCAGGTTTAAATAATATTAAGTATATATCACAATTCTTAGAAAACATCTTTAAGTATAGTGCAATATCAATTATTGAGAATGAGTGAGAATATTTATTTAAAGTCATACTTTTTAACTCTTCAATATTTTCATTATCTAAATCAGATATTCTATATATTTCATATCTATTCTCTATATTTCCTGAATCTATAATTATGATTTTGTCATAGTTTTCCTGTTGTACTATTGTTATTATATCTAAAATTTTTGTCTCTAATGGATATACATGTACCATGTCTCTATATTCGTCTCTAACTATGTTAGAGATACAGTGTACAAATCTTGTTCCAATACCCTCATCTGTGAATAATGTATTTCCGAGACCTATAATTGCTATTTTCATTATTTTTCTGAAATGTTATGGTAGGTTAATACTTTATATCTGTACACTAGTTATATTAGGCGTGGAGCTAACTAGGAGAGAGTTCCTGAAGGCTTGTCTAATGGCAGCTCTTGCTGGAGGTATTGTGATGTTGTTGAGAGATAAGATTACTCCCATAGTTAAGGCACTTGAGAAGTATGAGGGTAGTGTTGATCCTCTTGAAATTTATTGGATTGAATGTGCTGACTGTGCTGGTGACACTATAGCACTTCTAGATGCTACAATTGTGTCAAGTTCAATAGTTTCAAAATTCCTCCTCGAGAAGTTTAATCTAGGTTCAGAACTTAAGCTTGCATGTGGATTAACTTTAAACATTAAAGAACTTGCAAAGAAAGGTCTTGGATGGTGGGTTCCACCACTAAATTCTGACTTAGTGTATGTACTTCTAGGTCTTGGTGTTGGATTAGTAGCACATGACACTGTTAGACCTGAGTGGGGTGAAGCTATAGAGATCTTAGGTAAGTATATCAAACCTCACTACCCAGCTGTATATGTAGAGTTCTTTGAAGATCTAGTTAAGAGAATTATGGAGGGTAAACCTCCAGTATATGCACTAGTTCTTGAAGGTGCACTTACAGACGAAGTATTTTACAAGAAGTATCATAATGGTTGGAATGCTATTTTAGGTGAGAAAGTTGTTAATGGTAAGAGAGTACCATGTACAATAACTGAGTGGTTCTACAAGTTCTGTAAAGGTGCTGTAGCAGTTGTCGGTGTTGGTACATGTGCATGTTATGGTGGATTACCATCAAACTATGCACCTGACACATACAAATTTGTTCTAAGCTATGCAGCATCTCACTCACCATCAGGAGCTATGGGCATATTTCCAGATCCATTAAAAGGACAGCCAGGATTTGTTAAGAAATATCTAGAATATGCTGAGAAGGGTATACTTCAGGAAGTTTGGGAGTGGAGTGAGGAGGAGGTTAAGGTATTTAAAGATGCTCTAGTTCCATACTACAACTTCATATTTAAGAAAGTTCCACCATCAATATCTTGGAAGGCTAGTAGTAAGATTGCAGTTGCAGTTCCTGGATGTCCAGCAAATGGTAATGCAATATCTCTAACACTTGCATACTTACTAATAAAGTATTTGAGAATTGTAATTCCTGAGCTTAGAGAGATTGTTGATGCAGTTACAGAGCTTGATGAATATTGGAGACCTAAGTATGTAGCTATTAAAGTTAAGGGTGAAGAGATTATTAGAGTACCACTGTTTGGATATAAGCTACATGCACCATTAACGATCGAGGGTAAGTATATCACAGGTACTGGTGTTAAAGCATCACTATGTGCTGGATGTCCAAGATATAAGGAGTATATGGCTAGTAGATTAAAGGCATATCCAGCAGATGGATCAGGATATTGTCTATACAGTGTTGGTTGTAAAGGTCCTGTAAGTACATGTCCATGGAATGCTCTTGGATGGATAATAGACTACGATCCAGTTACTGGAGAGTTTGAGTTTGGTGAAGAAGCACCCGGTGCATGTACTAAGACAGGTGCTCCATGTATTGCATGTGTAATGCCAGGATTTAGCGATGCTTATGAACCATTCTTCGAAGCTGCAGCAGCTCCAAGAGTTGCTCAAGGTACTCTAGAAGCACTTGCAAATGTTCTAATACCAGCAGCTGCAGGTGTTGGTGCAGCATTTGCACTACGTGAATATGTTAAGAAGAAGAGAAGTGAAGCTGAATCAACTACTTCATCGGGACAAGAGTCCTCCGAGGAAAAGACTCAAAAATCTTAACAGGATAACTATATTGTGGATCTCTTAAGCTTCGTACTCTGGTACCTCTCAATACCGACAGTAGCAATCTTTGTTGGAGGTCTAGTATACAAGGTTATGAGATATGCACTACTAGCTAGAATACATGTACCAAAGCCAGAGTTTAGATGGAGAGAGAAGGCAATTAAGAAAGGATCATTCTGGGATATAGGATTTTGGCATTGGATTAAGGAGATAATAATGGTGTTTCTAAGACCAATAATATGGTGTGCTAGATCAAACGTTCTAGACCTCGTTGGTGGTCTACTATTCCTACACATATTCGGCATAATACTAATACTATTCCTAGTTGGTACACATGTAGCAATATGGCTAAACTACATGCCATATCTAAAACTTGGAGCATTAAGTCTAGTACCTGCAGCTGTAGCTATTGAAAAATTCTGGTTTGGACTATGTCTAGCAGTTAAGTATAGTGCAGGTGTTGAACATCTAAGTCCATGGGGATTACTCACATATGCAGGTAATGCATACATGCTAGCACTTATAGTAATTGCAGCAATAACATACAAATTTGTTGATCATCTAGTTAAGGTTAAGAGACATATAATAAATATAAGACCAGGAGATTTTGCAGCATTACTACTCCTACTAGCAGTAGTATTGTCAGGATTTGCAGCAGCATTCTCACCAATAACAACACCAATAACAGTTCAGAGATTTCTACTAGGACTACATGTACTATTTGGAGAGATATTCTTCATGGTACTACCATTCACAAAGTTTTCACACTTCGTATTTGGCTACTGGTACGGTAAGATTCATGAATTATACGATACATATGCTAAGAGAGGTGTGTAACCATGATGGCTCTAGAAAGTAGAAAAGATCTAGATAAAGCCTTTTGGAGACTTAGCAAGTATATAGAATCTAACATAATACACTACGTAGAGAATTGTATTAGCTGTGGAATATGTTATGAGATATGTCCAGCATTTCATATAGATAAGAGATATGCACCTGCACCTATAGGTGAATGGTTTAGAAGATTCTATCGTAGATATATGAATCCTATAGCTAGAGCACTTGGAAAACTTGCACATGCATACCCATTAACAAGAGAGAATCTCTTAAAGGCAAGAGAATACGCGTATAGATGTACAAACTGTGCAGCATGCTACATGGTGTGTGCGGCTGGAATTGATAGTGGAACACTAGCATTAATGTGTAAAGCACTTATAGATAGTGCAGGACTAACACCACAGGCAGTTAAGGTATTAGAAGAGCTTGAAGCTACTAGAAAATACATAACACCAAAAGTTGAGGAACTATATGCTAAATTCCAGGAAGAATTGAAGAAGTATGTACCTGAAGTGTCTGTAGGTGAGAGAGATAGGACAGCCTACATACCTGTAAGTATTGTAGATCTAGTATTTGGAAAAGATGCATTAATATCAACAATTAGAGTACTTGAGAAAATTGGAATAACATGGACATTACCTAGAGAACCTGTAGGTATTAGACCACCAATGGGGTATGTTACAGGTAATTTTGCAGAATTTGCATCACTTGTAAGAAGAATCTACCTAGAAGCTAAAGAGCTTAATGCAAAGATGATACTTGTAGTAGATTGTGGATATACATACCCAGCCTTAAGATTTGAAGGACCATACATAGCAGAGATTGAGCAGCCATGCAAAATTATGAGTGTTGTAGAACTATTTGAGGACTATGCAGAGAGAGGTCTCCTACCTGTTAGAGAAGGTCATGATGCAGCAATATGGCATGACCCATGCATGTTAATGAGGAGAGGTGGAGTAGAGATGCCACATGCACTACTTGAGAGAATTGCAACACCACTTAAACCAAAGTGGAAGGGAAGATATGTGAGATGTTGTGGTGGAGGCTCACACATGTTCTTCTTACATGAAGAAGTTGCTAAAGCATTATCAGAAGTTCTTGAGATAGATCTAGTAAGAATGTTAGATTCATTCTCAAGAGAGATAGCTGAATTTAGTTTAAAGATGGCTGAACATAGAGTTGAAGAATTATTAACAAAGATGCCTAGAGTAATAGTAACAGCATGTCACTCATGTGTATTCATGCTTAGAAAAGCATTAGAGAAAGTTAGCACAGTCAGGATAGATGTAAAACATGTATCTGAGCTTGTTGCAAAACAGCTCATGTAGAAGACTCTTTAAAAAATTCTAAATTTTCTAAACATATCTTCATAAACTTAATAAGACTATTGAAATTATTGATAGTACTATTAGAAACAACTTATATAGACCAAATTCTCTATAATGAAATATTGAGAATAGTGTAGGTATTATGAATGAAAATCTCAATATTAATGATGTTATAGAGATTTCACCAATAGCATAGCAGATTATTGCTAGATACGAACCAACACAACTAAATATACCTGCAATAATTCCTGGAATGTATGTTAAAATATTCCTGATGTAAGATATGTGCCTTCTGTAGTATACTACTAGTGATATTGTTTCGACAATATACATGAATAGTAGACAGGTAATATAACTATGGAGTATGTGTACTAGTTCTGCAATCTTAATAATAACTCCAAGTAGACCCCATGTGAAGAATGTTATTAATGCGTACAGTATTCCACTAATTTTAAATTTTCTATTACCTTCTCTCAATCCTTCAATTGTTGATAATATAACTGTCAATATTACAAATATTAGACCAACGTATTGGTAAATATTTAACCTTTCATTTAGCATAAATATTCCAACAGTTAATGGTATTATGAAGTTCATTCCAAGTATTATATTAACTAATGATGGACTACATGTAGCATTTGCTCTATATAGTGATATTGCACCTGAAGTACTTAATAATCCTAGAAATATTCCTACTATTATTGATTCAAATGTTATACTTTCAGGAATTTTAGATATTAATATTATAGTTGATACAATTGTTGCAGTGGTGTTTAAAGTTATTAAGAAAAGCCATTCAGGTATATCTTCACTTCTAGAAGCTATTATGTATAATGTCCTAGATAGTCCAAATAGTATTAATGCAATTATTGCAAAATATATCCAGTACACTGATACATAGTCTAATCACGATATACTTAATTATATCCTGTATATGACTATAATCGATGTCATACGAAGAAATTTTCAATATATCAAAAAGATTGTTTGAAGAGGCTAGAAAGATATTTCCTGGTGGTGTTAATAGTCCTGTGAGATTGATGAAGCATCTACCATACCCATTCTACATAAAGAGAGCATATGGAGCGTATATAGAGACTGTTGAAGGAGTTAAATTGATAGATTACTGCATGGCGTTTGGACCTCTAATACTTGGTCACTCGCCTGAGAATGTGAGAAAGGCAATAATACAATTTTTGGAGAGAGGATGGATGTATGGTATACCTACTGAGCTTGAAATTGAGTATGCTAAGACAATTATGAAACATTTTCCAAGTATTGAAATGATGAGAATAGTAAATACAGGAACTGAAGCAACAATGAATGCTATTAGACTTGCAAGAGCATATACAAAGAGGAAGTATATTGTAAAATTTGACGGTTGTTATCATGGAGCTCACGATTATGTGCTTGTTAAAGCTGGTAGTGGTGCAGCAACATGGGGAGTACCTACAAGTGCTGGTGTTCTTGAAGAAGTTGCTAAATACACAATAGTACTACCATTTAACGATATTGAAAGTGTTGAAAAAACATTTAGACAATTTGGAAATGAGATAGCATGCATAATTGTCGAACCTATAATGGGTAACTATGGCTTAATTATTGGTGATAGAGAATTTATAAAGACATTAAGAGAACTATGTGACAGATATGGATCAATACTCATATTTGATGAAGTAATTACAGGATTTAGAGTTAGTCTAGGAGGAGCACAAGAATACTATGGCATAAAGCCAGACCTGACAACTCTAGGAAAGATTGCTGGAGGTGGATTTCCAATAGGAATATTTGGAGGTAGACGAGACATAATGGAACTAGTAACACCATCAGGACCTGTATACAACGCAGGAACATTTAATGCACATCCAATATCACTAATAGCAGGATTAGAAACAATAAAAACACTAGAAACAGGAACACCATACACAATAGCAAACAAGGCAGCAGAAAAAATATCAAAAACTATAGAAGATCTATTTCAAAGAAGAGGAATAGATGTCAAGGTAGTACATATAGCATCAATGTTTCAAATATATTTCACAAATAGAGAAATTAGGAATGCAGATGATGTAAGAAATTCAAACATTAAAGCATATGAAGAATTTCATAAAGAGTGTCTAAGAAATGGTATATACCTAACACCAAGTCAATTTGAAGTAAACTTCACATCTTCAAGTCATGATGATGAAATAATTGAGAATACTATATCAAAGCTTGAAAATATTATCGAGAAATTACAACTCAATTAAAGTTTGACTTCTTTGAGTATTATCCTGCAAGGAGAACCGAACTCTACATGCATGATATCATACTCCTTTAGGTGTATTTGTTCGATTGCTGCTACGTATAGTATTGCGATTGCACAAGGTCTTGCTTGAATCATTTTCTGCAAATCTGGTCTTTTCTTAAGGAAGTTTTCTATTACAGTACATATTTTATGAAATGCACAGTCTCTTATCTCTATCCTTATTTCATCTCCAAGCAGTTGTGAATGAACGTAGCTTGCCGTCTTTAGAGGTTCGAATTGTGTTAAAAGACTATCTAATACTTTTAAGTTATCTTCTATGGACGAAGCTTTAGCTCTATCTACTATTAGACTTCTTACAGTCATTCTGGCAGCCTCTCTTAACATGGCCAGTAATCCTCTGCCTGTCATTAGTTTATGCGCTGCATGGATAAGTGTTATTAGAGCGACTTCCTTTATATCTAATGCTAGCAATTTTACCTCGTCAATCATAATTCTCACCTTCTGACTAGTATCTTGCGAACTGCTTCAATATATCTATCAAGTTCCAATAATATGAGACCAATATTTGGATTCTTGCTAGTTAGTATACCTACGTATATACGTCTCCCTCCGGGAATATCATCAAGAGGTATTGAACGTACAATCAGTTTACCCTCCGAACCGCTTAAGATGGCTTCTTCGAGTCTTGAGTTCATTAAACTTCTATAAACTCTCCTTGATGGACCCATAAATGCTGAGAACATTGCAGCTATGGTATGTGGGCTTGCTTGTATTTCATATGCTATTGACGTATGTATGAGTAGACCATCATCTCTTGAGATTATAATACCTCTAATATCAGGACTACACCTATTTAGTAACTCACGAGACACTCTTTCAAGCATGCTCGAGACACTTTCAGCCATATTGTTGTATGTATATCTGAGTATTTTTACAACTTTACGCCTCAAAGCCCTTGCATGAACGTTAGATCTGTAAAAGTAGACACGTTAGATCTATATACTACGACTTTAAGACTTTTACGTATGAACTGTAAGATTTTCAGAATTAAGAATGGACAATTTAAACAGCTGAAAATGACCCCTGTCAGACTAACTGACTACATACTGAGAGAAAATAAAAATATAAACAACATACTAATCGAAATAGATGAAAAAATAGTACTAAATGTAGATGATGATACCTGGCAAGGCTTAGAGTGTGATGATAATAGGGTAGGCTGATTATTCTAGGTTTTTTAATATTTTTAACATTTTTAATGCATCTTTCTCTAACATTGGAGATTCGCAAATTATGTTTACTCTGTTGAATGTGTTTTTAAATTTCTTGAGACATATTATTAAATTTTTAAATGATGGTTTATCTATTTCTAGTGGCATATGTTCATCTTCTAAATCTTGAACACATGTGAAATGTGTGTGTAGATTTTTTAAATCTTTTAAATTTTCTAATATTTTCATAAGTATGTCCTCATAATTTATAATTCCTCTATTTCTGATGTAGATATGTGCCCAATCTATACATGGTACAACGTATCTTATACCAATGTCTTTACACAATCTCAAGACTTCATCTAATGTTCCAAATTGAGAATCTTTACCCATAGTTTCTATAGCTATTTTACATGTGTAGCCATTCTTCTCAATATAATCTGCTACTATTTTCAAATTTTGAAGTACTAATCTGTAGCATAGTGTTGGACCGTAAGACATGTAGTATGCTGCATGAATAACAACGTAGTGTGAATTAAACATGTTTGCTATATCTAGGCATTTCTTAATAATTTCTAAAGATCTCTCTCTAACATCAAGCTTTTCAGAACATAGATTTATGAAGTATGGTGCATGAATACTATTCTCAATACCTATCCTGTTTATAATAATTTTCAAATCATTTAAAATAGATGATGGTATACCTCTAGTAAAGCCTAGCTCAACCCACCTGATGTCTAGAGATTTTAAAATTCTCAATCTCTTAACAACACTATTCAGAGAAGTTACAGGACAGGAAACACCAATAACTATATCCATATTAGAAAAATTTAAAAGTAGATAAATAAATATAGACCTAGTCATAGCGGGGGTGCCCGAGCCTGGCCAAAGGGGGCGGACTTAAGATCCGCTGGCGTAGGCCTGCGTGGGTTCAAATCCCACCCCCCGCACCAAGACAATTATAAATCTTCCTCTAATTGAACACTGTACACCTTATCGAAGCATATATTTAGAAAATTTCTCAGATATATGCAAGACTAATCTAGATGTTATGAGTTTATTAATTCAATTATCATGGAAGGAATGATTTAGAATACAACACTCTTCTCATACACAACACATATATCTAGACTTGGCTAAATATAGAATGGGTATGGCAAGCGTTGAAGAGTTAGCTTCATGGCCTCGAATCTGTAGAGATAGAGATCAATGTATAGCATGTGGTGCATGTGTTAGTGTGTGTCCAAATAATGCACTTGAACTTGATGAAGAGGGTAAACCAATAGTTATATGGGAGAGATGTGAAGGTGGTAAACCTGGTCATGAGGCAGAGTGTATTAAGGCTTGTCCTGTTGGCTGTATATGGTTGACAAATGAGGCTCCAGAAGAGGCTAGATCAAAGCCATGGTATAAGGTTGTTGATAAGAAGCCAGAGATAATGGAAGCATTAAAGAAGTGGAAAGAGAAGTTCGGTATTAAAGTTGACCCAATGGAGTAATACCCTAGATAAAACATCACCGTTATTAAAACCTATCTTCTAAATATCAAATCTCTGTGAAAAAGTTAAGAGCTTTTATTGAACTTACAAGAATTGAACATGGAGTTGTAGTTGGTTTAGTACCTGTAGCAACATATCTATTAACTTCGAATACTGTAAACTACATAACGATAATAATACTCTATCTGACATCTCTACTAGCTGAAATATACCTATTTACACTAAATGACATATGTAATATACCTGAAGACAGGATTAATAGACCAAATGCACCACTAATACGTGGAGATTTTAGTATAAAGAGTGCATATATTGTAGCTATAATATCACTAATATCAGGATTAACAATCTCAATAATATCAACTATAGAAGGTCTCCTGAATCTAACATCGTTAACAGTGTATATAATAGCTCTAGCTTTAGGTACAGCATACAATATTAAACTTAAAAGAGTATGTCTTGTAGGTAATTTTATAACATCATTAACAACATCACTATCATTCATATATGGCATGTATAGAATATCTATAATACCAATATCACTATTCATAATATCATTAATAGCATGTATAGGTAGAGAAGTTGCTAAAAGTATAATAGATATCGAGGGAGATAGAGTTGCCGGTCTCAACACCCTACCAATCAAGTATGGTATAGAGATATCTAGAAAAGTTGTAAAAAGTACAGAAATGGCGGCATCAATTATGTTATTAGTATTGACAACTATGTTAATATTCTACTACATGAGTAAAATATTGACGTATATTCCACTAATTTTTGCATGTATCGTAGTATCACTATTGACAATATATACAACTTCTAAATATGATGATTTTAGAAAAATTAGAAAATTGTTGCTACTATACATGTCTATGCTAATAATTGCATATTTTCTTACAGGAATTTTAAATTATCTGTCTTGGATTTATTAAATATTCAAAATTTTTAATTCTAACATAATACCAACATTCATCAACTCTTATCTTTACAATATCTCCAAATATTGTTAATATTTCTATAGTGTCCTCATACTTATCTACAACTAGACCTTTAATTCCATTACAATACTTGTTTCTACATGCTACACATTCTACGAATTTGTATAGAATATCTATCTTTCTTAGTATTTTTCTCTTTTTAATTTTTCTATGTCTTGATTGCAAATTTTCTAATACCTACCTTCGTAACCTTACCTTCTCTAATAAGTCTCATTATTATGTGTTTTATGAAGTCTATCTTTGGCTCGTTTATTCTCTCTGATATTTCTTCTATTGTAAATGCTTTTCCTTTATTTGATGATAGGAAGTTTAGTATTTTCTCTTTAACTTCCTCTTCTCTCTCGATTGTTAATATTCTAGCTATAGCTTTTCTAACAGCTCTAATTCTTCCTGGATTTTCTACAACACCTCTCTCCTTCTGTGATCTTAGCTTGAGTAATTCTGCTCTAAGTTGTTCGAGTAGTTTAAGTCTCTCTTCTCTTGACATTGATCTTAGAACTTTAGCTGAGAGCTTCTGCTTTCTCATACTTACTCACTCTTCTTCTCTACTTCTTGAACTTCCTGTACTTGTACAGGTTTTTCTTCTGGTTTTACTTGCTCTGGTGTCTTTATTATGAATTCATCACTTAATCTTCTTGGTGGCAGTAATCTTACCTCTATACCATACATTCCAGGTTTGAGTAATACATGTGCTATATACTTGTCTACTTTTGTCTTTGCATCATGACCACACTTGTATATTGTTCCATATACAAATTTTTCAAATCTAGCTCTCTCACTTGTCAATTTTCCACTAATAGTAATTTCAACACCTCTAACACCAGCTTCAACAAGCTGTCTTATAGCTATAATTGCGGCTCTTCTAAATTTCACACCTTTAGCCATAGCCCATGCAATTCTATTAGCTATAACCTTAGCATAGTATTCAGGTCTCTCTTTTGGTGGTGCAACATCTATCGTTGGATTTTCAATACCGAACTTAGTGGCTAATAAGTTTTGTAACTCTTTAACATTTTGACCTTTCCTACCTATAATTCTGCTAGGTCTCTCAGCATATATTATAATTCTAGTACCTAGAGGACTTCTCAAGATATCACAATCTATATATCCAATCTTTGCAAGTTTATACTCTAGGAACTCCTTAATCATCCACTTCTTTATATTTTCCTGAATTATCTTCTTATAAACAGGAATTCTCTTACCTCCAGTAGACAGGGTAGGTCCCACCTCTCTGTCTATATAACATTTATATACTTTGCTTTAGTTAGGTCGACTAGAAAAGAATAAATACTAAAATATGCTCAATTCATTACGTGAGCTTAAAATCAGCTAGAAATACGCTTGTCATAATACTGCTATGTGCGTTAATGGTAACATTGCCTATAGTCCTAGCACCGCCTCCTCCACCCCCGCCCCCACCACCTCCACCACCTCCACCACCACCTCCTCCACCGGGACCTGCAAATAGGCCTAATACAATAACTCTGTTTAAAGAGAGTGTTATTAGTAAAAGTGGAAACAACATATATAGCACCTTAACACTACAGTTGCACGGTATAAAGTATTTATGTGCGGATATGCCCGGCACGCTCTACTGCACTATAAGCGTAGACAAGATACATCTAAGTTATTACGTATTGGGAAGTTTAATAAAAAGTACAAACACTATAATAGTAGGTATAAACACAACATTAAGTAGAGTAAAGTTAACTGCGAGAGTTTCGAAAATATTAACAAGTGCTAGAATCTGCATAACAATAGGTAAAGAATATGCTGAGTATGTCATAAACATACACGGATTACACAGAGTTGAAAAGGTAGCATCAAGACGTAGCCTACATATATGTACATCGATACATAATAAGTATATTGTACAAACGCTTCTCAAGGTTGCAAAATATATGAAACATAGGATAAGGAAAGTAGTACTTTTCATAGAGAGGTATGGCAGATGTGGAGGTAAAGCATGCATTATTAATGGCACTTTCTCAAGCAATATCGTGAAATACGTATTTTCGCCTTTGGCTCAAATAACATTTGCCCATATAAACACACCTTGGAATATATATGGAAGTCTATTAACTACCAACAATGAACAGATAGTATCTCTTTCACTCAAGCTACCACAATATTTAACGGTGAGTGCAGAATACGTGACTAAGACAACTATACGACCTCCTCCACCTCCGCCTCCACCACCCCCACCACCACCGCCTAAACCACAAAAACCGTCATCTCTACCGTCCGTACATAACAAGTATAGTAATGTTGCTGAAAATATTAGGGAAAATGTTAAGAATAATGTGATAACAAAAGTAAGCGTTGTACAGCTAGCCCTAACTCTAATGTCGATTTGTGCCTATAGCATACCATTAGGTTACAACATGCTTATGATAGGTATCATGATAGTGTAAATAGACGTGGTGACGGACTTTTAAACTAAATTCGTTTGTTTTTTGTTTCTATATCTCTACCACTGATGGTTCTGGTCGGTGTATTATGTCACGGAATTAATTAGAGTAATTGTCTTGGTGCGGGGGGTGGGATTTGAACCCACGCAGGCCTACGCCAGCGGGACCTAAACCCGCCCCCTTTGGCCAGGCTCGGGCACCCCCGCTATCTTTAGTGAGCTATTTTCGTACGGTTTTTTAAGAGTTTCTTTTCTAGTCTACATGTTTTTCTGTTGTTTATCGCTTGTATATGTACTTTTTTGCTCTTCTATTTTTTGTACATTGTTTAGATTATTCTGGAGTAATGCTTTAATATGATTTTACATGGTCTAGATGTGTCAGAGATGTCTAATCAAGATTTATGTAGGATTGTTATGAACATGATTGTTGAGCGAAAAGAGGTTCCTGAAGATGTTATGTATAGAGTTGCCTTGTCTATCCTTAATGGAGAGTTAGATGATGTATATGTAGCGGGACTTCTAGTTGGTTTGAGAGTTAAGGGTGAGTCTGAGTCTGAGATTATTGGATTTGTTAGAGCTATGTTAGATTCCTGTGTTAAGATTGATGTAGATGGTCTAGATCCAATAGATACTGCAGGTACTGGGGGTGATGGTTATCGCACTATTAATGTTTCAACAATATCAGGTCTATTAGCATCATATGTAGACGGTGTATACGTGTTAAAGCATGGTAATAGATCTGTAAGTAGTTCATCAGGTAGTGCAGATTTTTTAGAAAAACTTGGATTTAACATATATCTAAATCCAGAACAAGCATTAAGATTGTTAAAATCTACAAAATTCTCATTCCTATTTGCACCAATATACCATCCATTGATGAGAAATGTGATGCATATACGTAAAAAGCTTGGAATTAGAACAATATTCAACATAGTTGGACCACTATCAAACCCGGGAAATGTTAAGAGACAGGTTATCGGTGTTTCAAATAGAGAAATAATGTACAAAATTTGTAATGCATTGAATAGGCTAGGTAAGAAGAAGGTTCTAGTTATTCATGGTGATCCAGGTATAGATGAGATATCTGTATTTGGTAGAACATACATAGTAGAGTTAGATAATGGAAAAATCGAAGAATATTCAATAGATGTTGAAGATCTGGGTCTTAATAAATGGAAAATTGAAGATGTCATGGTTAGAGATTCTGAAGAAAGTGTTAGAAAGTTTTTAAAAGCATTAGAAGAAAAACGTGGACCTATATATGAATTTATTTTAGCAAATACTGCAGCAGCACTCTATGTTGCTGATGTTGTGAATGATCTTAAGGATGGTGTTGAACTTGCTAAAGAGATAACTTATGAAGATGATTTAATAAAACATATATACAATATTGTAGATATGAGTAGGAAGGTGTAGATATGGTTAAACTAAAGATTTGTGGTATAACTAGACTAGAAGATTTAGAATATATTGATAGTAGAAAACTTGCAGATTATATTGGAATTATAGTAGATCCAAATATAGAGAGTCCACGTAAGGTTAGTAGAGGTCTAGCTAAAATATTGTTAGAAAATGTAAAGTATGCAAAGCCTGTAGCTGTTATATCTTCTCTAGAAGGTATAGATATAGCTCATGAATTAGAATTTCCAATAATTCAATACCACACAACTCACATGTTAGAGAAAGCTGTGGAAACTGCAGATATGTATAATATGAAGATAGCACCTGTAGTAGTATATAGAGGAAATGAGGAAGAGTGTATAAGAGCTGTGGAATACATAGTTGAGAAGTATTATGATAAGTGTGAATATATACTACTAGACTCAGATAAGAAGCTTAATATTAAACTAGAATTTAACCTTAAGATACCTCTAAAACTTGTAAGTAAGATATGTAGAATTTGTGATAAAGCTGGAATTGCTGGAGGTATAGATATTGATAATGTAGAATTTATACTAAGATATAGACCATATTTAATAGATGTTTCAAGTAGTGTTGAAGAATATCCTGGAGTAAAATCTGGAATTAAAATAGAAAAACTTGCTAGTAAGGTGAGAAAATTATGAAGAAACTATCTATAAAAGAAGTTCCAAATCCAATAGATTTTCTCAGATATCTAGTACAGGAATGTGATGAAGATGATGTTATACTACTTGAAAGTAGGCAAGGATATCATGAACGTGCAAGATACACATTTCTATTCTGGGGTCAACGTGATAGATATGTACACTACCATGATGATACTTCAGATGCTAAGACTAGATTGAAAGATTTTATATCTAAATGTGATTCAGAACCACCACAGGAAAAGCTAGCTGTTGGATATCTCTCATATGAAGCATGTACACTCATAGAACCATACTTGAAGGACTACGTGTATGATTGGGGTAAATGGCCTTTAATAGAGTTAGTAATACCTAAGTATGTTGTCATTTACGATCATATACTTGGAAGAGTCTACACTAATGTTGACATACCTAGGAAGATTGAGGTATTTGAGAGAGGAAATGTAAATATTCTTGAAGAATTGGAGAAGGTTGATAGAGAGGTTTATGAGGATTGGGTTGAGAAATCTCTTGAGAAGATATATCAAGGTGAGATATTTCAAATAGTTATCTCTAGATGGATAACATATGAAATTAGTGGAGACTTAATATCAATGTATGAAAATCTTAGAAATCTAAATCCTTCACCATACATGTACTTTTGCAAGTTTAAAAATAGGTATATAGTTGGTACAAGTCCTGAACTTCTTGTTAAAGTTGATAATCATAGAGTAGAGACACATCCAATTGCAGGAACTAGACCTAGAGGTAGGAGTGAGAAAGAGGATATAATTCTTGAAGATGAGTTGTTGAGAAGTGAGAAGGATAGAGCTGAACATATAATGCTTGTAGATCTAGCTCGTAATGATCTCGGTAAGATTTGTAGATTTGGTACTGTGAAGGTTACACAACTATTCATAATAGAGAAGTATAGTCATGTACAGCATCTAGTTAGTAGGGTTGAAGGTATGCTTCTACCAGGTATGGATATTGTTGACGCACTTTGGGCAACATTTCCAGCAGGGACAGTATCTGGTGCACCTAAGCCAAGAGCTATGGAGCTAATATTTGAATTTGAGAGAAAGGCTAGAGAACCATATGCAGGTGCTATTGGTCTTGCTTATAGAAAGTTTGGAGAATTTGCAATAATTATAAGGACAGCGATAGTGAATAGTAATAAACTTACAATAAGGGCAGGTGCAGGAATTGTTGCAGATTCAAAACCGTACCTAGAATATCTGGAGACTGAGCATAAACTTGAAGCTCTTAAAGAAGTACTGTTAAATAATGCTAATAGCAGAGTTAGATATGGTTAAACTATAGTGGATATTCTGTATCAGAATTTTTTGTATTTACCTTAACCTTAAGTATCACATATGGCTGTGATGAACGTGATATTTCAACAGCCTTTTTAACAAGCTCAATCTTAACAATATCAGGTCTTATAGCCATTATTGAAAATGCCTTATCTCTACCATACCTACCTATTAGTGAAAGTGCAACATTCTTAACCATATAATCACCCATAACTTCAAGACTACATATCTCACCCTGTTCTACAAGTGCGTTAATTGCTAGACGTTTATAGTAGTTTAATACTTCCTTCCTAAGTTTAGATACTAGATCTTCTGCAGGTTTCATATCAGTATTTGAAGATTCTTGTTTTGAACCTGTATCAAAGACAATACGAACTCTCTGTCTCCACTTAACATACCACCACTCAGACCAAGAACGTACATGATTTAGAACTGCAGCCTCATTTTTCAAAATCTTTTCACAAATCTTCTTTCTAGCTTCAGTTTCGTTAAATTTCAACCTCTTATAATATCCCATCTTAGAGAACACGTAGTGCATATAGTCTGATTGAGCACATCTAGCCAAGAAGTCAAGTTCGAAAGAATCTTCAATAGGTATATTCATCTGCTCTAAAACCATTCTAAACATGTCATATATTTTCTTTTTATCAAAATCTCTACGCACTAGATAGTCTATGTAATAATTTGTCACGATTAGTCCCCTAACTATAATGTCTTATCGATCTTATAAAGGTTTATTAAGGAAGTATTGCATGACTAATCTAGAAGATACTACACCGATCATGTATGAGTATGAGAGTGTGAGAGAGAACATTCTTAAATATCTCTCTCTAAGATAGTTAAGAAATTCATATAAAGCTCTTTCATAAATCTTAAATTTTATATCTACACCATACTTAACATCTACAAGAATTAATCCTTCAGGAGGTGCAGATGGTACAGTTCTCCTAATTTCAACATTAATAAGTTTTCTAACATAATCAATATCGAGTAATCTCTTGCCAACCATTGTTAATGTCCATACAATTTTTCTAATCATCTTATTTCTAAAACCTTTACCTGAAAATCTAAATATTATAAATCCATCTCTAATATCTACATCTATACTATATATTTGAGTTATAGGATTTGAATCTTCATCCATAATCATGAAATTTGAAAAGTCGTGAATTCCAATAAACATTTTTGAAGCTTCTCTCATAAGTTCTATATCTTCTCCTTCATACGGTTTTAAGTAGATGTATATTCTCTCAATAGCATTTCTAGCTGAGAAACTATCATCAACATCTGCTATAGCCCATATTTTCAAATATTGAGGTAGTATACTATTAACTTCTCCAAGATTTATAGATTTTGATGTTTTAAAACATATAACATTTTTTAATGCTGAAACTCCAGGATCTGTTCTAGATGAATATGATATATCTTCAATATCTTCATTAAGCACTTTTCTAAATGCATTAATGAGATATTCAAATACCGAATTTTTAGATCCTATAAATCCTTCAAATCTAGTACCGTCATATGCTACTAAGAACACCTTCTTCATAGGTCATCTACCCCAGGAATCATCACATGTCAGCTGGCATGTCACAAATCATCCCTACTACTATACTTGTTGAAGAGTTAATTAGCGTTTACGCCATGTACTACAACTAGATAATCCTGTAATGAAGTCCTGACATGTATAATTCCTGTTTTACACGATCTCAATATATATCTCTAGTGTATGTCAAGCTTCGGAGATCGCATATGGGTCGTGTTGTTTGGTCTAAGATTGCTAAGGTTTTGCGTGAGGAGTATGTTGAAGGTTCTAAGTGTAAGGTTTGTGGTGAAGAAATAGAAGAAGGAGAAAACGCATTCAAAACACTATCAAACATATACAAACACTTCAAAGAAAAACACCCAGAAATAATAGAAGAAGTAAAAACAAAAATATCATAGTGATAGCAGAGTATTGTAGTGTTTTAAATTAAATCTTTTCTCTCTTTTTCTATCTCTATAATTCTTCAATATTTTATGTACAGGGTGGATATGTTAATACTTCTTTTCCTCTAGATATTGCTACAAGCTCTATATAGTTACATATTCCACTCTTCAATATTTTTGGTAGTAGTACTTTCTCTACTTGAAATATTCCAGCCCATTCATCCATATGTACTGTTATTCTTACAGGTCTATCAATTCCCTTACTAATTTCAACTCTCTTTATGCTTAATGCAGATACTGCATGAATATCAACTTTTCCAAGTCTATATGGAACTCTAGCTCTACCTTCAGCCATGTCTAGACCATCACCAATCTTCACACTACCAGCTTCAACTGTTAGACATTCTACATCTGTCTCTGTACAATATATTGCATGCATTACCTCTTGTCTAATGTTGTAGTGTATTCTTCTACTATATCTACCCTTTTCAGGAAGTATCTTTGGTAATATTCTATCTAGTATATCTTTAGCCATTAAAGCACCTGTATATTCATGCCTATCTCTATGTACAGAATTTCCAATATCGTGAAGATATGCTCCAAGAAGAACTATCAACTTAGCTTCTTCAACATCTGTACATGTACCATCTTTCAAACATGTAGGCATTATATTAGCCTCAAGTAGTAGATTAAATATCTCAAGTGCTGCACCTGCAGCAATTTTTGCATGTGTAGGTCCATGATCATTATATCTTAATCTATGTACTGCAAATATGTTTGCAAGTCTAAGAAGTTCTTGAACTTCCTCATCTTCATCTAAGACCTGTATTGCTCTGCTAAGTAGTGGACTTTCTCTAGCATGCTTCTCTAGAAGAGATGGAGATACTATAGCAACATGCATTATATATAAGATCTGCTATACCTACTAAATAACAGTGACTCTACATGTCATATATACAACATTCAGGATCTTGACTAAATAGATCTCCAAAGTATGAGAATGCTCTTGCTCTACAACCACCACAAATATCTCTATACTTACAATCTCTACATCTTCCAGATAAATCTCTAGATCTCAATCTTCTAAAAACTTCAGAATTGATAATATCTTCAAGAGAACCTTCTCTAACATTACCGACCTTATATGGTAAGTATGGACATGGATATACATCGCCTGTAGGAGAAATGTACATGTATGATATACCAGCAATACATCCAATACTTCTACCTCTTGTAATAGAATTATAAATATCTGGTCTAGACAATTTTAAATATGGCCAAAATTGTGGTATACATGTTGGTTTTACATTAATTCTATTATAGAAACCATATTCAACAGCTTTTAAACATACATTCAATACTTCTCTAATATCTAGTTTAATATCTTCATAGTATTTAAATGCTCTACCAACAGGAACTACGTGAAATATGTGTAGATTATCTATATCATTCTTAATACAGAATTCTACCATGTTAATAACATCATCAACATTATACTTACAGAGTGTGAAATTTATTTGAATTTTTATACCATAATCTTTCAATATTTTTAAACTATTTACAACATGATTCCAAAGTCCTTGAATACCTCTAAATCTATCGTGAATTTCAGGTTTTGTTGAGTCAAGACTGATAGCTATAAATTTTAGATTAGAATCAGCAAGTTTCTTAATGATATATTCATTAAGTAGAAGTCCAGAAGTTGCTAATGCAGTATTTATCTTCTTAGAATCTGCATATCTTATAAGATTGAAAATGTCAGATCTAGTTAATGGTTCACCACCTGAAAATACTAGTATTCTAGTACCAATATTGTGAAGTTGATCTATAATATTCATACATTCATCTTCTGATAATTCATTTGGTAATCTCTTAGATGCATCTCTATAACAGTGTGGACATTTTAATACACACATATTTGTAATACCGAAAGATACTAATGTGAACAATATGCCCCCAAGATTATATATTTTGAGTACAGATTAATTTTATATCTTTCAAAGTGTTGATATTCTTAAAAACATCACCAAAAATCTTAACTATAGTATCAGCATCTATGAAGTGTGTATTATTTGAAAATTCTAATATAGCTCTTACAGGAACTTTATCCCAAACTTCTGGTCTATATTTTCTAAATATTTTGAGTATAGTCTCAATTCTATATATAGCTACTAGAGGTTCTAGAAAACCACTTCTCCATTTAGGTATTACACAATCATAATCATCTTCAAAATTTTCTATTAAGAATTTTATAAATTCTTTAGAGATGTTTACTAGATCTACAGGTATTGTTAAGATGTGACTATACTTCCTTCTTAAGAATATTGCTGCAGTTACAATACCTGAGAGAGGATGATATTTATCAAATATGTCTCTAATAAGTACAACTTTATCTACTCTATCTATCACGTTGTAAATTTTATGATAATTATCTTTAACAACTACATACACTTTATCGAATATTTTTAGTATTGTGTTGATCTGTTTGTTTATTAAAAATTTGCCATATATCTTAACTAGACATTTATCAATTCCAAATCTACTACCTCTACCTCCAGCTAGTATTATAGCTCCAATTTTTGACACAATGTTCCGATATTCATATTAGGTAGGTATGTATTTAAATTACGTGTCTGCTGAAGTCATTAAATCTATAAAATTTGGAACAGATGGTGTTAGAGGTATTATTGATGAAGATTTTAATGAACTTATAGTTGCTTCAGTTGTTGAAGCTTCTATTAGATATTTCTCTAAGAAGAGAGATATTGGTAAAGTAATTGTTGGATATGATACACGTAGAAAAGCTGATCATTATGCTAAGATTGTTGTTAAGATTTGTAGAGATAGTGGAATTGAAGTTAGTCTAACTGATAGACCAACACCGACACCTGTAATATCTTGGGCTGTTAGATACTTTAAGTATGATCTAGCTTTTCAAATAACTGCAAGTCACAATCCACCACAGTATTGTGGTATCAAGGTTATAGATTGGAATGGAGCATCAATATCTGATGAAGATGCTGAAGGTATAATGAGTATATTACAGAGAGAGAGTGAGGATATATTTTCAAAAGTTAAAGTTTTAGAATATTCAATTCCTGACTTGTTGATAAATTTAAGAGATCCATATGTTGAGTATGTAGTATCAATTTCAGAAAAACCTAGGAGAAAGTTGAAAATTCTGTTCGACCCCATCTATGGAACAACTATAGGTTTCACAGATGAGATATTGAGAAGGTTAGGACATGAAGTACATACAATACATGATGTGTATGATCAAAATTTTGGAGGATTATTACCATGTCCTGAAGGTGAAAACTTGAAGAGATTGAAAGATGTTACCATCAACGGTAAGTATGACCTAGCGATATCTCATGATGGAGATGGAGATCGTATTGGTGTTGTTACTGGTAGTGGAAAGATCTTAACAGGTAATGAAATACTTCTACTCTTCGTATATGAATATTCTAAAACTGGTAAGATAAGGTCAGTAGCTAGAACAGTAGCAACTACAAGTCTTGTAGATAAGATATGTAATGAATATGGCATAAAGCTAGTAGAGACACCTGTAGGGATCAAATACATAGCTAAACTATTGATAAAGGGAGAGGTAGATATTGGAGGTGAGGAAAGTGGTGGTGTAGCTTTTAGATGGCATATACCTGAAAAAGATGGAATATACACAGCTTCATTAATATCAAAAATACATTCAGATGTTGGTATTGATAATATAATAGATGAAATATATAGAAAATATGGAGAACCAAAATTTAAGAGATTTAAGATAGAAGTCAAAGAAAATCCAAAGATAGTATTTGAGAAGTATAGAGATAGAATTTTAGAAGAGATAAAGAATATTTGTATGAACATAAACACTATTGACGGTATTAAATGCATGTTACAGGACTACTCCTGGATACTCATTAGACCTAGTGGTACAGAACCTGTAATTAGGATATACTGTGAAGAGTATAGTCAAGATTCGTGCAGTAGTGTTTTAGAGAAGATAATTACAATTTTTCAAAATATAGGTTAAAAAATTTATATAATCTTACAAAATCTCGGCTAACTATATGGAACGTAATGTTAGTGAAAATAGGCTAGTTGTAAGATGTCCAAGATGTGGAAATCTTGTAAATATTTGTGAAATTTTAAGACAAGAATCACCAACACATACATACGTATTTTCTAGATATGTGATAGTTAGATGTCCAAGATGTGGTTATATATTTGAACCTATAACTGAACATTACATATATGAAGCGGAGAAGTATATACCTAATAATAGGTCTAGTAATTCTAGCAATAATAGCAACAGCACTATACTACGAGATAGTAGGTATATCGAAGAAATCTCAAAAAACTAGCACTATATCAACAATCTATCATGGAGATGTTCTAGTAATTCTATATCCATATTTTAGATGGGAAGAATATTATGAAGTATTTAAGATATTGTCAGAAAATGGTTATCATATAGATGTGCTATGTATGAAGAATGGTAGTAGAATAGTTGGGATTGATACGAGAGGAGGTTTACATTATGTTAACTGTAAATTTAATGTAGGTAGTGTAGATTTGTTTAAAATTGTTAGAAATCACAATGCTACAGTATTTATAGGCGGTCCAGGACTATACTGTATACTTGACATATATGCTTCTAAGATAGGTTTAGTAAAGCTAGATTATGGATGTTTAAAAATGTTAGGAAAATATGCTAACTTTGCTTTAAAATATCTAAACTATGGTGTTAAAGTTGCAAAAATAGCATATAGTAGTGGAAAGATTGTTGCAGCTATATGTGTCGCACCTACAATACTGGCAATTGCAGGATTACTACATAATAGACCATTCACCTTGTATAGATGTGATGTTACTTTGAGACTTGTAAAATATTACAATTCTACAAATGTTCTAGATAGACCTGTTGTAATATCAGGAAGAGTAATTACAGGTAGAGGACCATCTGCAGCTAAGGATTTTGCAGAGAGTATTTTGAAAGTCTTGACAAGTCGCTAGGAGAATAATTATTAACATGTTAAATAATACCGATATATGTGGATAATCTAGACCTAAATGTCAAGTTGAAAAAGTATGAGAAGGCTATACATGTATTTAAGATAGCTCTAGATCTTGCACGTAGACTTAGAGATTTTAGATGTGAATTAGACTCACTAATTCATGCAATATCTGGAGGTTTTGTAGAACCAGGACCATCAGGATCTTTAACTAGGGGAAAGTTTGAAATATTACCAACAGGTAGGAACTTCTACACAATTGATCCTAGAACAATACCAACACAGTCAGCATGGGAGATTGGTGTTAAATGTGGTAAAGCTCTACTTGAGAAATACTACTCTAAGTATGGTAGATATCCTGAATCCGTAGGATTCGTACTTTGGAGTATTGATGCATATAAGGCTGATGGTGAAGAACTTTCAGAAATACTATACCTCATAGGTGTTAGACCTGTATGGGATTCTTATGGTAATGTTGTAGGTTTGGAACCAATACCTCTTGAAGAGCTTGGTAGACCTAGAATTGATGTTACAGTTAGGATTAGTGGAATTGTTAGAGATACATTACCAAACTATATATACTTGATAGATAGAGCTATAGAAATTGTATTAAACCTAGATGAGCCTATAGATATGAACTTCATAAAGAAGCACTATCTAGAATTTTTAGAGAGGTTGAAAATGTTTAATATTAATGATGAAGAACTTGCAAAATGTAGAATATTTGCAGAACCTCCAGGAGCATATGGTGCAGGTGTTAATTATGCTGTTGAATCATCAGCATGGAGAAGTAGAGAAGATCTTGGTAAGGTATGGATATCATGGTCAGGATATGCATATACACGTAAAAGTTTTGGAAAACCTGCACATGAAGCATTAATACTAAACTTGGAAAAGGTAGATGCTGTTGTTAGAAATAATCCAACAGATGAACATGACATATTCTCATGTTGTTGCTATTTTGCATATCATGGAGGATTTTACACTGCAGTAAAAACTGTTAAACGTGGTGAAGTTGAAATATATCAAATAGATACATCAGACATATCTAAGATAGATGTTAGAGATATAGAGGATGAAATTGAGAGAATTGTTAGAGCAAAACTACTAAACGATAAATGGATTGAAGAGATGAAGAAGCATGGATATTCAGGTGCTAGCGAATTTTCCAGAAAAATACTACATCTATATGGTTGGGCTTCAACTACAGGTAAGGTTAAAGATTGGATATTTAATGAAATTTCTAATAAATATGTAATTAATGATGAGATGAGAAGATGGTTTATTGAGAATAATAAGTATGCACTTGAAGAGATTACTAGAAGATTAATAGAAGCTGCTGAACGTGGAGTTTGGAATCCTGATCCTGAAATTTTAGATAAGTTGAAATCTATATATCTAGAAATTGAAGGTTATCTAGAAGATGAGGTTGTAGGCGAGGTTCAGGGAGGTTCTATAGACATTGTATCTCCTGAAGATTATGATGATTATAAGAAGCTAGTATCTAAATCTGAAAAAGCTATGAATATTGTAGAGAAAACTCAATAGGAGTAGTGACATAATAGTTAGCTAATGAGTAGTAAAGAACATATAATTAAGAGAGGTCTTGAAGAGGTTATAAGAGATGAAGAGTTGAAAAGTGTCTTATCTAGAGATAAGTTAGTATGTTATGTAGGTTATGAACCAACTGAGAGAATTCATGTAGGATGGCTAGTATGGATATTAAAGTTGAAAGATATACAGAAGGCAGGTATCGATATAAAGATTCTAGAAGCTACTATACATGCATGGATTAATGATAAGGGAAGTATTGAAGAATTAGAAGAGTATAAGAAGAATGTTAGAAAGATTATTGAGAAATTAGGAATATATGCAACATATATCGATAGTTCTGAAATAATTACAGATCCTGAATATGTTAGACTTCTAATACAGGCAGCAAAAAACACAACATTAGATAGAGTTAAGAGAGCCATAGTTGTACTTAAGAGAAGGATTGAAGAAGTTGAACAAGATTTTTCAAAAATACTATATCCACTAATGCAGGCTGTAGATGCAATATATCTAAATGTTGACTTTGCCTTAGGTAGTATTGATCAAAAACCAGCATATACAATGTCTAGAGATATAGCAGTTAGATTAGGTAGAAAACCAGTAATAATATTGTGTACACCACTAATACCTGGTCTTAAAGCACCACTACTAGAAGATATTGATAATTTAGATGAAGTACTTGTATATGCTAAGATGTCATCTTCAAGACCTGATGATGCAATATTTCTAGACGATGATCCTGAAACAGTTGAAAGAAAGATAATGTCATGTCCATGTAAACCAAAAGAAACATTACTAAATCCAATATTGAGCATTGTTAAACATGTAATACTACCATACTACGAGAAGATAACAATAGAGACAAAGACTAAGAATGTAGAAATAACGATAGATAATGCAGAAGAAATAGATAGATTATATAGAAGTGGAGAGCTAACTCCTGAAGAGTTGAAGAAGGCATGTAAAGACTACCTCATAGAGATGTTAGAAAAATTGAAATAGAAAAACTTAAAAATATACAGCAAAAATTGTGAAAACGAGCCTCGGGTAACCCGGCCATAGTCGGGGCGTAACACCCGGACTCATCAGAACCCGGAAGTGAAACGCCCCGACGCCGACCGTAGTACTGGGGTCCGAGAGGCCCCGGGAAGCGGCGGTGCTGGGGCCCGAGGCCCTATCTTTATATTTTACACATCAGAGCTTGAGCCCCTCCTCACTCCTCAGTTATTTGAGACTCATCATCTCCTCAACCTCTAGCTATAACTATTGAAGGTTAGCACTATATTACTCTTGTTATCATCGTGTATACGTATCGTTTACGTATACATGGATTCTAGATGAAACTGTAAGGATATAGAGGTTCTTACCCCTATATATCTGTGAGATATGTTTGGTAAGGTTGAGATTGTTGAGAAGAATGTTATTAAGAAGAAGATTAGGAGAGGTATATTTAGAGTTGCTATAGCATATCCGTCAACGTATATGGTTGGTATGTCTTCATTAAGCATTCATCTTCTTTACAATATTTTGAATAATATCGATTTTGTATATGCTGAACGTGTATTTATGGAAGGTTCAGGACCTTATAGAAGTGTTGAGACAGGTACACTATTAAGAGATTTTGATTTAATTCTATTTTCTGTACATTATGAACTTGACTATGTTAATATTGTTAAAATGCTTGAGAGAAGTGGTATTAATCCAATATCGAGATATAGAAATAGAAAGCCTATAGTAATAGTTGGTGGACCTACAGTTACTGCAAATCCTGAACCTGTAGCAGATATTGCAGATATAGTGTTTTTAGGTGAGGTAGAGCCTGTAATTGATAAGATAATTGAGAGAATATACATCTCAAAAAATATTGAAGATCTTGCAGATATTGAGGGAATATATATACCAAGTCTAGGTAAGTATGAAGTGAAAGTTGTTAAGAGTCTAAATCTAGATAATACTCAATATCCTACAAGACAAATCATAACATTAAAAGCACCTAAAAATTATACTCCAGTATTTGGTAAAGCATATTTTTTAGAAATTTGTAGAGGTTGTCCATACCTATGTAAATTCTGTATGGAATCTCATATTCAACATCCATTTAGATATAGAAGTTTTAGTAATATAGTCAGAATATTAGAATCTTCAGAGTTGGATGAAGATATTGATAAGATTGTTATAATAGGTCTAGGAGCTCAATCACATCCTGATTTTAGAAAAATTATACAGTATTTATTAGATAACTACAATCTTGAGATTAGTGTTCCATCATTAAGAACGGATGTTCTTGAAGAAGAGGATATAGAATTAATATCTAGAACAGGTCAGAAAGCGTTAACTATAGCTCCTGAGAATAGTGAGAAAATTAGGATGTTCTTAGGTAAATATTTTGGTAATGATAAAATATTTAAAATATGTGAATTATCTAGAAAATATGGTTTTGATCATATTAAACTATATTTCATAATTGGAATACCTAATGAAGATGATAATGATATTAAAGAATGTGTAGATATTGTTAGGAAAGTTTGTAAGATATTTAATGGTAATGTATATGTTAGTGTAAATCCTTGGATTAGAAAACCTCAAACACCACTTCAATATATGAAACCTTTAGATATGGATGTTGTTGATAAGAGAATTAAATATTTTGTAGAGAATTTAAATTGTAGATATACTACCTATGACATATTTTTAGCATATGCTCAAATGCTTCTCTCACTAGGTGATAGAGATGTTTCAAAAATTATTATTGATGCATCTAGATTAGAAATGAGTAATCTTTCTAGAAGTCTTTGGAGAAGAATTTTGAGAAAATATTCAGACTTATTTAAGAAGTATGTATTTTCTCAATACGATATTAATAGTGAATTACCTTGGTCACATGTTAAGTCTAGTATTGATAGTCGTATTTTATGGAGAAGATATGAGGAGAGTATTAGCATGTTTTCTAGAGGTAATAACTTATAAGTGTAGTATTGTGACTAGATGTGAATGGAAAGTCTAGAAGCTAAATCTCATCTTGTGGATATTTCACGTTTCAATCTTCCTAAGAGATATCTACAGTTTATTAATGATTCTAAAATTCAGGAATATTATAAAGAGAAGTTTGATCTTCCTCCAACATGTAGAGTTGTGAAGAAGACTAATAGTGTATGTCCAATATGTAGGAGAATTGTTGAAGCTGTAGTATATGAACATGATGGTGCAATATGGATTAAGAAGAGCTGTCCTGAACATGGAATGTTTTTAGATATGTATTGGGGTGATGCAGAGCTATACTACTACTATATTCAGTGGGACAGGTGTGAGTATATTGGTAGTGGTGTTGAAAATCCTAATGTAGATTGGGAACATGTCAGGAAGAGTGGTCTATGTCCATATGCTTGTGGTCTATGCCCAATGCATAGGTCATGTACAATACTTGCAATAATTGACGTAACTAATAGATGTAATATGAGATGTCCAATATGTTTTGCAGATATTAAGACAAGTCTAGAATATGTATACGAACCTGATATTGAGACTATAGATAAGATGTTGAAGACTTTAAGAAATGAAAGACCTTGGGCTCCAAATGCACTACAATACTCAGGTGGTGAACCAACATTGAGGAATGACCTTCCTGAACTTGTAAAACTCGCTAAAGAGAGAGGTTTTAAACATGTTGAAGTTAATACAAATGGTATAAGAATTGCACTAGACATATCATACTATAGGAAACTTCTAGAAGCTGGAATGTCCACACTATATCTCCAATGTGATACTGTTGATCCTAAGAATATGCTAATATGGAATTATAGGAGATACGATCCTAAAGCATATGTAAACATCAGGTATAGAGTTATTGAAAATGCTAGAAAGATTGGACATAGATCTATAGTACTAGTTGTAACAGCTATAAAAGGATATAATGATAAAGATCTTGGAAAAATCGTAGAATTTGCAATAGAGAATAGAGATGTTGTTAGATGGGTAAATATACAACCTGTAGCATTTGCAGGTATGGCAAGACTATACACTCAGGAAGAGCTTAGAAAGATGAGAATAACAATACCAGATGTAATAATTGAAATTGAGAAACAGACAAACGGTCTTATAAGTAGGTGGGATTGGAGACCTGTAAATTGGCCTGTAGCACTTGCAAAAGCACTACAAGCATTAACAGGTGAGGTTAAGCCTCTCTTCACGAATAATCCTGTATGTGGTGCATCAGCATTTATATACTACGATCCTGATAGAAAGATGCCAATACCAATAACTAGAATTGTAGATGTTGATGATTTTGAAAAGATGTGTTGGGATATCTATAACACAGCTATAAAAGGTGGTGTATGGAGAAGTATTGCAAAGACAAAATTATTAAAACTTGTGAAGTATGTAAGACATAAACTTATAAGAGATTTAATACTAAATGTAGTATTGAAGAGAGACTATGAATCACTTGGACAACTAATGTTCAATATTGTTGGTCTAGGAATAATGCACTTCATGGACTGTATGAACTATGATATTGAGAGAGTCAGGAGATGCACTATACACTACGCAACTCCTGATGGTAAGATAATGCCATTCTGTACATATAACAACTTCCATAGACCAAATGTTGAGAGAAGATTTTGCATACCTGTTGAAGAATGGTTAAAAAGACATCCAGGTAAATCAATATCAAGCTACGTATAATGGATCTAGTAAAGTATGTGGAGTTTAAGAGAAAGTTGAGAAAATACTTAGAGGAGAAGCTAAGTCCTGAGTCTATATCTAAAGCTTCTCAAGATCATCACTCAAAGAGACCTCCAAGACCTTGTGGTATGACAGTACATACAGGTATTGGATGTTCACTATGTTGTACATATTGCTACATATATGATATGGGATTCCCAAGAAAAGTAACTAAATACCCACTAACAGGACTTGAAATGCTCTATGCATTAACAATAAATCCATACTTCGCACCTGGGAGAGGAGGTACTATGATAGCTATGGGTGCAGTATCTGAACCGTTCCTACAAGAAACTTTAGATCGAAGTTTAGAATATATAAAGACTTTCGGAACTATAGGTAATCCTACACAGATAAGTACTAAAGTTCCAATAGACGAACATTATGTTAAAATCATAGCTGAGGCATGTCCACATATAAGTTTTCTGGTAACTGTAATATCTTTAAGAAATTATAGAAAACTTGAACCATTAGCACCAAATCCTGAAGATAGATTAAGATTTTGCGGTATATTGACTAGATATGGAATTCATGTATCAATATTTATGAGACCAATAATTCCAGGAATTACAGATGTAGAAGCTGAAGACATATTAAATATAGCTAAGTCGTATGGTGTTAAGAATGTTGTTTTAGGAACATTGAGAGTTACTAAGAGAATATTCAAAAACTTGTTAAAGGTGGGTATAGACTTATCTAATAGAATATCGAGATTATCGGATAGAGATCAATATCCTATAAAAGGTCATGATTTGAAAATTAAAATATTTAAAATTGCTGAAAAGCTTGGTTTTAAAGTATTTGAAGCTGCATGTGGTGCTAATATAGAAGCTTCAAATCTTGCATGTATTGCATGTGAGTGGGGTCCATGTGGAGATTTAAATAAACTACCTGAAGTATCTGAGAAAGATATTGTTGAATTATGTAGAGAGCTTGGTTATGAGGTAGAAAGTGTATCTATCACAGGTAGAGATGAGAAGATACAAGTACATGTTAAGTCAGGTCCTAGTCTTAAGATTCTTGAAGTTTGGCTTAAGGAGCTTACTAGAAGGAAAGTTCTAGTCAGGAGAGTATAGGTATACTATCTATATGGTACTACTTCAAAGATAACTACTCTCTCACTCTTAGCATGTGAATTACATGTGAATGGTCTTCCAAAAATTTTACTAGCAATACCACTTAAAACACCTCTTAAGAAGTGTATTAATGCTGTCTTTATGTCTATATCAAGAGCTATCTCAATCTTATTTGCACTTAAGTGTAGTACTGAAAAACTTCTAAAAAATCCTGATATTTTTAGATATTCTAATGTTGTTATCAATCTCTCGCTCAATTTCTCATCACTAAGCTCTAAAGTATCAACTAGCTCTTTACCATATACATGTCCAAGTCTGAATAGTATTGGTAATATTACTTCAGAACCACCGCATCTAATAACATCATCTACAGCCTTCTCTAGAGGTTCAATACTCAATGTTATGTATTGAGGAGATCTATCTACAAGTATTCTAGAACTTTCAACACTTCTCTTCACAAGTCCTGAAACTTTACCCTCTTCTTCAGGTTTGCAGGATATTGCTAGACCAATCTCATCATTTAGAAATCTTATCAATTTTGGTTCTCCTCTTCCCTCTCTAATAATCATTGTGAGAGTTTCTGCAAGTTTCTCTAATTGACCTGGTCTCATCTTACCCATTATAAACAAGGTCTGTGGCCCTCTCTCAATTCCTCTCATGCTGACTATTCTTAATATAATTGATAACGAGTTTATAAATTTATTTACAATTAACAATTGTCAATACAATTCTAAGAAATGCTTAAGAACTAGATAACATAGATATAACAACTTCATACTCAGTTAAGTTACATTTAACACGCTCATCAACTATACGCATACTTGGAATACACTTCTCTAAAGAACCTGTGAGTAGGCCTTTAGTGAAGTAACAATTTTCTAGACATTTAACGCCTCTAAGTTCTAATGGCTCTTTTAACACTATTACAAGTTTATTCTCTACAATATCAATCTTAAACTCTTTTAACAGGTTTAGAGATCTCATAATATTCAACAATGCAGTTAACCTTAGTACGGTATTTTCAATTTTTGAAAGTTCTTCAGCATAATACTGTGCTAGGCATTGACCATACATATATCCAAGCTTGTAAAATATAGATGCTGCAACAGGTTCTCCATAATTATTCGAAATTTCTTTAATAGCATCCTGTATGATGTTTATCGGAAATATTACAACATCTGGAACAGTTTCTGAACCTGTAAGTTCAAAAACATGTATATCAAGTACAAACTCAAGATCTTTTAATTTTTCTAATACTAGCGGTACATAGTTTTCAGCAAAAATCGTTATTTGAGCTTCTTTCTTGTTGTTTATTACTCCTCTATGAAATACGTGTGATGATGCTATGTTTATTCCTGCTTCAGCTAAAATTTTCGTACATGCTTGAAGTACGCCGGGTCTGTCTATTACACGAAGTGATAACATGTGTATCCTAGGCTTGTTCTTGTTATTCTCTACGGACTTTAATCCCAATACCATATAAAATTTTTCAATAAAACTCGTATATATAATCTTTCACTTTGACACTCTCTGACAGTATCTCACTATGTTTTCGAGATTATGAAATACTTCTATGTGTATTAATGATACATGTTGAACTGTTTCAATGCTTCTTACCGTTATATGTATTTCAATCTCTATTTTTGAACTATGGTTTTCTTAAGAATATTAAGAATCCTGTGTGTGCTATCATCCAAGTCTCTGGTCTAAGCTCATCTGGATTCGGTTTCCATTTACGTAATCCTATCTCTACAACTTCAACATCTATGAATCTTACTTCTCTATTCTTTCTCAAAACTTTTTCAACTTGTAGAATGCTTGGTACATATATTGTTAATGTACATCCATGTTTTAATATTCTATAAGCTTCATTCATGACATCCCAAGGTCTACCCATGTCTAGAACTACCGCATCTACATAATTATCAGGTAGGTCAAATCCATCTTTAATAACATCTCTCTCTTTAAATTCTACATATTTTTCAAGTCCAACCATTGATAAGTTTCTCTTTGCAATTTCTATGAATTCTCTCCTACATTCATATGATATTACTTTACCATTAGGCTTCACATAGTATGCTAGGAATGTTGTCATGAATCCACTACCACATCCTGATTCTACAACAATACTTCCTGAAGATATTCCTGATTTGAGTATTATGTATGCAGCATCTTTTGGATATATTACTTGTGTCGGTCTTTCATACTTCTCAAACATTATATCTTCAATTCTTGGCTTTGTAATAATAATCTCATGTCCAAGACTTGTCTTTATTTTAGAACCATATTCAACACCTATGACATTTTCTAAATTTACAACACCTCTAATAGTACATATCTGTTTCCCCCTTTCAACTCTTGAGACTATCCTAACTTTATCACTATAAAGTAATATCCAATCACCTTCTCTAACACTTGACATATCTCAAAATATTAGATTAAGATCTTTAGGAAAAATTACTTCTTCGATAATAATGCTATGAAAAATCCAGGTGAGAAATCGTGAATATGTGGTAGAAATCTTGCAACCATATAATCCCAATCGTTACCTGAAATTCCAATCTCTTTATATGGTATATCTACATACTCTAATTCAAATCCTATCTTCAAAGCTTCTTCAACAACTTTCTCATTCTCTAGGACAGTTATTGTACATGTAGAGTAGATTAATTTACCACCTCTCTTCAATAATCTATATGCAGGTTTTAGAAATTGAAGTTGATATCTATATGAAACTTCTACATCTCTCATAGTTTTAACTTCGATCAATTTAGGTCTAACACCAAGACTTGTACATGGTGGATCTATTAATACTTTATCAACTTTATTAACAATTTTTGGAAAATCTACATCTATATATCTAGAATCGTGAATTAAGATATCACACATGTTATACATTTTCAATCTATTTAAACTATCTATAGTATCTTTAACTTTTGGAAAACTTCTATCAAAAGCTAAAACTCTACATCTACCTACCTGTATTATATGTGTCAATTTTCCACCTGGTGCACAATTCATATCAACCACTAGCTCACTATGGTTAGGATTTAATATTTTTGCAACCCATTGTGCAGCAATACTTTGATCATATATCAAACCTCCTTTATATTCTTCAAGTTCTCTTAATGATGGTACTCTATACTTAGTTATTAACACTTTAACAGCAATTCCCTTTCTACTCTTCCTAATTTCATCTTCACTCATCTGAGCAATACCATATCCAACTTCTTCACCTGTCGGTGCAATTATGGTAACTTCATCACCCTTCTTAACACCTTTAGCCTTTACAACTCCTGGAGCGTATAGATTAGCTCCAACATATACACTCTCAGCAGCGTATTTGTCAGCTACAACTATCTTTCTACAGGATGGTATTTTGAAAGGACCTTCAACTTCAAACCATAGTGCTTCAGGAATGTGTTCATCTAGATGTACCTTATAGCCTTTATCTTTCAATTTTCTATAGAGTTCGTAGGGATCTACTAGTAACGTATTAACTCTAACATAATATCTACTTGTTGGTTTTCTAATACTTCTAAAAATACTATCAATCTCTCTATCATTGAAATACTCTGTCAGATACCTATACAACTCTCTATCTATAAATATACCTCTCACAATCTCAATCAATCCTTCAAATCTAGTCTTAGGCATGTATGGTTTACCATCCCTCTTCACTATTAGATCAGGTATAGTATTGTGGAGATATTAAGTCATTTTCTAATAATCTCAAACTTTAATATTCTTACCATCGCTGTTCGATTTCTAAATGAGAAACTTTTAAAAAGTAAAACTACGCATTACTCTATATGCCAACTCAAATGCCTACAATAGGTGAAAAATTTCCAGATATTGAAGTTGAAACAACTATAGGAAGATTGAAACTTCCAGAATACTTTAAAGGTAGATGGTTCGTACTTTTCAGCCATCCTGCAGATTTCACACCTGTATGTACTACAGAGTTTATAGCATTTGCATTGAAGTATGAAGATTTTAAGAGATTGAATACTGAGTTGATAGGTTTGAGTATAGACAGTGTATATAGTCATATCAAATGGATTGAATGGATAAGAGAGAAGTTTGGTATTGAAATAAAGTTTCCAATAATTGCAGATCCTAGAGGTGAAATTGCTAGTAGATTAGGAATGCTTCATGCACAATCAGCATCACATACAGTTAGGACAGTATTTATAGTCGATGATAATGGAATAATTAGAGCAATACTATACTATCCACAGGAAGTTGGTAGAAATGTATACGAAATTTTAAGACTTGTAAAAGCTCTACAAATATCCTCAAAATATGGAGTTGCACTACCAGCAAACTGGCCACATAATGAGCTAATTAAAGATAGAGCTATAATACCACCAGCCAAGACTATCGAAGAAGCTAAAGAGAGATTGAAAAAGTATGAATGTTATGACTGGTGGTTCTGTCATAGGGAAGTATCTAGAGAAGATATCGAAGATGCATATAGATACTTCAAAGTCTGAAATTTAGAATTTTCTTAACAGCATTCTTAACAATATCTCTAGCACTTATCTCATCAATATTTAAACTAGCTGCAACATCTTTAATACTCTTACCCTGAATAATTTTACAAATTAATGCCACAAGTTCACTCTTACTAAATAGATCATACTTCTCACTATTTAGTAAATATTCTACAAGTTTTATATAAGCAACATCTTGAACATACTCAACTTCATAATTTTCAAAATATTTTAAAAATATACTACGTCTTCTATCCTGTAAGCTAGATATTGAGAGTTTAATACTCGACTTAACATCTAAGTTAAGTATTATCTCAGTAAGTATTTCAGAATCAAGATCTCTATAAACACTGGATGCTAATAATATTAATCTACGTTTAAAATCTTGCAATATACCTACTACAAAATCTATACATCTATCACTTATGGGTTTTAATACACCATAATTATAATCTCCAGTTACTTTATTAAATCTTGGAGATATGTAGAATGGTTTATACATATTTCTAAACCAAAATTTCAAAACTTCACTTCTTGAAAATAGTGAAGATATAATATCAATACCCCTAACCTTAGCAATATCTTCAATATATTTCAATAATCTACTTCCAATACCTCTTCTTTGAAATCTAGAGTGTACTGCTATTCTATGAATTCTCCATATTCTAAATCTATAAATGCTGGATGTTCCATATCTTGAAAGTATTGTAAATGTACTAAGTCCTGGAAGAATACTTCCTGAAATAGCTTTATCAATAATCTTCTTAGTAGAATGTTCAACTCTTACATGAGCTACAGCTACAGGTTTACCATCATATTCACATGTAAATAATATATGTTCATCACTATCTAAAATGTACTCAATATCGTCTGGACTATATCTATAATGTGCATCTCTAAGTATTGTTATAAGTCTTCTAAAATATTCAACATCCTTAATAAGGTAATCCTTATCAACAATCTTAAATTTTAATTTTTCTAAATTTATAAAGTCTAAATAATCTTCAGAACTATCTAATACGTAGGTATAGTTCAACCATCTCTCTAGTGGATCATTTATACAATATCTAACAGGTTCATATAAATCTACAACTATCCCTAATCCTTTTCTTAAAACTTCATTTTGAATATAATGCTCGTAGTATTTTCCTGTACCTTCATAGCCATATGTTGTTATTGTTATTATAACTTTATAACATTTAGATAAGATTTTTCTAAATCTACTAATACCAATTCTAGAAGCTTCATCTATCATAACTATAGGCGAGACTATCTTCGAACCTGGTTCAACAATTCTTACTGTGTATTCATCTATTTTTATCATATTTTTTGAAAATTGTGCATCTTTTCCTGATGCTTTCTCTAGACCTTTAATGTAGGAGTCTGGTATATCTTCTGAAGGATATATAAGTTCTATAAATGGTATGTTATATTTAGTGAATAGTATGTATGTTAGATAGCCTAGTAGGAATGTCTTACCTCTACCTCTACCACCTCTAATAATTAGAACTTTCTTCTTAATATCTTTCATAAATTTTTCAAATATTTCTAGACATCTTCTTTGGCTATCTGTAAACTCTTGAATACTATATTTCAATTCTATATTTGGAATTTTATGAACTATTACATCATTTTTATGAATTATTAAACAACATTCACATTTCTCTAGCATTAGTTTAATATATTTGTCATATCTAACTCCAAATCTTCCAATATTTTGACTATACATATCTTCAAAATATAGTGTTAACACTCCCCCACTTCTTATTGTTTCTGAGACTGTACATACCATGTTTGGATTTAGTTTAGATTTTCTAAGATCTATAATTACGTAATCATATTCATGTCCTAGAACTTCTCTATACTTATCTATCTCTACTACATCTATCTTCATTCCATATTTTGATAAATCTTCTATATTTGATGTTAGTAGTAGTACATCTCTACCATATCTACTTAGTGTGTTTAATACTTTTTCAAATTCTAATCTATCACATGCTAGAATTCCTCTTAAATTTCTTCTCTTAACTTCAAGTATATATTTTTCAACTATATCTAGGACATGTCTATTCATCATGTGATGATTTGCCTGGGGTCTCTGACTAGTGATGATAGGAGCACATGCTGACTTTATACTTTTCGCATTATTGGTACACTACTTGCAATATCTAGATAGTTTTTCAATATCTTATATCCAAACTCTGTTCCTATAGATTCAGGATGGAACTGAATACCATATATATGTAGTTCCTCATTTTCAATAGCCATAATCTCATTATCGTCAAGACTAATTGCTGTCAATTTAAATCCTGTAGGTACAGTATCAATTACAAGACTATGATATCTCATAGCTTTGAAAACTTCAGGTAGATCTCTCAATAATTTTGAATCTTCTACACGCTTTATAGGACTAGTCTTACCATGCATTATCGTTCTAGCTCTCCTAATCTTAGAACCAAAAACATATCCAATAACCTGATGTCCTAGACAAACTCCAAGTATCGGTATCTTACCTTTAAGATACTTCACAACATCGATAGATACACCAACATCTCTAGGATTTTCAGGTGATCCAGGTCCTGGAGATATTATGATAGCGTCAGGCATCATACGTTCAATACCTCTAACATTAATCTCATCATTCCTAACAACTAGAGGTCTAGCTCCAAGCTCACCAACAATCTGAGCAATATTATACACAAAGCTATCATAGTTATCTATTATCAATACAATCATACCCTAACAATACGTTATGTAGATATTAAATCTTACCTAGAAGAATGTTGATAAATAGTGAATTAGGTTATCAAAATATGAACATAACTTTAGAAGAAATAGTGAAATTTAGATATAAAATTATTGAAAGTTTGAAGAAGTGTATAAAGATATGTGAGAGAGAGTTACCATTAAACTCACTTAGAGATAGTATATTAAGTAAAAACAAGACTAATAATATTGGCATAATTGTTGAATATAAAAGGTCAAGTCCACGTGGAATAGTTAGACTTGACGTAAAACCAGATGAATATGTTGAGAAGTATAGAAATATTGCATGTGGATTTTCAGTACTTGTAGAACCATACTGGTTTTTAGGAAGTTTAGAATATATTCCATTAATTAAGAATATATCAAAATTACCAATACTTTATAAAGATTTTATAGTTGATGAATGGCAAATAGATCTTGCATGGTATTTTGGTGCAGATGCTATTCTCCTAATATATGAAGTACTTGAAGATAAAATTGATAGATATGTTCAACACTGTCTAGATCTTGGACTTGAAGTTGTTTTAGAATCTCATGATCCAAATATCCTCATTGAATTTTCTAAAACTTTTAATGATAGGGTTCTCCTAGGTTTAAATTCTAGAAATTTGAAGACTTTAAATGTGGAATTTGAAAAATCTTTAAATAATTTAAAGATGTTGAGAGAGAATGTTAAGAATAGGTTAATTATTTTTGAAAGTGGTATTTCTAGTTTAGATGATATTAACAATATTTGGAAGTTAGGTGCAAATGCAGTTTTAGTAGGTACATTTTTTATGAAAAGTTTCTAGTCATATACTCTAGGTATAACTTATAAATAAGACATTAAATTCGATATATGTGTCTCCATGTACAAAGTTGATACTGTACCTTACAGCTACATATCCTAATGTTGATACTTTCTTAACGATGTTAGAGACTTGTAGTAGTGTTGTTGATATGTTTGAGATTGGTGTTCCAACAGAAAATCCGAAATATGATGGTCCAACAGTTAGGATGACTCATAGAGAAGCACAGATACGTGGTGTTGATGCTTTAAAAGTTGTTAAAGGTAGAATTTCGAAAGATTTTGTAGTTATGGCATATTTTGAAGATTATCTAAATAATCTTGATAAATTCTTTGAAACTTCTTCTGAGATTGGTGCAAAATCAATACTATTTCCTGATCTACTATTTGACTATTACGATATGGTTAATCTATACTATAGAAAATGTCTAGATTATGGTTTAAAACCATGCTTCTTCATATCTAGTAAATTTCCATATAGAGAAGTTGAGAGATTGTTAAAGTACGAACCATACTTCATATATCTAGGATTACAGGCATGTAGTGGTATTAGATTACCAATATTTATAGAACGTAATGTGAAGATTTATAAATCGATAATTGATAATAACTGTCCACTTATTGTAGGTTTCGCAATTAGAAGACCTGAAGATGTTGAACTTTTAATAAAACTTAATGTTGATGGTATTGTTATTGGTTCAGCATTTATTAAAGAATTTATAACATGTGGTTTAGAGTGTGGTTTAAAACTTCTTGAAAGTTTGAGAAAGGTTATAATGGGGTGTTAGTATGGTATCTGTACCACACTACTGGTATAACATAGCTGCTGATCTTCCAATACCACTACCACCTGTTAGAGATCCTTATGAAGGTCCTTCACGTATTGAACTTCTAACTAAGATATTACCATCAACACTTATAGATCAGGAGTTTAGTGGTGAGAGATGGATTAGAATTCCTGATGAGATTCGTAGTGTCTATGAGAGGATTGGTAGACCAACACCATTTAGACGTGCTGAAAATCTTGAACGTTATCTAGGTACTAAAGCTAGAATATACTACAAGTTTGAAGGTGTGCTTCCAAGTGGTAGTCATAAGCTAAATACAGCAATAGCACAGGCATACTATGCACGTCAGGATGGTGCTAAAGAAGTTGTTACAGAGACTAGTGCTGGTCAGTGGGGTCTTGCTGTGTCTATAGCTGCAGCACTTCTAGGTATGAAAGCTATAATATTTATGACACGTGCAAGCTACATATCAAAACCACAGAGAAGAATATTAATGCAGGTATTAGGTGCTGATGTATATCCAAGTCCAAGCAATTTAACAGAATTTGGCAAGAAACTTCTTGAGAAAGATCCTAACCATCCTGGTAGTCTTGGAATAGCTATTAGTGAATCTGTAGAATATGTACTTCAAAAACCAGAAGAGAGGAAGTACCTACCTGGAAGTGTTATGGAGTTCGTACTTATACATCAGACAGTTATTGGATTAGAAGTACTTGAACAACTACCTGAAGAACCTGATTACATGATTGCATGTGTTGGTGGTGGTTCAAATTTTGGAGGTTTTACATATCCTATAATTGGTATGAAGCTTAGAGAAGAAGGTTTTGAGAAGACTAGATTTATAGCTGTAGAGTCTAAGGCAGCACCAAAGTTGACATGTGGAAAATACATGTATGATCATCCAGACACATCAGGAATATTACCAATGATTAAGATGTATACTCTAGGTAAAGATTATGTACCACCACCAATACATGCAGCAGGACTTAGATATCATGGAGCAGCTCCAAGTCTTTCAATCCTTGTAAAGCTTGGAATTGTAGAAGCAGTAGCATACGAACAGGAAGAGGTTATGAAAGCTGCTCAAATATTTGCAAAGACTGAAGGTATAATACCTGCACCAGAGTCAGCACATGCTATAAAGGCAGTTATAGATATTGCAAAAAAGGCAAGTCCAGGAACTGTAATCGTATTCAATCTTAGTGGTCATGGATTACTAGATACAGATGCATACAGTAAAGTATTGGGAATATCTTAACAATACTTAACTAATAGTCAATCATTCGAATATCTATGAAACTAATAGTAGTTGTTGATAATGAGGGAGGTCCTGGCCTAATACCTGAATGGGGTCTATCAATATATATAGATTTTGGAGATAGAGCAATAATATTCGACACTGGAGCTAGTGAGGAGGTGTTTAAGTATAATTTTGAGAATTTAAAACTAAGTATGGATAAGGTAGTAGCATGTGTAATATCTCATGAACATGGAGATCATACAGGAGGTTTAGGTGCTGTAGTTGAGTATTGTAATAGAATTCCAATATACCTACCATACCCATCAAGACTTTCATATGAAATATCAAGAATATGTCAAGTAAATACTAATAAGAATATTACAAAAATTTTAGATAATGTAATATTAGTAAATTTCTCAAACTCTCTAATACCTGAGCAATGTCTTGTAATTGATATAGGTAGAGGTGTTGTAATGATTACAGGATGTTCGCATCCAGGAATTGAACATATGGTTAGACATGTTATGGGATTATTTAAGAAAGATATTCTACTACTCATAGGTGGTTTCCACCTATTTAACCTACCTATTAGCGATGTTAGACATATGGCAGATAAGTTCTGTAGAATGCATGGTCTATTGAAGATATGTCCACTACATTGCACTGGTAGAAATTTTGCAAATTTTGTTCGTGAACTATGTCCTGAAAGGTACATTCCCGGACATGCTGGAACTATGATAGAAATATCTGAAGATGGGTCTATAAGTTACATATCTTGAATTAGAGAAACATATTTAAAACATTTCTAAACTTTCTAGCTGGGATCTACATGGAATAAAGAGTGGTACGTATGAGATAAAGTCGTTGAATGAGCTTAGGATAATAATATCAACGTTAAGGAAATATCGTGGATATGCAACAACACTAATTAGTCTATACATAAACGCTAACAGACCAATGCCTGATGTTGTAAACATGCTTAGACAAGAGTGGGCTATTGCTGGTAATATAAAAGATAAGACTACTAGAACACACGTTCAAAGTGCTCTTGAGAGAATTATAAATCAGCTTAAAGGTATGAATAAAGCTCCACAGAATGGTTTAGCAATATTTGCAGGTTTTCATATGAAGAGTCCAGGTATGTATGATTGGGTTATGTACATGATAATACCTCCAAGACCAATAAACACATTTAAGTACATATGTGATCAAGTATTTCATACAGAGATCTTAGAACAGATGTTAAATGTGGGCTCTGCATATGGAATAATAGTTATCGAGCGTGGAGAAGCTATAATAGCAATACTTAGAGGAAACTATTGGGAAGTTGCTAAACATGTAGAATTTTACGTACCAGGAAAACACCACGCAGGTGGACAATCATCTGTCAGATTTAAGAGACAGATAGAACATCTAGCAGACGTATTCTACAAGATGGTTTCTGAAGAAGCTAACAGGATACTACTAAACATACCAGATCTAAAAGGTATAATTGTTGCAGGTCCTGGACCTACAAAAGAAGATTTCCTAAAAGCAGACTATCTAGACTATAGATTAAAGCAGAAGGTTATAGCTGTTGTAGATGCATGTTGTGCAAATGAGTATGGAGTTATTGAAGCTATAAAGAGAGCATGGAAGCATATTAGAGATAACGAATATGTAAGATCTAAAAAACTCATGGAATTGGTAACATACTACGCAATTAAGAAACCTGACATGATAGTTTATGGAAAAGAGAAAGTTTGGGATGCTATAAATGCAGGTATAGCACAGACAGTCATAGTTAGTGAAGGTGTTGGTGAAGATGAGATAATGCAACTAATGATTGAATGTGATAGAAGAAGTATAAAGCTTGAAGTAATACCAACATCAGTTGAAGAAAGTAAGATGCTTGAAGGAACATTTGGAGGATATGTAGCAATACTTAGAGCACCATCCTACCTAATAGAACAAGAAATGGAACAGCTAGACTTTGGATACTAAAATAACAAATAGTTAATATGGCAAGGAAGTATAGAATTAGACCTCTAATACACACATAATAACAACGTTCACAATCTTCAATACTTGGTAGATTACCCTCACCAACACTATATTCAGAAATTTTTTCAAGTCTAACATTGAGAACTGAAGAAATTGCAGAGAAAACTAACCTAGCATTAATACTAGAAACATTAGAATTTCTAAAATACTTAACAAATCTTCTAAATGTATCTAAACTAAAATTAGAAATTACGAGACATATTGATAACAATACTGAACCTGGAATATTTAGAATAGTATCAACAATTGCAGAAAATTTACCAATCTCTCTATAAGGTTCATATCTATAACCAACTAGAGAATCTAGAGTATTTGCAATTCTCTGAAGATAAGAACCAACAGGACCTAAAATAACATACCAAAATACTGTACTTGAAAATCCATCTACAAGAGATTCAACAAACGTCTCAATTAATGCAGAATTTACATGATAATCATCTAGTGAAAATACATCTCTTCTAACAATCTCCTGAAGCAGAACTCTAGCAACTCCCCTCTCACCACATCTTAATCTTCTCAATATTTCTCTATAATACCAAAATAGCAATCTTAAACTAATAGTATACTTATTAAAACATATTAGCACTACTATACATAAAAATCTTACAATAGTAATATCGTAGTATCTTACAAATATTATGAGAGGAATTATACAGTATATAGATATTAACAATATCTCAACAAATATCCACAACAATACACCATTAATGAAATTTTTCTTCATCCTACTTAATAATTTAGAACCTACTATCCAACATATTCTAACAGGATGTATTGGACATACTTTATCTCTAACTTCACCATCTATAATATCTAGTAGTAGTGTTCCTAATAGAATTACTATCAAATCTATACTATACATGATAATACTAGAAGAGATATATGTCTACCAATTTCTATAGAATATCCAAGAACATCACCACTAATTCCACCTAGGGCTTTTATAGGAATTGATATCAATATTAGTGTTATTACTGTCGTTGACGTGAGGTATATTGTTGCTTTTATCGGTCCTAAAAGGAGAATTGATAATAGAGTATTCACAGATATAGGTATTAGAATTAGCTGTCTGTACCTTCTAACACCTTTATATACAATGCTTCCTAATCCTTCATGGATAGGTCTACCCATTCTTGCACATATACTACAGCTAAGTCTAGAGTAGTATTCTGATAATAATATCTTAGTAATAATTTCGATAAGATTTCTAGAAATTATCATAGATATTAGACCTAGAGATAATATTATGAATAGTGCAGATGCACCTACAGCTCCAATTCTAGGATCTTTCAATACTTCAAATCTTCTCTCTCTTGGTGCAAATAGAGCATCAACAACATCTGTCAAACCGTCAATATGTAACATACCTGTCAAAACTAGCATAATACTGTACGACAATGTCGATACTATGTACATGTTTAGAGATATGTTAAGTAGGTATAGTATGAGTATAGGTAAGCAACAAATAGCACATATGATAGGACTTACAGTCAAAACTACAAGATCAACATATTTTAAAATATCGTAAATACTCTTTCTAGAACTACATGGTATTATTGTAAAGAAAGATATATGACCTTTCCAAATCTCTAAAATATCACTTAAACTCATACTATACTACTTATTGAATATACTCTCTAGAACATCTATGAGAATATCATTTTCATCTCTAGACCTTAGAGATATTCTAAATAGATAATCTCCACTACTTAATATGCAGTACTTCCTTATTTTAATACAATATTCTTCAAGAACCTTAGCTAAATCTAGCTTAGCCTCTATGGGAATTATATGTATGTCAGATCTATATACTTTCAAAAAGTTTGAAAGTATTCTAAATAATCTATCACTCTCACTAACCACATATTGCCTAGTTTTAATTATAAAATCTCTATAATACTTCCTAAATTCTACCAACTTCTCAAGAATAAATTCCTCTAATGTTGATAATGGCCAATCAGAATTTAGGAAGTACTTTACAATTTTTCCTGCTATATATCCTAATCTTAATCCTGGTAATCCTAATATTTTTGATAATGATTTTACTATTATAACATTATCATAATTTAGCAATTTCTTTACATTATCCATATCTGTTTTAAAATCTATAAATGTCAAATCTATAAGAAATATATTACTTCTATGCGATTTTTCTATGATATTTACTACATTTTCGATATCTATATATGTTCCTGTTGGGTTGTTAGGATTTACTATAACTATTAAGCTATTTTTCTCATTTTCGATATTTGATAAATCTGGAACTATTCTCAAATTATCTACATAGCTCTTATAGAATTTTAATTCTATACCTAGGTTTTTTGCAAATTTTATATAGTCTATGTATGTGAGATTTTGTATACATACTCTACTGGGTCTTAGATGTAGATATGTTAAGATTATTCCATATGATGCACCTGGTGTTGGCTGTATTAGTTCATAGTCTAGTTTTTCTAATGTTGATATGTTTTGTATTATGTTTTCTATATCTGCAAATTTTTCTATATCTCTAATTGTGAATTCTGTTTCTATTATTGATTTTAGAAATTTTGGTGCTCCTAGTGGATTTATGTTTGATGAGAAGTCTAGTTCTCTCTTTCTTCTAATTGTTCCTCCATGTTTTTCCATGTATTCTTTTACATCTATATATTCTACATTCCTCTTAGTATATTCAGTATTCACCGTTTCAAGTTAAAACCTTTCTATGCAGTTTTTAAGCTAGACCACAAGATTTAATAGTATCATCAGATACCTAATAGTTCAGGTATGAAGGTTACTATATCGATAATAAAGGCAGACATTGGTGGCTGCCCTGGTCATGCATGGGCACATCCAAAAGCTCTTGAGTTTGCTGCTGAGAGACTTGCTGAAGCTCAGAAGAGTGGTCTAATAATTGATTACTACGTATTTTCCTGTGGTGATGATATGTCACTATTGATGACTCATACAAAGGGTGAGAATAATCCTGAGATACATAAGCTTGCTTGGGACATATTTAAAGAAGCTACAGAGAACATTGCAAAGAAGTTGAAACTGTACGGTGCTGGTCAAGATCTTCTGAAAGAGACGTTTAGTGGTAATGTTAGAGGTATGGGTCCACAAGTAGCTGAGATGGAGATTGAAGAAAGACCAAGTGAGCCTATTGTTGTCATTGCTGCAGATAAGACTGAGCCAGGAGCCTTCAATCTACCACTATTTAAGATGTTTGCAGATCCATTCACAACAGCTGGACTTGTAATAGATCCAGCAATGCACACAGGATTTAAGTTTGAGATTATCGATGTGTACGAAGGTAGAGTGTACGTACTTGACAGTCCAGAGAGAATGTACGACATTCTAGCACTAATTGGAACACCTGGAAGATATATAATTAGGAGAGTATACAGGAAGGAAGATCTACTACCAGCCTCAGTAATAAGTGTTGAGAGACTTAACTTAATAGCTGGAAAATATGTTGGTAAAGATGATCCTGTTGGAATAATTAGAGCTCAACATGGACTACCAGCGGTTGGTGAGATCTTAGAAGCATTTGCATATCCACACATGGTTAGTGGATGGATGAGAGGAAGTCATAGTGGACCACTAATGCCAGCAAAGATGACAGCAATAATACCTGAGAAGAAGATTGCATTAGGACCAAAAATGACAAGATTTGACGGTCCTCCAAAAGTTATTGCACTAGGATTCCAACTACATGACGGATATCTAGAAGGACCAGTAGACCTATTTGATGATCCAGCATTTGACTATGTAAGATTAATTGCAAGCTTCGTAGCTGACTACATAAGAAAGATGGGACCGATAATGCCACACAGATTACCACCAGAGGAGATGGAATATACAACACTACCAAAAGTACTTGCAGCATTGAAATATATACCACTTGAAGAATATGAGAAAGATAGATACAAATACTTAAAAGAACACTCATAAGTTAAGTATATAGATACTAAATTTGAAAACTTTTTGAAAAATCTCTAACTTTCTTCTACTTAACATGATGAGGGAGGTGATCTCAGATTAGTGAAGAGGATAGCAGAAGCTGATCTTAGTAAAGTTTAAATTTGAAGAATCTTCACTACGCCTCATGTCTAAAAGTACTACTCTGGACTTTACTAGTTGGACTTCTGAACAGTGGAGATTATTCATAATAACATCTATAAGTTTTCTTATTGATGGTCTCATATTCTCTATATCCCCATTAATAATATATTCTATAAATACTCTAGTTAAATATGCAACATACATATTGGGAATTAATATGATCTTCTGGACTCTAGGCTCCATACTTCTAGGTAGACTTGGAGATATTATTGGTAGAAAATTGACATTTCTAATAGTATTAATACTAGAATTCTTATCAATAGGCTTACTATACATATTCTATACTAATGTAATACTATTTACATTTCTAACATCATTAGCATGTTTTTCAATAGGTGGTGAATTTGGAGCTGCATTTTCTGCAATTGCAGAATTGACTCCCCCTGATCATAGAGGTAAAGCTATACTTTTAGCAAGTAATTTCTGGAATTTAGGAGCTGTAATTATATCTTCACTATCACTCTTATACAAATACTTTATCAATCCTATACTCCAAATTAAGTATCTACTAGCATCAACATTAGTAATAGTCGTATTGACAGGATTTGCAAGAATAGGATTTCCTGAATCTATTAGATGGCTAGTTATTAAGGGTAGAATTGACGATGTTAAGAGAATCTTATTGAAATATAATATTAAGCTTGATGATAATGTATTAAATGAGTATAAGGTTAAGCATAATGTATCTATAGGTAAAATATTTTCAAAATATAGCTATAGAATAGCTATACTACTCATATTGACTATAGCTGTATATGTGACATATTTCATACCAACATTTTACCTACCATACACTCCAGATTTTCCATTTAGTTATAACACTATCCCACTTATAATATTAATATCAAATTTAGGATCGTTTATTGGAGCTTTTCTACTAATACCTATAATTGATAGAGGTAGAAGAATTTCAACATTCATATCTCTACTAGGAGGCTTTATTACAGCATTGATAATGATATTTTCAATAGTGTTTAAGAATATTTACATATTTCTCATAACACTATTTTGGAATATGGTATTCTCTCAATGGAGTTGGTCTTGTATTAGTGCACTTCAGAGTGAGCTATTTCCAACAGGTGTAAGATCTACAATTATAGGATTTTTTGTAAGTTTTGAAGGAATTCTAACAGCAATATTAACATTTCTTGAAGCATTTTTAACAGCTAGCATATGTATGACTATAATAGCATTACTCTGGCTTGCTGGTCTTATAGCATCTCTATCATGGCTTATTAGAGGAGTTGAAAGTGCTAGAATCTCTGTAGATCTACTAGTCTAACACTTCATAGCAACTCTTTTAAATCCCAACATCTACTACTTGTTGAGTATCATGTCATCAACCGGATTTAAACCAATAGTTAGAATAGGAGATACGGACTTAGATGGATATAAGGCAGTAGCATATGCATTAACGAAGATAAAGGGTATAGGTATATCTACAGCATTTGCAATATGTAGATACCTCGGAATTGACCCATTAACAAAACTTGGAGAACTTCCTGAAGATGTAATTAAAAGACTTGACTGGGCTGTCAGAAATCTACACCAATTTGCACCTGGATGGTTTGTAAATAGACCAAAAGATCCAGAAACAGGAAAAAATATACATCTAATAGGTGCAGACCTAATACTCGCAGCTAAGAAAGATATAGACTTAATGAAGAAGATTGGATGTTGGAAAGGTATTAGACATAAACTTGGACTTAAAGTTAGAGGACAGAGAACAGTCACAACAGGAAGACTTGGACTTACAGTTGGAGTTTCAAAAGGTAAGAAGTAGAACTATCTTAAACAGCTACACAATACTATAAGTAGAACTATCATAACGATTAAAACAATCAATATAAAATATGACAGTAGAAATCCAGAATTCCAATATCTCTCAACTATACCAAACTTACAGTAGGAAAATCTTCCTGTCGTATTTATAGGAGATGTCATGTTTGTAAAACTCTTATTAACTCTATGAAACATATCTATAAACTTACCTACGCAGTATTTCAATATTGGTATTATTGATATACATATAGATATTAGGAGAATGCACATTAATATATCTGAAAATTCTATACCATCCATACTACACACCTAGCATTATTAGTATTTTATGTATAAATCTACATAATAGTAGTAGTATTATTGCAATTATTATATACATAATGGTTGTTGTTATATACCTGATCATAGTACTCCTAGAACTTTCAATATTGCTAGTCCTATGCTTATTGCTAGACTAGACATTAATATTATATTTAGAATCTCTTCAACTATCTCCTTCATGTTCTATATATGTCTACAAGATATTTATACCACGTATAGCATACTTGTTATGTAGTGAGTTTTGCGAAACTATTTCTAATCTTTCTTAAGAGTCTATCTAAGTCTCTTGCTAATATTCTCTTACACTCTATCTCTTCAATATCATACTTTGGATGTCTATTTTCACTTAAAGCTTCCTCAATAGTCTTTCTAGTAACAATCTCGTATACTCTTGCCTCAATCTTGCCAGGTAAAGCTCTCACAACTCTACCAACTCTCTGAATCATCTGTCTTGAACTTCCTGTTCCTGAAACTATTATAGCAACATCAGCATCTGGAACATCAATACCTTCATCTAGTACTGTTGTTGTTACTATTATCTTTATATTACCTCTAGCAAAGCTTTTGAATATGGTTTCTCTATCGCGAGTGTTTCCTGTTATTAATGCAACTTCTCTAATCTTCTCTCTAATTCTCCTATAGATCTCTTCTGCCTGATTTATATATTGTGTAAATATTAATATCTTACTACCGAGCTCATATTCAACATCTACTATCTTCAACACTACATCAATTTTCTTACGTGCTTTCAATGCTATAGATTTTAATTGATTAATATTCTTAGCTGAATCGTATTGTTCTTTTTCATCTTCTTCAAGATCAACATATATTCTATAATGTCTTATAGGTACTACAAGTCCATACCTTATCAATTCTCTATAAGTTACTCTATATATTGGTTCTCCACATGCAAGATATATTAAATGTTCATTACCATCACTACGTTCAACAGTTGCTGAAAGTGCCATCCTGTATGGTGCTGAAATTTGAAACATAACTTCTTTAAATGTTTCTGCAGGTACATGATGACATTCGTCAGCTATTACAAGATCGAAATAATCTCTCAATTCCTCAATCCTCTTGACTGCTGTATGGTATGTACATACTGTTATATCTCTAAGTTCATCATACTTACCACTCATCCTACCTGGAATATATCCAAGATGTTTAACGATTCTACTATACCACTGTTCTAATAATTCTTCAGTAATTACTAATATTAAAGTTCTTACAGATAGTTTATATATTGCTTTTAATGCTATAAATGTCTTACCACCACCTGTAGGTATTACAATAGTTCCTCTATACCTATTATTAATCCACCTGTTTAATGCTTCTTCTTGAAATGGATATAGAGTTACTCTATCTTGAAGATTTCTAACTCTTCTTGGAGTATGTTCAACAAATTCTACTCTATATCCAAGATCTCTCAATATCTCAGCAACTTTCTCTTTGAAAAATTGTGGAAAATATATTCTCCAAGTTCCATTAGGAAGTTTCAATACATTTTCTCTCCTAATTGCAGGTATTAGTAATTCTTGAATGTTACCTTCCTGATCTACCTTATTATATTTGATCTTTAGTTGAGACATTAATTCTCTCAATAGTCCTTTCTTTATGAAGTTTAATTCAACATAATTTTCGTGAACTTTAGCTGTCCACCATGATAATCTCTTTTCAAATATCTCTCTACTCTTCTTACTTTCTAACATGAATTCTCTAGCTCTTTCTATAGATAACTCTAGATTTCCTATTGTTGGATATTGTGTTATCTTCTCTTTAAATTCTTGTAATGCAATATCTACATATTCTTCATATGAGCTTACTCTACTTAGATATTTCGTATCTTTTCTTATGAAATTTCTAACATAGCATGGTATTGATATTATATGAACATTGTCCACACTATCTATTATACATTCTCTAATTTCATCAGGTATGTTAACTTCACTATCTACCTCTACACCAACTGCCCCACCTTCACTTGTTGTGAATATTGATTCAAGTATTGTCTTAATCTCGCTAGGCTTTAGCTCTAGTATATCTTTCAATTTTATTAATGTTGATGTTGATAGTACTCTACCTTTCCAATACTCTCCTGTCCATCTAAATCCAAGCTTTTTCAATTCTTCCTTAGCTGCAAATACTCTATCACGTGGCCAATCTCTAACTATCCTGATACTATCATTAATAACTACTTTGAACAGCACCTCAGAATATTAATAGACTAGCTAGCTTATAACATACTGATGTCCTCTACACCCTATATAGACTACCCAAGATGGTCAGAGCTTGCACAAAATTCACTAAGTATAAGCATTGAAATACCTGAGGTGGTTAAGGTTGGTAATGTTGAGATTAGGTATAGGAGAGATTTTAAAGGTATTATAATATCTGGAATGGGAGGTTCAGGAATTGTTGGAGATATTATTAGAGACTCTATACAAGACATTGTAAAAATTCCAATTATAGTTAATAAAGATTTAAAACTTCCAAAATATATAGATGAAGAATATCTAGTTATTGCAATAAGCTATTCTGGAAATACTATAGAAACTATAAAATGTTATGAAGAATGTATAAAGAATGGAATTCCCGTAATTACAGTATCTACTGGAGGTAGATTAAAAGATCTTGCAAATATGAACAACACTCCACATATAACTATTCCAAAAGCTACAGCTCCAAGATATGGATTACCATGTCTACTCTATGCAACACTTAGAGCTATTGGAAAAGTATTCAATATTGAAGATAAGATATTAAATATGTGTGAAGAAAGTATAACATATATAAAGAAGGCTTTTGAAGAATATTCTAGAAAATTTAAACACCTAGTAGACATATTAGCTAATAAGTTCATAATGATATACGTGCCAAGTCCTCTATCATCTCTAGGATTTAGATTTAAAAATGATATGAATGAAAATGCAAAACAGCCTGTTGCTGTATGTATACTACCTGAATCTGAGCATAATGATCTTGCAATACACATTAGAGATATACCTAATCTTGAAATATTGATAGTTAAATCTAAAACTTTGGAAAATACAGAATATGATACTCATATTAAAGCTATGATGAAGGTATTAGAGGAGTTAAATAGAAAATACATATTGATAGAGCTTGAAGGTAATACAATACTTTCAGAAATAATGTATGGTATAACTAGTCTTGGAATGTTGAGTGTAGATATAGCATATAGACTTGGTATTGATCCTGTTAAGATTGAGGCAATTGATAGAGTTAAGAAATATGTTACAGAAAGATCTTAGAGTATGATAGTGTTCTCCTAAGTTTATATATTGGTATAGTATTTCTGAAATTTTCCAAAGTAGATTTATCCAACCTATGCTCAACATACTTCTCACCTATACCAAGATCTATCTCTACAACTCCCCAAGGATTTACAACAATACTCCTACCTGTGAATAGTTTTGAATATTGATTACATACAACTATGAAAATACCATTCTCATGTGCTCTAGCTTGAGCTAGAAATCTCAAAGTATCTTCTTTTAAATCACCTCTAAACCATGCAGCTGGTATAAATACAACATCAGCACCATTCAACATGTATACTCTAAAAAGTTCTGGAAATCTTATATCAAAACATATAGCACATGCAACATGCATATCACATATCTTAACTACAGGACTTGGAATAGAACCTCTACTAAATATTTTAGATTCTGAAAATCCATAAGCATCAAATAGATGAATCTTACGATACTTAAGTAATATATCTCCATTATTATCTATCAAAATTGCAGAATTATATATAGAATTTCCACATCTTTCAATAATTGTAGCTAGCACATGTATAGAATATTCACGACATATACTTCTCAACATATTTACAAAATCTCCATAAACATCTTCAGAAACATTATAAATAAGCTCGGGACTTTTAAACATATCTTCGCGAAAATACATAAAATACTCAGGCAGTATAACGATATCTGCCTTATTTAAAAACCTTGATAAATACTTCTGGAGTTTATGAATATTTTCATATTTATTATCACAAGTCTCTATCTGAAGAATACCAACATGCATAGTTGAGAAATTGTAGATCAACATTTAAAAATATGAAACTTCTAGGCTATATGAATGATGAGAGGTAGAAGGACGGAAAAATGAAGAAGGATTTGAACGCTGAGTACTTCATAAGATATGTAAGTTGTGTAGAAATGAATTAATATAGATGTGCCTCTATACTGATGCTGTACATGAACTCTACATCTATCTCATTCAAAGATTTTATAAGATATTTCAAAAACTCTAAATCATATAAATCACTATATAATGGTTATGAGGTTTTAAGAGAGATGTTTACTGAGAATTGTTATAGATTTATATCATTTACAGAGCATCTAGTTATTGAAGACCTACCATACTACACGTTATTAAAACTTGTTGATCATAATCTAGTTAATGCATTTATGACCTACTCTAGAGTTTTAGATATTGAACTTTGTAGAATATTTGATATAGATTTTGAAGATTATGATAAACTTTACGATACTTTAAGAGAAGTTATGTTAAGTTTTGTTAAAGATATTTCTAATACGTGTCTCAGATCTCCTTCAGATCTCTTAAAATGTTTCTTCAAGTTCTTAGGTAGACTTATCAATAAGAAATCATTGTTCATTAATGCTTCTTCAAAAGATGTTGAAATATTTATTCCTGATGTTGTACATACGTTATTTGCTAAAGTTTTATTAGATATTGATGAGAGTTTTAATAATGCTCTAGATATTTTGAATGATGAGAGAAAGATTTGTGATATAATGTTTGAATATGATAAGATTGGTGCAGTATTTCTATATGGTAGTCTTCCAAAACATCATGTTCAGTGGTGGTCTGCTGTTAGAGATGGTCTTGACTATGCTATTCAGATAACTCCAATATTTGAGTATGATGGTAGTTTAAGTGGTGCTAGAATTGAAGAGTCTATTACATGGAATCAGTTGAGACCTAATGGTAGAGGTGTGTCTATTGTTGGTGATCCTGTAATTATATTTCCGATATTGGTAAATGCTGTGTTAGAAGATTTGAATATTTAATTAAACATTCTTACTTACCTATAGCTTGCTAAGTCTATTTGAAGTCCACATTTTGGACATTGAACTACCGTGGGTGCGCATCCATATATTGAGGCTAGCATGCATGTTAAGCATCCTGATTCTGGAAGTACTACTCTAAATTTTGTTCCACATCTTGGACAGGTTACTGTTACTACTGACATACGTATAGTAGTTCTATTATGTTTAAGATCTTTTTCAAAACTCTTTTAGGTAAGTCTTAATTATATAGTTTAGATATATCTAAATCTTAATATTTCTGTGTTCTTATTGCTATTATCATAGATATTAGTATTAGTATTGCTCCAAGAATTTGTAGAGGTTTCATAATTTCACCAAGCATTAACCATGCAAATATTGCTGCAAATGCTGGCTCTAATAAGTATATCAATGCTGCAACTTCAGGATATACAAAACGTTGTCCATATACCTGTAGTGAAAATGCACCTACTGTACATACAGTTCCAAGATATGTTAATCCTAGTATTGTATCTACTGTTAAGTTTATTGTATATCTATTGAATAGTGTTGAAATTATAAATAATGATGCTGGTATCATTTCAAAAAATGTAAAACATAGTGGATCAACATCACTAAACTTAGATACTAGTATGACCTGTGCTGCCCATGCTACAGCTCCTAGAAGTACTAGAAAATCTCCAAGATTGAAACCTCCCGTTGGTAATGTTAGTAGGTATAGTCCAAGTATGGCTAGAAGTAGTTCAATTCCTAGAAATATGCTATATCTCCTCTCTATCAATGCGACATATATATGTACAAACACTACGTTAAGCTCGGTTATAAATGCTGAATTTGAAGCTGTTGTAAGACCTGTACCCCAACCTTGAAGCCATAGTCCTAGAGCATATGCTATACCTGTAACTAGACCACCAAATATTTCTCTTCTAAATTTTTCAACACTCTTCTTAAAAACTCTATAAACTACATATGGTAGAAGACAGGTTATTGCTATCATACTCCTAATCCAAGTATATGAAAAACTTCCAATATTACATACAACTATCTTAATTATTGGAAATGTAGAACCCCAAAATAGTGTTGCAAGAAGAAGCGATATGTATCCTCTAATAACTCTACTCTTACTAATCTCAACATTACTCATTTGAGAGATAGTATTAGAAGACTAGACTAAACTTAAAGATGATCATGCTGTATGTAGATTCAGCTGGTCTAGTACTCATCACTACTCTGACCGTGACCTCTCATCACCTCTCCACCTTCTATAAAGATTATGTTTTATACCTAACATATCTAGAACTTTACCAACTACGTAGTTTGTCAAGTCTTCTACATCTCTAGGTTTTGTATAGTATGTTAATGTTGGTATTACTATATGTACACCTCTTCTCCTCGCTTTTAACATGTTTAAGATATGTTGAGAGTCTAGTGGTGTTTCTCTAGGAACTACTATGACTTTTCTACCTTCTTTGAGTGCTACATCAACAACTCTAGTAGTTAGTGTTGAAGCTCTTGCATGTGCTATATCTGATAGAGTTTTCATAGTACAGGGAGCTACTATTACAGCTTTAAAATATGTTGAACCACTGGCAATGTCTGCATCAAGCTCATCATCACTATAATACCTATCGACATATTTAAAAGCTGTACATCTATACTTATCATCAACCTCATACCTAAGTACTCTCCAACCCCATCTAGTTACTATTAGTGCAATTTCATCATTTGTCAACCTTTTCAATTCTTCAACAATTCTAAGACCTATAATACTACCTGAAGCACCAGTTATCGATATTATAAACATCGCAATCTGTGATCGGAAAAATATTTTAAACACTATACTAATACTCTTATCAAGCCCCTCAGAGAGTACAGAAATGTACTCGATGAAGAGGGGACGTACCCAGTGGCCTCAACTTAAGAAATTTAGAAGATAGGTATAATTGAGATAGTTGGAACGTTTTTTACGATCATGAAGAACTTGAAGATCCTCCTCCCGATCCTCCACCTGTTGCTGGTTTTGGTGCTGGCTTTGCAGCTGGTTTTGGTGGTGGTGCTGGTATTCTAAATATTCCAACAAACTCACTCTTCTGTGGTCCTGGTACTAGTGGTGGTGCTTTTGACATCTTTATAGATCCTGTTGGGCATGATGTTGCACATTGTCCACACATTATGCATCTAGTGTAGTCAAATACTATTATCCTCTCCTTTCTGTCTTGCTTAATTACATGTCCTGGACATGCTCTCTCACATGTTCCACACAGCTTACATGTCTCTACATCAACTACTGGTAATGCTCTGAAATATTCGGGTGGTTTTAAAGCTCTCTCAACTATTTCAGGTATTGGTTCTGTATATGGTTTCTTAACAATCCAAGAAATTAGACCTATAGTCTTTCTCGTCATATTCTCACCTTAGACTATTCCTGCTATCTTTAACATGCAGATGACTATTAAGTTTACTACGCTTAGTATTGTAGTAATTATCCAATATATCTTAGGTGCCTTATATGGTTGTAATCTTGCTGTTAATGCGTCTACAAACGATACAACTATAGAGAATATGAATGCTATAAATATGACCCATAGAACCCATATAGCGGCCATGTATGAGTTTGTTGCCATTGTGCTTATTGTAAATCCTGGTAAGTTTGTGAATACTATAGCAAATAGTAGTGCAAGTGCGTAAAACTCCATCTTGTGAGCAAATTCTAACAATGCAAGTCTCTTACCACTATACTCTAACAGTACTCCCTCCATAAGTTCAGTCTCTGCTGTAGCTATTGAGAATGGGTTTAGTATAGCTTTGATAGGTACACACATGACATATGCAGCTGCTGATAGTGGTAGATACATTATTATAGGTCCATGAAGTGCTTGCCATGTAATTATCTTGAATATGTTTGTAGTTCCTGTAAGTATGAATATTGTTATTAGAACAATTACGAATGGTAACTCATACATCAATACCGCAAGTAATGCTCTTCTAGCACCAACGATGGAGTATGGGTTGTTAGATGCGTAGCCTGCCAAGATTAGTAGAACTGAGACCATTAGGAGAGAATATGCTATAAGTATGAGATCACTTAGAGAGTAGAATATTGGGAAGATGAGTACTGGGAGAGATATTGCAACAGCAAAGCATAGAGCTGGCATTAGTGTAAACCATCCTCTACTAGCTGTTGCTGGTATCAAATCTTCCTTATATAGTAACTTTACTAGATCAGCATACTCCTGCCACCATGGTGGTCCAACTCTACCATGAACTTTAGCTCTAATCTTCCTTCTCAACCATCCAATATATGGACACATCAGTCCTGCAAATAATACTGCTAGAACTGCAGCACCAATCTTGGCTAATGCTAGTAGTGGGCTAGTCATATCTTCACCTCTTACCCTTCTTTTCAAGTTCTGCCATTTTTGCAGCTTTAGCCTCTAACAACTTTGCAGCTTCTGCAAGTCCTGCAGCTATTAAGTATGGTCTTGGTGGACATCCAGGTATGTACACGTCTACAGGTATTACCTCATCAACACCAACAATAGCATATGAGTCATACCACACACCTTTACCACATGCACATGTACCAACAGCGACAACAATCTTAGGCTCAGGCATCTGCTCATATATCTTCTTTAGAATTGGAGCAACATACCTATTACATGGACCAGCAACTAGGAGTATGTCTGCATGTCTTGGAGAACCTACAAGCTTAACTCCAAGTCTCTCAGGATCGTATCTTGGACATATTGCTGCTAAAATCTCTATCTCACATGCATTACATGAGGTAGCATTGAAATGGTATAGCCATAAACTTCTTCGAAATGAACGTTCTCTAAGTCCCATAAGCTATCCCGCACTTAATATATATAACTTAGAACTTTTTAACTCTGCTTTCACTATACACGTGTAAAGAATATCAAGTTTAACACTTTTAAGTTAGTTTCTAAATTATTAATATTGGTATCATTCATGCAGGTTATATACGTAGGACCTTGGTATATAGTAGCACTATTAGCACCACTAATATTTTGTCCTCTAGCTTTAATATCTAGAAGATCTGCGCCAATAATATCACTAATATTACAGTCAATATCTCTAGGCATTGTTCTTGCATCACTACCATTTATAGCAACAGGAAAGATAATAGAAGTAATTGCAGGTAAATGGCTAGACCTGTCAAGTCTAGGCTTCGTATCTTACATAGCATTTAGAATTGACGTTCTCTCATGGTTGATGTTATTCATAATTACATTCATTGGATTACTAATCTTCATATATTCTGTAGGATACATGGAGCATGATCCATACGTACCAAGATTCTGGCTCTTCATGCTCATGTTCTCAGGTTCTATGATTGGTCTAGTAGCTACAGATGACATGTTTCTACTATTCCTATTCTGGGAGATAACAACTCTCTCAAGCTTTGCCTTAATCGGTCATTGGGTACACTATGAGAGAGCATTATATGGATCTATTAAGGCATTGATGCTCACAGGTTTTGGTGGATTAATAATGGCTATCGGACTGTACATACTTATGGTTAGTGCACACACACCACTCATAAGTGTACTCTTTACAAAACTTAACACACTACCACCACAGGTTGTCAGTATTGCAGCTGCATTAATATTGATCGGAATTATGGCAAAATCTGCACAATTCCCATTCTTCACATGGTTACCAGATGCAATGGAGGCACCTACACCAGTTAGCGCATTTCTACACAGTGCTGCAATGGTTAAAGCCGGAGTCTACCTATATGCAAGATTTATACCACTATTTGCACAGAATCTATATGTTGCATGTGGAGCACTTGCAATATTTGCAATAACTGCACTTATCGGAGCTATGTATGCAGCAATTGAGAGTAATGCTAAGAGAATTCTAGCATACTCAACAATTAGCCAACTTGGATACATGCTTGCAGCCTTTGCACTATCAAGCATATTACTTGGACTTGCACCAACAGTTACTGGAAGTCTAAGAACAGCACTACTACTACTGTCAGGATTTGCAATGCTTGCAGGAATGCTACACCTACTAAATCATGCACTATTCAAAGCAGCACTCTTTCTAGCTACAGGCGCTGTAGAGCATGAGGTAGGTACTAAAGATATCGATGAGATGGGTGGATTTATAAGACAGACACCTAAGCTAGCTGCAGGATTTACAATATGTGTACTAGGTCTAGTAGGTGTTCCACTATTCAATGGATTTATCAGTAAGTGGATGATATATCAATCACTGATAGGTGCATTAATTAGAAATACATCAGTAACACTACTACTCCTAATAACACTTGCAATACTACTATTCGGTACAGCACTAACAGCTGCCTATGGAATAAGGATGATATATGGAATATTCTTCGGTCTCTCACCAAAGAGACTACATGCAGCAGAGCCACCATACGTCATGTTGATACCAATACTCATACTTGCTGCTGGTGTAATATTCCTTGGAGTATGGCCAAACATTGCACTAGCACTATTCCACATAATGCCATCACCATACGCAGTAACCTATGTACCACCACTAAGCTTCATAATAATACCTGTAAGCTTTGGAACTGCAACATCAATATCGATGATATATACAGCAATACTATTTGGAATTGCAATATTGATAGGACTATTCGGATTCTTAAGTAAGGCTAAGCTTAGAACAGTATCAGAACCATTCATTGGAGGTGAAAGTCTAAGCATAGTGATAGAGCATGGAGTACCTAAAGCAAAGATAAGATCAGAATCATTCTTCTACGAAATTAAGGAAGTATTTACAGCAGTTAGAAGGAGGATTAATCCAGATGCTGCATATCACGCATTTGCAAAAGCATTTGATGGAGTATCTAAAGGATTGAGATATCTAGAAGCTGGACATATCGTACTATATCTTGGACTTATAATTATTGGTGTAATAATAATACTAGCCTTTCTATAATAGGAAATTCTTATAACCTTTCTCAAATATTTTTTACATATGTCAGAATATTCTGACATACTCCCACCATATGTAGAAATTGAAAAGACAAAACCACAACTATTTGTTAAATGTCCTAGAGAGAAGATTAGAGATCTAGCTCAACATTTCGATAAACTAAAGCTTAGATTAACCACACTCTCAGCTTTAGATCTTGGAGATAAGTTCTGCGTAATTTACCAATTCGCATTCTACCCAGCAATACATAATGGCAGGATGGGTGTTATACATGTTAAAGTTGAAGTTCCTAAAGATGATGCAAGAATACCAACAGTGAGCGATATTCTACCACCAGCATATCTATATGAACGTGAGGTTTGGGAGTTCTTTGGTATAGTATTTGAAGGACATCCAAAACTAGATTACCTATTCCTGTCACCAGAATTTCCAAAGTTCCCACTTAGAAAATCATAATCATATACTGAATAATTACTCAATATACACATCACACATATTTTTCGTATATCAATCTTCTAAATATTTCTACACTAGTGTAACCTTTAATAAGGAGAAATATGGAGATTATATGGGGATAAAGTGAGCTCAATAATTCCGGTAGGCCCCTACCATCCTGCACTTCATGAGCCACTATTAATAAAATTGTATGTTGAGGGTGAATATGTTGTTGATGCTGATGTCAAGTTTGGACATGTTCATAGAGGATTAGAATGGCTTGGTGAGAGACGTACCTGGATTCAGGTTCCATATCTAGCTGAGAGAATATGCGGTATATGTGGTGATGTTCATAGAAGGACGTATATTGCAGCTGTCGAGAAACTTCTAGATATTGAACCCCCACCAAGAGCTCAATATATTAGAGTTATAATGCTAGAACTTGAGAGAATACACAGTCATCTTCTCATAATTGCAGCACTATTCCACGCAATGGGGTTTGATGCATGGTTTATGCAGATAATGGCTATACGTGAGAAAATTATGGATCTATGTGAGCTAATTAGTGGTAATAGAAAGCACTACGCCATGTCTGTTATAGGTGGTGTTAGAAGAGATATTCCAGACGAGTTGAAGCCAAAGATTTTGAGAGTTATTCAGGAGGTTAGAGACTATACTAGAAAGGTCATAATACCTGTAATGGAGAGTGATAAGACATATCTAGCAAGGACTAGAGGTATATCAGTAATACCGTATGACATAGCATTGAAATACTCACTTGCTGGCCCAACATTGAGAGGTTCTGGAGTATATTCAGACATAAGGTATGATGAGCCTTATGAAGTATATCCAGAAGTTGAGTGGTATGTTGTTACACATACTGATGGTGATAATTGGGCTAGAATGTATGTACGTGCTGTAGAGACGCTAGTATCATGCGACATAATTGAAGATTGTCTAAGAAAGATGCCTAGTGGAGATATAATTCATCCAAAGGCAAAACCATGGCTTAGAGTACCTCCCAGAGTTCCTGAAGGTGAAGTAATGGCTAGATCTGAGGCACCTCGTGGTGAAGTTGCACACTATATACGTAGTACTGGTGGTGATAGACCTGACAGATGGAGAGTTAGAGCACCATCATATGCAAACTTTGCAGGAGTTAAGCCACTTCTGGTTGGCACTCACATAGCTGATGTTCCAATATCATACACATCTATAGATCCATGTTTATCATGTACTAATAGGTTTGAGATTGTTGATGTTAAGACAGGTAAGGTTAAGGTTATGACAGAGCTTGAACTTAGAATGCTTTCACGTAAGTATACTAAATGTCTAAAGGATGGGCTTAATAAGAAGGTTTTCACTATTTAATACATATCAAAGTAGTCATCTTCCATATACATACTTTTTATAAAATACTTAGAACTATGTAGCTTGTGGGACTTCCCACTATAGCAATAGACACCACTGTAGGATTTATAGCTGCCATAATGTTTGGCTACGTATCTTCAAGATGTATTGTTGCTAGTAGTATACTAGCAGCAATATTGATACTATTAGCAACGATAGCTCTACCAGCAGTTTTAGGAAATTTAACAATAATTGAGATCTTATCTACATGCATATTTGCTGCAGCATTCATAATCTATGGAGGTCTTGTGAGAAAGGCTGGTGGTAGAGCTGAGTATAATCCTAGACTTCCATCAGTATTTTTAGCAATTCTCACGATAATAATATTCTACATTGCTTGGTACTCCTTTAAGGTTATTAATATACCTGTAGAATTTCTAACATACATATCTATAGCATTTGCACTAGTCTTTGCAACATTCCTATTTAGAGATACTGCTAAGATGGGTCTATCATTAATGATAGTGATATGGTGTCTACACTCAATAATACCTGAAACATATGCATTAATTGGTGTTGGTCTTGAAATATTCTGCCTAGTTGCTGTTGGTGCAATGGTGTATTTCACATATAGAGAATATGGTACTAGAAATGTTGATGTTATGGTGAAGTTGAGATACTAGGGGTGAGATCATGAACATAGTACTTCAACTCCTAATAGCTGGACTAGTAACGACATTTGCAGCAGCTGCAGTATCACCAGCTAGTTATCGTGCTGGTGCTTCAGTAGTTACTGCAGGTACTGTAGCAGGACTAATATTATCAATACAGATGTTAATAATGACATTTATAGAAAACCTCTCAACGTGTATAAGTATAGGATCACTGCTTTTTGCCATTAACAAGCTAACAGCATTATTTACATTTACTGTATTTGTAATAGGCTTTGCATCTGCATTATATGCAATTGACATACTGCCCAAGAGAGCGGAAGCGGTGCTTCCACCATTTCTGTCGCTATTCATATTCTCTGTAGCACTACTTGGACTATCTGCAGACTTCGTGACTGCATGTATAATGGTTGAACTTGTAGCATTGTCTATAGTATTCCTAATGTTTGCTGGTGATAAATATGCAAGTGAGGCTGGGCTGAAGTATCTATACATGACTCTCCTAGGCACAATAGTTGAACTGGCTGGCATAGGATTACTGTACGGTTCCTATAAATATGTAAACATTGTAGGTTTATCTTTATTCTCTATAGGACTACTACTCAAGGTTGGCGTATTTCCATTCCATGCATGGCTACCTGATGTGCATGCGAGAGCACATACGTCTACAAGCGCCATCTTGTCAAGCGTAGCTGTAGCTGCTGGTTATGTTGCGCTGATAAACATACTTATCTATCACTACATCAATATACTATCAATATTGGCACCATATGGGTACATACTACTCGGGTATAGTATGGCTAGCATGTTCTACGGATCTCTATGCGCAGTAACTCAGCCAGAGGTTAAGAGAGCATTAGCATACTCAACAATAGGACACATGGGATTTGCAGGAGTACCATTAGCATTAGCATTAATAATACCTAAGGCAGCTGCAACATTCTTTGCAATATCTGTATTGTATGCCATTGTTCACTCGCTCGGGAAGGCACTGCTATTCTTAGCAGGCGGTATACCCGTGTCACTATATAGAGCAGCTGAATACACACTTCTAGGTGGACTGTTTAGAAGACACAAGGTAGCGACATGGACATTCCTAGGAGGTGCACTTACACTATCAGGACTTCCACCACTGCCCGGTTTCTTTGCTAAGCTATTTGTGCTTTACTCATTAGCATATGCGACAATAGTACTACACAGCTGGGTGATGGGTGGATTATTAGGATTGGCAATCGGAATTGCAATAGTAACACCAGCATACGCAATTAGAAGACTATGGCATAGAACATTTCTAGGAGAGGCTAAGGAGTATCCAGAAGTGAGAAAGACGTATCTAGCAAATGCAGCATGTATAATACTGATGCTAACATTACTGATACTAGGAACATTACCACTATTCGCACTACTAGGACAAATTCTAGTCCCACCAATACACCTATAAAACTACTCTTCTAAAATCTCTAATAGAAAATTCACAACTTTATTCACACCCTTCTCAACTTCACTACTAAGCTCACACTCTTCAAACTCTTCATCACATATAGACAAATCTTTAATACATATACCTATAAATATTGGTTTAAAATTACCCTTAACATTCTTTATAAAATCTAAAACGAGAGAGACAGGTAGTTTATGAGTACTCACAGTTAAGCCTCTACTTAAACAATCTCTTATATTTTCAAAATCTTCAATATATATAACATCTCCAGGCTTTATAGATTCTCCCTCTGGTATTACGGCATCTACAATTATTAATTTTTGAAAATCTTTTCTAAGAATTTCACCTAGACATCTTTCAAAACCCATATCACATATAACAACACTATCTCCATATCCATACTTCTCTAATCTTCTACAAACTTCAATACCAGCTCTATCATCTCTATAGAATATGCTTCCTAGACAGACTATAAGTGTTTTCATGTAGATGAAAATTGTTAATTTATTTATAGAATTTTAACCTACTCCTTATCAGTATTCTTTACCTCCATATATTCTGAATATTATGTCTTTAAATATCTCGTATTCTTCTGTCTCTCCAACTTTTCTATACTTCAATAGTTGTGCAATCTCATTAAGCTTCTCTAACATTATCTTCTTCTCAATAGATGCTATTAGTAGTCTTGTTAGTATTACAGCATCAGGATTTACACTTACATAGTCAATACCTGCACGTACTAGGAATTCTACTATGTCTGGATATACTGATGGTGCTTGACCACATATGCCTACTGTCTTTCCATATCTATGTGCTTTTCTAATTATCTCAAACATTGCTCTTAGTACAGGCTTCTCTCTCTCATCGAAGTATCTTGGATTTTCTCTTACGAGTATCTCATTATCTCTATCGACACCCATCACTAGCTGTGTTAAGTCATTACTACCTATTGAAAATCCATCTACATACTCTGCAAATTCTTCTACAAGTATTGCAATACTTGGAACTTCTGCCATAGCTATGACTTTGAAATCTCTTCCACGTATAAGTCCCTCTTCTTCAAGCATCTTGTTGAATGCCTTCAACTCCCATGGTGCACGTACGAATGGTACCATGACATGTACATTCTTTAGACCCATCTCATCACGAACCTTCTTAACAGCTCTAAGCTCAAGTCTAAATGCCTTCTCATACATTGGACTTATATACCTAGAAACTCCTCTCCAACCAAGCATTGGATTTCTCTCTTCAGGTTCAAACTTCTCACCACCTGTCAATTGTCTATACTCGTTAGTCTTGAAGTCACTAAATCTCACAATTACAGGTCTTGGATATATTGCAGATGCTACCTGTGCAATAGCGTCTGCTAGTAATGTTATAAACTTCTCTTCTTTACCAATACTTATCAAGTATAGTGGATGTTCTTTAATTACACTACTTATAGTAAATTCAATTCTCATCAATCCAATACCGTCAAATGGTAGATCTTTATATTCATGAATCTTGTCTGGAACCCCAAGATTCATGTATACTCCCGTTCCTGTTCTTACACTTCTATATATGTGTATTATTATCTCTTTAGGTGCAACACCTACTGCAGGTGCTGCCTCTACCTTCTTCTCCTCAACCTTAACAGCACCTTCATATACTACACCTCTAGAACCATCTACAGTATATACCTCACCATCTTTCAATACTTGTGTAGCATTTCCAGTACCTACAACTGCAGGTATTCCAAGCTCTCTACTTACAATTGCTGCATGACTAGTCATACCTCCCTCATCTGTCACAATTGCTGCAGCAATCCTCATATATGGTACCCAGTCAGGATTTGTCATTTTCGTTACAAGTATATCACCGGGCTGCATCTTCTTTGCAGCTTCCTCAACTGTTAGACATATCTTAGCTCTACCTGTTGCAATTCCCGGACTTGCAGGTACACCCTTAGTAACAATCTTAGCCTCTGTTATTGGTACTTCTCTCTTCGCCTCTTTCTTCTCCTCCTCAAACTTACGACTCCAATATGTTTCATATCTTGCCTGTACTATGAATATATTATTTGGATATGGTAAATCTGCATCAATAGCCCACTCAATATCCATTGGATTATTGTAGTGTTGCTCAAGCTTGATACCATACTCTGCAAGTTTTATAGCTTCTTCATCTGTTATGCTTGGAGCATTTGCCTTATCAGGTGGTAATTCTACAGTTTTTGTAAGTCCTTTCTCATCTCTAACAACTGCAATCTTCTTAGTATTAATCTTCTTATCAATAATCTTCAAACTCTTCTTATCAATAACAAACTCGTCAGGTGTTATCATTCCAGCAACAATACCTTCACCAAGACCCCACACAGACTCAATAACAACCTTATCTCTATCACCAGTTACTGGATGTAGTGTAAACATCACACCTGCAGATCTAGCATTTACAAGTTTTTGAACAACAACAGACATGAATGTCTTATCATGAGGTATGTTATGTGAATCTCTATATGCAATTGCTCTCGCTGTAAATAGGCTAGACCATATCTTCCTCACGTAGTATACTACATCATCCTCACCTCTAACATTTAGATATGTATCCTGTTGACCTGCAAAACTTGCTTCTGGAATGTCTTCAGCTGTTGCACTAGAACGTACAGCTACAGGAACGTTATCAATACCAACTCTCCTACACAACTCTCTATATGCTTGTCTAATCTCATTCTCAATTTCTGGAGGCATTGGCTGAGACTCGATAAGACTTCTAATCTTCTTCTCAGCCTCTTCATACTCTCTAGGATCACGAGTCCTAACTACCTCTCGTAAAATTTCGAAAATCTTATCACGAAGACCAGTCTTCTCAATAAAGTACTTGTATGCATCTGCAGTAACAACAAAACCTGGAGGTACAGGTATTCCAAGTCTAATCATCTCACCGAGATTAGCAGCCTTACCACCAACCTTCTCACGCATGTCCTTATTAACCTCTTCAAGCCACTTCACAAATCTAAATGACGTTACGAGAGTTGACTCACCAGTCACGCTCAACTACACGTCTAGATAACTTTTAAGGTTTTATTCAGAATAATGTTTAACAAATGGCGAAGGATAGATATAGGATTTAACTATAATTGTCTTGAATAATAAAGAAATGTAGTAGTTTATAGTGTAGAAAAATGATGAAATGAACCCTGATTGATAGATGAAAGTGCCTGGCGCAGCTGATCTCTACCTTCCTGGCAGTAACTGTATTTGCTGTGTCTTACTACCAATATCTTGATATCTCATAATTAGTAAGTGTATTGCTACTCTTATTGCTTCTGATCTTGATGGGAAGTATCCTTTCTGTACAAGCTTCTCCAATTCTCTAATCATCCACTCCGGCAAATGGACACTAATAAGCTTCATACGTTCACGAGATTGAGCATTTTCATGCTTCGATTCATTTATTTTAACACCTTTACCACTCATTGATCATATACATGTCTCAAATGCTTTTTAAGGATTATTACTCTGCCAAACATTTCTGTATCGTAGTATCGAGAGTTTGGTGAAGTACATATTCAGGACAGAAAACCTGAAGCAGGACTGGTAGTACAGTCAATATATATAGAAGGTTTAAAGGTTAGAAATAGATAAGTTTAGAAGTGCGTCTATATATATTCAGGATTTTTACTTAGCTGCTACCGCCTCATCCTTTATCGATTCAAATATTGCTCTTCTGTAGTATCTCTTAGTCATGTCTGGTGGTACTAGTGTTAACTCATCTTCTGGTAGTATGCTCAGTACTTCCCATGCTAGGTCTAGTGTTTGTTCAAATGTTCTTCTCTCGTAGAATCCTTGTGTTAAGAACTTTCTCTCAAATGCATCTGCAAATCTTAGATATCTCCTCTCTCTCCATCCAAGGTTTGCCTCTCCTACTAGTATTGCAAGCTTTCTAATCTCGACAGCTTTTGCATATGCTGCTACTAGCTGATTACCAACATACTTGTGGTCTTCTCTTGTCTTACCTTCACCTACAGCATCTTTCATAAGTCTTGAAAGGCTTGCAACACCTACAAACTCACCTACTACGTCTATTGGTGGGTAGATTCCTTTACCCCAAAGTGCTCTACTTAGAATTATCTGACCTTCAGTTATATATCCTGATAAGTCTGGTATTGGGTGTGTTATGTCGTCGTGCGGCATTGTGAGAATTGGGAATTGTGTTAAGCTTCCCTTCTTACCTACAACTTTTCCACATCTCTCATATATTGTTGCTAAGTCTGTATACATGTATCCTGGATATCCTCTTCTACCAGGTAGCTCACCCTTACTGCTTGATAACTCTCTAAGACCTTCACAGTAGTTTGTCATGTCTGTCAAGATTGCTAGTACGTGATATCCCTTCTCCCATGCTAGATATTCTGCAATTGTTAATCCAATTCTAGGTGCTAAGATACGCTCTGCTACTGGGTCATTTGCCAAGTTTAGAACTACTACAAGTCTTCTCAATGCTCCAGTCTTCTTAAACTCGTTTAGGAAGAATAGTGCCTCCTCCATCTTAAGTCCAATACCTATGAACACGATGGCGAACTCCTCCTCCTTTCCTGGAACTGTTGCTTGTCTAGCTACCTGTGCAGCTACTAAGTTGTGTGGTAGTCCTGATCCTGAGAATATTGGCAACTTCTGTCCACGAACCATTGTGAACATTGCATCGATACCACTAATACCTGTCTCAATTGGCTCGTTTGGTGGTATTCTAGTGTATGGGTTTAATGGTTCTCCCATAACATCTCTATAGTCCTCTGCTGGTGGTAATGGTAATCCATCTCTAGGCATTCCCTTACCATCTAGAACTCTACCAATCAACTCTTCAGATACAGGAACTTTCAATGTCTCTCCATAGAATCTCACAGTACTTCCAAGTGCTGGAAGTCCTAACGTACCTGTTAGGACTTGTGCAACTGCAAAGTTTTCACCAACCTCAACAACCTGTACTGTTCTTGGAACTCCGTCAGGTCCTGTAACTACACCGATCTCTCCATATGCAACACCTCTAGTTCTCTCAATAATTATTAGTGGACCCTTAACCTCTCTAACTGTTGAGTATTCTGAGATACCCTTAATTAGAGGAGCCTCAACTAACTTAGCCAAGTCTAACCCCCTACGATACTAGGTTTATACCTATTTTAAAGCTTTATAGATGACTTCGCAGTAACACTATAGATGATGAAATTCCTTTAAAGTGAGAGATGAGCAAACACCCCTTTCTGATTTTAATGTTTCTTCATAAACTCTTCATGATGCATTTAAGAAATATGAGAGAAGTTTTATTAAAGGGGTCACACTTATAGCAGAGAAGTGGTTTAACATGAGATTCTGTCCTAGATGTAGATCCATACTCATACCTGTCAAGAGAGGTGATAAACAGATTCTCAGATGTTCAAGATGTGGATATGAAGAGGAAGTTACAGATAAGACTAGGAGTGACTATGTAACTAGAAGAGAAATTGCTGAAGAGAAGCATACAGGTGTTGCAATATCTAGAGAATCTGAAAGAGCTATGACAAGCGAAGAGAGAGAACTACTAGAAGACTACCATAAACAACTTCTAGAAAATCTATACGAAACTGAGAGAGAAAGTGAAGAAGATTAGGAAAAAACTTAATTAACAATATACAAGACAGGGAATAGTCATGGGTAAGGAAGTTAAGGCTAGAGCACACACATGGTATGAGGTAGACTACAACACAGGAACAATAAAGTTCTTGAGAAGATTTTGCCCAAGATGTGGAAGTGTAATGGCATATCATAAAGTTCCTGTACCTAGATGGCATTGTGGAAAATGTAATTACACAATATTTGAAGTACAGACAAAACCTACTGAAAAACCTGCAAAAGCTAAGAGAGGATAACTAATTTATGGAAGATTTAAAAATTGATACATACATACTTGAAGCATCTAGAGAGTTTAAAATCAAGATAATTAAAGAATATTTATCACCAATACTTGAAATCCCAAAAGTTATAATTGAGGAAGAGAGGAAGGATAGAGAGAGTATCTTAATGTTTAAAAATATTAAAGAATTTGAAAACTACATAGCAATTTCAAACATTCTAAATACAAGAAGAAAACTTAGAAAATTATTAAATGCTAATAATGATGAAGATGTTTATAGAAAGATATTAAATGCTATAGATTCTATAGATAGTAAACTTGTAGGTATTGTAGAAGTTTCAAATCATGACTATAAGGTTTTGAAAGACTTTGATATCACAAAGTTTCCATTTGCAAAATTTTACGATAATGAATATGATAGATATCTAACATCAGGAGTTGTCATTGGTCTTGACATATCTACAGGATTTGTAAATATGTCTATCCATAGATTAACACCGATAGATAAAAATCATCTTGTAATAAGACTTGTCCCTAGACATCTATACTCAATATGGTGTAGAAATAGAGATCTAGGTAAAGATACTCCTATAGCAATTGTGTGGACTATAAATCCAGTATTTCTACTTGCTGCAGCATGTTCACCACCTTTTGGATATCCTGAATTGAATCTTATTGAAAAGTTTGTTGGCTTTCCTGTTAAAGTATTTTTTGACGATTATGAAATTCCAATACCTGTAGATGCTGAAATTGTTATGATTGGTAAATTACTTAAAGAAGGACAACATATTGAAGGTCCTTATGCCGATATTTTAAGATTGTATGATGATGTTAGAATGCAACCAATAATAGAGATAGAGAAGGTGTATATTCAAAATTGGAGAAATAGAACATTTGTACACTATCTAGTTCCTGGACTTGGTGAACATAGAATACTTATGAGCATTGAGAAAGAAGCTAAAATTTGGAAGTATGTTAGTAATGTTGTACCTAAAGTTAAGGCTGTTAGATTAACTCCAGGTGGTGGTTCTTGGCTTCATGCTGTAATATCGATATCTAAAAATACTGATGGTGATGCTAAGAATGCTATAATTGCAGCATTTGCAGCACATCCATCACTTAAACATGTCGTAGTTGTTGATGATGATATTGATGTTGATGATCCTGAACAGGTAGAGTGGGCTATAGCAACAAGATTTAGAGCTGATGAAGATCTAGTAATTATTAGAAATGTTAGAGGATCAACACTAGATCCATCATGTATAGATCAGTCTACTGGTCTTACAGTTAAGGTTGGTATTGATGCTACAAAACCATTAAAGAATAGTCATAAATTTGAAATTGTGAAAAATAGTGTTCATGTTGAATATAGTTATGAAGAGTTGAGTAATGTAGATAGTATTGACTGGTTTTAGTTTTATAAATCTACACAGTAGTTAGACATAAGAAATAATGAATACTACAGATGATGATAAGTTAAGACTTGATGGAATTACTGAGGAAGTTAGAAAATTCCTACTTGACTATATGACTATTCTAGAATTGAAGAGGAGAGTTGAAGAGAGATTGAAAGAGTTTGAAAGACAGAGACAACATGCTAAACATCATAGAAAGAAGATACGTCATGGAATTTCAGGTCTCAGATCAACACTTAGAAATCTTGATCATAGAAGAGAAGTGATAGTTAGAACTCTAGAAGCTAGAATTGCTAGGAGTGTAGGTGTTGTAGATATTCAAAATATTAAAATAGTTCCTAAACATCTAGCACAGGATGGTAAATGTGGTAGATACTATATTACAGAATTACAAAATATTAATGTTGAATTAAAAACACCAATAATATTGATAATAGAAATACCAACATTAGAGGTCGATAAAGCTGAACAGCTTCTATATATTATTAATGAGATATTTAGAATATTTTCAAAACTTGGACTTTCAATAATTTTAGACTTAAAACGTTTAAAGATGGAAGATTCAGAATATGGTACTGCGATTGAATTATTGAAACGTAGTGGTTTCAATATTCAGGAAAGGTCTAGAGAGAAGGTTAGGAATGTTGTAATATACTACAATCCTGAAGAGGTAAATCTATAGCATCTATCTACTTCTTAGTTTCTTGTTTAAGTTTGTAATAGTTTGCTAATATTGGACAATTCTTACCATCCGATAGACAATGTTCTATATATTTGCCTCTCCTCAATCTCCACTCTTCTGGAGGTATTAGTATGCATCTATCTCCATCTCTAGTGCTTTGATAAAATATGCATTTACCCATATCTACTCAACATAGTCATAGTCTTGACCTCCAATATATATTTGATGAAGAACTCTATAGAGTTCATCAAGTCCTTCACCTGTCTTTGCTGATACTGGTATTAGTCTAGATATTGTGCCCATTGCTGATATTACTTCACTAATCTTCTCACTAAGCATTAGTTCAAGTTTTCCTCCAAATCTTTCAACTTCCATATTTAGAGCGTTTAGAAGTTCTTCAGGTTCTTCAGCCCATGATAATATCTGTTCGATGGTTCCTTTATCAACTAGGTCTATCTTATTTAAAACATTTACTTGAGGTTTATTAAATTTGAATTGTGATGATAGTGATAGTAACATTGATGATATAAATCCTGTAGGTGTCTTAGCATATACTGAATCTATAACAAAAACTATAGCACTACGTTCAGCACTTAGCTTAGATATTAGTAGTGGTCCACTACCTCTAAATGCAAATATCTCCATCTGACCTGGAGTATCTATAAGTATGTATGTTGCACCGATTGAGTGTATTATTTCTCTAATCTTGTCTGCATTAACTATGAGTGTGTCAACTGCAGCTAATATTGATGCATTTGGCCCTAACTTGTACTTCTTAGCTATTTTTCTAGCAGATACAATATCTCTAACATCTACATCAGCTATGTATGGTAGATAGTCAACAGCTGGATCAAGATTTACTAAAGCTACATCATAACCCTCTCTTTCAAGCCATTCTCCAAATGAGCTTACTAGAGTTGTCTTTCCACTACCTGCAGTACCTATGAAGAATACTGTAAACATATCTACACTCGAAATCTCTAACTACTTAGATATTTAAGATGGTTGCTTTAAGACTTTTAGAAGTACTAGATCATCATAATCATATATCTTCCACATAAGATCATACTCATCCTCAATATTAGCACCAATATTTTTCAAAATTCTATATGCAGTATACCAATCAACAATTAGATATCCAAGTTTTTTAAATAGATTAATTACAGGTATATTATATTCCTGTGTTGTTGCTATAATAGCAGAAACATCCCTACTCTTAAAAACATTCTCGCAATATTCTACAAGTCTTCTACCAATACCTCTACCTCTAAAATCTCTCCTAACACACATATAGTAAATATGTCCAACATCTATACCAATATTAACAACTTTAAACTCAATAAATCCCACAACATCATTACAAACCTCTGCAACATATACTTCATGATTTTTTAAACCCCTCTTAGCATAATATGCATGCCAATTAGAAAAGCATGAATCTATTAAATTTTTAATCTTATCAAGATCCTTCTTACAAACTTTCCTAATTACAACATTTAAACCATCAACATTTATAAGAAACCTAGACATATCTTCTAACATAGATAAACACTACCCTCATTATAAAACTGAGCGTTTTAAGATGCAGATAGAATGATTTATATCTAAAATCTTCAGGATGTAATTGTTAAGAGATTTTCTTCACAGACTATCACAGGAAGAGGATATATAAGGGAGTATAGGTAGAGTTTATTCATAATTTAAATAAATTTCAGGAAATTTCACTAGTATACATCCCTATCATCTATATTAAAGAGGTAGGATTGCACATATGTAGAATCTAACTCTAAATATCAGGATTATGAGAAAAGAGAAAAACAGATAGGTAAAGAGTTTTGACAAACTTTTATAGATAGACAAGTTACAACGTAGTGAAACTACTATGAGACGTACAGTCCTGATAGCAACTTTAGCCACTACAATAATTGCATTAATATTCATAGGAGCTATAATGGCGTCAGCAACACGTTTCGCAATATCACAATAAACCGTGAGTGTTAATGTTCATGTACCAACTACATACACTATGAAGTTCATGCCGTACAGTGGAGTTAATGTAAAGACACAAGCACAAAACATACCGATCACAGACATCTATGTAGTACCTCCAAAAGGCTATAGATGTATGGGAGGAAACTGCCATGACTACCTCTACATACTATTCAATCAAAGCGAATTTACAAATTATATGAATAGTAATCCAAATGGTATTGTCATATGTATAAAGATTGTTGAAGGAACAAGCACAGTATACACAGCATGTAAGATCATTGCACCAACAGGAAGCGGATCTTACGGCGTCTTCTTCTACGATTTCCAAAATATGAAAATCATGAGATCATGTGGTCAAAATGGAATGGATACAGATTCAGGAGTCATGATGAACTATTGTAGATGTGTAAATTGTCCATGTAGAAACAAGTATGTCGTTATAAGATTTGCACTTACATCATGCATAAACGGACAGGAGAAAGAATATTCACTACCATGGCAGCCTAAAGATCTACAGAATATAAACATCTACGTAATTGCAGAAGCATCATCACCGCCGGCATCAGGAACATCATAATTTAAATTTAAAATAGTAATATGACATTTTTCTAAAAAGTTTGTATATACATATTTAATACTTATCATAATACTATTACTAATCTTCATAATACTGTTCTGTCCTATAAGATTTGGAGGTAATACAGGATACTTCTCTATAGATACTAGATCTATGGTACCCTCCCTATATCCGGGAGATCTCGTAATTACAAAACCAGCAGAGAACTATCATGTAGGAGATATTGTTGCATATATAGCACCTGGAGGATATGTTATTATTCATAGGATAGTTGGACGTGTGAATTCTACATGCTACATAACTAAGGGTGATGCTAATCCTGTTCCTGATCCCTGGATCGTGTGTAAGAATAATATAGTTGGCAAAGTTATACTAAGAATACCACTACTAGGCTATGTACTAGACTTCGTTAAAAGTAATCCAATAATGCTTGTCTTAGCAGCGTCACTTCTTGGAGTTGTAATATCACTACCTGTAATTGCAGTCTATCTTCATGAAGGTAGGTCAGAAATTAAGATTAGCACCGTGGAGTATACTAGACGTAGGGATTATCCTAAACTAAGTACTAGAACTCTCATAATATTAACAATTGGAGTTGCAATATTGACACTAGCTATGACCTGTGCAATGTATGTTAATATATCTAAATTAAAAGATTACAGAGTTGTTACATTAAAAATAAGACTTTCAGTGTATTATTTAATGTTAGTCGTGTAATATCACTAACAGACAATGCATTATATAGAAATAGAACATTAATAAACTCAAAGTATGTATATATAAAGATAGTTAAATTAATAACACTGAAGCCTACGTTTAAACTTAAGACATATACTAACAATACATCAATTAGAGTACTATATTGCAACATGATAGTTCTACTTAAAGCCTTACATGAATATGGATGGACGAAGATACTATACGTCTCAAATAAATGCAATAATTCAATAGTAGCTTTGAATATTACGAAGATAATAAATACGATAAGAAGAATAAGTAGTGAGACAGGAGTGTGGTCAACATTCTATAACATAATTCTCAAGATGAATATTCTCCTTGAAGAATACTCTAATAATAGACTACGTTTCAGATCTATACATGGTGAATGTATACTGACTATAGATTTTGATGATAATATAATTAAATTCAAAAATTGTACATCAATATACACATTCTATAAGTATTATACTGTTAAGAGATTAGTAACAGTACCAACATTTATAGGAAACATACCTGTACGTAATTTGAAAATCATATCACTATTACTAATACCTCTCCCAATAATATCAATAATAATATCAACAATACCATATATGAGAGATAGAAGAGTTTTAAAAGGTAGGTATACTGTAAAAGACATATTCGACATCTATGGTGATAATATAGTTGAAGGTGATTTAAAAGCTACATTACCTAGAAATGTGGAGGTAGTATATGTAAATAATTTCAATGATCTAGTGAAAATATCTAAAGGTTTAAAGGTGCCTATAATGCATAGCTTAGAAAAACTTGGCTATGGAAAAACTTTACACATATTCTATGTCGTATATAATAATAAGGCATATTTATACGAGATTACCGAGTAGTCCTACAAACATCACCTAACATACATTCTCCACATCTCGATTTTGTACAGAATTCTCTATCAATAACATAGCTCACAGTCTGTATCCATGAGCTTAGTCTGCCGAAGTATTTGTATGTTAGACCTGTTACACATCTACTACTTCTTGGACAGGTGTCACATGTATATTTTATGCAGTAGTTCTTTGATGGATATGTAATTTCAATATTTTTAAATAATTTAAACTTCTTTATAAATCTTGAATAGTGTATGTCTGTTGGTGCTATTTCAGTTGTACATTTTGTAAATATTAAGAATGCATCTGCAACTTTTGGACCAACATACTTAATTTTTAATAATCTTCTTCTAATATTCCAGAAGTTATCTTCAATATCTATATCTAGAAGCTCTTGAAAAACTTCTGAAAGTTGAACTATTTGATAACTAGTACCAATTTTCAACACTATGTCTCTATCTAAGTATTGTAGATTATCTGTTAATTCACATAGCTTATGTATCCATCTAATGACGTTGGTGTAGTAATCTGTATTTCTTGATAGAAATGTTGATATAAGTATTATTTTATAATCTTGTCTTGATACTGAGATTCTTATACAGGATACCTTCTCTATGAGTATATCTATAAAATCTCTATAATCTCTAGAAACGTCACTTACATATCTCTCAGGTTCATACCATAGTCCTGTGATATCCATAACATATTCAAAATCTTCACAACTTTCTACCTCAACAATGTTATTAATCTGTCTCAAAGTTAAGCCCTTACAATATCCACAAATCTTCACATACTTCCCATCTTCAAATTTAAACATTGTTAATGTAAAGCTTGGATATAAAGTGTATTTTAGAGAATAGTTCTTAACTTCTAACTTCATTATTATATCATGAAGCTTGGAATATTGTCAGGAGTTACAGCTTTAATTGGTTTTAAATTGTATTTTTGTAATAATTTAACAACATGTGGATATAGTATCACATATTCAGGATCTAGTGCTTCTTCAAATATTGGATGTATATTTCTTAGTAAGTCTATAAATTTCTCAATTTCATCATCTGTTGAGAAGCTTAACATAACTGCAGGATATACTTGCTCTCCTGGCTTCATTCCATATTCTATAAGTTTTTCAAGAGCTTTCAACTGTATGTAGAAGTATTCAGGTTTTGCACCTGTAATTTTATGAAATGTTTCAGGACTTGTACCTTTTATTGATACTCTAACTATAAGCTTACTATATTTTGATAATTTCTTTGCAAAATCATCATCTATCCCAATCTCTATACCGTTTGTCTCAAGTATAAATTTTATCTTTATATTCATCTTCTCTAATTTATCAAGCATTGATATTAGGTGTTGTTTTGATATTGTTGGTTCAGCACCACTAAGTCTTATATATCTATAACCTCTCTCTAATGCTATTGATAGTATTTTTGATAATGCTTTTTCAGGTGTGTAAAATGTTCCTGTATCAACTCTATAGGAACCTCTACTCCAAGACCAGCAAAATCTACATCTCATATTACATCCAACAACATCGCCTGTAGCAATACCACCATACCATTTCCCACCTCTAAACCTGTAATATCTTCTCAACTCTACACCATTCTCAATTCTACAAACTTTATCATATATTGCTCTTCCAAGCTGAATAGGATCATAACCTTTAGACACGTATATATTCAACTATCCTCTTCTTATTGGTATTCCTCTTCTCTTAACAACCTTATCACAATACTTGCCCATCAATATTGATATAGTTGAAATAGTTATGAAATAGATTGGAGATAGTAGGTATAGTAGATCTATCGGTAGATAATTTGAAGAGTATGCAGCTCTAAGTAAATCTGCAGCAAGTGTTGTCGGAATTATGAAAGATAAAGTACCACTAGTAAATTGAGGTGGTATTACTGTACCTATAAGGAATATAAATTCGAAAAGACTAATCCAAGCAACTTCAACAGGAGAGAGGACTAGTATAATTCCAGTCAATGTTGAACCAAGTAGAAATAGAGGAAGAGAACATATGAGACCTATGATAAACATAGTTAATGATTTTGGAACTATGTACATAATAGATATCTTGACATACATAGTAGCTATTGAGAAGATAGTTATGAAAGATATTAGTGGAATTAGAAGACCATCAGTTAAGATACATATTATAGAATATTCTAAAATACCTACACCACACTCAATAAATAGATCCGTCAAACCTTGATAATAGTAAAATCTAAAATAGTCAACACTAGTCCAAACACCACTTGAAACTATATTAAAAGTTAATATACCTGGAAAATATGTATAGAGAGTTTTTATAGGATTTGGAGATAATACAAGCGCTGGACAAACTACGATAATTATCCAAAGTATAGTACTTACTAGATATGCAATATATGAAGACTTGTGAAATTTTACAAGTCTAATACCTAGGTATACAAATTTTAAATATTTACGAATATTCATAGACCTCTTCTAATATACTTGTCAGACTTTAAAGATACTACTACAGAAGTTGATATGTACAATGTGAGAAGTATTACAAATATGATAATCATACTCTTAACAATAGTATTTTTAAGTAGTAAATTTTGAAGTATAATGCATATCTCAGGTAGTGGTGTCGTATACGCTAGAATTCTTATAAATATTGGTACGAAGTTTATAGGTATAAAAATTCCAGTTCCAGCTATAATAGCAGGTACAAAAACTTGAGATATTATCCATGGTCTTTTAACATTTAATATTAACGCTACAGGTAGTGATATTATTAATGTATAGTATGCTAATGCTATACCTGTGATTATAAATATTGGAAGTAGTATTAAATATGTAAATAACCCACTAAGATTAGACACAATAAGTAATGTTGGAATTAGATATATTGTTGATACAATACTTGAGATAATTCCACTAACAAGTGCATAAGCCATATAGTATAGGTATAGATCTACACTTTGAGCAATCATATATATAACCTCTGTAAAATTTATCTCATAGATAACTATTTGAGACACGGATCCTACAATATCTGCAACTATTGACAATAATCCTGAAAGTGATATTAATGCTGCAACTATCTTACTTAGAGAAATATTATTACTCACCTGAAATATTTGTATAAACCTATGTATAAACTTTGAAGTACCACCAACACTGATAGCAATTCCAATTATTGAAATTGCGAAAAATATAGATATGAAGGATAGCACTACATACTCTCCAATGTTATTTCTTATGAATATAAACTCTCTATATACTAATGCTTTAACTATGTTTAAAAATTTCATCAACTCTCCCTACCTATTGCAGCTAGATAGGCATCTTCTAATGTTGATTCTGAAAGTTTTAAATCTAGAACATCTACACTACCATTTCTCAATAATTCTATCAACCTATTCATAATATCTTCTCTCTTACCTTTTACATATATTATAATTCTATCATTGTTAGAATCTATTCTTATTGTATTTAATTCTCGCTGTATTTCTTGTATAACCTTACTATCAGGTTTTCTTAATTTTAATTCTATCTTTGTTGTTAATCCTAGCCTAATTTTTAATTCTTCTGGAGTACCTATAGCTATAACTCTACCCTTATCTATTATTGTTATGTAGTTTGAGATTGATTCTATCTCATGCATATTGTGACCTGTTATCAGTATTGTCTTACCTTCTCTAGATAATTTCATTAAAAGCTCTCTAATCATTCTAGCACTTTCAACATCTAATCCTAGTGTTGGTTCATCGAGGATAAGTATGTCAGGATCTGTCATTAATGCCTTAGCTATAGATATCTTAGCACGCATACCTAGACTATACGTATAGTATGGTCTTCTATACGCAGTCTCATCAAGACCTACAAGTTCTAAAACTTCTTTAGCTCTCTTAGTAGCATCTCTCTTAGACATTCCCTTTAAAATTCCATAAAAGATCAAATTTTCCAAACCACTCATAGATTGATAAAATCCCTTAGAAATATCAAGAACAACACCAATAATTTTTCTAACACTATCAGAATCTTTAACAACATCATAACCCTTAATTCTAGCAGTACCACTATCAGGTAGTATTATGGTAGACAAAATCTTAACTAGAGTAGTCTTACCAGCACCATTAGGACCTAGAAGTGCATGAATAGTGCAAGATTTAACATTAAAAGAAACTCCTCTCAAAGCCTCAACAACACGCCTCTTCCTAAAACCTTCACGCACAACATACCTCTTCCATACATTAATAACTTCAATACAATACTCAACCATTATCACAATATTGAAAATGACACTATTATTAAAATCAGACGCTGGCGGTTCAATCATCAATCATCTAAGGGTGCGTTCATCATACACATAAGCACTAAACAATTAAACATTATAAAAACCAAATGGTAAGATAAATCCAGTATCAACACGATAAACAACTCTGAACAACAATAAGAAGCGTAAAATAAATATATTTTTATTCATTTTATTCATTTTATTCATTTTATTCATTTTATTCATTTTATTCATTTTATTCATTTTATTCATTTTATTCTAATTGCATGCACGTTCTGAGTTGTTATATTAGTTGATTTATAATT
>Ga0256914_1000105_pt1 | contig 80916 bp, 80 predicted proteins | sample HulkmetaG_FD_191571 | JGI IMG/M metagenome (GOLD analysis project Ga0256914, IMG submission 191571) | Hydrothermal chimney microbial communities from Main Endeavour vent field at the Juan de Fuca Ridge, Pacific Ocean - Hulk | ecosystem: Environmental > Aquatic > Marine > Hydrothermal vents ...
GCTAGGTCTGGGAGGGCCAGCCTGGGGAGCCTTCCCGACCGAAAGTCTATACCCAGGCTACGCACGTAGAAGTTCAGTCTGAAACACCTCCGGACGCGGGTTCGATTCCCGCCGCCTCCACCAATTTCTTTGTTTGCCTCAACCTATGACTGATTTTTGAGCCGGCAAACCCTTTTGGCAGCTTCATCTAAGAGTTTAGGGAGCCCTCCTTTTTCTGTGGGGCTGAAACCAAAGACATCCCGCCATACTTCTGGACTTTCCATACAAAAATAGACCACTACCCCAGGGAGGAGTTCCTTGATGGCCTGTACGAGGCGCCGGTAAAGTGCTACTCGAAGAGGGCGCAAATAGCGCTTTTTGCCATCAAGCCCCACCACGAACTCGTGGCTGAAGATTTTGGTATGTGGAAACCTCTCCCAGGCGATTTCTTTCAAGACGGGCATGTAACGCAGGCTGCCAAGGCTTATCCAGGCTATTTCTTCAGGTGGTAAGACGCGGGCCAACCAGCTTATGACCTGAAGGTATTCTTCCTCGGCTTCCGGATAGAGCACGAGCGGATCAAAGTGAAAAGCTACGGGATAGCCCCATTCCGCCACCTTTCGGGCGGCTTCAAGACGAGCTTTCAGGCTTGCTGTACGTTGTTCTTCTTCGCGGATGATCCTTTCGGTATTGAGAGACCAGGCTATGATGGTCTTCCTGGCGTGGGGTAGGTCTTTCAGATGTTTGATGTTTATGGTCTTGGTTTTAAGTTCGAGTACCGCCCGATCCTGCCTGCCAAAAAGGGAGATCAAACGTTCGTTTAGACGAGTAAGAGGATCAAGGGCGAGACTGTCGGTAAATTCTCCCGTACCTATTCGCCAAAGACGGCCGGTGGAGAGGGCCTCTTTCAATTCCGTCCACCCTTCTTCCAGGACGTTTACGAAGAAGGTGAGCCAAGGAGCATTGAGATAGGCCTGAAGGATGCAATAGCTGCAATCCAGAGGGCATCCCTGTCCGATGTGGAAGATACGATAAGCGCAACACAAATAGGCCTTGGTACCGGGGCAGGGGCGGAAGAACTTCCCCCGATAGCGTGTGAGGAAAAGTGTTTCCTTCCCCCAATTTAGGATTTCGGGCCAGGATTTGAGTGGAAGAGGCGGTTTTTCTCCCGCCGGCACAATCTTGGGAACCAGTCCCAATTGTCGGCAGATTTCTTGGGTGTAAGGATGATGGATGACACTTTCTTCCACAAAGACCCTTTTGATCTTGAGTTTCATGGTTTCAGAGCTTACCCTGGCCTCTGAAGTTTTTCATGCTGCCCAACTTCGCCGAAGTCTGCTAGATTCTCCATTAAAATGAAGTACCCTTGGGAAGAGATCCTCGAAGATCTCAAAACTTATTTTCATTATCTGCAAGGATTGGGGGTAGTTTTTTTGCCAGCGAAGGGAGCGGTGAAGCGATTCTTGGATTTTGAACTTTCCTTCCCGGCACGAAGTTTACCGGAGCTTTATAACGAGATCAAAAATTGTACCAAGTGTAGGCTGCATCGCACTCGCACGCAGGCTGTCCCCGGAGAGGGCCCTTTGGAGGCACGGCTCATGCTGGTGGGTGAAGCTCCAGGGAGAGATGAAGATCTGGAAGGCAGACCTTTCGTTGGTCGTGCCGGGAAGCTGTTGGATCAAATGCTCTCTGCCATAAAAATCAAGAGGGCTGAAGTCTATATCACCAATGTGGTCAAATGTCGTCCTCCTGGCAATCGGACCCCTGATGCGGACGAGATTGAGGCGTGTTTGCCTTATTTGGCCCAACAAATCAAGCTTGTCAGCCCCAAGGTGATTTGTACGCTGGGGCTGATTGCAGCTCAAGCGGTCTTGGCCACCACGGAGCCCCTTTCAAAGCTCCGAGGAAAGGTACATGAAAGGGAGGGTATCAAAGTAGTGGTCACTTACCATCCGGCCTTCCTCCTGCGATTTCCAGCCAGAAAGCGCGAGGCCTGGGAGGACCTAAAGCTCCTCAAAAGTCTTTACGAGGGAATAGGATGAGAATCTTTCTCTCCCTCTGGTTTTTCTTTCTAACCGCGCTGCCGGTGTGGTCTTCTCCAAAGGTCTTGGTGTTAAGCCTCGAAGAGGCCATTACACCCCTCACCGCCCAAAAATTCAAAATGGCCCTTGAAGAGGCCAGGAATCTTTCGGCTACAGCCCTTGTTGTAGAACTCGATACCCCTGGAGGATTGGTGACCACCACCCGGAAGATCGTCAAGATGATCCTTTCCTCTGAGATTCCAGTGGTAGTTTATGTCTATCCTCCCGGGGCACAGGCCGCTTCAGCTGGTACCTTCCTCACCCTGGCTGCCCACGTAGCTGCCATGGCCCCTGGGACCAATCTGGGAGCAGCGCATCCCGTGACCATGGGACAAAAGATGGATGAGGAAATGGCCAAGAAGGCCGAGAATGATCTTGCAGCCTTCGCCCGTTCTTTGGCCAAACTTCGTGGACGCAATGCCGATTGGGCGGAGAAGGCGGTCCGCGAAAGTGTCTCCGTCACCGCAGAGGAGGCCCTGAAGCTTGGTATCATTGATCTCCTAGCCCGAGATCTTCCCGAACTCCTTGAAAAGCTTGAAGGTCGAAAGGTCAGAGTAAAAGAAGGCGTTCTCGTCCTCCGCACCAAAGGTTCGGAGATCATTCGCCTTAGGGAAGATCTGAGGAGCCGAATCTTGCGTCTCATCACGAATCCCAACATAGCCTATATCCTCCTGATGCTGGGCCTGGCAGGGCTCTATTTCGAACTTTCGCATCCTGGAGCTATCCTACCCGGTGTAGTAGGTGCGGTATGTCTCATTCTGGCCTTTTATGCCATGCACTTGCTGCCGGTGAACTACGCGGGAGTGCTACTCATCCTTTTGTCAGGTGTTCTCTTCTTTCTGGAGATCAAGATCACAAGTTACGGGCTTCTGGGTTTGGCAGGCTTAGTGAGTTTGGTGCTCGGCTCTCTCATGCTCTTCGGTCGTAACCCTGAGGCCTTGCGTGTCTCTTACCAGGTACTCTTGCCGGTACTTGTTACCATAGGGGCCTTTTTCTGTGTGGTGACCTATCTTGCGGCCAAAGCAGTCTGGCGGAAACCCACCACGGGTCCGGAAGGTCTGGTAGGAGAGAAAGGAGAGGCCATCACAGACCTCGGACCTGAAGGAGGACAAGTCTTTGTTCACGGAGAGATCTGGCAGGCTGTCTCTTCGGAGAAGATCCCGGAAGGGAGCAAGGTAGTAGTGGAGGCGGTGGAGGGGCTGAAGTTGCGGGTCAGACGCCTTGACCTAGGTTCTTCTGGCCGGTTAAGACAAGACAAAACCTCTTCCAAGGAGGACTAGCCCATGTTTTTTCCTGAATACCGCCCTCGCAGGCTTCGCAGGACCGAAGCCCTTCGGGCGATGGTGCGCGAGACCGAGCTTTCAGTAAAACACCTGGTCTATCCCATGTTCATCGTTCCAGGTCGTGGGGTGCGGGAAGAGGTCTCCTCCATGCCCGGAGTCTTTCGCTTTTCAGTGGATCTCGCCGCCGAGGAGGCCAAGGAGGTCTTTGACCTTGGTATCCCGGCGGTCATTCTCTTCGGCATCCCGGAGAAGAAAGACGAAGTAGGTTCAGAGGCTTACGCCAAAAAAGGCATCATCCAGCGGGCCATTCCAGCCATCAAAAAGGCGGTTCCCGAGCTGGTGGTCATCACAGATGTCTGCCTTTGTGAATACACCAGCCACGGACACTGTGGCATCATCAGAGATGGAGAAATAGACAATGATCTCACTCTGGAGCAACTGGCACGCACGGCGGTTTCTCACGCGCGGGCTGGTGCAGACATGGTGGCTCCCTCTGACATGATGGACGGCCGCGTGGGGCGCATCCGAGAGGCCCTGGATGAGGCCGGGTTTAGCCAGATACCCATCATGAGTTACGCCGTCAAGTATTGTTCGAGTTTCTATGGTCCCTTTCGGGAGGCAGCGGAATCTGCCCCTCAGTTCGGAGATCGGCGCAGTTATCAGATGGACCCCCCAAACGTGCGCGAGGCCGTGCGTGAGGCCGCTCTTGACGTGGAGGAAGGGGCAGACATCCTGATGGTCAAGCCAGCCATGCCTTATCTGGATGTCATTCGCCTCCTGCGTGAGGAGTTCAATCATCCTTTGGCAGCCTATCAGGTGAGCGGAGAATACGCCATGATAAAGGCTGCCGGGCGTTTGGGCTGGCTCGATGAGGAAAGGGCCATGATGGAAAGTCTGATCTCCATTCGCCGGGCCGGAGCCGATATCATTCTCACTTATTTCGCCAAGGACGTGGCCAAAAAACTCCAGGGTTAGACCATGGACAAGAAACGCGTGCTTGAAATAGACCGGCGTCACATCTGGCACCCCTTCACCCAGATGAAAGACTACGAAGACCGTGACCCCCCGGTCATTGTTTCAGCCAGAGGGCTGAAACTTAAGACCATTGACGGAGAAGAACTCTACGACACCATCTCTTCGTGGTGGACCAACGTCCATGGTCATCTCCATCCGGCCTTGAATCAGGCCCTTAAGGAACAACTTGCGCGTCTTGATCACGTGAATTTTTCGGGTTTTACCCATCCTTACGCCACCGAAGTGGTAGAAAGGCTCCTGCCCTTTCTGCCAGACAGGCTCACCCGTTTTTTCTTTTCAGACAACGGTTCCACCGCGGTAGAAGTGGCCCTCAAGATGGCCTTCCAATTCTGGCAAAATCAGGGTGAGAAGCAGAAAACACGTTTCGTGTGCCTTGAGAACGCCTATCATGGTGACACCATCGGCGCGGTGAGCGTAGGAGGCGTGGATCTCTTCTTCAAACTTTACCGTCCCCTTACTTTTGAGGTCTTTCGGGCCCCAGCGCCTTATTGTTACCGCTGTCCGGAAAATCCCCGTTCGGATTTCACCGGTGAAGCCCCCCATCCCGGCTGCGGGTTTCGCTGTGTAGAGGGGCTTGAGGCCATCTTAAAGGAACACGCCTCCGAGATTTGTGCCCTTATTCTGGAGCCCCGTCTCCTGGCAGCCGGTGGCATGATCGTTTATCCCAAGGAATATCTTCAAGAGGCCGCCAAACTTTGTCGGCGTTACGGTGTGCTCCTCATCTTTGACGAAGTGGCCACGGGTTTCGGTCGCACCGGGACCATGTTTGCCATGGAGCAGGCTGGAGTGACCCCGGATATCCTCTGCCTGGCCAAGGGTCTAACAGGCGGCTATCTTCCTCTTTCCCTCACGGTGACCACCGAGGAGATCTATCAGGCCTTTTACGCCGACTATCTCGAGGGCAAGACCTTCTACCACGGCCATTCCTTCACGGCCAATCCCCTCTGTTGTGCGGTGGCAGCTGCCAGTCTCCGCCTTTTTGCCGAAGAGAGGCCCCTTGAGCGTAGTCACAAGGCCCGTCTTCGTTTTCAGCAACTCCTTCGGGAACTTTTTGCCGAGAAACCATACGTGGGTGACATTCGTCATCTCGGCTACGTGGGAGCCATCGAGCTCGTGGCCAGGAGACAGACCAAGGAACCCTTTCCCCCGGAAAGGCGTCTGGGGTTTCAGATCTACATGACCTCATTGGAAAGGGGGCTGGTCTTGAGGCCCTTGGGTGACGTGATCTATTGGTTTCTCCCCCTGATCATCACGGAAGAAGACATAGAAGAGATCCTCGTGAGGAGCGCTCGGGTCATCGAAGAGGTGCTCAAAACTTAGGTCTTTTGAACCGTTTCACGAAAAACCAGGTCGTGTAAGGCTGGGCGGAAGGCGGCCAACCGATTGGGCAGACGTTTGGGATGGACGCGGTTGCTCAGCAGCACAATGATAAAGTGGTGTTCCGGGTCGATCCAGAAGGAAGTTCCGGTGAAGCCGAGGTGTCCTACCGCCTGGCGCGAGATAAGTTCTCCGGCACTGGAACCCTTTTGTTCAGGGCGATCGAAACCAAGGGCCCAGTTGCCAGCGGGGCTCTTCCAGTCCCAGAAGGCGCGGAGGAGGTCACGCTGAAGGAAGCCTTTTTCCTCTTCTCCCAGATAGGCCAGAAGCAGCCTTGTCAGGAGGGACAAAACAGCCGGGGCCGAGCCAAAGAGCCCAGCCTGCCCAGCCACTCCTCCTAAGACCCAGGTATTTTCGTCGTGCACCTCACCCCAGAGGAGCTTTCCCCGCCAATCGCACACCTCAGTTGCGGCGCTCTCCTCCCGCACAAAACCCCTGGCCAAAGGCCGAAAACAAAGAGTTGGCTCAGACTGGAGGAGACAGAGGGTCTCGTCGAAGAATTCCTCCAAGCCCTGACCTGAGACCTGCGATATGATCTCTCCCAGGAGGAAAAAACCGAGATCGCTGTAAAGCTGTTTCCACCCTAGAGGATAGGCAGGTGGTTCTCTTAAGGTCCATTTGAGAAAGAGGGTTCGTCTTTGTTCGGGAGGGTAGGTGATGAGACGGGCAAAATAAGGACGATGGGCTGGAAGACCGGCGCTGTGAGAGAGGAGGTGAAAGACTTTGGCCTCCTTGAGCCAGGGAGGGGTTTCCAGGAGAGAAGAAAGGGGATCCTCGAGACGGATACGATCCTCAGCCACCAGACGCATAAGACACAGGGCGGTGGCCAAAGGTTTGGTGAGAGAGGCCAGATCATAGAGGACATCGACTCCAGTCCGGATGGGGCGCGGAAGGTAGGTGCGCCAGCCAAAGGCTTCTATCAGGCTCTTTCCTTCGTGCCAGACGGCCAGGACCGCTCCCGGAAAGACCCCTTCAGTAACGCCTCGAGCAAGCAGGGCTCGAATCTTTGGCCCAAAGCCTTGGGGTTCAGACCTCAAGCTCCTTTCTCCGCTTGACCTCAAGACTTTTCAGGAGATCTTCAAGTTCCGGGAGATCGAAGTAGTAGACCTCTCCACAGAAGTCGCAGGTGATCTTGGCGGGCTCTCCTTTACGGAGGAGGGCCTCTAGTTCCTGGGGGCCGAGAGCAGCCAGCGCCCTTTCCACTCGTTGCCGCGAGCAACGGCATCGATAAGCCAGGGGGCGTTTTTCAAGTATCTCGACCTCGCCGGGGCCAAAGATACGTTCCAAGATCTCTTCAGGACAGAGACCCTCTCGGAGGAGAGTAGTCACAGGGGGTAGTTTTCGCAGTACTTCTTCGGTACGACTAATTTGTTCCTCAGTAGCAGCTGGCATAGTTTGAATGAGGAAGCCTCCGGCAGCCTCCACGGTGTTGTCTTCTCCTACGAAGACCCCCAAGGCCACGGCAGAGGGAATCTGTTCTGAGACGGTGAGATAATAACTCAGATCCTCGGCGATCTCCCCGGAGATCAGGGCCACAGAGCCCTGGTAAGGCTCTTTGAGCCCCAGATCTCTGGTAACAGAGAGATAACCGTTTCGGCCCACGGCCTGTCCTACCAGGAGCTTTCCTTTCTGAGGGGTGAGGTGGATGTGAGGGCGCTGGACCAGGCCACGGACATGACCTTCGGCGTCGGATTCTGCGAGAATTTCACCCAAAGGACCACCTCCGTTTATCTGGATCATTACGCGCCCGGTCTTGAGATCGAGTCCCAGGAGGGCAGCAGCGGTAAGTGCTCTTCCTAGGGCTGCGGTGGCGGTAGGAGAGGTGTGATGACGTCTACGAGCCTCCTCTACCAGCTCTTTTGTTTCTGCGGCAAAGACCCGAAAGGCGCCGTCTTTGGTGAGACCTCTTACCGCGTAAGCCATCAATCTGCCTCCAGATTCTTTGAGAGTTCTTCCGACCGCCGGGTGGCCTGTTCCACGGCTTCCATCACCGCGGCGTGAAGACCTTTGTCCATCAAGGCCTTCACCCCACAGATGGTCGTTCCCCCCGGGGAAGTGACCATGGCCTTCAAGGCGTAAGGATCCTTTTTAGTTTCTTTCATAAGTTTGGCGGTCCCGAGTACGGTTTCAAGGGCTAGTTTTTCGGCCACCGGGCGTGGAAGGCCTACTTTTACGCCACCGTCTATCAAAGCTTCGATGAAAAGGGCCACAAAGGCCGGCCCACTTCCCGACAGACCGGTGACAGCGTCGAAGAGGGCCTCCGGGAGTTCGACAGCCTCGCCCAGGGCCGAGAGGAATTCTCGTGCTAGGGCAAGGTCAGAGGAAGAGACGTTTCGACCACCGGTGTAAGCCGAGATACCTGCCAGGACGAGGGCCGGAGTATTTGGCATGACCCGAATGATCCGGGCCTTCTCTGGAAGGAGCTTCTCCAGGAAACCGAGGGTGATCCCCGCCGCAATAGAGATCAAGAGGTGGTGTTCTCCTACTTCCGGGGCAATTTCTTCAAGTACTTTGGGCATGACCTGCGGCTTTACGGCCAGGACCACGACCTCGCTTTCCTGCACCAGCTTTCGGTTATCTGCCAGAAGTTTGAGCTCGGGAAAGGTCTCTCTGAGATAGTCCCTGCGGGCAGACAGGGGCTCAGAGACAGAGATCCTGTCCGCTGTCGTAAGACCTGAAGCCAGGACGCCCTTGATGATGGCCTCTGCCATCTGCCCTCCACCGATGAATCCCAGGCGCTTGTCTCGGAGAGACATGAGACCTCCTTCTTACGTGCACTTTTGAAGATTGGCCCATTATACCTTTTCTTAACCGGAGAGGCAGTTTCTCCTTTAAAAACCGGGATAGCCCTTTCAGATCTCCTGTGGTATGAAAGGACCATGCTGAAAAAAACCTTTTTTCTTTGCCTGGTGTTATGGGTAATCCCTGGCTGGTCTTTGGCCAGGACTCTTGAAGACCTGTATCAGGACTTCTCTCCAATAGAGGCCCTGGTCATCAACGTAGAGGCCGAAGAAGTTATCCTTGACAAAGGGCGAGCAGATGGGCTCCATCCAGGAGACATCTTTACGGTCTATAAGCTGGGCAAAGAACTGGTCCACCCCGTAACCAAGAAAGTCATTGGTCATTTAAAGGTTCCCGTTGGAAAAGTGGAAGTGAGGCGTCTGGACCAGAACTTTTCTACGGCTATCATATTGAGTGGTGAAGAGATCAAGGTCGGAGCCCCGGCGGTTCGCTTTCAGGATCTGCGAGTCCTCTTCTTGGAGGTCGCTCCCGGGGTAGGGGATCAAATTCTTCCTCTTCTAAAGACCAAGCTTTCAGGCCTCACTTTTGTCCAACGCCCCGGTGTCACCTTCGAAAGTCTTAGTCCTGAATGGCTTTCTCGAGAAGGATTTGATCTGGTTTTTGTAGCAGATCAAAGGGTCCTTCGGGTCTACAACGCCCGACTGGAAGTGCTCCAGATCTATGGTCTGGCAGGGGTGGTTTCGGCGAAGGTTCCACAAGCTCCCGTACCTTCGGCCCAAGCCACTGGGCCCCAGGTTCCTCCAGCTCAGGCTCCTCCATCCCAGGTTCCCCCTCCCCAGGCTCCTCCTCCGCCGCAAGTCGCTCAGGCTCCTCCAGCAGGGGTTTCACCCGGGCCGTATCCTTACAGCACCTTGCGTTACCAGCGTCCGGCCGCCCCTTCTTTCAGACGAGTCGGACGACTGAACGAAGTGGTGATTGATTTTGACATAGGAGACGTGGATCGAGATGGCCGGCCTGAGATCGTCTATCTCACCCCAACCACCTTGTTCATCACCAAATATCGCTCGGCGGGGGCTTGGAAGTACGAATATAAAGGTTTTGGACGGATTTTGAACTTCTCTCTTGGCCCAAGGGGATGGATCGCCCTCAATGTTTACGTAGACAAAGAGGGTATGCGTTCTCAGCTCCTTCGGTTCTATCAAGGACGGTTTGAGGTAAAGGTCAAAGATATAAATCTTATTCTGGGATTTTTTGATTTCGACGGCGACGGAGTTCGAGAAACGCTTCTGGGTCAGACGTATGACCTGGAAGACTTCTTTGGTATGCCGGTCTTTGAACTACGGCCCAAGAGGGGAGGCGGTCTAGAGTACCACCGCCGTGTCAAAGTGCCGCTTAATTTCAAAATCTTGGGCGCGGCTTTTGCCGATCTCGATGGAGATGGAGAGCGCGAGATCATTTCTATGGACAATGCCCACAAGCTCTGCGTCTTCAGAGGGACCAAAAGCCTCTGGAAATCAAATCGCAAAGTCGGAGGTTCGGTTTACGCCATCTTGGTCTCCACCGGTCGGAGCTCTCGGTCTTACAAGCGGGCCATTGCGGCTGAGGTGGAACCTGTGGTGAGGGACATCAATGGTGATGGACGTGAAGAGGTCTTGGTAGTGGTCAACAAGAGTGCTCATCGAGATCTTTTACCAGGAATTCCAGCCTACGAGTCAGGTGAGGTCATGGTTTTGACCCTTACTTCTACGGGGTTGGACCTTCTTCCCCTCACAGGTAAATTTGAAGGCCCTCTTCAGGGGCTGGCGATATCCGGCCAGGAAGTCTTTGTGGTCTTCGTGAAAGGAAACCCCTTTACCCAAGAAGGGGAGTCTTATCTCCTGGCATTTCCGCTTGTCATGCCGTCGATTTCTTCCGGGCCATACATTCCGTATTCCGTTCCAGCACCGCGTTAATCTGAAAGGGAGGTTAAACATGGCCTACCGGATCGTTGAGGGTGATTTTCAGGCCAAAGGCCTTAGATTTGGGATCGTGGTGGGGCGATTCAACAGCTTCATCAGCAAAAAGCTTTTGGAAGGGGCCTTGGATGCCCTGGCCAGACACGGGGCAGATCTTTCGGAAGTGGAAGTGGTCTGGGTCCCTGGTTCCTTCGAGATTCCGTTGGCTGCCAAGAAGATGGCCTCTTCGGGGCGTTTTGATGCGGTGATCTGTCTAGGAGCCATCATTCGTGGGGCTACCCCCCACTTTGACTATGTGGCTGCTGAAGCCAGCAAAGGAATTGCTCAGGTGATGCTGGAGACGGAGGTTCCCGTTTCCTTTGGGGTCTTGACCACGGACACTATCGAACAAGCTGTCGAACGGGCCGGGACAAAGGCCGGGAACAAAGGTTTTGAAGCAGCGATGGCGGCCATCGAAATGGCCAATCTATTGAAGAAACTGGCCTGATGGGAGCTAGACGGAAAGGTCGAGAAATAGCTGTTCAGATCCTCTATCAGGCGGACGTAGCCGGGGTGCCGCTCACCGAAGCCTTTTCCACCTATGAGGGTTATTTTAAACCCTCCAAACGGGCAATGGAGTTTGCCAAGGAACTTGTCAACGGTGTGGCTGAGAAACAAAAAGAAATAGATACCTGGATCGAACGTTTCTCCAAGCACTGGAAACTGTCCCGGATGTCGGCTATCGACCGCAATATCTTGCGTCTGGCCACCTATGAGCTTCTCTATCGTCCAGACATCCCCCCCAAAGTTTCCATCAACGAAGCCGTAGAACTGGCCAAGGCCTTTGGTTCAGAGGAATCCGCGGCCTTTGTCAATGGCATTTTAGATGCCATCTATCGCCATTTGGGCCTGAAGGATGAGCCTCGATCCGCTCAAGCCTGAGTTCTGGAAGGCTTACGCCAACCGACACCAAGAGGTAGCAGATCGACGCTTCCTGTCGCCTGAATTTTGGGATCAAATCTCTGAGAGTTATGACGAACTGGAAGAAAGTCCCTTTTACCGGGAGATGGTGGAAGACATTGTCTCCACCATGCGGAGGCGCGGGGCCCTTGCTCCAGAGAATCGCGTCTTCGACGTGGCCTGTGGTCCCGGCAATTATGCTGTGCGTTTTGCTCCTTACGTCAAAGAAGTGGTGGGACTTGATGTCTCTTCCAAAATGTTGATCCGCTTTAAGGAGCGAATGGAAAAGGCCGGGTTCTCCAATTATCGCCTTATTGAAGCTGATTGGTTCTCTTTCAAGCCCACAGAGGAATTCGAAACCGTCTTTGTGTCCATGAGTCCGATTTTGCACGATCTGGATTCTATTGATCGGCTCCTTGAGCTTGCCAGACGTTTTCTGGTCCTCGTGCATTGGGCTGGTGTACGAGAAAACCTTTTACACCAGCGTCTGGTACGCCAGGTGCTTGAAAAAGAACTACGTTGGAAGAAGCCCGGGATTATAGTTCCTTTCAACTATCTCTATACCAAAGGTTACGCGGGCGATCTCAAATTCTATTGTGGTTTTTGGAAGAGGCGGCGTCGGGTGGAGGACGAGCTCAGACATCTCCTATGGCGTCTGGAAGGACAAGGGCTAGAAGTTGGTCCCCTGGAAGAGGGGGAATTTCGTCGTCTTCTGGAGAAAGAGGCGGATGAAAAAGGTTACATCCTTTCACAGACGAGAGTACGAATCGGTTTTGTGATAGTTGAAACCAGCGGCCCCTGCCGGGATCAGGGGCCGTCTTCTCTTTAGACTCTTACCTGAGAAACCTCCTCTACCAGGGCGCGGAAGGAATCTTCGGCTTCTTTGATGCGCTCTTCTTGATGAGATGCCTTCTCCAGGGCTTCTTCACTGATGCGCGTGATTTCCTGGACGCGGTTGGCCACCTCTTCGGTTTCCTGAGCTACCAGCTGGCCGCTTTCGTTGATCTGGCTGATCATGACGGTCTGTTCTTCCACAGCACTGGCAATGGTGGAAGAAATGTCGCGAAGGGAGGCAAAAGTTCCGGCGAAATGATCCACCGCCTGGGCCACGTGTTCACTTTCGTTCTGGACACCCGAGATAATTTCGGTGATCCGCTGGGTGGCCTCGGAGGTTTGTTTGGCAAGCTCCTTGACTTCATTGGCCACCACGGCAAAACCCTTACCGGCTTCCCCGGCGCGAGCGGCTTCGATGGTGGCATTCAAGGCCAAAAGGTTGGTTTGTTCTGCGATGCTTTGGATAAGGTTGACCACCTCGCCTATCTCTTGGGTCCTAGCTCCCAGGTCGTGGGTCATGCGCTGGACTTGCTGGATCTCTCCTTCGGCTTCCTGGACGACCTGATCGGCCTGGGCGGTGTTCTTGGAGATCTCTGCGATGGCGTTCTGCATCTCGCCCAGAGCATTCTGGACATCTCGGAGGTTGCTGCTCATGACTTCAAAACGCTCTTGGAGGGTGAGAGAGGAATCCCGTACGATTCCGGTAGAGGTGGCCAGATCTTGGGCTAAATGAGTAGCAGTATCGAGCTTTTGGGCCACGGCCTCTCCGGTTTCACGCAAATGACGTACAAAGGAACCCATGAAATGAAGCAAACCATTGATGTTTTCTTGAATAACGTTTTCTTCTTTGAAAAGGGCGGGAAAGCGGGCCCTTAAGGTGAAGTTCTTATCCTGTTGCACCTGACTCAGGAACGAGGCAATCTGGGTGTAGAAACGCCCCAGATGGTTGAAAAGCAAAAAGGCCCCGATGGTCAAGAGCACAACGGAGACCACGAAGACGCCCACGATGAGACGACTTTTGTGGAGGACATCTTGATAGAGGTTTTCGTTTTCCTTTTTGTACCAGTTGGCCAGTTCGTTTAAGAGATCGTAAATTTTGTTGGCAAAGGCGTCAAATTCTTCCATCATACGATATACTTGAGAATCACCCGGACGAAGGGAAAAGATTTTATCGGCTTCCTGGTTTAGTTTGTTGATTTCGTCCTGAATGGTGGTTAACTTCTGCAATTCGTGGTCATATTCTGCTAATTCTCTTAGTTTAGCTATATTCTGCTTAAATTTTTCGATATTTTGACGAAAATTTTCTCTTTCTGAAGATTTCCACCCGATAAGATAGTCATTTACCGCCATTACTGCGTCGTTTAGAGTCTTTTCTGCCCCGAAGACAGTGAACATTTCGTCCCCGCTGAGCTCATTGGCGGATTTCAGGGTGTTGAAGAAGAGAAACCCCAGTACCAGATAAATGGCGATGGGGACGAGTAACAAAGGACGTAAAATTTTGACCGATACCCGGCCCTTCTCAAACATTCTAAGACCTCCTAAATAAATTGGTGGCTTACGATCAAACTTTCGGTAAGGTTTCCGATTTTCTAAAACGGTTTTTACATCTCGCGTGGTGGCAAGCCTGAGAGGGACTCTGCCAAGGAGGCCGCCTTTTCTGGAGGCATGGCTGAGAGGATACGAGCCACTTGTTCGGTCTTAAGGGCTGAGAGGATCTTGATAGCCATTTGAGGTTCCATGGCTTCGAGCAGTTTGGCGGCTTTGGAAGGTTTCATGTTGGCGTAGGCCCCTACCAGGAGTTTGAAACGTTCGTTTTTGATGACACGGAGTTCAGTGAGCTTCCGGTCGATTTCTTCTTCCAAGTTGGAAAGACTTGCGAGTCTTTTTTTGATTTGCTCCTCAAGTAGGGCAAGGTTCTTCTCACGACGTTTGATTTCTTCCTCTTGGGAAGCCAGACGCTCTTTCTCTACCCGCAAGGCCCGAAAAAGGTCTTCGGGGCAGGAGGGAGTTTCTTTTTGAACCTCGGTTTCCGCCAGGGCCGAAGCCGAGGGCCAGGAGAGATATCCGGTCTCCGCCGCGTAAAAGTAGATGCCTGTAAGGACCAACTTGAGAAGGGCCAGAAGGACTAAAACCGGGGCCAGTCTAAAGACTTTCATCTTTCTGCCTCCTCATGAGTACCAGGTCTTCTAGGGTCTTCATTTCATTTTCTTCCAGTTCTCGGAGATAGGCTTCCCGGGCTTTGCGATAGAGGGTTTCGGCGATTCGACGGCGTTTATGGAGACGGAGCGCCTTTTGACGGAGACTTTCCACTTCACGTTCTTTCTCTTTGAGGATTCTCTCTACTTTGTGTTTTTCTTCTAATGTGTGGTTGACTCTCTCGGCAAACCAGCGAAGTTCTTCTCCGCTTAGTTCCCGGCCGGTAATTTGGTCATAGAGCTGTTGTGGTTTGGCTTTGATCTCAGCCAACATTTCTTCCAGCTCACGCAGGGCTCGTCTGCCCCGCTGGAAGTCTTCTTTGGCCTTGGTCTCCTTCAATTCGCTCACCCACAGGAGGGTCTTCAGGGCCTTGGAAGGTTTCATCGTACCACCTCCAGCAGTTTCTGGACGCTTTCCTCTAGGGAGGCCTTTTCATCGACCCTCTGACGAAGGAAGGTTCGCACCTTATCTATCTTTTCAAGGGCCTGGTCTATCTCTGGGTTGCTCCCCTTCACATAGGCCCCGATGTTGATGAGGTCTTCTGCCCGGCGATAGACTGCTAAGAGCTGAACTAGTCTTTGAGCCGCTTCTATCTGTTCATCTGGGACGATATCTTTCATTACTCGGGAGACGCTTTGCAAGACGTCAATAGCGGGATAATGACCTTGGTGTGCCAACTCTCTGGTGAGGACGATGTGTCCGTCCACGATAGAGCGAACGGCGTCGGCTACGGGTTCGTTGAAGTCATCGCCCTCGACCAGGACGGTGTAGAAGCCGGTGATACTCCCGCCATTTACTTTGGCTCCAGCTCGTTCGAGTAGTTTGGGCAGGGCTGCAAAGACCGAAGGAGTGTACCCGCGGGCCGTGGGAGGTTCTCCGATGGCCAACCCTACTTCTCGTCCGGCCATGCAAAACCGAGTCAAGGAATCCATCATGACCAGGACATCGGCTCCCTGATCACGAAAATATTCAGCAATGGCCATGGCCAGATAGGCCCCGCGGAGACGCAAGGGTGGAGGTTGATCTGAAGTGGCCACCACCACCACCGAACGGCAAAGGCCTTTCTTGCCAAGATCACGTTCCAGGAATTCCCGAACTTCGCGTCCGCGTTCACCAATGAGGGCGATGACGTTTACATCCGCCTTGGTGTGGCGAGCCATCATACCGAGCAGGGTGCTCTTACCCACCCCGGAGCCCGCCATGATGGCCACTCGCTGCCCTTTGCCTACGGTGATGAGGGCGTTGATGGCTCGTACTCCTACGTCCAGTGGTTCTTGAATGCGGGCTCGTTCAAGAGGACGAAGGGGTTCGGCGTAAAGGGGGTAACAGACTGGCAGAGGAGGAAGGGGACGTTCGTCAAGGGGTTCTCCCAGAGCGTCTATCACCCGGCCCAGCAGGGCTTCTCCTACTGGGACTCCGTGTTCGGAGCGCAAGAAGACTTTGCTTCCCGGCTCGATGCCTCGCGGATCTCCTAGGGGGATGAGCAAGACTCGTTCTTCTCGAAATCCAACCACCTCGGCCAGAATACTTCGGCCATCCTGGATTTCGATTTCACATAGCCCGCCCACACTCACGTTTGGACCTTCGGCTTCTACCACCAGCCCCACCACCCGTCTTACCCGGCCACAAACACTAACCGGCTCTATTTCTTTGAGAGCTTCCAGGTATGGAGAAAAATCTGGTGTCCTCATGATTCGAGCTTTTGTAGGGCTTCACGCCAGCGTCTTTCAACAGTGGCATCTATCAGACCAAAATCCGTCTCCAAGAGACACCCTCCACGGGAAATGCTCCCATCCGGAATCACCTCGAAATCTTTGAGACGGGAGAGCTCTTCTGAAAGCTCTTCTATTATCTCTTCAAGGAATTCGAGGTCTCCTGGATTCAGCCTGATTTTGACCCGGGCCTGATCTACTACGTGGGAGAGGGCCTCGCGGATGGCCTCTTGCAGAACTTCAGAATTGAGACTGATCTCACGGTTTATTACTTTCTCTGCCATGAGCTTGACCAGCGCCAGAACTTGGGGCTCAAGGGCCAGGATGTGTCTTTCAATCTCTTGTTCGAGACTTTTTAAAACTTCGGCCAACCTGGCAGCCAGGGTTTCGTACTTCTTCCGTCCTAGTTCCTCTCCATCACGATGTCCTTGTTCAAAACCCTTTTCATAGGCCTCTTGGGCCAAGTGTGCCAGTTTTTCAGAGACTTCGGGGTGCTGTTCCAGTTCTTCAAGGGAGATCTCCGCCAGGTTGAAGTCTTTCTTCTCCTCTTCTCCTTGCTTTTCCACGTTTTCAGACTCTGGTGATAAGTCTTCCGAGATCTCCTCTTCCCTCTTTTCGGGGATCACTTCTGGTTCCTCCTGGGGTAAAAGGGTCCCCAGGGGGTTGAAGCCTTCGTTTTCTTCCTCAACGGCGCGTTCGTACTGAAAACTTACAAACTTGACCTTTCCGCCTTTGATGATCCTAGACAAACTCATCCTCCCCAACGGCTAAGACGATCTTTCCTTCTTGTTCGAGGCGCTTGGCTACCTTGATGATATTTTGCTGGGCAGCTTCTACGTCTGCTACACGCACTGGTCCCATGATCTCGAGGTCTTCGCGGAGCAGCTGGGCCGCTCGTTCACTCATGTTGCTGAAGAACTTCTCGCGCAGCTCTTCGGAAGCCGTCTTGAGGGCCAATTTGAGATCTTCGGTGGAGATTTCCTTGAGAATAGCCTGGATAGCGGTATCGTCCACTTTGAGCAAGTCTTCGAAGGTGAAGAGGTGTTTGCGTACTTCTTCGGCCAGGTTGGGGTTCTCTTCTTCGACTTCGGAGAGGATTTCCTCTTCCAGCTCCCGACCTACGTGGGAGAGTATCTCCGCGGCCCTTTCCACTCCTCCGAGTTTACGACTGAAGGTCCCACCCACAGATTCGAGCTCTTCTTCGAGAGCCGCTGAGATCTCTTGGATGATTTCGGGATCCACCTTATCGAGCTCTGCGATCCGGAAGACGACCTCGGCCCGCAGGCTTTCTGGCAAGAAACCTATGATCTGACCGGCTTTGTCGGGATCCAGGTGGACCAGGATGATGGCAATGGTTTGGGGATGTTCGTTGCGCAAGAAGTTGGCGATGGTTCGGGGGTCAAGGCGTCTCAATTTTTCAAAGACTTTGGGACCGAGTTCCTGTCGGATTTCCTCGTATATTTCTTTTCCTCGTTCTCCATAAGCTTTGAGCAAGCTCTCTTTGAGGAAGTCATCCGGGGAGACAGAGATGTCCGCCAAGAGTTCGCGGCTCTGAACGTTGGCCTCTTCTAGGACCTTCTTTACGGCTTCGGCCGGGATGTAATCCAGACGGGCCATCTCTACTCCGATACGTTTTATCTCTTCTTCGGAAAGGTACTTGTAAACCTCTGCCGTAAACTCCTCCCCCATGGTCAGCAGAAAGATGGCGGCTTTTTGAGGGCCGGTCAGGTTCTCGGGATCAACTTTGTTTGGCATGGGCCTCTGCCTCCTTCAGGGCCTTTTGTCTCTCTTCTTCGCTTTCTTCGGCCAACCAGCGTCTGACGAGCACGGCGGCTCGTTCAGGCTGGTTGTGAATGATGCTCAAGGCCATCTCCTGCGGTAGTGGCTGGGGTTCTTCACCCTCCAGGGCCTCGGCTTCCTCTTCGCCGGTGAGGGCTTCCTCCGGTGGAGGTGGTGGTTCGGGCTCCATGCGTTTTAGGAAGGTCTTGAGTACAGGTCGTACCACTAAGAGGAGAAAGAGTACCACCAGGAGGAATTCGGTAAGAGGTCTGGCGAAACGCTGGGCGTAATCGAGCCAGATGGCGCTTTTCGAAACTTCGGGCAAGCCTTCAAAGGGCAGACTGATGACCTCTACCTGGTCGCCGCGGTCCGGGTTATAGCCGATGGCTCCTTTGACCAAACGTTCCACTTGACTCAATCGATCTTCGGCGGCTTGGGCTTCTCCTCCCTGGGCCTCTTTTCCCTGGGCCGGAGGATTGAGGACCGACTGGTCGAGAAGGACAGCTACCGAGATCCTCCTAACGGTTCCAGGACTAAATTCACGTTTGCGTGAAAGGCGGCTTACTTCGTAGTTACGGGTGATACTGCGGCGAAACTGCTTTTCTGTGCGAGAGAGCGCCTGGGTGTTGCCTTCCACCTTGTTGGCTAGGGCCCCCTTGACCCCCGGAATCCCTCCTTCGCTTGCTCCTTCCTTTTGTTCTTCTTCTTGAAGCTCACTTCTGATAGCAGTTCCTTCGGGGTCGTAGGTCTCCTCGGTAAGTGTCTCTTTGGTGAAGTCCACTTCTACGGAGACCTGGGCGATGGCATGTCCCGGCCCCAAGGCCTGAGCCAAAAGACCTTCGATCTTTTCTCGATAAGCCTCTTCGAGTTTTTTGCGATAGGCCAACTGCTCACTGGTAAGCCTTTCTTCCGGGGGTTCTTCCCGATAGAGGACCCGCCCTGAAGTATCCACCACGGTGACATTTTCCGGACTTAGGCCCGTGACGGAACTGGCTACCAGGTTTACGATACCTTGGACTTCTTGACGACTAAGATGGGCTCCAGGTTTGAGTTTAAGGAAAACTGAGGCCTTGGGAGGTTTTTCTTCGGTAATGAACAGGCTTTCTCGTGGTAGAGCCAAGTGGACCCGGGCTGATTCTACGGACTTGAGGCTGGAGATGGTGCGAGAAAGTTCTCCCTCCAGGGCCCTTTGGTAGTTCACTCGCTGTAAGAAGTCTGTGGCTCCCAACTGGTTACGATCAAAGATCTCAAAGCCCTGGACCTCTGGGCCGATGACTCCCTGGCTGGCCAAGGCCATGCGCAACTCCGGTACTTTTTCCTTGGGGACTTTGATGCTTCCGTCGGGGCTGATCCGATAGGGTATCTTTTCCTGTTTCAAATATTCCACCACTTTGGCAGCGTGTTCCTCCGGCAGTCCCCGGTAAAGGAGGCCCCATTCCACGCGATTGGCGTAGTAAATGAGCCCGGCAAGGCCTCCAAAAACGATGAGTACCGTACCCACCAGGGCTATCCGTTGCTCCCGGGACAGCCCCTGCCAAAAATCCTTCAATTGTCTGAACACCTCTTTGGGGGGCGGGAAGGCCATCTTTTCTCCTTAAAGCTGCATCCTCATGATTTCCTGATAGGCTTCGAGGATCTTGTTGCGTATTTGGAGGAGGAAGCGAAAAGAAAGTTCGGCCCTGGTGAGGGCTAGAGAGACCCCCACCAGATCTGGATCACGTCCGGTGGCCAAATCAAGGACTCTGGCGTCGGCCTCTTTCTGGGCAGAGTCTACCTCTTTGAGTTCCTGTTTGAGAAACGTCATGAAATCCTCGGAGGGTCGTTTTTCTTGAGGTGATAAGGCTTCAGAGAGTCCCTTCAGACCCGGATTCAAGTCGATCTTCATGTGTTGCCTCCTAACGCAAGATATCGAGGGTCTTTAGAGCCATATTTTTGGTGATGGTGACCACGGAGAGGTTGGCTTCATATGCCCTGGAGGCTGCCATGAGATCGACCATCTCTGTGAGTACATCCACGTTCGGATAACGCACGATACCCCGTTCGTCGGCGTCGGGATGGCTGGGATCATAAACTTCGTGAAAAGGGCTCTGGTCATCGACGATGCTAATCACTTCCGGGACGCGCCAGTCAGAAAGAAGTGAGTGTAACTCCTCTTCAAATGGGGGCTGGAAGGGGGCCGCTACCATCACCACGTCTTTGGCCCTGTAAGGCCCACCTTCCAAGGTGCGCGTAACATGGGCGTTGGCCAAATTCATGGACGAGACGTTCAGGCGGACTCTCTGGGCAGAAAGTCCAGTGGCAGCTAGTCTTAAAGCGGTAAGTAGTTTCATTAGCCCTTACCTCCTTCGGTGATGGCTTCGCGCAAAAGTTCCAATTCTTTGATCAAGGCCTGCACCGTAGCCTGATACAGGAGATTGTTTTCCGCTAGTTTGGCCATTTCTTCTTCCAATGAAACGTTGTTAGGGGTGCCTTCATCCGGGGGAAGGATTTCTTCGGGCCGGAACGTGGGAGGTGAAAGAAGAGAAGGTTTCAGATGGCGTGGGTGAGTTACTTCAAGGGGGGGAGCCCCTTTAAGATAGGCCTCCATGATTTTCTCAAATGGTAGATCCCGCCGTCGATAAGCAGGGGTGTCTACGTTGGCGATGTTTTCGGCGATGACGTCGTGTCTTAAAAGACGCCACTTAAGGGATTGGGTTACGGTTTGCCAAGTCTTGCCGAAGATTTTGGTTCCCAGCATCTTTTTCCTCCTCTTAGATCAAACCGGCTTCCCGGTAGACCTGCAGTTTATGTCGCAAGGTGCGTACGCTGATACCGAGGATTTCCGCGGCCTTGGTTCGATTGCCGTTTACAGCCTTGAGAGCCTTGAGGATCATTTCCCTTTCGAGTTCTTTGAGAGGACGTAAGGGTAGTTCTTCCTTGGAACGTGGTCGTAGCTCCCCTGGAAAGAGGTCCGAAAGGGTGATCCAGGGACCCTTGCTCAAGAGCACCGCCCGTTCAATGAGGTTTCGAAGCTCGCGCACGTTTCCTGGAAATGGATATCGTTCCAGGTGCTCAAGTACCCCTTCGGCAAACCCCTGGATGGGCCTTTGATAGCGGGAGGCAAATTCCTTCCGGAAGTATTCGGCCAGAAGCCTGATGTCTTCGGGTCTTTCTCGTAAGGGAGGAAGGTGGACTGGGATGACGTTGAGACGAAAGTAAAGATCTTCCCGGAAGCGTCCAGCTTCCACTTCGGTGGCAATTTCACGATTGGTGGTGGCAATGACTCTCACATCTACTTTTACTGGGTAAGCCCCCCCGAGCCGATCCACTTCACCTTCCTGAAGGACGCGCAAGAGTTTGGCCTGGAGGGAGAGAGGCATCTCCGTGATCTCGTCAAGGAGGATGGTGCCACCGTTGGCCAGTTCGAACTTGCCAAGTTTGCGGGTAAAGGCTCCGGAAAAGGCCCCTTTTTCGTATCCGAAAAGTTCACTTTCCAGCAGATGTTCGGGAAGGGCGGCACAGTTAAGAGCGATGAAAGGTCCGTGGGCTCTGTCGCTCATCTGATGGAGATATCGCGCCAGGACCTCCTTGCCTGTGCCGGATTCCCCGGTGATGAGGACCGTGGCCTTACTTCGAGCTACCTCCTTCAGGCGCGCAAGGAGTTGGCGAAGTTCCGGGTTGGCCGTGAGAAAACCTTTGTCAGCATGAAGCTGACGATTTTCTCGGGCTTTGAGGATAACTTTTCGCAGAAGTTCAGGATCTGTGCGGAGGAGGCGATAATCAAAGGCCCCGAGCTTTATGGCCTGCACCGCTTCTTCGAGTCTGGCCTCCCGGGACAGGACCAACACCGGAACCAATGGTTTTCGTCCCAGAAACTCCTGCAGGAGACTCAGGCGTCTGGGAGTGCTCTCGAGATTGATGAGGGCGAGATCGATTTCTTCTTTTTCGGCAAAAGAAAGAAACTCTTCTTCAGAGGACAGGAGGGCCAGTTCGTGGCCTTCGGCCAAGAGGGCCTCGGTCAACGCGGTCAGATCTCCTTGATCCAGGATCAAAATGCTTCCCATTAATAGATCTCGCTTCGTGCGGCTTCCAGGAGTTCGTTGGCTCGCAATAAGTCCCGAGCCAGCTTTCCATAAAGCGAAGGATCGTCTGCCAGCGGTTTCCAAATTTTGAGGGCCTTTTCACCCTCTCCTTCTCGTTCGTAAAGCAGTCCACAGAGCCAGAGTACCTCAGGGTCCTTGGGAAATTTCTTTTGTAAGAACGAGAGCACTTTTTCAGCCACAGGAAAGCGTTCTTCAACGATAGCTTTGCGGGCAATCTCTTTTAAAAGAGCGAGATTGGGGTCCTTTTGGGCCAGGGAGAAGGCTTCTTCGTAACGCCCGAGGGAGACCAGGAGCCGCAAATATCTCCTCTGGGCCCGGTAGGCGAGCTTTTCGTCACCAGCTTCCCTGAAAGCCCTGGCCAATAAGGGGAGGGCTTCTTCGGTGCGGCCTTCTCTTTGAGCCAACCATCCCGACAGAAAGAGATAATAAGGGGTCTTAACCGCCAAAGGATATTTTTCACTGACTTCCTGTAGGATGGCAGCCACCAGGTCCTGATCTCCTTTTTCGTTACGTCTCAGGAGGAGATCCGACAGAGTGAGGAGGTAGTCTGGGGCCCAGGTCGAGGGGAGGTGCAAATCGTAGCCTCCAAGGAGTACGGCCAGGGCCTCACCTTCGAGATTCAGATGGAGATAGGCCTCCGCTGCCCAAAGAAATGGCAGGGCACAATTTCCTTCTTCAAAGGCCGAAAGGTGGCGTTTGAAGAAGATGGTGGTTTGAACGTAGTTTTTTTCTGCGAGCAAACCCTGTTCCCAAAGAGAAGAAGCGCGGCAGGTGATCCGGAGCACGTCTTTGCGCCAGGGTGACTTTGGATAGCGTTCAAGGAAACGCCAGGCGCTCTGGAGGGTCCCCGTCAGGTCTTTTTCCTCAAAGAGGAGTTGCACTTGGTAGGCGTGGGCTTCTTCGGCCAGGGGGCTGTCTGGGAATTCTTCAAGGAGACGTCTGATGCTGGCCAAGAGGAGGCGCCGGGTTTGGGAACGGGGATGGGCTATCTTCTTCTCGAAGAGATATCGAAGGTAGAGGAGACGAAACTTGGCGAAGGCTGCTGCTGGAGCATAAGGCCAAGAGGTAAGAATCAATTCGAAAAGACGGCGAGCCTGCCGATAGTCTTTCTTTTTGAAATAGGCCTCAGCCAGCTGGAACAGGAGGGTTGGAGCTTCCTTTTCTTGGCCAGAATAGTTTAGGTATTCAAAGATCTCTCGTTCAGCTTCCGAGAGATTCCCTTTCTTTAGATGGTACAGGGCAAGCACTTTTACTATTTCTGGAGCAAACCGGCGTGTTTGGGGATCTTCTAGGAAGGAAAGGAGCTTTTCAGGGGAGGTGCCACAGGAGAGGAGGAGCGAGACGGCCTGAGCTTTTTCCTTGGTGGAACAGGATCCGTTCAGTACCCGATAGGCGAAACGTTTAGCCCGCGTGAGTAACTTTCTTTTGGCAAAGAGACGGGCTGCCACCAAATCTGCCTGACAATGGTAAGGGCTATCCGGATAGAGACGCTTGAGGAGTCGGAGGTAAGAGAGGGCTTCACTATAAAGACCTTTGGCTTCGCAGGCCGCTGCCAAAAGGAAGAGGCCTTCATCTGGCAGGTGGGCCTTTTCTGTGAAAGGCTTAAGGCTGCTAAGAACTTGGTCGTAATCTCCTCTTTCATAATAAATACGGGCCGATAACAAGGCGGCTTTCAAGTGATAGATCTGGTCTCTGGGAAATCGGCGGGGAATCTCGGTCAGGAGTGCCAAGGCGCCGTCAAGATCCCCTTCGTGATAAAGGACTTCAGCCTGCTGATACCAAAGACCTGCGCCTTCTTCAGCCCACACTGGTCCCACCCATAAGAAAAAAATCAGAAAGATCATCATCGCTGGAATTCCCTAAAGCAAAGGGTGTGCCGTCTCTTTCCGGTGGCTGGAAGAGGGTTTGAGATGGATTTTTGAAAAGTCCGCAGGCCTTTTGGTGCCAGAATTTTGACGCTAAGTACGTGGAGGGTTGGTGATTTTTTGCTTCTTCATTTTTTCGATAAGGGTGGTGCGGTTGATATTGAGGAGTTTGGCAGCACGGTTTTTGACCCAGCCAGTCTTTTCGAGGGCCTTTAGAATGAGCCGTTTTTCAAATTCACTCACCATGCGGGGCAAGTTGATCCCTTCTTCCGGGATGTCAAAATCCTCAACACTGACCAGGGGAGAAGGCCCGGTCTGACCAAGGATATATTCTGGCACGTCTTCAAGGGTCAGGGTGTCGCCGTTTGAAAGAATGACCATTCGTTCGATGACGTTCTCAAGCTCTCGCACGTTACCTGGCCAATCGTGCCGCATAAGACATTCCAAGGCCTCCTTGGAGATGCTCATCTCTTCGCGATTCTTGCGTTTGGCAAAGCGTTTCAGAAAATGCTCCACCAGAAGAGGGATATCTTCGCGGCGTTCTCGCAAAGGCGGCAGCTTGATGGGAATGACGTTCAGGCGATAGTAAAGGTCTTCTCGAAAGCGTCCTTCACGGACTTCCTTTTCGAGGTCTCGATTGGTGGCAGCGATCACCCTGATGTCCACCTGGATGGAACGTGTCCCTCCCACCCGTTCGAAGGTCCTTTCCTGGAGGACCCGCAAGAGTTTCACCTGGAGCTTGGGGCTCATTTCTGAGACTTCGTCTAGGAAGATGGTGCCTCCGTGGGCCAATTCGAAGCGTCCCACGCGCGTCTTGATGGCTCCAGTGAAAGCCCCCTTTTCGTGGCCAAAGAGCTCGCTTTCGAGCAGCTCCTCTGGAATAGCGCCACAGTTTACTGGGATGAAAGGACCTTCCCGGCGATGGCTGGCTTGATGGATGGCTCGGGCTACCAACTCCTTTCCGGTGCCAGACTCTCCCAAGATGAGGATGGTGCTGTCAGTGTCTGCTACCTTTTCGATCAAGGAGAACACCTGACGCATGGTCCGGCTTTTGCCGATAATTTCACCATAGCCCCATTCCTGCCAAAGCTTCCGTCGGAGATATTCGTTTTCGCGACGCAGACGTCGGGTTTCAAGGGCCTTTTCGATGACCAGGGTGATCTCGTCCGGACGATAGGGTTTGGTCAGGAAGTCGTAGGCCCCCTTTTTGATGGCTTCTACGGCCTTTTTGATGGTGCCTTTGCCGGTAATAATGATACAAATAGTCTCAGGAGTGTTTTCAACAACGTGCTCCAAGACCTCCAGGCCGTCCATCTTGGGCATGAAGAGATCGGTAATCACCACGTCAAAAAAGGAACTTTCGAGCTTCTCGATGCCTTCTTCACCGTCGTAAGCTATCTCAGCGTGATAACCGCTTTCTTGGAGGACTGCCTGGAGCAGAAAGGCCTCGTCAGGGTTGTCTTCAATGATCAAAATAGACTCATGGGCCATAGGGTCTCCACCCGTTTGCCAGACTAGGATGAAAAATAACTTTGCCCGGGAGGAAGTGTCAAACTTTTTCTGTCATAAATTTGACAGGAGGCAGAGATGCTCACGCGTCCTCATCCCCTGCTTTATCGTGATCTAGTAAGGATGGCTCTGCTCGAAGACCTGGGTCACGGAGATGTGACCACCAACGCCCTGGTGCCTGAAAGGCTCCTCGGAGAAGGAGAAATCAAGGCCAAAGAAGAACTGATCCTCTGTGGTTTGGAAGTAGCGCGTTGCGTATTCGAAGAACTTGATCCGGAACTCGAGTTCGAGGCCTTGAGGATGGACGGTGATCACCTGCTTCCGGGAGAAGTTGCGGCTCGGCTCCGCGGGAAGGTGGCCACCATTCTCAAGGGAGAAAGGGTGGCTCTCAACTTTCTTCAACATCTTTCGGGAGTGGCCACCTACACCAGGCGTTTTGTGGAACGGGTGAAGGACCTGCCAGTGAAGATCGTTGACACTCGTAAGACCCTTCCTGGTTTTCGGGTGCTTGAAAAGTACGCGGTGGCGATTGGTGGAGGTAGCAATCATCGTTTTGGTCTCTCCGACGGCGTTTTGATCAAAGACAATCATCTCAAGGCTTGCGGTTCGGTGACCCTAGCCCTCAAAAGGGCTCGCAAATTCTTGCCGCATGTCTATCGGGTGGAGATCGAAGTCAAGACCTTGGAAGAATTGAAAGAAGCCCTGGCTGCTGGGGCAGAAGCCCTTCTCCTTGATAACATGGATGTCGAAACCCTGCGTCAAGCCGTAAAGATGGCCAGGGAAATCAACCCCAAGGTGGTGCTTGAGGCCTCAGGGGGAGTCCATCTCGAAAACGTGAGAGAAATAGCCGAAACCGGGGTGGATCTCATTTCCATCGGGCGTCTTACCCATTCTGCTCCAGCGGTGGATCTCAACTTGAAGATCGTGAAGATCTTGGCCTGAGGGATATCCTTGGGGATTAAGGCCTCAAAATCGAAGTAATCTTCCAAAAAGCTGAGACTTTGCATAAAAATTCCCATTTCTTGATCACCATGGGAGGTTCAGTTAAGATGCCCTTCACCACATTTTGAGGAGGGAGAAAGATGGCCCTTGATGAGATCAAGATCAGTCGAGCCATTATCGAGCGGTATTTTCAAAAGCTAAACGACTACCTTGAGATGGACGTAGCGGTGGTGGGGGCCGGGCCTTCGGGTCTCATGGCGGCTTACAAGCTGGCCAGTGAGGGTTTCAAGGTGGCGGTCTTCGAACGAAAGATGAGCATTGGTGGTGGTATTTGGGGTGGAGGTATGATGTTTAACGAAATCGTGGTCCAGGAGGAAGGGGCCAGGCTCTTGAAGGAGATAGGGGTACGGATCGAGCCCTGGAACGGAGGTGAATATTACACCGCTGATTCAGTGGAAGTGGCCTGTCTCTTGGCGGCTAGAGCCCTTTCGGCTGGAGCCAAGATCTTCAATCTCATCATGGTGGAAGACGTCATGGTGCGCGAAGGCCGGGTTGTAGGGTTGGTGCTTAACTGGACGGCGGTGGAAAGCGCTGGGCTTCACGTGGATCCGCTGGCGGTGCGGGCCAAGTACGTGATCGAAGCTACTGGTCATGAAACCGCGGTGCTTCAGGTCATGCAACGCAAATTAGGGGCCAAGCTGGCTACGGAAACTGGTACCATCATGGGGGAGAAATCCATGTGGGCAGAAGTGGCGGAGAGTCTCACGGTGGACTATACCCGGGAGGTCTATCCTGGGGTCTTCGTGGCTGGCATGGCAGCCAATGCTACCTTTGGAGCTTACCGGATGGGGCCCATTTTCGGAGGGATGCTCCTTTCTGGTGAGCGGGCGGCAACTCTGATCGCGGAGCGCCTCCGGCAAGAGGATTAGCCTTCTCCCAGAAGTGCAGCGAGCTTGGCCTTGGCGTCAGCGTAGTCAGGTTGATTGAGAAGGGGGCAGGCCGAAAGATCCGCCTCGCCGGTAGAGAGTTTGGCTGCTAGGGCCAGGCAAGTGGCCTCGCCACATTCGCCACAATTAGTCTTGGGCAGGAGTTTATAGATCTCTAGGGCAGGTGGGAGGGTGCGAGCCTCGTGACGCGGACGGATCTCCTCCCGCCGGGCCCAAACTTCCTCCAAAAATTTCTCCAGCTTTTCCCGCCAGAGACGGCCTTCTTCGATGTCACCTACTTCTGCCAATTGGGCCAGGTGAGGTCGTAAGGCGACCTTTTTATCCTCCAGACGGAAAACAAGTACCGGTTCGTCGGGGTCATAATACACTACTCGGGCCAAAGCGTTGAGATAAGGCATTAGTTCCGAGAGGTCTTCCTCAGCTGGAATCAAGATCTTATAACGTGGCACCCGGTCCACTCGGCAGGCAGCCTGTTCCAGTCGAAAATCGTCTCGCAAGAATTTCATAAAACCCTTTCTACGCTAAAAAGATCTCCTTTGCAACGTCTTGACAAAGGGAGGCAGATTTATTTAATTGCAATGCAATCTCAATAGGGGGTGAAAGGATGGGTTGCGGTTGTTCTTCGCAGCAAGGACCCCGAGGCAGGGCTTATGGTTGTGATTGTCCGTATTATCGTTGTTACCGGGCTTTACTCTGGGAGATTGTAAGGACCCTTGAGGAGACGAGACGCAGCTTCAAATCCAGACAATTGGCCGCTTTAAGACGAAAGATCTTGACTTATCTGGCCGAAGAGGAACGTTTAACGGATCCTGTCCGGCTTGAGAGAGGAGGCGATTTCAAACAATCGCTCGGCCTTTAGGGCTTCAGGGGTGAAATATCGGGCTCCGAGAAGGTGGGCCAGTTTCTTGGCCATCTCCAGCCGGACGGTTCCGGCTTCGGTGTCGATAACCACGAATTCCACCGTAGGAAATCCTTTTCGCAGCATCACGGCCAGCATCTCTATCTCTTCTCGGGGATGCTGGCCAAAAACGCTGACGTTTCCGCGACCATCAGTGATTAGGAGGACGGTTATTCGCAGGCAAGGATCTCGTCTCAGGACTTTGGCCAAAAAGTCTTTCAATTGAAAGAGAGCCGCCGGTAGAGGAGTAGAACCCCCTACGGGCAGGTCTTCGAGATACTTGGCTGCCAGTTCTACGGAATCCGTGGGAGGTAGAGGCATTTCGGCCTTCTGGCCCCGGAAGATCATGAGTGCCACCTTATCACGACGCTGGTAAGCTGAGAGCAGAAGACTCATGATGGCCCCTTTGGTCTCTTTCATCCGGGCTTCCGCCGCCATAGATCCCGAACCATCCACGCAAAAGACCAGAAGATGGCTGGTTCTCGTGAGTCTCAATTTGGCTCGGAGGTCTTCGGGACGAAAGACCAGGCGCCCTGGTCTTCCTTGTCGAGCGCGTTGGTGTGGGGCAGCGGAAAAGAGGGTGGCCCGCAGGGCAATTTCTCCTTCTCCTCGGTAGGGGACCGCCCGCCAGAAATGTCCTCGAGCAAAACCCACCCCCGGACTGCGACGCCCCGGATGCCTCTGTTCCTCGGGGCGACGTCGTCCTGCAAACTCTTTGACTTCAAAGGTTTCTCCAACCTCGAAGATCTTTTCACGCCCCTGCTGGGGGGTGGTTTCAAGCGGTTCCTGCGGAGGAGAACGATCTTCGGCCTCTGTTTGATCCCCCGAAGAAGCCTCCAGAAGCGGTCTTTTCCGGGGCGCGTCTAGGGGAGAGTCTTTGGGGGATTTGGTTTTGGAAGCCTCCTTTTGGTTTTCTGATTTGGGAGAAGGTGTCTTTTGTTTTTTCTGTTTTTCCAATAAGCGGCGGCGATGACGGAGGACCATTTCCGCCACGGCTTCCAAGTCTTCAAAAGATACTTCCCAGCGGTCCATCCAGGCGGCGTGGGCCCGTGCCGCCTCCTGAAGGACCAGCTCTGCTCGGTGCCCGGCAACCCGGGCGGAAAGTACAAGTTCTCCGATATAGTGCCGCACATGTGGGGGAACATCTACTAGAGGGACTCTTTTTTGGGCTGCGCGAAGCCTTTGGCGGAGCGTTTCTTCAGCGGGGGCAAATTGCATCCGGAAAATTTGAGGATCTTTTTCAAAAAGGAGTCTTCGCCGAACAATTTCCGCCCGCACTTCGGGGTCCTTCTCTCCCTTTACTTCTATCAGAAGGCCGAAGCGGTCGAGGAATTGGGGGCCCAAAAGGCCTTCTTCTGGGTTCATAGAGCCGATCAAGAGAAAGCGGGTCTCGTAAGAGGCCGAAAGACCTTCGCGTTCCACCAGACACAGGCCCCGATCTGCCACCTCCAGCAAGATTGCTACAAGATGGGGTGGGAGGAGATTGATCTCATCCACGTAAAGGATGCCTTGATGGGCTCGTTTGAGGAGTCCTGGAACGAAGACCCTCTGTCCCCGACGAAGGGCATCTTCCAGAGAAAAGTGTCCTAGAAGGGAATCCTCGGTAGCGGAGAGGGGAAGATTGACCAAAGGGGTTTTCAGCAGTCCAGAAAGGGCCCGTACCGCGGTAGATTTGCCGGTACCCTTTTCTCCTGAAAGGAGCACTCCTCCTACTTTGGGATTTACCAAAGCCAATAGAAGGGCGAGTTTCATCTCTTCTTGCCCTACCAGGGCCGAAAAGGGAAAAACCTTCATGGAGCTCGATTTTACTGTACCGGGTGAGGAGGTTTAAAGGGTTTGATGTCCAAAATAGGAGTCCCATCGAACATATCTAGTCTTTCCACTTTCAGGACGGATCCCCTGACCTCAAGCACTTTGAGGATCGAAAGCCCAATAGCATTGGGACGACGCGGTGAACACGTACTGAAAACCCCGAGTTTGACGCCAGGCAGATGTGGTGGTTCTTGGATCAAGAACCTTTCTTCAAAAGGAGGGCTGAGATGGAAATGGAAGATGACATAGATTTCATCTCCGGCTTTGATGTCTTTCAGCCCCTTTTCGTATTTGGGGAGGATATGGAGCTCACCCCGGACATTAGAAACGCTATAATGACGAGGTATTTCGCGGGCCTTGGTTTTTACCCAGCCGATGGGATGGAAGCAGATCTCTTCCTCGCGCACGTTTTTACCCCTTTGAGATGCTTTGAGCGTATTATAACCTTTCTTTGAAAGGAGGAAGAGATGGGACAGTCTTGCAGACTTCCGGACTACAGCCGTATTCCAGAAGAGGCGCGTCGAATCGTGAATCAGACCAAGACCATCGCTTTGGTTGGAGCCAGCCCCAAACCAGAAAGACCAAGTCATCAGGTAATGAAGTATCTTTTGGAGAAAGGCTTTCGGGTAATACCCGTCAATCCCGGTCAAAAGGAGATCTTGGGAGAGAAGTGTTACCCAAATCTTTCAGCTATTCCAGAAGAGGCCAAAATAGACACCGTGGTTATCTTTCGACGGGCGGATCAAGTAGGTCCTATCGTAGAAGAAGCCTTGAAGCGTGGGGTTTCTGCTATCTGGATGCAAGAAGGGATCGAGAACGAAGAAGCAGCCCGTCTGGCTCGAGAAAAAGGGGTCTCGGTAGTGATGAACCTTTGTTTCAAGAAAGTTCATCTTTGGGGGGAACGAAACGCTTGAGCCATGACAGGATCTGTTCGTCCTCAGGGAGGGGTTTGATCCGCCCACCGGGCGTTCGATATGGACGTCAAGCAAGATGCGGGGCTCCTGAGGCTTGGGGTTCGAGATCCTGTCCATTTACTTTGACCGTGGGTGATCCCAGGAAACCTAGACGTTTGGCCTCTTCCAGGTCTTTGATCTCGTGGGTGACGATCTCTGCCTCAAGCCCAAGTTTTTGGAGGGCCCTTTGTAATTTGATGACAATTTCTGGCCAACGTCGACATTTCTTGGTGTAAAGGACCTCGATTTTCATGGCGGAGTGCATCGTCAGACTTCCAGTTTTTGAAGGACCTCTGGATCTCCTACTCCATCTGGTGCGCAAAAACAAGCTCGACATCTTCGATCTGCCCATCTCTCTCATTACTGAGCAGTATCTGGCCTATCTTGAGATGATGAAGGCCCTTGATCTGGAGGTGGCAGGGGAGTATCTCCTCATGGCCGCCACTCTTATTTACATCAAGAGTCGTCTGCTCTTGCCCCACCAAGAACCCGAGACCGATGGACAGCTACCGGAGGAAGACCCGCGTCGGGAGATCGTCGAACCCCTTGTTGAGCTGGCAAAATTTCAGGAAGCCGCCCAAAGGCTGGCGGCTAGACCCTTGCTTGGCAAAGACGTTTTCTCTCCTCCCGGTGAAGAACCCACCGAAGAAGAGACCCTTTCGGTCTCTCTTTTTGAACTTCTGGCCGCGCTCAAGGAAGTATTGGGCCGAAGAGCCCCTTCTCCCTTGGAGGTTAAAAGGGCCCGGGTGATGGTCACTCAGAAAATGGAAGAGATCCTCTTCCTCTTGCAAACACAAAAGCGGCTTCGTCTCTCTGAGCTCTTTCTTCGGGCCCAGGATCGGGAAGCGGCAATAGCTTATTTTCTGGCCCTCCTTGAGCTGGCCTTTCGGGCTCAGGTACGGCTCTTCCAGAATGCTGCTTGGGAGGAGGTGGAGATCCTTCCAAGATGAAGTTAATTTTGCTCTTCGTTTTGATCTTTGGTCCTCTGGCCTTGGTAAAGCTTTGTTACGCCTTTGGCACGGTGATGGTGCTACCACGCACCAAAGGGGCCCTTTTTGTTTCCACCTCTAGGAAGAAGATCCGGGCCATCCTAGAGGCCCTACCCCTTTCACCGGAAACCAAACTGGTAGATCTAGGCTGTGGTGACGGCCGCTTTCTGAGAGCAGTCTATCGGAAGTACGGCGTGATAGGGGTGGGTTTTGAGATCAATCCTTGGGCCTATTTCCTGGCCCGTCTCTATCATTGGTTAACCGGGTGTCCGGCCAAAATCAGGCGTCGGGACTTCATGAAGGAAGACCTTTCGGGATATCAGGTGGTCTTTTGTTATCTTTTTCCGGATCTTCTGCTTGAGCTTACACCCAAGCTTAAGGCCGAACTTCGCCCGGGAGCCATTGTTATCAGTTGTAACTTTCCCTTGCCTGGCCTTGTCCCTTGGCGGGTACTGGAAGAAGACGATCCCATTTACTTCTATCGTTTTTAGGCCGTGGCGCGCCGTGTCTCCAGGCTCTGATAAAGTTCTCGATAAAGGGGTGATTTCTCCAGCAGCTCCTCATGGGTTCCCTGAGCCACTATCCGGCCCCGATCCATGACCACCAAGAAATCAGCCCGGGTTATCGTGGAGAGGCGGTGGGCAATGATGATGGTCGTTCGTCCGCTCATCAGACGTTCCAGGGCCTCTTGGACCTTTTTCTCTGAGACGCTATCCAGATGACTGGTGGCTTCGTCCAGGATCAGAATAGGGGGATTTTTGAGAATGGCTCGTGCAATGGCCAGGCGTTGACGCTGCCCACCAGAGAGATTGAAACCTTTATAACCTAATATGGTGTCGTAGCCCTGAGGTAATTTTTCGATGAATTCATGGGCGTGAGCCAATTTGGCGGCTTGGATGATCTCTTCTCGTGAGGCCCCGGGGCGACCAAAGGCGATGTTTTCAGCCACCGTAGCGTTGAAAAGAACGATTTCCTGGGAGACGAGCCCGATGAGGGATCGCAAAGAAGAAAGAGCAAAGGAACGCAGGTCTTTCCCATCCAGCAAGAGGCGACCTTTCGTGGGGTCATAGAACCTTGGAATGAGAGAGACCAGGGTGGATTTGCCGGCTCCTGAAGGGCCGATGACGGCAACCACTTTGCCAGCTGGAATTTTGAGGTCGATGTCTTTGAGGACAATTTCTTCGGTGTGAGGATAGCGAAAACGGACCCCTTCAAAGAGAAGGGCCTTTTGGGGGGGCCAGGCTTCAAGGGCCCCGCCTGTTTCCTCCGGGTAACTTAGCACTTCTTCTACCCGCTCAAGGGCGGCGGCCGCGTCGTAGATCCCGGTGTAGGCCCGTGAAAGGCGTCTAAGGGGAGAAAAGATCATGAGAATGGCGGTGAGGACGGAGAAGAAGTCGCCGGGAGTCATGGCTCCCTTAATGACAAGGTGCCCACCGTAAGTGAAGACCAGGGCTCCTCCTACGCCGGTCATAAGATCCACCAAAAGTCGAGATCCCTCGCGATATTTGGTGACTCGCAGAAGGTAACGATAGTAACCGGAAAGTTCCTTTTGAAAACGCTGGAGCAGATAGTTTTCCTGGAGATAGACCTTTACTTCTCGTAAACCGGCCAGACTTTCAGTAAGTTGATGGGTGAGAGCGGCCATTTCTTGCTGGGCCAGGTGCCGCATGCGCCGGGCCTTTCCGCCGAGCTGACGGGCCCCAACAGCTACCACCGGAAAGACCGTGAGAGCAAGAAGGGAAAGGTCCCAGCGCCGGTAAAGGGCTACCCCTACCAGGGTAAGCACGGTCAACCCTTCAAGCATAAGCGTGCGAAACATGTCTCCCAGGACCGGTTCGATGGCGGTGGTATCATTGATTACCCGTGAGACCAGCTGTCCGCTGGTCTCACGCCGGACCTCGGCCAGGGGGAGACGCAATACCTTAGCGTAGAGGCGATAGCGCAAATCGTTCACGAGCCTGATGGCCGCCATACGCATGAGATAGGACTGCAAAAAGGCACTCATCCCCCGCAAGAAAAAGATGCCAACCACCGCCAGGGGGAGAAGTTTTAAGTAATGATAATTTTTTTCAAGGAATATGTTGTTGAGCACAGGTTTGACCAGCCAGGCAATAGAACCGGAAAGCAAAGAGGCCACAAAGCTGAAGAAGATCGAGATCAGAAGAAGGGGCCAATAGGGCCGAGCGAGACGCAAAATTCGTAGAAGGATCGACTGTTTCAAGGCAGATTTTCACCTCTCTTGCGTAAGATTTGGTTGACGAGGGCGAGATCTTCGAGATCGTCCACGTCAATGGCCGCTTCGGGATAGGGCACGATAACCGCCTCCACCTGGCACCCGAGGATTTGGGAAGCCCTTTCAAAGGCTTCCTTCAATTTCAAATACCCGGCAAGATATTTGGCCAAGGTGCCGGCTCCAAAGGCCCGTACAATGGCCAAAGGGTTTTTCCTTTTGTCTTCCACCTGTTGCCAGAAGAAGACAGCCTTGCGGGCCAAAGGGGAGAGGAGGGCGTAGAGGTTGGTGGAACAGAAGCGGCCTTCCTTCAAGCGATAAGTGGTTCGCCTGGCCTGGGGATAGTTAGCTCTCAGGGTTTCGTAACGTGCTATTCCTACCACCAGATCCGCCAAGGTGCGAGTCGCGCGATGGAGAAAATATTCAACCATTTGGGGGCTTAAAAGGGCATGGTCAGCGGTGGTAAGGAAGACCGGGTCTTTTCCTCCTAGAAGTTCAAGGGCTTTGTAGGTGCTCCGACTAGGGGTGGGGGCAGGAGGAATCCAATCCACCTCAGAGGGAAGAAGGTCCCGAAGTCTTAACCAACAAAATTCTTCTGGACCGCAGAGATGAATCTTTTCGATGAGCGGGCAGTCCAGGAGGGTTTTGACCACGCGCTTGATCATGGGTATTCCACCTACAGGCACCAAGGCCTTACAAGGTACGCCGGTAGCCTCGGCCAGGGGGTCTCCTTCTGGGCGCTCGCCAGCTAACACCAGGGCCTTGAATTTCATCTCAGCTCCTTTTCGTACAAGCGATAGATTTTGTAAGGCGGGCCCGCCAGGGCTTCCGCCAGTCGGCGCATGGGACGGTTGTCTTCAAGTATCCAGGAGAGCTCAAGACGTTTTGTCCCACGGCGCAGGAGGATCTGTCGAATATCATCGATCAGGCGTACAATCAGGAGAGACCCTTTAATGGTCTGTTTGAACTCCCGCCGCACCCCCATGAGGACCACCCGGGCTGACCGAGGTGGTTTGAAGCAAAGGCGCCATCCCAATTTGAGCCAGCCCCAAGGTAGGAGTCGACCGTTGAGATCCCCCAGGAGTTCGTTGAAATTGGGAAGCACCACAATGAAGGCCACGGGCTTTCCCTCCACTTCAGCGATACGTACCAACTCCGAGCTTACCAGGTATTTGAGGTTCTGACCCAAGTAAAGATATTCCTCCCGTGTAAAGGGTACGAACCCCCAATTATCGCTCCAGGATTCGTTAAAGATGTCGAAGATGAGATCAAGTTCTTCACTCAGACGTCTTTTGTTGAGGGCCCTGGTCTTGACGGTGAAGCTTCCCTTGGGAACGAGTTTTTCGACCCGAGCCAGGGTTGCGGGCTGGCGGACCATGAGATAGGCCAGAAGATCTTTCGCTTTCCGATAACCAAGGGCCTCGATCCTTGGGGCGTAATAAGGCCGGGCGTGTCCCATGAGAAAGCTGGGAGGGTATTCAAATCCCTGCACCAGGAGACCACACTCTTGATTGATGGAAAGATTGAAAGGTCCCTGTATCTTCTGGAGGCCGCGGTTTCGAAGCCATTTTTCAGCGGTCTGGAAAAGGACGTCAAAGACCTCTTCGTCATCCACGGCCTCAATAAGACCAAAGTGTCCTATGGGGCCGTGGCGTTCCAGCACTAGGCGGTCGACCTGGGCGCTAATGCGTCCTACCACTTCCTTTCCTCGGAAGGCCAACCAAAACCGAGCTTCAGCGTGGCGAAAATACGGATTTCTGGCAGAAAGGGCCTCCCGACGTTCCAATAATAAAGGAGGAACCCAGGCAGGGTCTTCGGCGTAGATCTTCCAGGGAACTCTGAGGAAGAGCTCCAGGTCTTGGGTCGAGGTTACCAGACGAACCGAGACATTTGACATCTCTTCTCCGAGCAATTTGTCTCTCACGTGTTATATATGATTTTAGAGGTGATGAAGGATGAAGGCTATCATACTGAGTGCTGGTCAGGGTAAAAGACTTTTGCCCCTCACCAAAGATCGGCCCAAATGTTTGATAGGCCTAGAGGGCCAGAGCATTTTAGAGTGGCAGGTAGATGTTCTCCACTACGCTGGTATCAGGGAAATTGTGGTTGTGGTGGGCTACAAGGCGGAGAAGGTGGAGAGTCTTTTGAGGCAACGTTACGGACCTCTGGCCCCTCGTACTATCTTCAATCCGGATTATGACCGGGCTGATAACCTTTGGAGCTGCTGGCGTGCGAAGGGGGAGATGGAAGGTCCCTTTGTCCTCCTCAACGGAGACACCCTTTTTGAGCCCGAGATCCTGGAGAGACTTCTGGCTTCCAAGGGCTATCCCATAACCGTCACCATAAATCGCAAAAAGAAATACGACGACGACGATATGAAAGTCGTGATCCAGGCAGACAGGCTGCTGGCAATAGGTAAAGGACTCCCCTTGGAGCGGGTAGGGGCGGAGTCCATCGGGCTCCTCAAGTTTGACGAGGAAGGAGCAAGACTCTTTCGGGAAAGCCTGGATGAAGCGGTTAAGGAGAAAGATTCGGTTAAACGCTGGTATCTTTCGGTGATCAATCATCTGGCTCAAAGATCGGTGGTAGGAATCTGTGATATCACTGGTCTTCGTTGGTGTGAGATCGATTATCCTAAAGATTTGGTTCAGGCCGGAGCAGTGGTGAAGAGAATTCGTGAAGTCCTGGGTGCTCCATCGGTTCTGGCCATGAGTGCCCGTTAGGTGCATGATTCTTGCCAACTACCTGCGACGTCAGGTCCTGAAGCCCTTTCTGGTCGTCTCTTTGGTCTTAACAGGGATCTTCGCAGCCTTGATGGCGGCTCGTTATCTAGCGCAAGCAGCCGAAGGCAGGATTCCCACAGAAGTCATTGGTCGGCTTATCTTACTGAGGGTCCTTATCGCCCAAGAAATACTGCTCCCCACCACTTTTTATTTTTCAGTTTTCTGGGCCCTTGGGCGTCTTTACCGACGGGCTGAGATGATAGCCATGTATGCCGCGGGCTTTTCTTTTCGCAGGGTGAACTGGGCGGTGCTTTCTCTGGCCCTGGCCTTGAGTCTGTTGACCGCCCTCTTTTCCTTTGAAATCCGTCCCTGGGCCTGGAAGGAGTTTTACAGACTCAAGGCTTCTTCTCAAAGGACCTTTGATCTTTCGAGGTTGCGAGCCGGGGTTTTCTACGAGCTTCCAGAAAAACGTGTTTTTTTTGCCGAAAAGATCTCTCGTCAGGACCTTCGGGCCGAGGGGGTCTTTCTTTATCAATCCGATAAAGGGGGGCCAAGCGTCATCAGGGCCAAGGAGGCCTCTCAGGAATTGAGCGCGGGAGAGATCTTTCTTGTCCTGCGTCATGGATATCAATACGACTTCGATCAAACCAAAGCCCTCGTCCTGGTTTCGGAATTTGAAGTCCTTAAGATCTTTATGGCCCGCATCGGAAGTCCAAAAACTACGAAGGTGAAGGCCCTTCCAACTCGTGCGCTCTGGCCTCCTACTACCCTCGAACAGATGGCCGAATGGCAGTGGAGACTTTCTTCACCTCTTTCAACGCTCCTGTTGGCCTTTGTGGCCTTGAATTTGAGTTCGGTGAGACCCAGACAGACCCACTTGAGACGGTTCCCTTTGGTGGTACTCCTTTTTGCCCTGTTTTTTTATGGCGGGGCCATTTTTAAAAAGATGTTGATGAAGGGTCTCCTGCCTGTGTGGCCGGGGGTGTTTACCGCTCACCTAGCTCTATTGGTGGTCGCCCTGATCTGCTATCGTTTCTGGACGCGTCCATGAAGACCCTGGATCTTTATCTCATACGTGTTTACTATCGCACTTTCTTCTTGTTGTTTCTGATCTTGGCCTTACTCTTCGGTTTTTTGGAATTCATTTCCCAGCTCGAGGATGTGGGCCGCGGGAGTTATAACTTCCTTAAGGCCCTGGCCTACGTCTTCTTTACTACGGGCGGGCGGACTTATGAGTTGCTTCCCGTAACAAGTCTTTTGGCAGGTCTTTGGTCTTTGGGGGGGCTTGCAGATCGGAACGAACTTCTGGCCATGCAAGCCGCCGGTATGACGCGATCCCGCATAGGTGGGGTAGTGCTGGCGGGATTGGTCGTCCTTCTGGCCATTTTCGCCTTTTTAGAAGAGACCCTTTTCCCCCGGGCAGAGTATAAGGCCTGGCTCCTGAAGGCCAGGGCCCTTTCTGGAAAGGACCTCACCCCGTATGGACATGGTTTCTGGGCCCGGGAGAAGGAGAACTTTCTCCAGGTGAAAAGGGTTCTGGGCAAGGGTCTTTTGGCTGGAGTGGAGATCTTTGTCTTTGACGAACACGGACGACTTTCTCGTTTTGTCTCTGCTCAAAAAGGAGAGGTGCACGACGATCACTGGTTGCTCTTTCAAGTTGTGCAACAAGAGATAGGACCACGCTGGATCAAAAAGGAAAGGTTTGAAGAACTTCGTTTGAAGGCCTTCGTGCCGGTTCAAAAGGTGGAAAATCTTACGCTTCCTCCGGAGTATCTATCTCCGAGCGAACTTTGGCACTCCAAGACCGTATTGGAGGAAGGTGGCCAAAACGCCTATCGTTACACCCTTCTCTTTTGGCAGCGTCTTTTTGTCCTCCCCACAGCCCTTTTTATGCTCCTTCTGGCTTTGGGTTTCGTACTACGGTTACCAAAAGAGAGGGGAAAGGGCGTTCAGGTGGGATTTGGGGCTATCTTCGGGCTTTTCATCTATCTGGGAGAGCAGGTGCTGGCCCATCTGGGTCTGGTCCTGGAATTGCCTCCCTTGTTAATAGCGATGATTCCGGTTTCCCTGGTCGCATCTCTGGCTCTCTGGCGTTGGCGGTTTTAATGAGCCTTGCCAAAGATCAAAGGAGATGTCATTTTCACCGGTCGATGGCTTGTTACTACCAGGTCTTGAAAGAAACCAATCTTAAGGTTTGGGGGTTGACTGTTTCTGAACGTCTGGCGCGTTTACTCGCTGGGAAGGCCAGGCCGCTTCCTTCTCGCCCCTTGGGTTCAGGAGACAAAGTCCTCCTCTTCCGGGCAGACTATTTGCTTGATGACCGCTTGGTCCGTTATCTCTTAAGCCAAGAGAATCTGCTCCTTCTCTCCGAAGACGGTGAGCCTTTGGCGGCGGTGGTTCCGGCTCCCCAGCATCCTCTGGTGCAGGCCTTTTTTGAAGGGAGAGGGCCTCTTCCCGAAGGAATTGAAGCTAAAGAACTGAAAGAGATTTCCGGGTCCTTTTTTCAACATCTGCGCAAATTTGAACCCCCTTTTGCCCTTAAACTCTCTCCGGAGACGAAAGATCAGGTCGAGCGACGACTCTACGATTGGTCTTACAAAGGAGTAACGGACTTGGTGACTAAATGGCTTTGGCCCACGCCGGCGAGGTGGGCGGTCAGGTTTTGTGTGCGTCTGGGACTCAGACCCAATCACGTCACGTTTGTGGGTTTCATCTTGGTAGTGGTGGCAGGTTATCTGTTTTATCAGGGGCGGCTCGGATGGGGGCTTTTGGCGGCCTGGTTGATGACCTTCCTCGACACCGTGGACGGAAAATTGGCTCGGGTGACCGTGACCTCAAGTAGATTTGGCCATTATTTTGACCATCTTATAGATTTGATCCATCCTCCCATCTGGTATGTACTCTGGGCCTTGGGATGTCAGAGGCTTGGTCAGTGGGAGGTTCCCTGGCCTTTTCCCTGGTTGGTAGGAGTTTTGGTAGCGGGTTATGTTTTAGGGCGTCTGGTGGAGGGGGCCTTCCTTGCCATTTTCGGTTTCGAGATTTTTTGCTGGCGGCCCTTGGATTCCTTCTTCCGTCTCGTGACCGCGAGGAGAAATCCCTGCCTTTTGATCCTTACCTTTTCTTTCTTCCTGGGTCGGCCTGATGTGGGGTTTCTGCTAGTAGTGATCTGGACCTTCCTGACCAGCGTCTGTTTGCTTTGGCGTTTCTGCTGGGCGTGGTGGAAACGCCGGCAAGGCCCTCTTCGTTCTTGGCTAGAAGAGCCTCAGCGATTCTCGACTCACAGGTTGGCTATCAGGTGGTTTACACGAGAGATCCAAGAAGCCTGAATCCAGCTCTCATTATCAATCCCAAGGCCAAAAAAAACGAAAGACGTTGGCCTCATTTGGCAGCTTTGGCCCGGCAGGCGGGATGGCCCTTTCGCCTGGGGGTAGAACCCGAAGAGCTTTGCCAAATTGCGGCTGAGCTTGTAGCGCAGGGCAGCCGTCTTCTTCTCATTTGCGGGGGAGATGGAACTCTGGCAGCCATCCTTACCTTCTGGCTGGATCTACCCGCAGAAAACCGGCCTTTTTTAACGCCCCTTTTGGGAGGGACGACCAACCTTATTGTACGGGACCTTACCAGTACCCCGCCAGAAAAGCTCCTAAAGGCCCTTTTTAAAGGGTGCTTACCCCGTATCAAAAGGAGAACGGTCATGAGACTCAACCCTCCTGGAGCATGTGGGATGTTTCTTGGCGGAGGTCTCGTGGCCGAAGGGGTAAGTCGCTTTCGCGAAAGAAGGCACAAGGGAGAAGGTGCCCCCTGGAAGGCTTTGGGGTTCGTGCCAGCTAAACTGTGGTCTCAAGAGACGCAGAGGCCAATCGAGTTCCTGGAGTCTTCAAACCTTTTGAAACGGGGACCTTTCTGGTTCTTCTTTCTGACCACCTTGAAAAGGCTCTTTGGTTGGTTTGATCCATTAAAAGAATGTTCTTCGGAGAAACTCCGGGGACTGGCCCTGAAAAAGGGGGTCAACTTTTCGGCTCTTTTTCTTAAATATTGGATAGGAAAAAGGCTGGAGGTTCCCCACGTGCACCATGTGTGCGAAAAGCAACTTCTAGTTTATGCCCAAGAACTAGCCCTCGATGGTGAGATCTACTACTCTCCTTCGAAGCGCTTTTTGGTAGAAGTGGCGGGAGAGGTGGAGTTCCTCATATGGTGATTCCAAACGATTTGCTGAGAGAAATAAAAAGGCGTTCTCGTCCGCCAGCCTTTGCTTCGGGGCTGAAAGAAGCGGTTCAGGAATTGATAAAACGTTATCCCGGAGTGGAGGCAGTCCTTTTTTATGGTTCATGTCTTGAAAAAGGAAACCTCTATGACGGTTTGGTTGACCTCTATTTGTTGGTACAAAGCTATCAGCTGGCCTATCGACATCCCTTTTTGGTCTGGGCCAACCGCCTCCTTCCACCAAACGTCTTTTATTATCAAAGAACGGACCATCAGACGTTACGCATCAAATACGCGGTCATGGAGCTCGATCATTTCAGGAAGGCCACTTCCTGGCGATGGTTTCACTCCTATTTTTGGGGCCGTTTTTGTCAGCCAGCGGTCCTTCTTTACGCTTCAGAGAGCGGTCGCAAAGCGGCCCTTGAAGCCCTGGCTCAGGCGGTGCTTACTTTCCTGACACGGACCATTCCAATGGTCCCTCCCAAAGGAAGACTTGAAGAATTGTGGCTTACCGGCCTCAAACTTAGTTATCGGGCCGAACTGCGGCCAGAACCTGGAGGCCGGATAGAGGAGTTGTGGCAGAAGGCCAGAGAGCACTTTACGGCGGTGACCCGCGCGGCGGCTCCAGCCATACCCTTTCCCTTCGAAGTAAGAGGGGACTCTTATCAGGCAGAGGTACCCAGGTCTCTCAAAAGACGCGAATCCTGGGCCTGGCGTTTACGTTTGATTCAGGGGAAATTGCTTTCCGTTCTCCGGCTGAGTAAAGCCGCTTTTACCTTTCAGGGTGGGGTGGACTATGCCCTTTGGAAGATCGAACGTCATCGGGGAATTCGGCTGGAGGTGTCTCCTTTTTTTAGGCGCCATCCTCTTTTGGCCCTCTTTTTGTTGGGCTGGCGAGTTATCCGTTTGGGAGGGGTGAGGTGAAACGTCTTTTGGCTCGCAGGCTCCAAAAAGCCTTCAGGAGAAGAGAAGTGGTACGAGGCGTGGACCTTGAAGTGCGCGCCGGGGAGATCGTGGGTTTACTGGGGCCCAATGGAGCCGGAAAGACCACCACCTTCTATCTCATAGCTGGTCTCATCCGCCCAGATGCCGGCGAAGTCTTTCTCAATGAAGAGGAAATAACCCGGCTAAGCTTAGCAGAGAGAGCCAAACGTGGGATGACCTATCTTCCTCAAGAGAGGTCCCTTTTTCGAGATTTGACCGTAGAGAAGAATCTTCTGGCTGTCTTGGAGGTGGCGGGTTTTCGAGGAAAGGAAAAAGAAGAACGAAAGAGACGTTTGCTGGAGGAATTCGATCTGGTAGCTCTGGCTGACCATTCGGCCCGCACCCTTTCCGGGGGGGAGGCCCGGCGGGTAGAGATCGCTCGGGCCGTGGCCATCGAGCCGGATTTCATCCTCCTTGACGAACCTTTTGCCGGGGTCGATCCAATGATCGTGGGACAATTGCAGCTCCTCTTAAGAGAGCTACGTCAAAAGGGGATGGGGGTCCTTATTTCCGACCACAATGTAAGAGAAACCCTAAAGATCTGCGATCGGGCCTATATCATGTACGAGGGAGAGATTCTGGCCTCTGGTTCCCCTGAGTTCATTGCTGAGAACAAAGCAGTTCGGGAGGCCTACCTCGGGCTGGATTTCAGTCTCTGAACACGATCCCGGAGCCTGGGATGTTCTAGAAGGAAACGAGCGATAGCCCGAGCACCTCTTTCTGCGGCTGTGCTCCCTGGTTCCTGATAGAAGGTGTAACGGAAGGCCTCCACTTGACGGGGTTCATAACGCGGTTGCACCTTAAAGGCCCTGGCTAGGGCTGGAGCCAGGTCCCTTTCGAGGTCTTCGATCACCTGCCCCAAGGTCCAATGGAAATAAAAGGGGTTGCCCTGCCATTTGACCCGGTGGGCGTTGAGGAAGAGACAAGGGCGAGGTTTCCATAGGAATTCGTAAACCTGACTACTTACGTCTCCTAAATAGATGTCTGCGGCGAGCATGTAGGTCATATCCACCGAGGCCATACTGCCCAAGTCGATGAGAAAGTTGGCACGCTTCCGAAACCGGCGGGGAATAGGACGGGCTCGATGGCGAAAACGCCGCCGGAAAAGTACTACGTGTGGGGCAAAGATGAGGTTGTATTCCGGATGATTGGCAAAGAATTCAAGGACCTTTCGGCCCCATTTGTTCCAAGAAGCTACTCTTTGGTCAAAGTGGGGGTTGTAGACCACGGTGACATTTTCGTTGTCAAAAAGTTTGGGGCGCGAGGGGTGCAGTTTTTCCACCACCTCAAATTTAGGCCAGCCTACCACGGCGTACTTCCCTTCTTCGAGGAGTCCTAGTTCCTTCAGGCGATCTACGTATTTTGGCCCGGGCAAGAGGACGAAGTCGAAATATTTGATCTTTGGGTCAAACCCACCCTCACGGTCACCAGCTCCATGTCGGGTATGAATCATGATGAGATCCCACAGGCCAAACTTGCTTCGTAATCGGGAGCAATGTCGTTCCGGAGCCACCAGGGCGTCAAGGGAGCGAAAGAAGTCCAGGTTGTGTTTGAGGACCATCAGTTTGCGACCAAAGGCCCAAGTAGAAACCAAGGGGTCCAGGGCTCGGTAATACCAGGGCACGGCAAGTTTTAAGAACTGGCAACGGTGTCCGGGATAGAGGTCTCCGATGCGTTTGGCAAAGGCCATCTCTTCATCGGTGGCACAAGCGATGATGACCTCGAAGAATTCCTCGTATTGGCGCGAGAGTTCAAAGGCGTAGGGAGCAGCGTGTGGTACTTGATGTGGAAAATAATGGTTGAAGAGAAAACAGACCCTTATACGCTTTTTTTCCATGCTCGTACTCTTTCAAAAACAGCAAGATATTGAGAGACCGCTTTGGTTAAAGAGAACGTTTCAGCTCGTTTCTCAAGTGTCTCACGAGACGGTGGATTTTCAAGGATTTGAAGGAGAGCCTGCCCCAGGATCGCAGGGTGGCCTACGGGAACAAGAGGTCCAAGCCTTCCATCTTCAAGAATTTCGCGAGCTCCTCCCGGACAATCTGTACTTATTACCGGGCACCCTACGGCCAGGGCTTCGAGTAGGACTCCCGGCAGTCCTTCCCAGCGCGAGGAAAGGACGAAAACGTCAGCCCTGGCCATGTAAGCCCAAGGATTTGGAGAAAAACCGGGAAGATCAACGCGCTCTAGAAGGCCAAGGCTTCTGGCCAGTTTGACTAGTTTTTTTCTTTCTTTTCCTTCACCCAAAATGATGAGGCGAGCGGAAGTCAGATCTTTTATGTGTCCTAGGGCCCGAATGAGAGTGGCAAAATCTTTTTGGGGTGAGAGGCGACCAGCTCCTAAAATAATGGGAGTGGTCTTGGGGTTGAACCAAGGGTGTGGGGTGGGTTCCCGGGCCAAGATCCTGATCTTTTCGATTTCGATGGGATTGTAAATAACGGAGGTCTTTTCCCGGGGATAGGGAATCAGTTTCAGGAGGTCTTCAAGCACTGCCTGGCAGACCGCAACGATGAAATCTGCTTCAGGATAATGACGTTTGATAAGACCAAGCCGCCTCTTGGCCTTTAGACCCCTGAATCCAGTTTGACCACCAAGACTTCCTGAGAGGTGGTTGCTCAGCCGCAGAATGAGAGGGACGGAGGTTTTGGAGAGTCTTCGGGCGGCAAGGGCGGTAAGATGGGCGTGATTGGCCGCTGATAGGAAAAGGTCCACTGGATTTTGACGCAAGTACCGAGCCAAAGGAAAACGGCTCAGGAAAACCCTCAAGCGACGGGAAAGAAACCCGAGGAGTGGCTGTAAAGGTCCAAAGTCGAGAGGGATCAGGTTGAGCTCGCCAATTTCTGGCAAGAGAGGGCCTCTGGGTTCTACAACCACCAGATCCACTCGATGGCCAGCCTGATTCCAACCTTTGGCCAGACTAACCACCCGTCTGGTGGCTCCCCCACCGGTGAGGCCATAGATGAAAACGGCGATCCGCATCAGAGGTGAGCAAAGGCTTGGATGATGTGGTTGATGTCTTCGGAGGTATGGGCAGCTGAGACACTGGCTCTTAGGAGGGCACTACCGTCTGGGGTGGCTGGTGGAAGGACCATATTTACATAAACTCCTTTTTCAAGGAGTCCTCGCCAAGTCTTGAGAGCCTCTTCTGGTTTTCGGAAACGTACGGCCACAATGGGACTTGGTTCCGGTCCGAGTTCAAATCCCATCTTTTGTAGGCCCTGATATAGACGATAAGCGTTATGCCAGAGCCTTTCTTTAAGTTCAGGACGATCCTGGATGATCTTAAGGGCGGTTCGGGCGGCGGCCAGGTTGGCTGGAGAAAGAGAAGCGGTGAATATGTAAGGCCGGCTGGCATATCGCAAGATTTCAAGTTCCGCGTGGTGACTGGTGCAGTACCCACCAATGGAGGCCAGACTCTTGCTGAAAGTCCCTACAATGAAATCGACCTTTTCTTCTACCCCTGCTTCTTCGGCGCGACCACGTCCTTTTTTCCCCAGCACCCCAAGGGAGTGAGCCTCATCTACTAGAAGGTATGCCCCGTATTTTTCTTTCAGGGCTGCAATTTCAGCCAATGGGGCCCGATCTCCTAGCATGCTGTAAAGCCCCTCGACCACGATGAGAAGGTTTTGATGGAGATTTTTCTTCCTGAGCCGATGGAGCTTTTTTTCCAGATCTTCGAGATCGTTGTGGCGGAAACGATAGACTGATACCCCTCCCAAGCGACAGCCGTCGTAAATGCTAGCGTGACAGTCCGCATCCAGGATGACAGCGTCTTCCCGATTAACCAAGGTAGAAAGGACTCCAAGATTAGCAGCGTAACCTGTGGTAAAGACAATGGTATGAGGCTTTTCGAAGAAGGCCGAAAGTTCGTTTTCAAGTATCAGGTGGCTGTGATAGGTGCCATTGGCCATCCGTGAGCCTGTGGTCCCCGTGCCTTCTTCACGGATAGCACGACAGGCAGCCTCGATACATTCTTCATCAAAGGTCAGGCCCAAATAATTGTTGGTACCGGCCAAGATGACCCGGTGTCCGTTGACCACGGCCCGAGTCGGAGAAAGGATCTTCTCAATTACAACGTTGAAACCTCCAAAATTTTGGCGAACCTCCTCCAACGAACAGGCCAAACGTTGAAATTTATCAAAAATGCCCATCTAATCCTCGGCTAAAAGTTTTTCGATTTGAAGGACCAGGTCCTCTACGGTCTGGACTTCATTAAGTACGTTTACGGGAATGGAGATGTCGAATCGATCTTCAACTTCCGCCAGAAGTTCCATGGCCTTGAGTGAATCAATGGCCAGATCCGCTTCAAGTCTGGTCTCAGGACTTATTTCAACCTTGGTGGCCAACACCTCACGAAGGATGCCTTCTACCTCCTGTCTAATTTTATTCCGGTCCATAGTTTTCAATTAAACCTTTAGTCCCAAGCTGCGCAAACCTTTCTCTAAATTGAAACGGGGTTTCCAACCCAGGTCTTTTTCGATGAGGGTGTTATCACAAACCCAGTGGTAATGGAAGAGTTCGTTCACCTTACCAGGGGTAAGCATAGGCGATTTTCTGAGGAGCTGTCCCCAGAAGACGGCAAGATAGCTCACCGAAAAAAGGGCCCGGCGCGAGACTTTCACGACCTTCACGGGCCTCTTTCTCAAATTGGTTACAATTTCTGAGAGTTCACGCCAGGAATACCCTCCGATTTTGCCGTCGTGTAACTCATAAGTCCTTTGAGTTTTTGGATTCTGGAGCCAGCAAAGGACGGCTTCAGCGAGATCCTCTACGTGAAGAAGTGAAAACCGGTGATCTTCTTTCCCGAAGACCAGAAGCACTCCTTGCCACATGAGCCTGATGAGGGGTAACAATTCGCGATCTCCCGGGCCATAGACGGCTGGTGGACGAAAGATGGTCCAAGGTCCCTTTTGACCCCTCAGGATCTCTTCCCCTATTCGTTTGCTGGTGGCGTAAGGAGAAAGGTAAGGATGGCGAGCTGCCAGGGAAGAGACATACAAAAAGGGAGTTTTTCCTTGCCAAAAAGAAAGAAGACGCCAGAAACCCTTGACATTGACGTGACCAAATTCTTCGAAATCAGCTCCACGTATGGCTCCTGCCAGGTGAACAACGGCTTCTGTGCCGTTCAAAAGTTCTTTGAGGGCCTCTTTGTCTTCCAGGCTTCCGTGGACGGACAAAATCCGGGAAGACAGACCGAGGGATCCAAGAAATCTTTTGAGATTTTCTTCTTTTTGAGGAGAACGGACCAGGATCTTTACCTGTAAACCTGCCCTAAGGAGCCGATGTACGACATGTTGGCCAATGAATCCCGTAGCCCCGGTAAGGGCGATTATTTTAGGCATCAGCCGGATTTGGCAACCAGGGCCTCTTGGTTGATCGTAAATGATTGCTGCTTCAGATAACCCCTTGCCAGACAAAGGCGTTTGGTGTGACTGCGGGCCGGCTTCCCAGAAGTGGTCCGGACAATGGTATTCTTGGGGACCAGGACGACCCGACAATCTATACCAAATTCACGCCTAATACGGGCAGTTATTTCACGACACAAGTCTTCGGCCATCTTTCCTGAAAGGCGGGCCTGGACCACAAGGACCGCTTGATCACGTCCTTCTTCGTCTTGGATGGCAAAGGCACAGGCGTTGCCGGGTTTTACTTCTGGCAGGCTTTCGGCTATTTGTTCTAGATCTTGGGGCCAGATGTTCCTTCCATGGATAATGATGACGTCCTTGGCCCGTCCGGTGATGACAATTTCTCCTTCCTTAAGATAGGCTATATCTCCCGTATTGAGCCAGCCGTTTTCATCGAGGACTTCCCGGGTGGCTTCGGCATCTCCCAGATAACCCGCCATAATGCTAGGTCCTCGGACAAAGAGGAGACCACAATGTCCTTCGGGTAAGGGACGGCCGTTTTCGTCTCGGATTTCGATTTCGAGCTCTGGAAGGGGTCTGCCGCATCGTACCAGGGCCTTCCCGTCTTCTTTCTGGAAGATTACTTTTTGGCCACTCTTAAGACTCTCTCTGTCTACTAGATCTACTTTTATTCCTCGTCCCAAGGGGGTAAAAGAAACGGCCAGGGTACATTCAGCCATTCCGTAACATGGTAGAAAGGCCTCGGGGCGAAAACCGCATTTTTTGAAACGTCTTGCAAAACGCTCAAGTATTTGGGGACGGATCATTTCTGCTCCTACTCCAGCCACTCGCCAACAGGAAAGATCAATTTTTTCCAAGTCTTCGTCTTTGAGCCTCAAAAAGGCCAATTCATAACCAAAAGGAGGACTGAAAGAAATGGTTCCCCGGTTGGCACTGATCAGTTTGAGCCACAAGCCCGGACGCATGACGAAATCTTTGGGACTGAAGAAGTCTACCGAGACCTGTGAAGCCATGGTGGCCAGTACCAAACCCACCAGACCCATATCGTGATAGAAGGGGAGCCAGGAGACGGCGCGGTCCAGTTTTTGTCTTCGGACTCCATACCGGGCAATGAGACGCAAGTTGTGGAGAACCGAACGCTGAGTCACCATTACCCCTCGAGGAAACCGCGTGCTGCCAGAGGTAAACTGGATATAAGCCAGATCGTTTGGCCCCAGCGGTTCAAGAGGTTTGTTGCTCCGGGGCAAAGACTCGACATCTTCGGCACTTCCAACAAGAGCGAGGTCCAGGCCTTCGGTTGCCTGGGAGATAGCTCCCAGGAACTCTTTGGGAGCAATCGCAACCTTGGCTCTTGCAATGTGTAAGAGCCCACGAAGTTGAGCAATGTAGGCTTCGGCACTACTTAACTGCAGGGCAATAGGGAGGGGCACGGGGATCAGCCCCGCGTACTGACAGGCAAAAAAGAACCGTACAAAAAGAGGGTCGGTATGGGCCACGATGGCCACGCTGCTCCCTCGAGGGAGGGAAAGACTCAAAAGACGCCGGGCCAGATCCCGGGCCTCCTCTCGTAAGCGCGAATAAGGAAGGGCTAGAAGGAGTTTGCCCCGGCTGGAATAAAAATTGTAACCGGTTTGACCTTGAGCGGCGTAATCAAGGGCTTCTGTCAGAGTAGCAAAATCGGCCAGTCGAATCGGCTGCCCACTTTCAGTTGGAGTAGGTCTCTCTTGCGGCATCGCCCTTCCCATTCCTAGAAATTGGCGCGTTAAGATAACATGTTTTTTAATGTTTGGGATCTTGGCTTTAATATCAGCAGGCGCATTATAAGGAGATTTTGGCCTATTCTCAAACTAGTTTAATATAATTGAGAATCAAAATGAAGGAGAAGCAAGCGTGAAGGTCTTTTTGGTGGGTTGGTGGGTCTTTTTCCTTTTTCTAGAAACCCAAGCCTGGGCCGTTCAGATTCATGGCCCTCCCGAAGGTCTTTATGTCCATATGATGGCCCATCTCTTTTTCACGAGTTCGATCTTATTCTTTTTTTATTGGTTGAGGAAGCATCCGGTCCAAGAAGGCAAAGGCTGGCATTATCTCAAGCTCTCCCTCCTCTTCTTTCTCCTCTGGAACCTTGACACCCTTATGATTCACATCCTGTCTATTCGTCTCCCTGAAGAGGCCCTGAGTCGACCATCTCAAATCTGGCATCATCGGCTTATGCCGCCCCTTACCTGGGAAAGGGTCCTCTATTACATAGGCCGCTTTGACCATCTCTTTTGTGTGCCCGCTATCTGGTTTTTGGTCCAAAGTCTCAAATCCTTCCTTGAAGAGGAGGCTTCTTCGGTCCAATGAAAGGGCTACCCCTATTTCCCATTTATTTGAGTGACTTTTTTGGTTCTCTCCTCATGCTCGTTTTTTCTCTGATAGCCTATAGATGGGCGCGAAGACTCCGTCATTCTAAGCCTCAGAACGTACTTTTTATGTATCTTTTTGGACTTTCTCTAGCTTTGGTGGCCCTTTCTGTTTCCCGAAGTGCAGGTCATATGTTACGTTTTGTTTTTGTTTACGCTGGTGTTCCAGGATGGTGGAAAGATCTAGCTCCATGGTCGGGTGGCTTAAATACCATGACTTTCGTAGCAGTTGGAGTTCTTACTTTTTATTATCCTAATGTTCGCCGTGCCCTTGAATTGGTAGAAGAAGATGCTCATAAACTCAAGAAAGCTCACGAAGAGTTAGAGAAAGCACATACTAAACTTAAGGAATTGAATCGTACTCTTGAAGAGAGGGTACGTCAGCGTACCAGGGAGCTTATTTATTCTGAACAGAAATTTCGACGCTTGTTTGAAAGTTCAGAAGACGGCGTCTTCTTCTGTGATAGTCGGGGTCGGCTTTCAGATATCAATCCTAGTGGTGTAGAAATGTTGGGTTATCGTGAAAAAGAAGAAGTCATTGGGCGGACTATGAGTGAATTTTTCCTTAATTCTGAAGATTGGGAACTTTATTATCAACGTTTGATGCGAGATGGTTATATAAAAGATTTTGAAACACAGTTTAGACGTCCTGATGGATCTATTGTATATGTTATTATAAGTGCTAACGCTATTGAGTGTGGTAATGACGGATATGGATGTGAAGGTTTGATAAAAGATATTACCCATTTTAAAAAAATGACAGAAAAGCTAATTTATTCTGAAAAGATGGCTTCTTTAGGACAGTTAGCAGCAGGCATTGCTCATGAGATAAATACTCCATTGGGTATTATTTTAGGTTATGCTCAGCTGTTGAAGGAAGAATTTCCAGAAAATAAAGATTTGGTAGAAGAGCTTGATATTATTGAAAGTCAGGCACTTATTTGTCGTAAGATAGTTTCTGATCTTCTATCTTTCGCACGCTCTTCGGATCCTAAGCCAGAAAAAGAACTTATTAATCTTAATGATTGTATTCGACATACAGTAGATATGGTAAAACATACTTTTGAAATGGATGATATTCAAATTCATCTTCATTTACGGGAAGATATTCCTTTGATTTTTGCTGATCAGGATCGTTTAAACCAAGTAATCATAAATCTGCTTAATAATAGCCGCGATGCTATCAAGAAAGCAGGAGAAATCCATTTGTGGACTTACTTTGATGAGACAGAATGTTTAGTAACCCTAGAGATAGGTGATACAGGTTGTGGTATCCCTCCTGAAGTGAAGGATAAAATTTTTGATCCTTTTTTTACTACAAAGCCTCCAGGCCAAGGAACTGGGTTGGGCCTTTCTGTTTCTTACGGTATCATTGAGGAACATGGGGGAAGTATTGAAGTTTTTTCTCCCCCTGACAAGGAATACTATTCCGATTTGGGACTTAAAACTGTTTTTAGAATCAAATTGCCGGTGGCAGTATGAATGAGGCGATTGTTTTGATAGTAGATGATGAACCTCAGATGGTTCGAATGTTAGTACGTCTTCTAAGTAAACTCGAAGGAGTGCGAATCGAAACTAGTTTTTCTGGTGAAGAGGCTTTAGAGAAAGCTAAAACCATTCTTCCTGAAGTGGTAGTAACTGACGTTAAAATGCCAGGTATGGATGGAATGGAACTTTTGGCCTGTCTTAAAGAGATAGATCCTACCATATCTGTTATTCTTATTACGGGTTATGGTACCATAGAAATGGCAGTTAGGGCTGTAAAAGATGGAGCTTATGATTTTATTGAAAAACCTTTTGACAAAGATCGTCTCAGACATTTAGTTCGCAGAGCTCTGGAGAGATCTGTTTTATTAAGAGAAAATAGACGTCTCCAGCGCTCAAGAACAACCAATGTTTGGAAAGAATTGGGGTTAATAGGTGATTCACCAGTAATGAAAAGACTTTTTGAACTAGTCGAAAGAGTAGCCAAAAGTGACGTTACTGTTCTTATTCAAGGAGAATCTGGTACTGGGAAAGAACTTATTGCGCGGGCTATTCACCATTTAAGTGATCGAAGTCATAAAGATCTGGTCACAGTCAATTGTCCGGCTCTACCAGAACATATTTTGGAGTCAGAACTTTTTGGCTACGTGAAAGGCGCTTTTACTGGAGCTACAACTGATAAGATGGGTCTGTTTCAAGTAGCAAATGGTTCTACTATTTTTCTTGATGAGATAGGAGATATTCCTCTTTCGATTCAGACCAAACTTCTGCGTGTTCTTCAGGAAAAAGAAATCCGCCCTCTAGGTTCCACTAAAACAATCCCGGTTGATGTAAGGGTAATAGCTTCTACCAATCAGGATTTGGAGACAAAGATAATCGAGGGAAGTTTCCGAGAGGATCTTTTTTACCGGCTTAACGTAGTTACAATTCTTGTTCCTCCTCTTAGAGAACGGGGCGAAGACATCGTTTTGCTAGCCAGGCATTTCTTGAAGAAGTATAGTCAACAATATGGTCGAGAAGAGTTGGAACTTTCTCCGGAAGCAATTGAATTTTTGTTGTCCCAACCTTGGAAAGGTAACGTGCGTGAACTCGAGAATCTTATCAAAAGGGCAGTTCTTTTGGCCTCCGGGAAGCGCCTCACTCCTTTTGACTTCCAGGACCATGCTGGTTCTGTCCCTCCAGCTTCCCCGGAGATCTTTTCCGCTTATCTTGAGAAACCATACAATCAGGCCAAACGAGAGTTGATTACTTTTTTTTCCCGTCGATATCTTGAAAACCTCCTTCTCAAAACGGGTGGTAACGTTACTCAGGCGGCGCGTTTAGCAGGTTTGGAACGTCAGGCTCTCCAACGTCTTATGAGACAATATGGCCTGCGTTCCAAGGATTTCCGCCAAAATGGTCTCTGATTGTTGCACCGCAACAAAAATTTTGCACCTCCCATTGAAAACATTCAATTTTCTTTCATCCCATTGACCATTTTTTCCTCACCTCCTTGGAGAAAATTTCTCCGCTTTCTGGTCTCCAACTTGCAATATTGCTGAATGAAAATCTGAATCAAAACGAAGGGAGGTGAGATTTAACCAGAAAAGTCAGCATAGTTTTGATCTTTTGGCTGTTACATCCCATTAAATAGCGAGGAGGGGGTAAATGAATAGGGTTTTTAAATTTGTGATGCCGGTCTTTGTCTTTCTGATTTTGGCTTGGGTTTACGGTTTATACAACGGAGCCGTGGCCTCGGAAGAGGCCGAAAAGTTGGCGACTGAAACGGCCAAAGCGACAGAAAGTACGGCTTTATCGCGAGGATGTAACCTCTTACTTAACGATTCTTTGGGGCTTAAGGGAAAACTGGGGCAGATTATTGCCAAAACCCCAGTCTGTACTTCTACTTGTACTACAGGTTGCATCAATCCGGAGGCTCCAAGAGGGTATCTGGGCATTCCTGGGGGGCCGAAGCCTAATCCTATAGCAGGCCTTCTTTGGGCTATCTGGGTAGGATGGATATTTTCTACGGTGGGAGCCTTCGGTGGCATCATGGCGGGTGTGGGGCACATTACTATCTTTGGTCTAGCCAATTACGCTAAAAGCTTCAAAAAAACCAATCCGGCTCTCAACAAATTCCTCACTGATAGCATCCGCGTCTCCAATATGTTTTTGGTGGGCCTAAGTGCTCTAGTTTCTACGGTCAATTACTGGCGAATGAAACGTATCGTGGCTCCTTTGGCCATCGCCTTGGCTATTGGTGCCGTGGGTGGGGCCGTAGGGATTGCTGAACTTACCGCAGGGAAGATCAGTCTTAAAGCCTATATTGGTTATTTTGGTTTGGCGGTCTTTGTGGTGGCGGGTTTCATGTTTTACGGTACCACCGAACGGGCCCGTGCCAAACGTAAAGCAGCCCGTGAAGCGGCCAAGCGGTTTGAAGAAGCTGCTAAAAAGGGTGGAGAAGCAGAAGGGGTCAAGATCGTCAAGTTTGGTCTTACCGAGTGTATTTTCACCTTTTACGGAGTGGAATTTAAGTTTAGTCCCTTGGTAGCAGCCTTGGGTGGTTTTTGTATAGCCATTATTGCAGTCTTCCTCGGCATCGGTGGTGGTTTTCTTTTGGTGCCTTTTATGACCGACATTGTGAAACTCCCCATGTTTATTGTAGCGGGGACTTCAGCCTTTGTGGTCATGATCAAAATGATCGTGGGTATAGCTACTTACATGCTGCTTAAAGGGGTTCAAGTTTGGTGGCCTTTGGTGGGAACGGAGTTGGTGGGCATTTTCATCGGCTCCATGGTAGGACCCAGGACCCAAAAGTACATTCCTGACATCTGGCTTAAGCGACTGTTTGTGATTTTGGCCATTTACGTGGGTCTTCGATATACCTCGAAGGGCTTTCTTGGCAAAAGCATCGTGCCACCTTATTGATGTTTTTTATGTTATTTGTTATGGAAACCTATAAATGGGCGGGGCCAATGCCTCGCCCATCAAGGGGAAGGGTATGTATGATCGAGTTTTGATGTATCTGGATCGGATCTTCATTTCTTTCTATCGCTTGGTAGGAGATCCGATACTGGCCTACTTTCTAGGGACCTTTATTTTGGCTCTTTTGTGCGTGTTGATAGGTGAACTTCTGGTCGGTTTGGCAGTCTATGTTAATCGCGATCACCTTAGGCGCCTTACTGACGAGCTCATTCGCTGGAATAACTTGGCCGTAGAAGCGGTAGAGAAAGGAAATCCAGACGCCTATCATACTTTTAATCGTGAAGCAAATGAGGTTTATGGAAAGCTTTTCTTTTTGAGTATTGCACACTCCGCGGCATGTTTGGTTCCTATTCCGTTCGTATTGGCCTGGATGCAGATGCGTTTTGGAGATGTTCAGTTTCCTTTGCCTTTTTCTTTGCCAGGTATCGGAAATACAGTGAATTATATTTTTACATTTGTAGTGCTTTATTTGCCTGCTTGGTGGTTCTTTAAAAAAGTAAAGCGATATCTACCGTTATATGGTCGTATCGAAATTCTATTAGAAGAGAGCGGTCGAGCCGTAAAAGAAATGAAGAGTTTAGCAGATGTCCTTGAAAAAAAGATGAAGGCCTCGGCGCAAGAGGTCTAATCCCTTTGGAGGAGGGGTATGAGCAGGAAAACGGTATGGAGCGTTTGTGGTATGTGTACGGTCCGCTGTCCCATTCGGGTGGAAGTAGAGGACAACGAAGTCAAATGGATAGAAGGGAGTCCCTATTTTCTGAAGGGCTCCCTTTGTGCCCGAGGGGCAGCAGGGGTGGCTTTGTTGAATGATTGTGAACGTCCCCAAACTCCTCTTATTAGACGTGGTCCTCGGGGTTCGGGGAAATGGGACCCGGTCTCTTGGGAAACAGCTATCGATTATATTGCTACCAAATTAGAGAACATTATTGCTAAATATGGCGCTCGTTCCATTGTCATAAGTACCAGAGGTGGTCCCTGGCAAGATATGTGGAAAGCTTTCTGTTTTGCGTTGGGTTCTCCTAACTATACTAACCATGATAGTGCCTGTGGTAGAAATATTCATCATGCAAGTTTGTCTGTTTATGGAGTAGGTCGTAAAGGTTTTGCTTTGGATATAAGAAATACAAAACATTTGGTTCTTTTTGGACGAAACATTTTGGCTTCTTTGGGAGTTGCTGAAGTTAATCAAGTTTTGGATATGATGGAAAATGGTGGTCGATTGACTTACATAGATTGTCGTCAAACCCTTACTGGTATCAAGGCTGATCGTTTCTTTTTGGTCCGTCCTGGAACAGACTATGCTCTTTGTTTGGGATTGATTAATGAGATTATAAATCAGGACGCTTACGATAAGGAGTTCGTAGAGAAATATACAGTTGGTTTTCAGGAATTAGTTAAATTTATAGAGCCTTATACGGCGGAGTGGGCTGCTAAAGAATGTGGAATAAAGGCTTCAGCTATTAAAAAATTTGTGACTGAGATAGCTAAACAGCGTCCGCACGTTCTTTTTCATCGAGGATGGATGCTTTCTCGTTACAAAGATTCTTTTTATGCCAGTCGAGCCATTCATATTTTAAATGTTCTTATGGGGAACATCGAAATAGTAGGCGGTCAAATTTTTGTCAAAGGCGCAGCCGATTGTGGGAAAAAAGGACCTCGTTCTTTTACCTCATTAGTTCAAAAACCAGAGGAAAAAAGAGCTGATGGAGTGGGATGGAAATATAAACATTTTGATGCTGGCCCTGGTCTATTTCATCTCTATTATGAAGCGATGATTACTGAAGATCCTTATCCTATAAAAGCTCTTATTTGTTATAGACACGATCCATTTACTTGTTTTCCAGATCCTGAAGCCCAAAAAGAGGCTTTAGAAAATTGTGAACTATTAGTTTCTATTGATACTCATTATAGCGAATTTGGTTGGTACAGCGATGTTATTCTTCCTGAATCTACTTATCTTGAGAGAGAAACACCCATTGCTTTAAAGAAAGGGACTAAGCCTTATTTATTTTTACGGCAGCGAGCTGTAGAACCCCGTTACAACACACGGGCTGGTTGGGAAATATTGAAGATGTTTGCTGAGCGTTTGGGACTCAAAGATTTTTTCCCGTTCAAAGACATAAAAGAAATCTGGGAATGGCAACTCGAGCCTACCGGTTATAAAATAGAAGATTTTGATGAAAAAGGTTTTATACCATTGACAGACAAACCTATTCTTTATGATAGAGATCAACTTGAAGGTAAATTTAAGACTCCTTCAGGTAAAATAGAACTTGTAAGTAGTAAGCTTGAAGACGTAGGATTTCCTTCATTTAAACCATATGAGAGCCCTTCAAAACCTCCTAAGGGACAATATCGTTTGATTTTTGGTCGAGCCCCGGTTCATACTCACGGACACACGATTAACAATCCACTTCTACACGAACTTATGCCGGAAAACTCTCTATGGATTAATCGTCGAGAAGCCCAAAAGCTTGGTATACAAGATGGTGACTTAGTAGATATTATGGCAGATACAGTCAAATTTACGGGCAGAGCTCATGTAACGGATTTTATCCATCCCGAGGCGGTTTACGCTGTTCATGGGTTTGGCAGAGAAGTACCCTTTCAAAGTCGAGCCTATCATGCGGGTTTTGCCGACCAAAAATTGATGGAAGGGCTCCTCCAAAAAATGGATCCCGTTGGAGGAGGACTTTGTTTGTGTGAAAGATTTGTCACTGTACGACGTAGTCCTCGGAATCCTAAAAGGAGGGTTGAGCTGTGAACCGTTATGCTATTTATCTTAATGCTAAACGTTGTATAGGTTGTCATGCTTGCGAAATTCATTGTAAAACTAATAAAGGGCTTCCAGTAGGTCCCATTCTGTGTGAGATTTCCCATGATCCACTGAAAAACGTCAAAGGCATTCCTAAAACAGAATTTCATTTTCGTTCATGTTATCATTGTGAAGACCCTTATTGCGTAGCAGCCTGTCCTACCGGAGCCATGCAAAAGCGGGAGGATGGTATTGTTTTCATAGACCAAGACAAATGCATAGGTTGTATGCTTTGTGCTGGAGCATGTCCATGGCATATTCCAGAATTTAATCCTGCAACTGGTAAAGCTATAAAATGTGATTACTGCATGGATCGCGTGGATCAGGGTCTCAGACCAGCTTGTGTGAGTAAGTGTACAACGCAGGCTTTACAATTTGTGGAATTAAAACCCCTTTAAAAGGGGAAATCCACAGGGAAGGAGGTCTTATGCTAAAAGGTCTAATCTGTTTTCTAGTTTTGATGTCGGTTTTGGCTTTTTCAGGGCCTTCTTGGGCCACCTCACAACAGGAGGAGATTGAGGCCCTAAAGGCTCAGGTTCAGATGCTTTTAAAACGCATCGAAGAATTAGAGAAGAAACAAGCTCAAACGGAGAAAGCAGTTGAAACAAAAGCACCTACTAATTGGCGGACTTATTGGAAAAATGGTTTTCGTATAGAGTATAAAGATTCTGAAAAAAATAGAGAATATAAGTTCCGTTTTAGGACAGGCATTCAGCTTCGTTATACTTATTTAGATCGTGATAATGATCTTTTAAATTCTAACGAAAATTATTCAAGTTTTACTATGCGCCGTTTACGTTTCTTTGTCGATGGAACAGCTCCTAACAAAAATTGGAAATACTTTGTTCACGTTCAGCTAGAACCGAAAAGTAAAGTTAATACACATGACGCTTTCGTACAATGGCAAAAATATCCCTGGTTTCGCATCCAATTTGGACGGATGAAAATTCCAGCCATGAGCGTAGAATATTGGCAGAGCGGATTCATGCAAAATGGTACTGACCGAACTATTTTTACTGATGATTCTGAAGGATATTGGCCTTATGACGGAGGTCCGCGTAAGCCAAGTACTAGTGAATCAACTTTTAATGGCTTGGGAACGCCTACCTTACGCGTTGGTGGGCATCTTTTAGCTAATGGTTTTCCGGTAGGAGGAATGTTGCTTTATCGTTCCCAGGGAATTAACGCCAATGGAATGCTAGATCTTTTTGGAAAGAAACAATTTTTGACTTATTGGTTTGGTGTTTATAATGGACGTGATACACAAGGAGATAGAAATACTCGCAGTGATGATATGCTTTATTGTTTTCGTATAGGTATCAATTGGCTTCCCGGATCTGATCCTCGTGGTCCTCTTGGGGCAGGAACTTTTAAAAATTATTTTATGCAAAGCGATTATGGTTATAATACAAAGCCAGCGCTGGCCACTCTTTTTTCCGGCTTTTGGACTAAAGATCGTTGGAAAAAGGTTTATGACCCTACTCTTTTTAACGGATCAAGTAATATCTTAGTAAGTGCTACACATGATATCGAAAACTATGGTTTTGATTTTGCGATTCTTTTCCGCTATTTGGGTTTTTCTGCAGATCTGGAAGCGGCGTGGGAAGAATTTATTCAGGATCCAGATGGTGCTTGGGAAGAAACTTGGGATCGTTTTGGTTTCCGTTTGAATTTGGGTTATTTCATCGTCCCTCGTAAATGGGAAATAACAGCTAAATATGCTTACTTAGAGCGTCTTATGGATAATGATTTAGCTAATTCTCTTGGTAGCGGTTTAGGTCTAGTGCGTTTGGATAATGGTAAGTGGGGTATTGAGGACTATATGCAGGAGTTCAGAGTAGGTGTCAATTATTATTGGCATGGTTTTAATCAGTATATTACAGCTGACATCGCTATTTTGTATAGAAATATAGACGATGTTAGCGATTCTGAAATAGCGAAATTAGGACTGACCGGAATTTCATCAGCAGACTTTGACGATGATACCGAAACTGATTGGCGGTTTCGTATAATGTATCAACATTTCTTCTAAAAATCTCAAAAATACCAAATATTTTTTCTCAAAAGGGGCATCGTAGATGCCCCTTTTTTCTTTTTTATTTTCTCAAACTCTCGATTTTTTCTTTCAATAAAATTTTTGAAGAAATATCTCAAAAAATTCCACTTTTAAAAGATTGTAATTGGGTATATGACATAAAAAACAAAAATCATATTAAACGAGAAACTTTTAAGTTCAGATTGAAAAATTTTTAAAAGCCTTGAGAGGAAGGGCGTTGAGACCACTTTCACAAGCTTTTGGATGTTTGGGGAATAATTTCCCGGAAAGAGGGGAAAAAATCCCCAGCATTTCCGGGGAAAAGGGAAATTCTTGTTTTGACATGTGGGCCCTAATGCAATGCAATAGGTGGCTGATTAAGAACGCTTAAAAAAATTTTTAGCGAAATTGATCCAAAGGAGCCTTTATCAATGGCCTACGTAATAGAGCATGATTCCTCAAAGTGTGATGGATGTCTTTCGTGTGTAGATGCTTGTTCCAAGGCCCATAATCTTCCTCCCAAAGTGGCAAATTGTCGGATTCTTGAGGTCCAGGAGGTTAAAGAGGGAGAAATAATCAAAAAATTTGTCTACTTTTCATGTATGCAATGTCGAAAGCCCCAATGTGCCGAAGCTTGTCCCACGGGGGCTATGCGGCGGGAAGCGGAAGTGGTGATCCTGAAAGAAGAAATTTGTATTGGCTGTCTTAATTGCATTTTTGCCTGTCCTTGGGGGGTGCCTGTTTTCAACGAGAATACCGGGAAGGTCTCCAAGTGTGATCTTTGTATTGACCGAGTAAAAGCGGGTAAGAAACCTCATTGTGTGGAGGCCTGTCCGAATGAGGCCTTGAAGGTGAAAGAAAAGAAAGCCCCAGCTAAAAAAGCAGCAGCCAAAAAGGCTGCCGCTAAAAAGACTGCTACCGCAAAAAAGACTCCAGTTAAAGAGACTACTCAAAAACAAGAAACTCAACCTTCATCCTAAGGAGAGAGCAGATGGAATTGAGCTTGAGCCTCAGATATCTCCCCATCCTCATCGTCGCGGCGATCGTCTTTGTTATTGGTGGGGCCATGGTCCTTATCAATCAGATTTTGGGTCCCAAACGACCCTATCCTGAAAAGAGGGCTGCTTACGAATGTGGTCTGCCCCCTTCTGGGGAGCCGCGTCATCGATTTGACGTCAAGTTTTACGCCATCGCCATTCTCTTCGTGGTCTTCGATGTGGAGGCGGTCTTTCTCTATCCTTGGGCGGTCACTTTCGATCAGATAGGACTTTTTGCTTACCTAGAAATGGTGGTCTTCATCATTTTGTTACTGGTGGCGTATTTTTACGCCTGGATTAGGGGGGCTTTTCAATGGGAGTAAAGGGTACCATTCCGGTTGGTGAAGGGATTGAAAGGGTACCAGGGGCTGAGGTCTATCTCACAACGCTGGATAAGCTTTTCAACTGGGCTCGTGCCGGGTCAATGTGGCCGGTGACCTTTGGTCTGGCGTGATGTGCCATCGAGATGATGGCCGCAGGTGCGAGCCACAACGATCTTGACCGTTTTGGAATCATCTTTCGGGCTTCACCCCGTCAGGCTGACGTCCTCATCGTGGCCGGTACAGTGACCAAAAAGATGGCCCCGGTAGTACGTCGGGTCTACGATCAGATGCCAGAACCCCGTTACGTAATCGCTATGGGAAGCTGTGCTTGTAGCGGGGGAATTTTCAAGACTTATTCCACGGTTCAGGGTTGCGATGACTTTTTGCCAGTTGATGTTTACGTGCCGGGCTGTCCGCCAAGGCCTGAGGCCCTGATAGAGGGACTTCTCAAGCTTCAGAAGAAGATTCGGAGCGAACATGGCCGTTGGGGAGCCTTTAGATAAGGAGGCCCTATGCTTGCGGTGGAGAAACTACAAGAAAGATTTCCCGAGGAAATCATAGAGGTTTTTGAGAGCGCCGGCCAGACGGTGGTGGTCGTACGACGAGAAAAGATCGTTGACATCTTGAATTTTTTGCATGGTGACGTGGAACTCCTTTTCGATCACCTGGCAGATTTGACGGCGATAGATTGGTTGGGCAAGAAGACCCCGCGCTTTGAGGTGGTCTATACCCTTTATTCTATTCGCTACAAACAATACCTGCGGATAAAGGCCCAGGTTCCCGAAGATGACCCGCGTCTCCCCTCGGTGACCAGCATCTGGAAGACCGCTAACTGGTTCGAGCGCGAAGTTTACGATATGTTCGGGCTCGTCTTTGAGGGGCATCCAGATCTAAGACGTCTCCTCATGCCAGAGGACTGGGAAGGTTATCCTCTTCGGAAGGATTATCCCCTTTTTCTGGAGCCTGACAAAGAGTGGCCTGTTTATCGGGAGCTCAGAGAGAAGGCCCGGGAGTTAGCCCGATTTGATTGGTATCCCACACTTATTGAGCACGACCAGGCTGAAGAAGTGACCGAGGAGGAGGGTCATGGCGCAAACGCTTGAGATCATCAAGAAACAACAGGGAGAAGAACACTGGGACGAACCTTACTACGTAAACATGGGGCCGCAGCACCCCTCCACTCACGGAGTACTGAGGCTCTTTTTGGAGCTTGACGGAGAGACGATCGTCCGCTGCGATCCCCGTATCGGATATCTTCACCGGGGGGTTGAAAAGCTTTCAGAACATCGAACTTATGCCCAGGCCATGACCCTCACCGATCGGTTGGATTACATTGCCTCGGCGGCTAATAACGTGGGCTATTGCCTGGCGGTGGAAAAACTCATGGGGCTTGAGGTTCCTCGCCGGGCCCAGATTATTCGGGTCATCGTGTGTGAAATGGCCCGTATCGCCAGTCACCTCCTTTGGCTGGCAACTCACGCCCTGGATATCGGGGCCATGACGGTTTTTCTCTATTGCTTCCGGGACCGCGAATGGCTCCTTGACATCTTCGAAGAGATTTGCGGGGCGCGTTTGACGGTCAGTTACCCTCGTTTGGGTGGTGTGAGACTCGATTTCACCCAGGAAATCATAGATGAACTCTATCGTTTCACCGATGAATTCCCCCGACGGATTCCAGAGTATGAGACCCTGATCGATGTCAACCGTATTTGGCTGAAGCGGACGGTAGGGGTGGGGAAAGTTTCGGCAGAAGAAGCCATAAATCTGGGTCTAACGGGGCCTTCTCTCAGAGGTTCCGGGGTGGCTTATGATCTTCGCCGTCATCAACCTTATCTCGTTTACGATGAACTCGATTTCGAAGTGGCGGTGGAATACGGTTGCGACGTCTATTCTCGGTACCGGGTGCGGATGAAGGAGATGCGTGAGGCCAACAAGATCATTCGTCAATGTCTGGATCTTCTAAAGGAGTGCGAGGGAGAGCCGGTATTGGCCGAAGGAGCGCCAGATCTTCTCATGCCCTTTGGGAAGATGAAAGCTCCCCAGGCCGCTCCTCATCCCAAGAGGGGGTTTGTGGTAAAGGGAGTAGAGGTCCCGGTGGTTCCAGAGGGGGAGGTCTATTTTGCCATCGAGGCTCCCAAGGGAGAGCTTGGTTACTACATCGTCAGCGATGGGACCGGGCATCCTTGGCGGGTTCGTATTAGGGCCCCTTCATTTGTGCACATTTCTGCCCTGCCAGCCCTTTCCGAAGGGCAGATGGTGGCAGACATCGTGGCGGTAATCGGAAGTGTGGACATTGTTTTGGGAGAATGTGACCGATAGGTGAGGCCTATGATTGACTTACAAGCCTTTTTTGACATGACCAACCACTTCTTGCTCAAGTATTTGGGGCTTTCGGTCTTCAAGAGTCTGGTTCTGGTAGGGATCACCCTGTTGCACGTGGCCTATACGACTTATGCTGAACGAAAGATTATCGGTCACATGCAACAGCGACTCGGGCCCAACCGTGTGGGGCCGCGGGGTCTCCTGCAACCCATTGCCGACGTACTCAAGCTCATCCATAAAGAAGACATCATTCCAAGCTGTGTCGATAGTCCGGGAGTCTTTAAGCTGGCCCCTTTCATCAGTCTGGTAGCGGGTGCCACCAGTCTTTCGGTTATCCCCATCTGGGAACATTTCGTTATCACCAATGTGAACGTTGGGCTCCTGGTCGTCCTGGCCATGAGTTCGCTTTCCTCTTTCGGGGTCATTCTTTCGGGATGGGCTTCTAATTCGCGTTACAGCTTCTTGGGAGGGCTACGAGCTTCGGCCCAGGTCATCAGTTACGAAATCGCTATGGCTCTTGCCCTGGTAGGGGTAATGATGCTGGCTGGCTCCATGAATCTGGTAGATATTGTCAGGGCCCAGGTGAGCAGTCCTTATAAGATTTATCTCATCCCACAGATCATAGGTTTCTTTGTCTTCATGGTAGCGGCTATTGCCGAAACCAATCGTACGCCTTTTGATTTACCAGAGGCTGAAAGCGAGCTCGTAGCAGGATATTTCGTGGAATACAGCGGTATCCGGTTCGCACTTTTTTATCTGGCAGAGTACTTCGGGATGATCGTGATGTGTATGTTGGCGGTGGTCTGTTTCCTGGGAGGGTGGTATGGGCCTTTTGAGATTCCTGGAGTTCCTTTCTTCTGGTTTTTGATAAAGCTTTACTTTCTGATCTTCTTTTACATCTGGGTCCGGGCCACGCTTCCCCGTTATCGTTACGACCAGCTGATGGGTCTCGGATGGAAGGTTTTGATTCCACTTTCTCTGCTCAACATTGTTATCACGGGCCTTATCAAGGTCTTGGTCTAGGGAGTGAGCCATGAATCAAAGGGGCGGTTGGTTCAAGACCATCTTTTTGACGGAGATTTTAAAGGGACTTTCGTTGACCTTGCGGAAGCTCTTTGCCCGACCGGTAACGGTGCAATATCCAGAAGAAAAGAAGCCCTTGGCTCCAGGTTTTCGGGGCCGTCACGCCCTGGTGCGAGATCCAAAGACCGGCAAAGATCGATGTGTGGGGTGTTATCGTTGTGCGCAGGTATGTCCGGCCCAGTGTATCTACATCGAGACCGAGCGAGATCCAGAGACCAAAGCTCGGGTCGTCAAGCGTTACGATATCGACGCCTTGCGCTGTATTTTTTGTGGTTATTGTGAGGAGGTTTGTCCGGTCAACGCTATTGTCCTCACAGAATTTTTTGAATATTCAGCCTTTTCGCGTCGGGAGCTCTATTTCGACCGTGAAAAACTCCTTTCTAACTGGGATGAATTCATCGTCACCCAGAAGCGTCCCTATTTTAACCCTTTCTGGAAACCTCGAGGCATTCCGGAAAAGAGACTTCCAGCACCAAAACGGAAGGCGGAGGGCATATAGATGGAAGGTTTGTTACCGAAGCTGGTCTTTGTCTATCTTGGCATTGTGTTGGTAGCAACGTCTATCCTGGTGGTAACCAACCGGAACGCTGTGCACGCTGTACTCTGGATGCTGGTCATGTTTCTCCATCAGGCGGTGCTTTTCATTATGCTTGACGCCGAGTTTTTGGCGGCGGTGCAGATCATCGTTTACGCAGGGGCTGTGCTCGTGCTCTTTTTATTCGTGGTTTATATGATCAACTTGCGGACGGAACTGCGCCTCCACAATTTTACGGTCTTTTGGCCTGGAGCCTTGCTGGTTTCAATTGCCCTGCTCCTTCTCTCGGTTCAAGCCATCAAGGCTTTCCGACCTGCCCCTCCGGTAGGGGATATGACCACCGAGAAGATCGTCAAATTGGGGCACGCCAAGCTTCTGGGCAGGGCCCTTTTTACAGAACACGTTCTGGCATTTGAGGCCGTAGGGGTTCTCCTTTTGGTAGCGGTACTCGGGGCGGTGGTCCTTACGAGGAGAATCAGATTGAAAGGAGAGGGCGTATGATCCCCATTTCCTGGTATCTCGTTTTGAGCCTCTTCCTGTTTGTAATCGGGGCCTTTGGTTTCATTGCTCGGCGCAACGTGATCATCATGCTCATGTGTATCGAGATCATGCTGAACGCCGTGAACATTTCTTTGGTGGCTTTGGGAAAAGGCCTCCAGCATACAGCGGCCCACGTGTTGGTCTTTTTCGTCATTGCTGTGGCCGCTGCGGAGGCGGCTATTGGTTTGGCGCTGGTCGTTCTCCTCTTTAAGAAGACCCGAGAAGTTCACATGGACGAATTTCGTACCTTGAAGGGGTAAACCTATGAGATACGTGGTCTGGATTCCACTCTTGCCTTTGATCGCTGCAACCATCACCCTGCTTTTTGGTAAGTGGTGGTTTAGGAAACAGTCCCACTGGCTGCCGTGTGCCGCGGTCTTTGGGTCTTTCCTTCTCTCATTTAAAGCCCTCCTTGAAGTGATAGATGGTGCCAGGGCCAATTTTGATCTCTATTCTTGGGTCATCGCCGATACCTTTCGGGTGGCGGTAGGTTTTCAGATAGATCCGCTCTCGGTAATGATGCTGGCCATGGTCACCTGTCTTTCCTTTCTTATTCACGTCTATTCCATTGGTTACATGGAAGACGATCCCGGATATTATCGGTTTTTTGCCTATATTTCCCTATTTACCTTTTCTATGTTGATGCTGGTCTCAAGTAACAATTTCCTTCAGCTTTTCTTTGGCTGGGAGGCTGTAGGACTTTGTTCTTATCTCCTCATCGGTTTCTGGTATCAGAAGAAAAGTGCCGCTGACGCCGCTAAAAAGGCCTTTATCGTCAATCGTTTTGGTGACTTTGGTTTTGCCCTGGGTGTCTTTCTCGTCTTCTTGACCTTTGGCACTATCTATTATGAGCCTGTCTTTGCCAGGGTCCACGAGATTGCCCACACCACGGTCAACTTGTTTGGGCACGAGATACTCTTGGCCACCCTCATAGCGGTGCTTCTTTTTTGTGGTGCGATGGGTAAGAGCGCTCAATTTCCACTCCACGTCTGGTTACCAGACGCCATGGAGGGTCCCACACCGGTTTCGGCTTTGATTCACGCGGCCACCATGGTGACGGCTGGAGTTTTTATGGTCTCTCGGTGTCATGAACTCTTTGAGCTTTCAAACGTGGCCATGGCCGTGGTAGCAGCTGCCGGCACCTTTACCTGTTTCATGGCGGCTACCATTGCTCCTACGCAGTTCGATATCAAACGTGTCATTGCTTACTCTACTCTTTCCCAATTGGGCTACATGTTTATGGCTTGTGGGGTGGGAGCCTTTGCTGCAGGGATGTTTCACCTCTTCACCCACGCCTATTTTAAGGCCCTTCTCTTTTTGGGGGCAGGTAGCGTGATGCATGCCATGCACCATGCCCCTGACCCTACAGACATGCGCTACATGGGAGGGCTCAAAAAGTACATGCCAGCCACTTTCTGGACCTTTCTCATTGCCTCCCTTTCCATTTCGGGTGTGCCTGGTCTGGCTGGATTTTTCAGTAAAGACGAGATCCTCTGGTCTGCCTTTGCCTCGGTTTATCCTTGGGGAAAGATCGTCTGGCTGGTGGGGACGCTAGTGGCAGGCCTCACGGCTTTTTATTCTTTCCGGGTGGTTTTCATGACATTTTATGGAGAGTTTCGGGGGCGGGAAGTCCTTCACGGTCACGAACCCCATGAGTCTCCAAAGGTAATGACCATTCCTCTGATGATTTTGGCGGTGGGGGCCGTGGTTACGGGCTGGATTGGTATCCCTCATGTTCTCGGAGGAGAGAACCACTTTGCGGAGTTTATGAAGCCAGTACTCGGGCATCCTCACTTTCATCTTCCACACGGTTGGGAAGAGAAAGAAGCCCTTCTGGAACTCCTTTTAATGGGAGTTTCTACGGCTATGGGGCTTCTGGGTATCTATGTAGCTTACTTGGTCTATCTCAAGAGACCTGAACTTCAGCGGCTGGTACCTACTCGCTGGCCTTGGCTTTATCGGTATCTCTACCGGAAGTGGTACTGGGATGAAATTTACCATTTCTTTATCGTCCGTCCTACGCTCTTTACGGCTCGTCACATTATTCAAGGGGTGGCTGATAGCGTGGCCATTGAAGGAGTGGTCAATGGGGTGCCAGATCTCATCCGTCGGGGTGGTGAGGGCTTGCGTCGCCTCCAAAACGGGGTGGTGCAGACTTATGCGCTCATTATGGCGACTGGTGCCGCTGTAGTGATCCTTCTCATCTATCTTTTCTAAAGGGGGCTTACGATGGAAGTGGCCTTGCGTATGTCAGAATTTCCTTTGCTCTCCGCCATCATTTGGCTGCCGGTCCTTGGGGCGGTTATCCTTTTGGCCCTTCCTCGCCATGATCGTCTCATTCGCTGGTTTACTTTGGTGGTAGCCTTAGCGGATTTTGCCATCTCGCTACCGCTTTTCGTTTGGTTCGACAAGGGGTTTCAGGGTTTCCAGTTTGTGGAACGTTACGAGTGGATTAAGAGCTGGCACATTTCTTATTTCTTGGGGGTGGATGGGATAAGCGTCCTTTTTGTCCTTCTCTCCGCGCTCATTACCATTCTGTGCGTCCTCATCTCTTGGGAATCGGTGACGGAGAAGGTCAAGGAGTTTCACATTGCCCTTCTCCTGACCTCGGCGGCGATGATGGGAGTCTTTTGTGCCCTGGATCTCTTTCTCTTCTATCTTTTTTGGGAGGCCATGCTCATCCCGATGTATCTCATCATTGGGATCTGGGGTGGTCCCAACCGGCTCTATGCTACCATCAAGTTCTTTCTCTATACCCTCATCGGTTCGGTCCTCATGCTGGTGGGGATCATCTTTTTGTACTTGAAGGCTGGTACCTTTAACATACTTGAGATAATGAAGCTTGGACTCCCTTATCACTTTCAGTTCTGGCTCTTTTGGGCCTTTTTTGCGGCGTTTGCGGTCAAGGTGCCTATGTGGCCGGTACACACCTGGCTTCCTGACGCTCATACGGAGGCTCCTACCGCGGGTTCGGTCATCCTGGCCGGGATTCTCATCAAGATGGGGGCCTATGGTTTCTTGCGTTTTTCGCTTTCCTTCTTTCCGGTGGCTGCCAAGGCCATGATGGTGCCTATGCTGGTGCTTTCAGTCATCGCTATCATCTATGGCGGAATCATTTGTTTGGCCCAAACAGATTTGAAACGTCTTATTGCTTACAGCTCGGTGAGTCACATGGGTTTCGTAACGCTTGGGATTTTTTCCTTGAATGGCAACGCCGTGGAGGGAGCGATCCTTCAGATGATAAATCACGGGATTGTCACCGGGGCCCTCTTTATGTGCGTAGGAGTGGTCTATGATCGGACACACACCAGAGCCATCAAAGATTATGGTGGTTTGGCCACGGTGATGCCTATTTATGCTGCCTTCTTCATGGTCTTTACCCTGGCTTCGGTTGGGCTTCCTGGGACAAACGGCTTCATTGGTGAGTTTTTGATCCTGTTGGGGACCTTTGCTTCAAAGAAGTGGGCCGCAGCCCTTGGGGCCACGGGGGTTATTATTGGAGCGGCCTACATGCTTTGGCTTTACCAACGGGTTTTTTACGAGCAAGTAAACCCTAAAGTGGCAGGGTTACCCGATTTGAAGATGAGGGAGGCAATTGCCCTCATCCCCATGCTCCTTTTGGTGCTTTTGATTGGTTGTTATCCCACGCCTTTTCTGGGATTCATGCATGAGTCGGTTCGTTCTTTGCTGGAACACGTTCACGGTGCCGCTGGTTCAGCCGCACCGATTACCGAAATCATAAAGGAGGGGCTCCATGTGGTCCTCCCTTCCTAGCTTCGTAGCGGTTTATCCGGAGATCATCTTGGTGGTGGTGGCCAGTTTTATGGTTCTGGCTGATCGCTGGATCAAGGCCAAGGATTTTTTTACCTGGCTGACCTTGATTACTGCTGGCCTGGTCCTGGCGGTAGTCTTTTGGACCTGCGGGGCGGAATTTGGAGCCTCGTACGCGGCTGACAAGTATGGTCTTTTCTTCAAGATGGTCTTTTTGTTGGCCCTCTTCCTTTCGACCCTTATTTCGCCAGGTTTTGCCCGTATTGTGAGGATTCACTTCGGTGAATACTACGGCCTCATGATGTTTGCCGTAACTGGCATGATGCTTATGGCTTCGGCCAAAGATCTTATCCTCCTTTATGTCGGTCTGGAGCTCATGTCCCTTTCGATTTACGTGTTGGCGGGTCTGATATACGCGGAGCTGCGATCTCTGGAAGGGGCCATGAAGTATTTCCTTCTAGGTTCCTTTGCTTCGGCCTTCCTTCTCCTGGCCATGACTTATATCTATGGTCTTACAGGTACCACCTATCTTGAACCCATTGCCAGACGCTTGCTTGAATTCGGACTAACGGGCAACCGGGCCCTTCTCTTGGCCGTAGCTCTCTTTGTGGTGGCCTTTGGTTTTAAGGTAGCATTGGTGCCGTTTCACATGTGGGCCCCGGATGTTTACGAGGGAGCTCCCACGCCTATCACGGCCTTTATGTCGGTAGGAGCCAAAGCCGCAGGCTTTGCCGCCATGGGGCGCGTCTTTTTGGTGGCCCTTTCCATGGCCAAGATGGGCTGGGTGGACTTTTTGGCTCCTCTGGCGGTACTGACGTGTTTTGTAGGAGCGGCTCTGGCAGTGGTCCAGACCAACATCAAACGAATGCTGGCCTACTCTTCGGTGACACACGCAGGTTATGCGGTACTCGGTATTATTGCGGGCACCAAAGAAGGGATGGCAGCCACCATGATGTATCTTTTCATTTATGCTCTAATGAATATAGGGGCCTTTGGTATCGTGGTGCTCTTGCGGAGAAGGGACTTCGTGGGGGAGGACATCTACGATTACCAAGGCCTGGCCAAGACTCATCCAACCGTGGCCCTCCTCATGTTGTTATTTCTTTTTTCTTTGACTGGAATTCCACCGACAGCAGGTTTTATCGGGAAGTTTTTTGTCTTCCGGGCGGCCTTTGAGGCTGGACACCCCTACCTCGTAATAGCGGCGGTTTTGGCCAGTTGTATCGCAGCTTACCCTTATTTGCGGATTGTAATGCTCATGTATATGAAACCCCCTGAAAAAACGGTATCTCTTTCTCTGACCCCTTATCTTTGGGCTGGATTAGCCTTTTCTGTGGTAGGTGTTCTTCTCTTTGGGGTGTGGCCTGGGCCTTTGATTGATTTTGCTCGGGCCTGTTGTGCCGGTTTTCTCCCCTAGTTTACTCCAACCCTTGGGTCTCAAGAGGCGGCTCGAAAGGCCGCCTCTTCTTGTTGTCCTGGGTGGCAAAAATTTCCCATCATTCTACTTTTTCTGCCCTTTATTATAGAAAAATTTTCCTTCGATATATATATTTTTTGCCAGTTTATATCTTGTAAAATTTCTTTAGTAGATTATAAATAATCCAAAATAATAACAGAGATATTCTTGTATTATTTTTTATACATGTGCTGGGAAGGCCCTTAAGAGAATTTTTTTCTTAAGTGGTCAAAAAAAGAGGAGGTTTTTTTATGAAATTGTGGTTTAAATTTGTCCTTTTAGCTGCTGTTTTGTGTACCGCTTCTGTGGGGTATGCAGGACGTTTAACCCCTATCGAACGTCTTGGTATGAAGATGTACATGGATCGGAACTTTTCTCGTAATGGTACGCAATCTTGTAACACGTGTCATGATCGGAGGTTGGCCTTTGTTGATCCGGCTAACGTGGCTGATCCTGAGAATTCCGTGGTTTCGGTGGGTGATGATGGTGTGAGCACGGGAGATCGCAATTCTCCCACGGCGGCTTACTGCGGTTACAGTCCCAAACTTCACTACGATGAGGTTAAAGGGACCTATGTGGGTGGTATGTTTTGGGATGGTCGGGCTACAGGTTGGATTTTGGGAGATCCTCTAGCCGAGCAGGCTCAGGGACCTCCGCTCAATCCAGTAGAGATGAACATGCCGAGTAAAGAAGCCGTGGTGGAAGTCATCCGCAATGCCCCTTATGTCAATCTGTTTCTCCAGGTCTTCGGCCCTGAGGCCTTGGATGACGTAGATCGGGCCTATGACTACTTTGCCATAGCCATCGCGGCTTTCGAGAGGTCTTCTATGGTTCAAAAGTTCAATTCCCGTTTTGATCGAGGAGAGTTAAACGAACAAGAGCGTCGGGGTTTTGAGCTCTTCAAGGCCCATTGTTCCAAATGCCATTCCGCGGAGCCTGGTCCCGACGGGACACCACCTCTTTTTACCGACTACTCTTATCACAACATCGGATTGCCAGCCAATCCTCTCTTGGCAGACAAGGGACCAGATCTTGGACTAGGTGGTTTCCTCGAAAAGGACTATAAGAGCGATTCTCCTATCATTGGAGATCCTAATTACGCTGCACACTATGGCAAGTTCAAGGTGCCCACCCTGCGTAACGTGGCCATTACACCTCCTTATGGTCATAATGGCTACTTTGCCAATCTGAGAGACATGGTGGCTTTTCACAACTCTCGTGACGTAGGAGATTGGCCCGAGCCAGAAGTGAACATGAATCTCTCGCAAGATGTAGGTAACATGGGGCTTTCCGAGCAGGATATCGACGATATCGTGGCCTTTCTCAAGACCTTGACGGACGAAAAGGGGATGGGCCATCGCGGGCCAAGACGGATGGGCCGTTAAGAGTCAAAACTTTAAAAGGGCCTTCCCAAAAACCCGGCCTTTGGCCGGGTTTTTTGTTGTCAAACCGCATTTTTAGAGAAAATTTTTTGAAAAAAATATTTGAAAAAAGAAAACTTTCTACAATTTTGGGACAAAAGAAAAAGATGTAGTGGGCCGAAAAGAAATTTAGAGACAAAACAAGGATTGACACCAAATCAAAGAAGGATAAAATGTTTTTGGCTTAAGGGCCATGGAAGCCCTTGGGGAAACCCAAGGGCTTTTTTTATTGAGTTGAAAGTAAGGTGGGGGGATGGTGTCTGGTCTACCACCAGCGGGCCCTCCTTAAAGTTGTCGAGAGCCCGCCCCTCCCGCACTAGGAGGCCCGCTGGTGTTCTTTTTTATTTGGGTCGATGTTTTTTCCACCATTTTTTGAAGAGTTGTTTTTTGAGAGCGGAGAGGTAATCAACGTAAAGGATACCGTTGAGATGGTCTAATTCATGTTGAACGGCGCGGGCTCCCAGTCCTTCAAGTTCCATCTCGAAAGGTTTCCCTTCTCGATCTAGGGCCCTGATGAGGACGCGGGCTCGACGTCTGATTTTGGCCGAGTACCCCGGGATACTGAGACAGCCTTCCTCCTCGGCTATTTCGCCCTCGGATTCTATAATCTCGGGGTTGATAAAGACCAGTAGTTCAGGCTTTCCTTCTCTCTGAGAGAGATCTAGAACAAAGACTCGCTTCAGGAGACCAACTTGGTTGGCAGCCAGCCCCAGGCCTTTGGCTTCATACATGGTCTCAGCCATCTCGTCGATAAGTTGTTGTAAACGGCCATTTATCTCTTCTACGGGTTTGGCCTTTTCTCTCAGCACCGGATCGCCTAAGTAACGGATGGTGAGTTTAGCCATGGGTCTTCCTCTTTTGCCAGAGATTGTTCAGACCTTTTAATAGCCCATCGGGTAAAAATATCATTATGGTTACGAGGATAGCACCAAAGATGAGGACGTCGTAGTCTTCAAAAACCGTTAAGACTTCTGGCAGGATCGAAAGGACACTTGCTCCTAGAAGAGCCCCCCAGAGGCTGGCCACTCCTCCGATGACCACCATGGTTACCAACTTGACGGAATGAAGGAAGGTAAAACTAGTGGGACTGATAAACATGGCAAAGTGGGCGTAAAGGCTTCCGGCCAAGCCGGCAAAGGAGGCTGAGAGGAGGAAGACCAACAATTTTAAACGACTGGTGTCGTATCCCAGGGCCTGGGTAGCGGCCTCGCTATCATGTAAGGCCAAAAGGGCCCTTCCAAAGGGAGAGTGGGCCAGGTGCAAAGAAAATAGTAATATCAGGAGTACCAGAGACCAGATGAGAAAGAAATACTCTCGACTCGAGAGCAGGGTAAATCCAAATATTTGGAGTGGAGGGATACCAACCAATCCGGAAGGACCTCCGGTAAGAGAGATGGTTTCTTTGAAAAGGACGTGGACGATGACTCCGAAACCAAGAGTAGCCATAGCCAAATAATGGCCTTTGAGTCTCAAGGCTGGCAGACCTATAAGGAGGGCCGAAACTAGTACTACAGCCTGAGCGGCTCCTATCCCCAAGAGGGGCGAGAGACTGTATTTGGCGGTTAGAATGCCGGAAGTGTAGGCTCCCAACCCGTAAAAAGCCGCGTGTCCCAGAGAGACCTGACCGGCATAACCCATCAAGAGGGCCAGGCCCAGTACAACAAGGCTATTCAGACCCAGGACGTTTAATACGTTGAAAAAGTAATCGTTGGTGTTTGAGAGGCCAAAAACAAAAAGAACCAGGGCTAAGCTGGCCCAGATACCATAGTTGAGCTTCATAATTTTTTGATCTCTCCTTGCCCAAAGAGGCCTTCAGGTTTGAGGAAGAGCATAAGGAGGAGGATGACAAAGGCTGCGGCGTCTTTGTAGGCCGAAGAAATGAAGCCAGCCGCCAGGGCTTCAAGCAGACCCAGTAAGAACCCCCCGGCCACGGCTCCGAAGCTTGAAGTAAGCCCTCCTAGAACGGCGGCGGAAAAGCCTTTAAGACCCAACATGGTGCCCATGTCGTAGGTGGCAAAAGTGATGGGAGAGATGATCACACCAGCAATGGCTGAAAGCCCAGCGGAGACTCCAAAAGCCAATAACACTAATGGTTCAACCTTTATTCCTAGGAGCCTTGCAGCTAGGCGATTGGCGGCACAGGCTCGCATAGCTTGACCTGTTAAGGTGTGCTTGAAAAAGAATTCCAGCCCCAAAACCGCGACCAGAGCGACCACCAGGATAAGAATGCTCTGAGGAATAATGGTTGCTCCGAAGAGGCGGATAGGTTCTTCTCCCAAAAAGGCCGGAACCGCTAAAGAATCTTTGCCCCAGACAAACATGGCCACGCCTTTTAAGAGAATGGAGACCCCAATGGTGATAATGATAAGCGTGATTACGCTGGCCCCTCGGGCTGGATATATAGTAAGCCTTTCCACCAAAATTCCTATCAAAGCGGTAAGTCCTACCGAAAGGGCAAAAGCCACGGGCAAAGGAAGTCCCATTTTGCCCAGAAAAGTGGCCATGAACATGGCTCCGAGCATCACAAATTCGCCCTGAGCAAAGTTGATCACTTCGGTAGCGTTATAAATGATGGTGAATCCGAGGGCGATCAGGGCATAAATAGCCCCGCTTGTCAGACCAGAGAGGAAATATTGGAGCAATTCACCCATTTTTCTTCCCGCCAAAACGTTCAGCGGGCTGACTTTAAAACAGGTTGGGCGGGAAGCCAAGCCCGGCCTGAAGACCGGGCTTGGTCTTTATCTTTCGAGTAGCTCCCAGTCTCCGTTGTGAATACGGACCAAAACAAAGGCCTCCTTTTCATCGAGGCCATTGTGATCTTTGGGGCTCATGTTGAAGATTCCGTGGATGCCAACAACCCCTTTGAGATTTTCGAGAGCTTCTCGAATCCGGGCCCGATCGGCTCCAGCCTTTTCAAGGGCCTTGGAAAGAAGGAGAAAGGCGTCGTAGGCATGCCCGCCAAAGGCCGAGGGTTCTTCACCATAACGAGCCTTGTAACGGGCGATGTAATCAAGGATCACCTTTTTCTGGGGGTCAGAATCAGGAAGCTGCCGGGCTACGAGGATCTTCCCAGCTGGTAGGATAATTCCTTCGGCAGCTTCGCCAGCCAAGGCAATGAAGCGTTTGGAGGCCACGCCATGACTCATGAAAAGCTGTTGTTTCATGCCAAGCTGACGCATATTTTTGGCTACAATGGCCGGCCCCGGATTGGTCCCCCAGCAGATAACAGCATCGGGATTCTTGGCCCGAATACGGGTGAGCTGGGGGGTCATATCTACGTCTTTGGGACCGAAGACTTCGTCAGCCACTAGTTTGATACCATACTTGGGGGCAAGCATTTTGAGCTGTTCACGACCACTTTGTCCGAAGCCGGTGGAAACAGTGATAATGGCTATCTTTTGATAACCCTTTTCGTTGCAATAGGCATAGATGCGTTTGACAGCCATGCGATCGGTTTGGGGGACCTTGAAGACCCAGGGTTTTACGGGTTCGGTGATCTTAACCCCCGCGGCACACGAAATGAGAGGTACCTTATAGCGTTCCACGAAGGGAATGACAGCCAGAGTGGTTCCTGTCCGGCTTGGGCCAATAACAGCCAGTACCTTGTCTTGGACACAAAGTTTGGTGATCTTCTTTACGGCGTTCGTCTCATCTCCTTCGGTATCGTAAATGACCACCTCGATAGGATGTCCGTTGATACCACCTTTTTTGTTGATTTCTTCCACCAACATGACCAAGGTATTTCTCTCTGGCTCACCAATAAAGGAAGTTGGGCCGGTGATGGAGAAAAGGGCCCCGATTTTGTAAGGCTTGGCGGCCAGAGCCAACCCTGTGAGGAGAAACCAGAATCCCAAGACCCAGAGCCATTTTTTCATAAAAAACCTCCTTGTTTTAAATAAGTAGGTTCTTGCCCGCAGATCATATCGAAGGGGGAAAATTTTTGTCAAACGAGGAAGGCTAAAATATGCTAAGATTCAGCGGAGTTGAGCCTGCAAATTGAAGATCGGAGGGTGAAATGGCGGTCAAAAAACTTAGTGCGCAGGAAGTTCGCCTGAGAATTGCCCCCGAGAGTCTGGGTATAGTTTCCAGTGAAGAGTTAGAAGAATTGGAAGAAAAGATCATGGCTCAGGAAAGGGCGGTGCGAGCTCTTGATTTCGGTCTCAATCTCGAAGATCTGGATTTCCACGTCTACGTGGCGGGGTCTGCGGCCTTGGGAGCCAGCTACATCACACGCTCTCTTGTAGAACTTTGTGCCAGAGAACGCCCCCGTCCTTCGGATTGGTGTTACGTTTATAACTTCAAAGATCCCGATTCCCCTCGGGCCTTGGAGCTTCCTCCGGGTCAGGGTCGCCAATTCCAAAAAGACATGTCAGACCTTATTGAATCTTTGAAACAAAGGATTCCCGAGGCCTTTGAAAGCGAAGTCTATCTCAATCGCAAGGAAGCCATTATCAGGGAGTTCAACGTCGCCCGGGCCCGAATCTTTGAAGAACTCGAAAGGAAGGTTCGAGCCGAGGGTTTTATCTTGAACGTGGAACCCATGGGAATGATGATCATTCCCGCTAAGGAAGACGGTTCCCCCATGACACCAGAAGACGTAAAAGGGCTGCCAGAGGAGAGAAAAGAGGAACTCAAACGCAAGAGTGAGGAATTACAGAAGGAGTTGAACGCTACGGCGCGACGTATTCAGCAACTCGAAAAGGAGCTGCGTCAGCGCCTGAAACAGCTTGATCGAGAAGTCACTCTCAATGTGGTGGGAAGTTTTATCCAGGAATTAAGGGAAAAATATGCCGGACTGCCACACGTGATCGAATATCTAAATCAAGTCCAAGAAGACATTATCAAACATTCAGACGACTTTAGACAGCGCCCCGCGCCTCCACCACCCATCCCCTTTCCCGTGCCACCTCCACAGCCTTCCTTTACGCGCTATGAGGTAAACGTCTTCGTGGACAACTCGGAGCGAGAGGGGGCTCCGGTTATTTTTGAGCCCAACCCTACCTACACCAATCTTTTTGGTGTGATCGAAAGAAAAGCCCAATTTGGGGCCCTTTTGACAGACTTCACCATGCTGAAGGCCGGCAGTCTCCATAAAGCCAATGGTGGATTTCTTATCGTACGAGCCCTTGATCTTTTGAGATATCCTTTCAGTTGGGAAAGTCTCAAACGGAGCATCAAGACCCGTAAGATCTTTCTCGAAGACCTCACAGAACAGCTCGGTTTGTGGACCACCAAGACTCTCAAACCCGAACCCATCCCTTTCAGGGCCAAGGTGGTTTTGATGGGAGACCCTTTCATCTATCATCTTCTCTATCTTTTTGATGAAACCTTTCGTGAAGTCTTCAAAATAAAGGCCCATCTCGATGTCTGGGTTGATCGAGACGAAGTGCGCACCAAGCAATTCTTAAGAGTTGTGGCGCGGATGGTTCGTCTCGATAACCTTTTACCCCTAGAGGCCTCGGCTCTGGCCCGTGTGGTGGAATTTTCTTGTGAACTGGCAGGTCGCCAAGACAAGCTCTCCCTTGAGCTTCCTGCTGTGCGCGATCTTCTCAAGGAAGCCCATTTCTGGGCCCAAAGGGAGGGAGCTTCGAAGATTACGCGAGCTCACGTCCAAAAGGCCATCGATGAGCGTGAATATCGGGTCTCCCTTCCCGAAGAACGACTTCAGGAAATGATCGAAAAAGATCTCCTTAGAATACAGGTAGAAGGAGAACAGGTTGGAAGCATCAATGGACTCTCCATTTATGATCTTGGAGACTATGTCTTTGGTCGTCCCACCCGCATAACAGCCAACATCTCGCTTGGGAAAGAAGGGGTGGTGAACATCGAACGCGAAGCCGAGCTTTCAGGAAAGATTCATACCAAAGGCGTAATGATTTTAGCGGGTTTTCTGAGAGAGAAGTTTGCCAAGGACAAACCCCTCACACTCACCGCCACCCTTTGTTTTGAACAAAGCTATAGTTTGGTGGATGGAGACTCGGCTTCGGTAGCAGAACTTTACGCCATCCTTTCAGCTCTTTCCGGAGTGCCCCTTAAACAGGGAATCGCTGTTACCGGTTCGTTGAGTCAAAAAGGTGACGTTCAACCCGTGGGAGGTGTGACCAAAAAGATAGAAGGTTTCTACAAGGTTTGTAAGAAAAAGGGACTTACAGGACAACAAGGGGTCATCATTCCAAAGGCCAACGTTAAGGAATTGATGCTCAAAGAAGAGATTGTTCGAGACATAGAAGAAGGGCGTTTCCATCTCTGGGCTATTGAACGGGTGGAAGAAGGTCTGGAGATCCTTACTGATAGACCGGCAGGTGAAAGACTTCCTGATGGAAATTATCCCGAAGGCAGCATTTTCTATCTGGCGGATCAGAAACTGAAAGAAATGGCCCAAAAGGCCCGTGAACTTGCCAAGGAAGAAAAGAACTAATACTTAAACCGAGCTCAAAAGTATCCCGCCAAAGCGCGTCTTACGTGGATATTTTTGTTTGCCGGGCTTTTTACGAAGTTTCATTTTTTTGGGGTTTTTTTATTTCCGCCGGAGTTAAACTCTTCTATGCTTTATCCGAAAGGAAATAAATGAAGAGGGTGGTCGATCAATCTTACGGAAGGAGGGGTGGGGGCATACGTCCCCAAAAAAGAACATGTATTTAGGTCCTAAAACGCACCTTTCTCCAGATGATTCTTGGGCTCGTAGGAGATATCTCCTGCGGTACAATGTCCTCCAGGTCCTCAATGAGACGAGGGTCCAGACCAGGTTTTGCTATCGTCGTAAGGAAGATTTTGAAGACGCTTTTGCTTTGCTTTACGAAAGGTATCATGGAGCAGGCCTCATTCCGGAAAGCCCTTCTCGACTTTACCTCACTCCCTATCAAGCCCTTCCCAAAAGTCGTATTTGCATAGCTCGTAATAAAGAGACCGGAGAAATAATGAGCACAGCAACTCTGGTGATAGATTCCGAATTGGGCCTGCCAAGTGATTTTATCTACAAAGAAGAGATAGACATTTTGAGACGTGAAGGACGTCGTCTGGCAGAGTTCACCTGTCTGGCAGCCAAGAACAATTATTCACCTTTTCATCATCATAATGGCCTTTTTTATGTTTTCCGTCTCCTTTACCGTTATGCGGTAAGCATGGGGGTAACGGACATCGTCATCTCCATTAACCGCAAGCATTCTTTTTTTTACGAGAAAATACTTCTTTTTCGTCCTCTTGGTGCGGAGAAGGTCTATCATAAACTACAAAATGCCCCGGCCATTCTGGAACATTTGGATCTCACCACGGCGAAAGAAAGGTTTAAACGGGCCTATGAAGAATTTGAGGAAGGTCTGGCCTTTTATAATTTCTTTGCAGAACGTGGGCAATTGACGGATCTCTTGGAGTTGATCAAACCTGTCAATATGTCTGCTTCCATTTTTCAGGAATTTTATGTTTCTCGCACCCGCGTTTGGGAAAGCATGGAACCGCCTTTTAAGAAGTTTTTTGGACGTTATTTCTTCGGGACCGAATTAGACCGGCCTCTTCCTTCTGTTCTGGTCTCCAATCTCTGACCTCTTCCCCCTTCACTGGGCGTCCTTCTTGTGTTTTAAAGAGACAAATCTAGAAGGAGGACGCCCATGATTGCCCGTTATACCCGCGAGGTAATGGCCAAACTTTGGAGTCCGGAAGAAAAGCTAAGAGCCTGGCTGATGGTGGAAGTCTTGGCTTGTGAGGCCTGGGCCAGGCTTGGTCGTATTCCCCAGCAGGTTGTTGACAAGATCAAAGAAAGGACCCGACCCCTTTTGGAAAAAGGTTTTAGCCCGGAAGATGTGGCTCGGGTGGAAGAGATTGAGCGGGAGACCCGCCACGACGTCATCGCTTTTCTTACCTATCTTGAGCGTCTCATCGGTCCGGAAGGACGCTATCTACACCTTGGGATGACCTCTTCTGATATGCTCGACACCGCCATGGCCTGGCTTATGAAAAGGGCCATGGAGATCATCATCGAAGACGTAGAGGATTTGCTAACGGTCTTGAAGCGTCGGGCCTTGGAACACAAAGACACGGTGATGATTGGGCGGACCCATGGCATCCACGCCGAACCCATCACCTTTGGTCTTAAGTTTGCGCTCTGGTACGAAGAGATGCGTCGCAACAAAAGGCGTTTGGAGGCGGCTCTGGAAACCATTTCCTATGGGAAAATATCCGGAGCCGTAGGGACCTTTGCTCACGTGGAACCAGAAGTTGAGGCCTATGTCTGTGAAAAAATGGGGCTTAAACCAGCCCCCGTTTCTAATCAGGTTATCCAACGTGATCGTTACGCCGAATATCTGGCGGCTCTAGCTGTCACCGCTGGGACAGTAGAAAAGATCGCCACCGAAATCCGCCATCTCCAGCGCACGGAGGTCTTAGAAGCAGAAGAATTTTTTCACAAGGGGCAAAAAGGCTCCTCTGCCATGCCTCACAAAAGAAACCCTATTCTTTCAGAAAACCTTTGTGGTTTGGCCCGTCTGGTGAGGGGTTATCTCTTTCCGGCTCTTGAAAATGACGCCCTTTGGCACGAAAGAGACATCAGCCATTCTTCGGTAGAACGTGTCATTGTTCCTGACGCTACCACAGCAGCGGATTTTATGTTGCGCCGTTTGATCGGTTTGCTCGATAAATTGGTCGTCTATCCCGAGAGGATGAAACAGAACCTCAACCTTTTGAGAGGACTCATTTATTCCCAGCCCCTCCTTTTAGCCCTTACCGAAAAGGGCCTTCCACGGCAAGAGGCCTATGTCTTGGTACAGCGGCGGGCCATGGAGGTCTGGGAGGATCCCGAAAAGACCTTTCAAGAGGTGGTATTTTCGGATCCCGAGATCGCCAAACATTTAACCAATGAAGAGTTAGAGAGAATTTTCGATTTGGATCATTATTTACGTCACGTTGATACTATCTTTAAGAGAGTCTTTGGATGAAGCCTTTTCCGGTAGTAGCTGCCTTTATTCGTAAGGGGCCGCACATTTTGCTTGCCAGGCGACCGTCTGGAAAGCTTCGGGCCGGATTGTGGGAATTTCCGGGTGGAAAACTCGAAGGAGACGAGCCTCCGAAAGAGGCCCTCAAGAGGGAGATAAGGGAAGAATTAGGAGTAGAAGCCGAGATTGGTCCTTTCCTCGCAGAGGTGGTCCATTCTTATCCGGAGGTAACAATTCGTCTGCTGTGTTATGAGGCAAAGATTTTTGGAGAACCTAAACCCCTTGAGGGCCAGGGTCTTTCCTGGTTTCTACCAAAAGAACTAGAAAACTTGCCTCTGGCTCCAGCGGATCGAGTTCTCTGGTCCCGACTTAGAGAAAAGTTAGGTCTTTA
>Ga0256914_1000106_pt1 | contig 80472 bp, 57 predicted proteins | sample HulkmetaG_FD_191571 | JGI IMG/M metagenome (GOLD analysis project Ga0256914, IMG submission 191571) | Hydrothermal chimney microbial communities from Main Endeavour vent field at the Juan de Fuca Ridge, Pacific Ocean - Hulk | ecosystem: Environmental > Aquatic > Marine > Hydrothermal vents ...
AATGCGTGTGGCTAAACCCGACAATGGTGGTGTCGGCATAGTCGTACCCGCTGCAGGGGTCTTCCGGATTATCCCGCGTATCCGGGCTGAGCTGCACCAGCCCCCAGGGGTAAACCGCTCCGGGAAAGTTACTGCCGGAAAGGCTGAGACTATCCACCGACCCGGTGCCGATAAAGGGATTGACGTATTGAATAAAATTTGCATCTGCTTGTAGCTTTTGAGACTGAATCGCTAAAATAATTATCCAGCAAAGGGAAAGTACACGAAAAAAATGTTTGAACATGGTACATTCCTTTCAATCATCCGTTTTAATATAAAAATAAAGAAAAAACTATTCGTTTTACATTTAAAATAAGAGATTGCGATACAATAGTAAAGAATAAAAATACAAATCTTACGTCACAATGATTAAGCCGGAAGGACAACAAACCATTGATTCAAAAGATAAAATCAAGCAGGTAACAAAAAAATATTTGTTTTTTTAAGCTACTTTAACCGGGCGCTTCTGTAAATAATCGGACTTCGTTTTACGTAGGCAACAGGAATACTCCACACATGCACCAGACGGGTAAACGGCCAAATCCCCATAACAAGAAACGCTAAAAATACATGTAACTGGTACGTCAAAGGAACACCCATCATTAAACGGGAATCGGGAGCGAATATAATTAAACTACGCAAATAAGGAGAAATGGTACTGCGATAATCGAATCCTTCGGTTAGCAAATTAAATCCCAAAGTATTGTAAATGCCAAACCCCATAACCAAAAGCAAAAGTACGGCAATCAATTTGTCCCCAAAGCTGCTGGTAAGCGAAATATAGGTATCTCCGTATCGGCGAACGATAAGAATCAAAAGACCCAAAATCGCTATTAATCCAGCCAGTCCGCCTAAATAAACAGCCATAAGATGATATGCTTCATCGCTAACTCCTACCCGACTCAAAAGAGATTTGGGCACCAATAATCCCACCACATGCCCGCCGAAAACGAACCAAATTCCGTAATGAAACAACAAACTACCCCACCGCAAACTCCTCTTTTCCAAAAATTCGCTCGACTTAGAAGTCCATCCCGTTTGGTCGGTTAAATAACGAAAAAAGTGCCCTACTAAAAAAACGGTAATCATTAAATAGGGAAAAATAACCCAAAAAAATTGATTCCAAACATTCATCACAAAACTCCTTTTGAGATGGTATAATCCACTATGAGCAAAAGTCCCTGTATTAATCCGGCATACGGACTTTCGGCTTGCTCAAGAGCCTGTTGCAACTGTGCAACAGATTCCCGAAAACGGTTCATTAAAATCAAGCCGGTTTGGCTATCGGCCCGAGCGATAAATTCAAGAACAAGAGGAAGATAATCGGGCAGCTCCTTAGAATCGATAATCAGCCCGGATCGTTCATATAATTGTTTTAATTCGGCAAGTGCCTGGCCCCGCTCCTTTTCATCTCCTAATTTGGAATAGGTCAAGTAGAGATTAGCATGTTCATTAAAATCGAACGTACGTACATAATTTTCTTGTAATTTGGGTAGTGGTGTTTGTTTAAAATAACGTAAAAACGTATTTAAGCTTTGGGCCAATTCGGCACTAAAAAGGTTTAAGTCCCGTAAGGACCAATCCGAATTTTTAAGTTCTTCTTCGGGATATTGTAACATAAGTGAAACAAATTTTATCTGTTCGCGCACGCCTATTTTATTTGAGACATTCATCGGGGCGGCTCTCCCGGCAAACAGGCATTACCACCTGTATTGAATTCGAATCCCGTCATCCCTTGTCCCTTGTATAAATCTTCATATTTTTCCCTATGCGCCGCGGGAATTACAAACCGATCTTCATATTTGGCAATGGCCAACAGATGGTACATTTCTTCTGTTAATTTTTTATTTAATCCGACTTTTTCCAAAGACTTTTCGTCAAAATTCTTGCCAATGGTTTTGGCGCGCATAAACTGGCGCATTAGTATCATTTTTTTGAGTACCAGACGCACCACATCGGTATTTCCCGCGCTTAACAAGTTGGCCAGATATTGAACCGGAATCCGCATCTCATCAATAACCGGCAACAACATTTCGTCAACCGTGGCATTGAGCGATTTACCTTCAAACCATTTCATTACCGGACTTAACGGAGGCACATACCAAACCATGGGTAGCGTTCGATATTCGGGATGTAAGGGCAATGCTATTCTCTGCCGGATGGCTAATTTATAAATTGGTGATTTTCGGGCCGCTTCGATCCAATCATCTGGAATTCCGTCTTTTCGTGCTTGTGCAATAATTTGCGGATCTTTCGGATCCAAAAACAAATCGAGCTGCGCCTGATATAGTTCCTTCTCATCCGTAACCGAGGCAACTTCCTTTACGCGATCGGCATCGTAAAGCACCAAACCGATATAACGAATTCGCCCCACACACGTTTCGGCACAAACCGTTGGCAGTCCGGCCTCAAGACGCGGAAAGCAAAAGGTGCATTTTTCGGCTTTATGGGTTTTCCAATTAAAATAAACTTTTTTATACGGACAGGATGAAATACAAAAACGCCAAGCGCGGCATGCTTCCTGATCCACCAATACGATGCCATCTTCATCGCGTTTGTACATAGCCCCGGAAGGACAAGCCGCCACACAAGCAGGATTCAGACAGTGTTCGCAAATACGCGGCAAATACATCATAAAGGCCTCTTCGAATTCCAAACGGATGGCTTCTTCCATGGCCTTCATATTTTGATCCAACTTAGCCGTTTCCATGGAACCGGCCAAATCGTCTTCCCAGTTCGGTCCCCATTTAATCTCCATTTTTTTTCCCGTGATTTGAGATTGGGGGCGGGCAACCGGTTGATAATTCCGAGCCGGACTATCGGTTAATTTTTGGTAATTGTAGGTCCACGGTTCGTAATAATCTTTTAGGGTGGGCAAATCCGGATTATGAAAAATATTCACGTATTTTGAAAACCGGCCGCCCGATTTTAGTTTAAGCTCTCCTTTGTTAAGTACCCATCCGCCTTTGTGGGTTTCCTGATTTTCCCAATCTTTGGGATAACCAATACCTGGTTTGGTTTCCACATTATTAAACCACATGTATTCGGCGCCCTGGCGGTTTGTCCACGTATTTTTACAAGTTACACTACATGTATGACAGCCGATACATTTATCCAAATTCATGACCATTGCAACGTGTGCTTTAATCTTCATGCCAAACCACCTTTTTTAATTTTCTGACACAAACTTTTAAGTCCCTTTGATTTCCTGTAGGGCCATAATAATTAAATCCATAACTAAGCTGAGCATAGCCCCCGATAAAATGCGTTGGTTTAATGTGTACCATTGTCGGACTGTTATGCGTGCCTCCGCTTAGTTTGGTTAGCGGAGATTCTGGCGTATTAATCGTTCTGTCCTGGGCATGGTACATGTAGGTTGTTCCGCGGGGCATTCGATGGCTTACCACGGCCCGGGCCACCACTACTCCGTTACGATTGTAAACCTCTATCCAATCGTTATCGCGTACATCTATTTGCGCAGCGTCCTCATGATTCAACCATACCGTTGGTCCGCCGCGGAAAAGCGTTAACATGTGTAAATTATCGTAAAACATACTGTGAATATTCCACTTGCCATGCGGAGTTAAATATTTCAGAGTGATGGTTTTACCCGAATCAGCAGGAATGCGATCCCCCGTAGAAAACGGTATAGTAGAAAGCACCGGTTTGTAAACCGGCAGTCCTTCACCGTACTCAAGAATTATTTCATGATCCAGATAGAAATGTTGCCTGCCGGTAAGGGTACGAAAGGGTATCAAATATTCAATATTAATAGTAAAGGGCGAATAGCGACGATTTTTATTGGTCCCGGTAAATATGGGAGTAGAAATAACTTCTTTGGGCTGCGCCGTAATAGTTTGTAAAGAAAAACGCTCCGCTTCACGGCCGCGTTCAAAATCTTTTAACGGGAGACCGGTTTTCTTTTCTTCGGCCTGCCAGGCTTTGGTCGCCATTTTTCCGTTGGTAGCGCTCGAAAGCGTTAACATTGCTTCAATAACACGGGAAGCTTCCGAAATATCCGGTAATTCTTTACCTACTCCCCAATCGTGTGTGCCGAGTTGTTTTTTTAACAGTTCAAACTGTTCTTTGGCCGACCATGAAATTCCATGGGCACCCACCGGATTTTTTTCTACAAGCGGTCCCAAAGAAATAAATTTGTCATAAATTTTAGTGTAATCGCGTTCCACCAAAACAAATTTTGGCATGGTTTTACCAGGGATGGCTTCGGTTTCGCCTTTCGTCCAGTCTTTTACCACTCCGAAAGGCTGTGCAATTTCGCCAGGAGAATCATGTAATAAAGGAACGGCAACCAGATCGGTTAGTACCTCGGGTAAATATTTTTCGGCCATTTGCGAAATTTTTTTGGCCAAATTCTTGAAAATATCCCAATCCGATTTGGCTTCCCAAGGAGGCGATATTGCCGGATTAAACGGATGCACATAAGGATGCATATCGGTACTGCTAATATCGGTTTTTTCATACCAGGTAGCAGCGGGCAACACAACATCGGAATAAAGCGCCGTACCGGACATTCGAAATTCCAAATTGACGAGTAAATCCAATTTGCCTTCCGGTGCTTTTTCCCGCCAATTTATCTCTTGGGTTTTGCGCATCTCTGAGGATTCTGTAGCCAGCACGCCTTGATGTGTGCCTAAAAAATGCTTTAAAAAATACTCGTGTCCTTTCCCGGAACTTGAGATCAGATTCGCCCGCCATACAAAAAGCGTTCGCGGGAAATTGACCGGATTATCGGGATCTTCAAGAGCAAATGCCAGATGTTTTTCTTTTAATTGCTTGACAATATTTTTAATAATTTCGTCGGCAGTTTTAGCTCCGGATTTGTATGCCTCGGCCACAAGCTTCAGAGAATTCCGGTTAAATTGCGGATACGAAGCAGCCCAGCCCAAACGTACAGCCAACACATTATAATCGGCAGGATGTTCATAGCGCGCTTTTTTGGCCGTTGGGGTTGTAAGATCGCTCATGGGAATTTCTTCATAGCGAAATTGATCGGTGCCAAAATAGAAATAAGAGGTCGCATTTTGTAAACGGGGTGGCAAAGACCAGTCGCGGGCAAAAGCTATGGTTTGCCAACCTTCCGCAGGACGGACTTTTTCCTGCCCTACATAATGGGCCCAGCCTCCGCCATTTACGCCTTGCGATCCTGTAAGTAAAACCAAGTTTAAAATCGTCCGATAGGTCATGTCCGCATGGAACCAATGATTTATTCCTGCGCCCATAATAATCATGGAGCGACCTTGCGTTTCGATGGCATTGCGTGCGAACTCTCTGGCAATTCGAATAACCTGAGCGGCTTTAATACCGGTAAATCGTTCTTGCCAGGCGGGTGTATACGGAAGCGGGTCGTCGTAATCGGTCGGATATCCCTCGGCTTTTTCTTGGATAGCCACACCGTAATTTGCTAGCAACATATCGAACACTGTAGTTACATAGTGTATTTTGCCATCAATTTCCACACGTTTAACCGGAACGGAACGTTGCAAAACTGCTCGTGTGTGGTCGTCAAAATAAGGCAAATTAAGGAGAATATTTTCGTCTTCAATTCCGCCAAAGCTCATTTGGGGCTCATATTGTTTTCCGTTATGATCTTGCATTTTCAGATTCCACGTACCTTTACCTTCCCACCGATGGCCAATACTGCCATTGGGAACAACCATGCGTTGGCTTTGCCTATCCCAAACAACGGTTTTCCATTCCGCATTTTCCACAGTCATTTTTAAATCCGAAGCACGCAAAAAACGATCGGTTACAAATCCGTCGTCCCGTTTTTTTAATAAAACCAAAAAGGGCAAATCGGTAAACTTCTTGGCATAATTATAAAAATATTCGCTTTTATTTCGGACATAAAATTCTTTTAGGATTACGTGGGTCATGGCCTGAGCAAGTGCGCTATCGGTACCGGGATTGACGGCCAGCCATTCATCGGCAAATTTTACCGATTCCGCAAAATCGGGACTGACGGAAACAACTTTGGTTCCTTTGTAGCGTACCTCAGTCATAAAATGGGCATCCGGAGTCCGAGTTAAAGGAATATTCGAACCCCACATAATTAAGTACCCTGCGTTATACCAATCGCTGCTTTCCGGCACATCGGTCTGATCGCCCCAAATTTGAGGAGAAGCCGGGGGAAGATCTGCATACCAATCATAAAAACTAAGCATCGAACCGCCCATAAGAGATAAAAAACGCGAACCTGCGGCGTAACTGACCATGGACATTGCCGGAATCGGGGTAAATCCGGCAATCCGGTCCGGTCCGTATTTTTGCAGGGTGTACAACAATTGCGCGGTAATGATTTCGTTCACCTCATCCCATGTAGCCCGCACCAGTCCGCCCTTACCCCGCGCCTGTTTGTACACCCGGGTTTTTTCAGGATCTTCCGCGATGCTCTGCCAGGCTTTTAAGGGATCTTGCGTTGTCTTTAAAGCCTCTCTCCAAAACCTTAGCAATACACCGCGCACATACGGATACTTTACACGCAACGGGCTGTATGTATACCATGAAAAAGAAGCGCCGCGTGGACATCCTCTTGGTTCATATTCGGGAATATCCGGACCCGTTGTAGGATAATCGGTGGCTTGATTTTCCCAGATAATAATACCGTTTTTAACAAATACCATCCAACTGCAGGAACCCGTACAATTAACGCCATGGGTTGTGCGTACCACTTTATCGTGCTGCCAACGACGTCGGTAAAAATCTTCCCATTCTCTTCCCTGAGAATCCAATGCGCTCCATCCTTCCGCATAGGTTTCCTGTGTTTTAAAGAAGCGAAGTCTCTTCAACAAAAACGATGCTTTTTTATTCATAACATGTTTCCAGATTTTATAATAAGTTTATTCATTTAAAATTAGCCATTATGCTTTCTTTTTTTGGGGATTGTAAACCTTTAACAAAATAAAAGCCGTAATAATAGAAATAAGAGCCAAAACCACATAAACGACAAATCCTTTGGCATAACCCGAAACGCCATAATGGTCTACAAAAACGCCTAAAATCGGCGGTACCACAAATCCGCCAAAGGCGCCTAAACCTCCGACCCAACCGGCCGCACCCCCGGGAGCTCTGGGAACATATTTGGGAACCAATTTAAATACAGCCGCATTCCCTACGCCCATACCTGCACCTATGATAATTTCACCTGTTAACGAAATACCGAAAGACCGGGAAAAAATAAGAATAACCGCTCCCAACAATACGGTAACATAGCTTAAAATCGCGATGAATTCTCCGCCGAATTTATCACTGAGATGCCCGCCGTAAACGCGAATTACGGAAGCCAGCAAAGAAAAGCCAAAAGCCATTAGTAAGGCGGCTTCTCTGAGATTAAATCCGTAATTTTTGGCCCAATACACGGGGAACCAACCAGTAAGTGCAAGAAAGCCGCCAAAAGAAGTAAAATAGAGCAAAACCAATCCCCATGTACCAGGAATTTTTGCGGAAATTTTCAATGATTCGATGGTACTGCCGGAGGGAAAAAGTTCCTGGCCCAAAGCCCGTGCTATTTTTTCCGCTTCGTTCGGGGCCACACCTTTTTTTACTAACTGAAAATAATAAGCATCATGAACAAATCCGAGATAAATAATTGTACCAACTAACAAAAGTCCGAACCAAATAAGATATGAAACGGGCAAGCCGAATGCCCGTAAGGCAAACGGCAACAAAATACCGAAAATACCCGGAGCCGTATTACCGATACCGGCGTAAGATCCGAGCGCAATGCCTTGTTTTTTTTGAGGAAACCAGTAGGATGTTTGAGCAATACCCACCGAAAAAGTGGCAATGCCGCAACCGCTTAAAATGCCAAAAAACACAATTAGCCAATACATGCCCTTGGAAAAATCGGGATAATACAGGAGCAAAATGGCAGATAACCCGGCCATGCCAATAACGGCCAATATCAATAGCGTTCCGAGCGGTTTTTTACCGCCGACTTTATCGACCCAGGCGGCAAAGGGAATACGCAGCAAAGAACCGGAAAGATTCGGAGCGGCAACCAATAACCCCAGGAGCAAACCGGATATGCCCAACAGTTCCTTCAACTTACTGGCGACCGGACCATATAAAGAGACAGCAGCAAAACCAATAAAAAAACCAAAAGTTGCCATAATCAGGCCACTGGTAGGCGAGCCTTTCAAATGGTATTTTTGTTTAAGTGTGCTTTCGTTCATCTTCCCTCCTATTAATTAAATTAAAAGCTTGGGATTGGGAGTAAATTGGATTTTAATTCATCTGGATTCCCAATAAAAAGAAGTTGTTTTTTTATTATTAACAACGGATATTTTAAGAAGAGATGTTGCAAACCGAGGCCTATCTTTTTAGGATATTTTTCCCATTTCTATGCCTTTCAATAAACAAAGTCCATTTTTATTAAAAATAATCGGAGACGTTTAAATTTACCGTAAGCTTCGGTTTTTTAAAGAATAACAGGAGAATTTAGAAAGAAGAGTATAAATAATTTTAATATCCTTTTAGCTAATATCGTCTCTTAATATTTAAGGCAAAATTAGCATTAAATCAAATAAATACGCAGTTTGTTAGAAAAAAAATGCAAAAAACATACGATAGCCGTCTTTTAAATTTAAAAACGATTTCATAAAAGGAGGGAAACTATTACTTTCAAGAAAAAGCAGGAACCGCTGCTTTGTTTTTTTCGCTAACGCCTTTGATTACCCAAAATCCTTTGCCTTAAGTTCACATTTATTCGTAACGTAAAGCTATGATGGGGTCCAGCTTGGCTGCCTTTTGTGCGGGATAAAGTCCGGCGACTACCCCAACAAGCGAGGTAACTATCAACGAACTAACCACGGCCCAAATGGGCACCACAAAGGTAATTTTTAAAAACACGGCAACAATTCCGGCAAAAGCAAAGCCGACCAACATGCCGATAATCCCCCCCACTAAAGAGAGCATAATGGCTTCCATTAAAAATTGCTGCATTATAACCGCCCGTTTGGCACCTACGGCTTTTCGAATACCAATTTCGCGCGTACGCTCCGTAACGGTGACCAGCATAATATTCATTACCCCGATACTTCCGACCAAAAGCGAAATTAATCCAAGCAAAATCCCCCCGAGTTTAACTTTACTGGCAATATTGTTAAACGATTGCGTAAGGGTTTCGTTGGTTAAAATCGAAAAATCGTTTTCTTTACCCGGCGGAATTTTGCGTTCTTTGCGTAAAAGTCCGATCACCTGATCAATAGCCGCTTGCATTTCCACGCCTTTTTTAATCATAACGGTAAATTCGCAAGAGCGTTTTTTACCCAGCATATCTTCGAAGGTTGTTATGGGAATCAAAATACGGTTATCGCGGCTTTGCCCGAATGTGGCACTGCCCATTTTTTCCAAAACGCCAATCACTTCGAATTTTTGGCCTTCCACTTTAATGGTTTTATTAAGCGGATCGACAAACGGAAAAAGGTCTTCGACAATATCCATGCCTATAACGGCGACATGACGATGAAAGCGAATATCTTCGGGTGTAAGCACCCGCCCGCTGCTAACAAAATAGCCGTTGGTCATAAAATAATATTCATCGGTTCCACCCAGTTTTATGACCGGGCCGGTCGCTTTATCTTTGAATTTAACCGTTACGCCGTTCTTCCAAACCTCGGCGCTTACAGCTTGCACTAAATCGCAATTTTCACGGATCGCTTCGGCCAGCGATTTATCCAAGCGTTTGCGTTCTTTTCTTTTTCGGAAGCCAATTTGAATGCCTGTAAATACTTCTTCCCGCTGCACCTGAAAGGTATTGGCCCCCAAAATATTCAATCTTTTTTCGATGGAATGATTGTACCCCTCGAGAATAGCCACGATAAAAATCACGGTTCCGATCCCTATGGTAATCCCCAATGTCGTTAAAAACGAGCGCATTTTACCCGCTTTAATCTGATCGATGGCAATATGTAAATTTTCATTTAACAACATAATTTCAATTTGCTCCGCTCAATTTTCTATTCATAGCGTAACGACTCGATGGGATTTAAACCGGCTGCTTTGTATGCCGGGTAAAATCCGGCTAACACGCCCACCGTAGTGGAAAAACCGAAACCGATTAATATGGATATAAAACTAACGCCTGTAGACAAATTCATTTGCGACAGAATAATACTTCCGGCAATATAACCCAACAAAATGCCAATTGCTCCTCCGATTGATGCAATGACAATGGATTCCAGCAAAAACTGACTTAAAATATTTCTTCGGCTGGCACCAATGGCTTTACGGATGCCGATTTCGCGCGTTCGCTCCGCCACACTGACCAGCATAATATTCATAATACCAATTCCGCCAACCACCAGAGAAATACCTCCGATGATAAACACAATACCAAACAACGTGGTGGTTAAATTTTTGTACAAATCGGTTAGCATATTTTGTTGATTGATGGCAAAGTCGTCCGGTTGCTGGGGTTTTAGTTTGCGCACGCGGCGCAAAATGCCACGGATTTGATCTTTTAATTCGTCCAAACGATCGGGCCGGTTGGTCATTATGCCAATACGCATACCGCGATGCCCGCCGTAAACATGGCGGAAGGTAGAAAAAGGCACGATAATAAAATTATCCATGCTTTGACCGAAAAAATTTCCTTTTTTTTCCAGCACACCTACAACGGTATATTTATTATCCCCAATGCGCATACGCTTACCCAACGGATTTTCCTTTTCAAACAAATGCTCGGCTATTTGCTGACCGATAACACACACATAGCGGCTATTGCGCACATCCAAAGGAGTTAAAAAACGCCCGATTCGAGGAGCCATATTAGCCGTGTACGCATATTCTTCATTTGTGCCGATGACAAAAATATTGCTGTATTTTTTATCTTTGTAGCGAATATCGCGCATAGCGAATATTTCGGGAGAAATATGATCGGCAAGGGTACAGCTTTTTTCCAAGGCTTGGTATTCCTTGTAGGTGATTTCCTTTCGATTGCGATATTTCCAAAAATTTCCCTTCATTACCCAGGGAAACTTTTGAATATACACAGTATTGGCTCCGATATTAGACAATTGGCCGAAGACGTATTGATTTAATCCTTCTATGGTTGTCCAAATAGTAATAATCGTGGTTACGCCGATTAAAATGCCCAGCGTGGTAAGAAAAGTACGCATTTTATGGGTGGCTAAAGACTGCCAAGCCATAGCCACATATTCGCCGATTCTGGAAAATGTTACCAACATACGCGCATCAATTCATTTCATCTTTAATAATTTGGCCGTCTAACAAGCGAATTAATCGTTTACACTTTCGTCCGATATCTTCTTCGTGGGTTACTAACACAATGGTATTTCCCGCTTGGTTCAGATCGTTAAAAATTTGCATAATTTCTTCACCGGTTTTGGAGTCCAGATTACCGGTGGGCTCATCGGCCAAAATTAACGAAGGATTATTAATGAGTGCACGCGCAATGGCCACACGTTGCCGCTGCCCGCCGGAAAGTTCGCTGGGGCGATGAAAAGCGCGATCAGCCAGCCCTACTCGTTCCAATGCCTGCATGGCCAATTCGCGGCGCTTCGCTCTTGGCGTGCCGTTGTAAATAAGAGGCAGTTCCACATTGTGCAAGGCTGTGGCCCTGGGTAACAAATTAAAGGTTTGGAATACAAACCCGATTTCTTTATTGCGGATCCGGGCCAACTCATCATCGGTCAAATGGCTTACATCCTGATCATTTAATATATAACGGCCTTCCGTCGGGACATCCAGACAACCCAGAATATTCATCAAAGTAGATTTACCGGAGCCGCTTGGCCCCATTATGGCAACGTATTCGTTTTTGTTAATGGTCAGGTTTACATTGTTTAACGCACGTACCTGAACCTGCCCCAATTGATATATTTTACTTAAATTTTCAATTCGGATTAACATCAGCGTGCATTCCTTCTTTTGTTTTTGATCTGAACGGCTTGCCCGTTTTTCAATGTTTTGTTTAAGATGCGAAACGGGCCGGTAATGACTTCATCGCCTTCTTGCAAACCTTTAAGAACCGCATAATGCGTATCATCGCTAATGCCCAATTTTACTGGGCGTAAAAATGCTTTGCCATCTTTGACAATAAAAACCACTTCTTTCATTTTTTGTTTTTTTTCGGCAAAGGTTTCTTCATCCGTTTCATTCTTTTTAGTGGTCGTTTTTTTATTTTTGTGCAATGCCTTTTCAATTACATCCTCGGAACGCACGGTAACGGCCTGAATCGGCACACGCAGTACATTATCCAAGCGTTTGGTTAAAATATCGACCGTGGTACTCATGCCCGGTCTAAAACGCGGATCCGGATTTTCAATGGTTATGGTTACTTCGAAATTGGTTACTTGTTCGGCCGTACCCAAGCCTTTGGTAATGGCGGAATGCGCAATTTTAGTTACCACACCGCGATAAGTGGTATCCGGGAAGGCATCTACTTCTACAACTGCCGAATCGCCTTTTTGGATATTAACCACATCGTTTTCATCAACTTCCACCACAGCTTCCATTACGGAGAGATCCGAAACGACCAAGATGACATCTTCCTGGAACTGGGCGCCAAGGGTCATTTCGCCTTCTTCTTTGTTTACTTTGGTCACCATTCCGTCCATAGAAGCGTAAAGCATGGTTTTGTCCAAAGCATCCTGTGCTTCTTTTAACGAAGCTTCGGCCTGCATGCGATTGCTAACCGCCGCTTCGTAATTGGCTTCGGCCGCTTCCAAATCGGCTTCGGAAACCAAATGTTTTTGGTACAGTTCTTTGGTACGATCCAAATCGCTTTTGGCCTTTTTTTCATTGGCTTTGGCAGCTAATAAGGACGATTGAGCCCGTTCCACACTGGCCTTGTATTTTTGTGGGTCCAACTCTACCAGCAATTGTCCCTTTTTTACATGGTCGCCTTCTTTGACATAAATACGAATGATTTTACCTGCGACCTGAGCACTTACTTTTACTTCCACAGCCGGTTTAATTTGCCCTGATCCGGTAACTTTTTGCTGCACGGTACCCCGAACAACTTTTTCTGTCATCACTTCTACACCTTTTTCTTTTTTGAGCAAATTAGCCGCAATTATCAAGACGATGAACAGAAATATGCCGCCTGCAATCCAATATTTTTTCATTCTAAACGTCTCCCGTACTTATTGTACGTTTTATTTTTCTATTTTATCTTTAATTTTAGCGTAGGTTAAACCCATTTGGTTATCCAGTTCGGCCAACAGTAATTGAGCCTGATATTCGGTGGAGACCAAGGTTTCTTCCGCACGCGTTAGGTTTACCTGAGCATCACGTACGTCAAGTGCCGTACCGGCTCCGATTTGATAGCGTTCTTCGGCCAAACGTAATTCTTCTTTGGCCGCATCCAAATTTTCTTTGTTTATTTTAATCATTTCCAAAGTGGATTTGTAACTCATGTAGGCTTTATGAATTTGTGATTTCAATGTTCGCTTGTAATCTTCCAGCGCTTCTCTGGCCATTTTGCGCCCCAACTCGGCCTTTTGAATATCCGCATAATCGGAAAAACCGTTAAAGAGATTAAAAGAAACGTTCAAACCGTAGCGCAGTTGATAATTCTGGTCGTAATCCGAAAAAACTTTTATGGTGTTTTCATGAAAACGGTCGTAATTCAAATAAACGGAAATACGGGGAAAATTCAATCCTTTGGCCATGCTTACCGAAAGACTGCGTGCCTTCAAATCCATTAATTCTTTTTTAAGCAAGGGTTGGTGTTGCATAGCGGTGGTAATGATTTCGTCCAGAGCAGGCAAATTGCGATTGATGTTTACTTCGGTTTTGACTGAGATCGGGGTCAAAGGATCACGGCCCATTAAAATATTTAATTTTTTTCGTGCTTCCGCAACGATATTTTTTTGATTAAGATAATTAATGCGATCGTTTCCTAAATTTACTTTTGCCCTAAATACATCGATACGTGCTGTTGCGCCCAAGTTATACATACTCTGTGCCCGATCTAACTGGGCTTTACTGCGCTGAATGGCTAATTCGTAAACTTCGAGCAATTTTTCCTGTTTAATCAAGTCGAAATAGGCTTGTTGCACCTGAAGGATGATGGAATTGCGATCGCTTTCATATTGATATTTCGAGGCCTGGTTATCGGCTTTGCTTTTGCGGATTTGATTCCACCAAATGCCACCGTCAAAAATTGTTTGACTGACGGACAGACTGGCCGAGCTGGATGAGCGGGTTGTTCTGGGTAATTTACGGGTTCTTTGTTGGTAAATGACATTGCCTTCGTTATCGATACCCACCGGTTCATTACTTAAATATTCCGATGGTCCGTTTTCTACTTTTCCCTGACCGGCGGAGACGTTAATTGTGGGCAAAATACCTCTGTAACTTTTTAAAACATCGTAATCCGAAGATTTTTTCATGTAATACGAACTACGAATTTTGTAATTATTTCTCAAGGCCTGTTGAATGCATTGCTCCAACGTTAATGGTGCCAACGTTGAATCTTGTGCATGCACAGAACCGACCAACCCGATACTTAAAGCCACAAAAGCAAACAATACGGCGCGTAACATGGCGTGCCTCATTTTTTCAACTCCTTATTTTAGATAAAAAACCGTCCCAAACCTATGCTTATAAAAATATAAAAAACATAGATGGAAATTACGGTGATATATGATTTTTTAGGACTGAAATGATAGATATAAGCGAACCCTATGGCCCAAAGGATGATGCGCCAAATATTAAAAACATCGACAGCGTTTAACAACTGGAACAAAACGGTTTTATTCTGCGCGGGGTCCATTAATACGGCCAAACTTGTATAAACCTGCGCCGATCCTTTGGCTAATGCCAAGCCTCCTTTTACCGGAAGTTCAATAAGCGAAACCATATTGCCCCAAACATACAACGAAAAAATTTGTTTAAAGGAAGCTTTACCGCCCAAGATAAAGTTTCCGACAAAGATAAAAATTGCGGAAGCAAATAAATAGACCAGAACCAAGCCGACAAGTCCGCCACCAATGCTTTGTATATAGTAAGCCTTAGGTGTCATATTATCCATTCGTTCCAACATCAAATCTTTTTGTTCTTCGGGAATTTTGTCGGAGTTTAAAATCACTTCTTTGCGGTATTCAATCATCAGATCTTTTGTTGCAACGGTAAAGATTACCGTCATAGCCATAATTAACAATAGGGGTAAAAGCCAAGTGGGATTGGTACGCAAGGTGGCTAATGTTTTATTGGGATTGGTAAAAATGTACATTATTTTTTGCCATGCCGTTAATTGCGGCTCCGGATTTTCCGACAACGTTTTGTTTTGCGGATTCATTGACTCATTAATTTGCGGTGAGCTGTTATCTTGTTCGGCCATAGCACCCTTCCTTTCTGTATTCGTCTTACAAGACTGTATTAACGTGTAATTTTATCAAAAGTTGCTATTAATACAAAGCGGAATAAAAAAAATTCAATAAAAACGGACATAAATCACTTTTGCGTTTTATTGCTTTAGGATTTTCATCCATGTTGTTCAACCGAACTTTCGGAAAATTCCTTTTTTGATTTAAACGTTTTGCTTTTTTATCCTGCAAATTTTTATTCATTCAAAAGTTGCTTTTTATGTTGCAAAATATATTGTAAACAGGCATCGTGATCGTTTGCCACTTCCCCATTCAAAATGGCTTCCAAAATAAATTTTTTAATTTGCCCGACTTTGGGGCCTGGCTGTAAGGCAAAGCGTTGCATAATTTCGTTGCCATCTACAGGCGGTTGAAAATTTCGCAACCGGTCGCGTTCTTCCACTTCATTAATTCGCTGTAAAACATAATCGTAATTTTGCAAATAACGTTTAACTTTACCGGGAATTTTTGATGTGATATCGGCTTTACAAAGCACCATTAAATCATCCAGATCATCACCGGCCAAAAAAATTAACCGACGAATGGCCGAATCGGTTACTTCGTCGCCTACTAAGGCCATTGGCCGCAGATGCAAGCCCACAAGTTTTACCACATATTGAATGATATCATTGGAATATTTAAAACGGCGTAAAATTTTTTTGGCCATCCGTTGTCCGACCACTTCATGCCCATGAAAAGTCCAACCGGACCGATCGTCAAAACGTTTGGTAATCGGTTTTCCGATATCGTGTAATAAAGCGGCCAAACGTAGTTTCAGGTCGGCTTTTTTTGCCGCCACATTATCTACTACTTCCAGCGTGTGGTAAAAAACATCTTTATGATGAAATCCTTTACGCTGTTCGACTCCTTTCAGGCGTACTAATTCGGGGAAAAAGTACTCTAATAGTCCGCTTTCATCCAGGAGTTTAATGCCAAGAGATGGTTTTTCTGTCAACAAAATTTTATTGAATTCTTCGGTAATACGTTCCTGAGAAATAATTGACAAGCGATGTGCATTGGCTTTGATGGCTTTAAATGTTTGCTCTTCGATGGTGAACTTAAGTTGTGCGGCAAATCGAATGGCGCGCAGCATTCTTAAAGGATCGTCCGAAAATGTTTGTTTGGGTTCCAGGGGTGTACGAATAATTCTTTTTTGCAAATCTTCTTGTCCGTGGTAGATATCGATTATTTGTCCAAAATGCTCGGGGGAAATATCCATGGCTAAGGTATTGATTGTAAAATCACGGCGGCTAAGATCGGAGAATAAATCGGCCTGCTTTGTTACGGGCTTGCGTGAGTTTTTTTGATACGATTCTTTGCGGGCATTCACAAATTCTAATTGGTAGCCATAATAACGGGCCATAAATGTTCCGAATCGCGGGTAACGAACAATTGTACGCAAGTGCAGATTTTCTTTAAGGGCATCGGCAAAACGCATAGCGTTGCCAACAACGACGAAATCGATATCTTTTACCTGTTTGCCCAATAACTTATCACGCACAAATCCGCCTACAACAAAAATTTGGTAGTTTAAACGTTTTGCCGTGTAATATATTTTATGTAGTAATTCATCGGTTTTCATTTTGTCCTCTTGCTTAAAGCGCACTTGCTTGTTTTGGCAAATATCTGTTTATCAAAATCGTTAAAACGATTGAAATGCGCACACTATTTCACTTACCCCAACACGAATCACAAAAACCGTTAAAACGGTTCTGTTTTCTCTTCCGCCAATTAAATTACTAAAGATTAAGCAAAAATCCGAATCGAATTATCGTATATAGCTCTTTGCTTTTGGCCCTAATTTTATTAAATTCTATTGTAAATAAAACAGGGTTATTTATCCTGTTTTTCAATTTGCCGAATAAAATAACGGAGATATGTTTGGAGAATAAGCCCGTACTGATATTTACCGTATTTATGGTAACGGCTGTCATTCTTATTGCCGGATATTTGATTTTAAGTAATCCTTTTGAAGCACCTCATCGTAGTAAAACAGCTTCCGCCGTTATGGGCGATCAAGAAGCCATGATTTTATATTTACACAATTGCGCTTCGTGTCACGGAACCGGCGGGAGAGGGCTTAACGGCAACCCATCTTTAATTAACAACGGATTAAGTGAAACACAAATTAGCCAAATTATTCAAAACGGAAAAGGCAAAATGCCTGCCTTACCCCAGCTTAATGAAAAACAAATACAACGATTAGCAAAGTTTGTTAAAAATTTTTAATATCATGAAAATAGTTTACCACCTTTTTTACAGGCTATCCGCAAAGTCCGAATCATATCAATGGTTTAACGAATGTGCTCAATTTTCAATATGAAACATAAATTGCCCATTACGGAAATTTTTCAAAAAGTTGTTTTTCATTCAGGTTTTTTGGAGAATAGCTATGATCCGCCGTTTACTAACGATCCCAAACGATAACAACAATCTTATTCACTTCGATTTAAGGTACAGCGAAGGCACCAATCAGGCCCCTGCAATTCTTATTCTTCACGGATTTAAAGGTTTTAAAGACTGGGGCTTTTTGCCGGATTTGGGCCGATCGTTAACCCGCAGCGATTACGTAACCTTAAACATTAACTTTTCGAAGAACGGCATCGGGCCCGACGGAAAACATTTTACGGCATTGGATGCATTTGCCCAAAATACCATTTCGCAAGAATTATCGGATGTTCGTACCGTTATTCACGCAATTTTAGACGGAAAAATCGGCAAGCAGGTTATCGATCGTGAACGCATAGGAATTTTAGGGCATAGCCGAGGCGGTGCGATTGCACTTTTATCCGCCCTGGAATTCGAAGATGAAATCGGAGCCGTAGTAACCTGGGCCAGCGTTGGCACTTTATTCCGCTACAGCGAAGCCGAACTTAAAGAATGGGAAAATAAGGGCTATCTTGAATTTAAAACACCCTTTTTACAGCAACCCCTAAGGGTTAACCGGTCGTACTGGCAAGATCTTACGGCAAACAAAGCGCAATACGATTTGGCCGAACGCGTAAAAGAATTGTACACTCCGACCTTATTCATTCACGGAGCCGAAGATAACACCATTCCGCCCGATGAAAGTGCCTTACTTTATGAAAATTGCGCCGCACCTTCCAAACGCCTGGAAATTATCGAAGGCACTGACCATACCTTTGGTATTCGGCACCCCTTTGAAGTGGGAAGCGAAGCCTATTTTATTGCGCGCGATTTAACAGAATCGTGGTTTGACCACCATTTGAAATATTAAGACAGACATCAGCGTTACCAAATAACAAACAAAAAATTAGTATCGCAACAATCTTATTCTTTCGGTTCTTTTATCTTTTCCGTAAATTACGGCAAAAGACAGGCCAATAATGTGCCTGAATTAAAACCGTTTAACATTCATTTTCTTAATTTGCGGAGGCAGAAATGAAAATCGGAGCATACGAAGTATTTACGATTGAGACCGGATACGTTAGTCTGGACGGCGGGGCCATGTTTGGCGTGGTCCCCAAGGTTTTGTGGAGCAAAACCAATCCGGCCGACGAACTAAACCGCATTGTGCTGGCCATGCGTACCATGGTGATTCGCGGCAATAATCGTTTGATTTTAGTCGACACCGGGGTTGGTCATAAATTAAGCGAAAAGCTAAGTAAAATTTACAATGTAGATCATAAAAAACATGATTTGGAAAAAGATTTACAAGCACACGGTTTAGCCGTAGACGATTTTACGGATGTGATTATTACCCATTTGCACTTTGATCACACCGGTGGCGCCACCGCCATGCGCAACGGCAAAGTGCAACCAACCTTTCCCAATGCCAAATATTACGTACAAGCAGAACAATGGTACTGGGCCAACAATCCCAGCGAAAAAGATCGTGCCAGCTATATGCCCGAAAATTTTAAACCCATCGAAGAAGCGGGCCAACTGGTGCAATTAGACGGTCCAAAAGAACTGTTTCCTGGTATTGAAGTGCTGGTGATGTTCGGCCATACCCACGGCATGCAGTTGGTTAAAATTTCCGACGGTCGGCAAACATTGCTTTATTGTGCGGACCTTATGCCTACGGCCTCCCACATTCCCTTACCTTACATTATGGCTTATGACAACAATCCGTTAATCACATTGGAGGAAAAAAAGCGTCTTTTGCCGCAGGCCGTTAAAGAAAATTGGATTTTGATTTTCGAACACGATCCCTTTCGGGCCGCAGGCAGAGTTATTGAAGACGACAAAGGATTTCGCTTGGGTGAAGAAATCGATTTATGAAGCAACCCGAAATCAAAGTCGCTCGCAGCAGTGATATTAAAGAGGGCAAAAAGTTGGCTTTGACGGTAAATGGCAAAAAAATTGTTCTTATTCGCCATCGAGGCAATCTTTTTGTCCTGAGCAATGTTTGCCCGCACCAAGGTGCCCCTTTAAGCGATGGTGTTACGGACAACGGACACATTGTCTGCAAGTATCACGGTTGGCGCTTTCGATTGCAAGATGGCTCTTTTAGCGGGAATCCGAATCTCAAAATTGCCACCTATGCTGTTAGCGAGCGGGAGGATTGCGTTTACGTGTGTTTGCAAGGAAAAGCACGTTAAGACCAAATAGAAAAAATTCGCCAAAACAAGTTGCCGAAACATCGGATGTTATTACAGGAGTTCATCTTTGTTTTTATTGGGTAAAACTTTTGGGGTTACCTTACCGTCCAATTGTTTTTCGACCCGTACCTGTTCAATTTTGCGTAAGGGGCGCTCCAATTGATTGGTACGCGTCGTAATCAAATTCGTGTATTCTTTTTGTGCATCCGCCAAACGTTTACCCATTTTTTCCATGGCTTGTTTAAATTTTTCCCATTGTTTATTAAAATCGTTAAGTAAAGCCAAAATTTCGGCCGCCGTTCGTTCCAGATTAAAATTATCTACCGCTTGACGAATTACGGCCAACACGGCATAAAGCGTAATGGGTGAAGATAAAATCACTTTGCTTTTTAAAGCTTCGTCAAGAATGGCGCCATCGTGCTCGTTAATAAAAGCATACACCTGTTCATTCGGGATAAACACAATCACATAATCAACGGTGTTTTCGGCCGGGTTAATATAATCGCGGGTGGTTACTTCCTTAATTCGGCTACGCACATCACGAAGGAATAGATTTTTGTAATGCTCTCGCTCCCGATCTGTTTGGGCGTTCAAATAATTCAAATAATTGGTTAAAGGAAATTTAACATCCATATTTACTTTTAAATTTTGGGGCAACAAAAACGTAAAGTCCGGCCGTTTATCGTTCGACTGCAAACGCGATTGTTTGAGATAATTAATTCCTTCAATAAATCCGGCCATGCGCAGAACATCTTCGGCCATACGTTCGCCCCACTGGCCGCGGGCCTGGGTATGTGTTAATGCTGTGGAAAGCTGCTGAGTGATGTTCTGTAGATGCTGGGTTTGTTGCATCGATTGTTTGAGTTGTTCACTTAACTCACCGTAACTTTGCTTGCGCTCGTTTTCCATTTTTTGAATCAAATTTTGGACTTTGGCCAATTCTTCCTTCATATTCCCGAGCGTTTGATCGATTAGCTTTTTTTTACTTGTTAACTGTTCTTCCGAAAGTCGGGATCGGTCTTCCAGAACTTTATCTGCCATTTGTACCAATTGCCGGGTACTTTTATTTAAAACCTCCACGGACATATTACCAAAAGAATCTTTAACCCGATTTAACAACGTTTCCAATTCACGCATTTTTTCTTCTTGGGCTTTGGAAGCAAATTCCGCTGCCAATTCCCGGGCGTCTTTTTGCTGTTTGGCCATAAAATAATAGGTGATACCGGCACCTATAAGTAATCCCAATAAAAACAACAAGATCATTGTAATACCGAATACGGAAAGGCTGACCATAAAAATTCCTTTGTCTTTAAAATTTAACGGTTTTAATTTAGCGGGTAAACACCTTTTTTGAAAGAAAAAATTCTGCTTCGGAACTACCCGGGCGTACGGTTACCTTCCCGGTTGAAAATTTCTCTCAAACCATTGAGATGTGTGAGAGCGTACCATTTGCACCAGACAGATGTGCGCTAAAAAAGGGGTGGGATTTTGTAAAGCATTTTCGTACAGATAAATCAAGGCGTTACTAAATTTATCGAGATAAACACTGTCGATCTGCGTAGGATCGCCTAAAACAATCAACTTGGTATCTTCGCCCAGACGTGTACCCAATGTGCGCATCTGAAATGGGTTGGCGTTTTGTGCTTCGTCAAAAATAACAAACGAATTCGCCAGATCGGCACCGCGAATATCAGCCAAATTCAACAGCTCGATTACACCGGAATCGATTAACTTTTTGTAACTCTCTTCGCTGCCATCTTTGGTAAAAAGACGCAATTTTTCCACAAAGGGACGCATTTTGGGTAACAGTTTGCGTTTAACAGAGCCCGGCAAAAAGCCAATATCTTCGCCCAATCGGCTTTTGGTGATGACCGGTTTAATCAATTTAATAGAATCGTATTTGCGTTCTTTAAATACCTTTTCCAGTGCCGCTGCCATGGCAATATGGGTTTTTCCCGTACCGGCTTTACCGATAATAATTTGGATTTTAATATCGTCATCCATGGCTTGTTGCATGCATACCGCCTGCTCAAAATTATAGGTGTAATGTTCCATATCCAAAACTTTGGGCGGCATGTCTAAAATTTTTGTGGAAAAATAATCGAAATACTTTAACCGGTCTCCTTTACGGATCCCCATGCCAAAAAATTGATTTCCCGGGTCAAATAAAGCGGCACCTTCGTTTTCGTTTAACCGCCATTTTTTTCGATAGGGAATTTCCCAATTACCGGCTGCCTTGTGCTTAAACAGTAAATTGATTTCGCCTTCTTCGAGTGCTATTTCCTTAACCGGCTGGAAAAAGCTATCCAAATATTCTTCGGAAATTTTATCGTGCAAATAATCTTCACAGGGAATTTGTAAAGCCCAGCTTTTAATACGCAAATTACGATCTTTGGAGACAAGAATGAAATGGCGTTCCGGAAAATTTTCTTTTAGCCCCATAATTTGCGAAAGCATGGCGTTATCTTTATAAGAAGTGGCCAGTTCTCCTGGAAAATTTTCGGACATAAAATTATTGACAAAATAAAGCGTACCATCGTATCCGTTTGGAATAGTTAATCCTTCTTCCGGCTTGCCACCACGTTGAATGAGCTGCTCTAGTTTTTGGCTGATATCCCGGGCGTTGTAGCCCAATTGAGGGTCTTTTTTCTTGCTGTCAATCTCGTCCAAAACAAACAACGGAATGAGTACAATATGCTCCTCGAAACGGAAAATTGCCGAAGGATCGTGCAAAAGCACATTGGTATCCAAAATGTAACAAGCGCGTTTATCTTCCGCGTTTTTGGGTTTTAAATTGATGTTAGGGTTCATAATTCCATTGAATAAACTTATTAAAATATTTTGCCCGTTAATTTTTGTACGAGGTTAAACATCGTTTAAGCATCAAACATTGAAACGAATGTTCAATATGTCTCCGTCTTTGACGATGTATTCTTTTCCTTCCAGACGTAGCAATCCTTTTTCCTTGCAGGCGTGTAAGGAGCCCTCGCGAATCAGGTCATCATAATGCACGGTTTCGGCACGAATAAATCCTTTTTCCAAATCGGTATGAATAACTCCGGCGGCTTTTTGCGCATTGGTGCCTTTGGGAATAGGCCAGGAACGGCATTCATCTTCGCCAACGGTAAAAAAAGAAATAAGACCCAAAAGTTCGTATGATTTGCGAATAAGTTTTAGCAGTGCCGGTTCTTTAATACCCAAATCGTCCATAAAAACCTGAGCATCTTCGTCTTCTAAATCGGAAATTTCTTTTTCAATTTCTGCGCTTAATGTGGTAACACCGGAATTTTTAGTATTTAAATATGCAAATTTCCCTTCAATTGTATGCGCAACGGGAATTTGATCTTCCTGAATATTAATCACATACAGTACGGGCTTGGCTGTTAAAAATTGATACCCCTTTAAAATCAATCTTTCGTGCTCATCAAAATTCATGGTACGTAAAGGTTGCTCTTCTTCCAAATGCGCTTTTAGTTTTTCGAACAGAGCTAATTCACGGCGATCTTTTTCATCCTGTGTTTTGTTGACCAATTTGGAAAGTTTTTCGTATCGTGTTTCCACAATTCCCAAATCGCTTAATAAAAATTCGGCATTGATATATTCGATATCCGCTTTGGGATCAATTCGATCCAACGGATGCGGATAATATTCGTTTTCGAAGTTACGGACAATCACCAGCAAAGCATCGACTGTTTTCAAGTTGGCCAAAAATTGGCCGGGCAAGCCACGGGTTCCGGCCGATTCTCCTTCCAGCCCAGGGACTTTGATATATTCGATCGTTGCGTTTACTTTGCGTTTGGGATTAAACATGGCGGTAAGTTTGTCTAACCGTTCGTCCGGGACTTTAACCACGCCGCGCTCGGCGCTTACTTTACCGCCCGTTTCCTGCGTTTTATGTTTTAATAACGTTGAAAAAATCGTTGTTTTACCGGAATAGGGTAATCCTACGATACCGATTTGCATTGTGTTAACTCCTTACCCGGCCCGGCCGGACTTTAATTCTTAAAAAATTTTGCATTGCTACTTCGGTTTTTTTAAGTAATTATATTTTACTCGAAGCTATTTATTCGTGACAATTTACAGTTTATCGTTTAATTTTGATTTTAAGCGTAATCCGTTTTACCGATCCGATATTCTTTCTGGTTAGTAACGTGCCTTATTCAAATTCAATTGTTCGATTGCATTAATTTACTGAATTGTTTTCCTGCGATCAAAACAAACTCTTTTGAGCCATTTACGGATTTTGCATCCCATATTTTTCTCTATTAAATTGTAGGCATATAAAGCGCCGCTTTGATTTGTACATCATAGTGGCAAGCAAAAATTTGCAAATAACGGTTTTTCCCTTCTGCTCGTTGCGGTTTTAGAATACAGCCGGAAGCATTAAACCAAACCCAAAGAAAGTTGTTTGAATTATTATGGACTCACCCCAACAATTGTATATTTACGGCAGACAACCGGTTTATGAGGCTTTACGTTCCACACATCGGGTTTTGCAGGTTTATTTGGCCGAGGCGGCCAGCGGAAAAATTATCGGTAAAATCCGCCAATTGTGCGAACAAAAGCATGTTCCTACGAACTCCGTAGCTAAAAACGATTTACAAAAGCTTGTAGGGCCCGTGGTTCATCAAAGTGTGGTTGCGTTGGTTGCCTTTCAGCCGTTTCTTTCCGCTGGCGCATGGCACTATCTGATTCACGAAAAACCCAATCCGCTTATTTTGGTTGCCGACCAAATACAGGATCCTCATAATCTGGGTGCCATATTGCGTACTGCCGAAATTACCAATGTCGATTGCATCGTTTTACCCGTAAAGGGTGGCGCTCCGTTAAATGCGACGGTTGCTAAAACATCTACCGGTGCTCTATTTTACTCCCGTTTTTATCGGGCACCGTCTACTGAAAAAATTCTTTTAACGCTTCAGGAAAACGATTTTGCGGTATTTGCGACCATGCCCTCGGCTGAACAAACCATTTACGAAAGCGACTTTACTCGGAAAACTGCTTTGATTATTGGCAGCGAAGATAAAGGGGTACGTAAAAATTTATTGCACTATTGCACCCATACCGTTAAAATTCCTCAGTTTGGTCATGTGAATTCCCTAAATGCTTCTGTTTCGGCTGCGATTGTATTATACGAGGTAATAAGGCAACGGCATTTTGCCGGGCCTATGATTGGGCCGAAAAATCTATAACGGCATGCGGGGTAAACAAAAAATTTGAAAATTTTTTGGCAGATGTTATTTTTGATCTCCTTCGCCTAAAGGCGGCTTTGCGCCATGGTTGCCCAAGGAGCCGACAAACATTTTGCCCTTGACATTTGGCAAGAAGGACAAACGGAAGAGCATAAAAAACAAATGCCTTAAAAGGCATGCCTATTTAAGTGGTTTTATCAGGCCGCCATGCCCGACGGAACCAAAGCCCTATGCTTTGAGTAAGACATTTGATAAAAAATAAAATACGTCTTTACGTATTTTTAAACAAATACAAAAGCTCGAAAACAGAAGTAAACTTTTATGAAACAAAAAGACGGGAGCATTTATGCCGCGTATTTTGTGGGTTGATGATGAAATCGAAATTTTACAACCGCATATTTTGTTTTTACAGGAAAAAGGTTATCAGGTAGTAACGGCCAACAACGGTGACGACGCTATTTTTCAAGTACGCCATCAACCTTTTGATTTGGTTTTAATTGACGAAATGATGCCCGGCAAAGACGGCTTAACCACCTTAAATGAAATCAAGGATATTTCTCCGTATTTACCGGTAATTATGATAACCAAAAACGAAGAAGAATCGTTAATGGAAGAGGCCATCGGCCAACGCATAGACGACTATTTGACCAAACCCGTTAATCCCAGCCAAATTTTAATGGCGTGTAAAAAGATCTTAGATCGCAAAAATATTATCGAAGAAAAACGCAGCCAACAATATGCCAACGAATTAAATCAACTGTCGTTGGCTTTAATGAACCCGCTTTCCCATGGAGATTGGACCGACATCGCTTTAAAAATTTTCCGAATGGATATGGAATTAGACTCCATTTTGGAAGCCAATTTCCGCACCATACTTTACGATCAACGGCGCGAACTGAACAACGAATTCGGAAAATACATCGAAAAAAACTATGGCAAATGGGTACATCAAAAAGAAACCGTTAATCGGCCCGTTTTTTCTACCGACATCGTAAAACATTATCTGCTTCCGCAGTTAAAGCAAGGCAGGCAAGTTATCTTTTTAATTATCGATTGCTTGCGTTTAGACCAATGGCTAACCATTGAACCGTTTTTTTCGCAATGGTTTAATATCGATCGCGAATATTATTTTTCGATTTTACCCACAGCAACACCTTTTTCGCGCAATGCGCTTTTTAGCGGATTATTTCCCGAAGACATCGAAAAATTCTATCCCGATTTGTGGTCATTAAACGAAGACGACGAAAGCCTGAATCGTTACGAAAAAGAACTGCTCGATTTGCAATTGAAACGCAGCGGCTTAAACCTGAGCAACAATCTCAAATACGTAAAAATCATGAACAGCGACGATATGCGCAAACTGGAACGCAACCTAAACAATTATTTGGACGTGCAACTGACCTCCATCGTCGTCAATATAGTGGATATTATCGCCCACAGTCGTTCCGATTTACCGATTTTAAAAGAAATCGTACCCGATGAGTCCGCCTATCGCAGTTTGACACGCTCTTGGTTTGAACATTCACCGCTTTTTTCCATTTTGCGCCAGGTGGCCAAATCGGATGCCATTGTTTACGTAACTTCCGACCACGGAAGTGTGCGTTGCTTGCGCGGGACCAAAGTTATCGGCGATCGCGAAACATCCACCAATTTACGCTACAAATACGGCCGTAGTTTAAAAGTGGATGCCAAACATGCCATCTTATTAAAAGAACCGGCCGAATGGCGTTTACCCAAACGCGGCGTAAACACCACCTACGTATTTGCCAAGGAAGATTACTATCTGGTTTACCCGACCAATTACCATAAATACCTAAACTATTACAAAGACAGCTTTCAGCACGGTGGTATTTCGCTGGAAGAAATGATTTTACCCATTGTAAAAATGGAAGGTAAAAAATAAAACGGAAACCCGTAAAAACACCATTAAACCGTTTTAATCCGAAACATAACGAATTTGCGGATGAACCCGAATGAATATCGCCCTTAATTTAAAAACCAAAATAGAGTCCACTTCATGGTGGAAAGACCGGCATAAACGCATATTACTGCTGGCCTTTTTGCTGTCCGTTTTGTTTCACGGGCTGTTATTTTGGTTGCTCAACCTGGACAGCTTATGGAACCCGCAAATTTCCTCGTCCGAAGACGCTCCGGCCGAACAAGTGGTAATTACCTTTCCCGAGAACAAACCCCAGCCCAGACAAAAGGAATGGAAAATTGTGCAAAACATGAACGAAAACGAAAAACAGCCCGATAAAACCGATTTACTTTCCGATAAAAATTCACGGGCCAGTAATCCGGAAATGACGGCCAACAAAGGGGCCCTACCCAACAGCAAAGGCAATGTTGCCCTGCGCGATTTTTCGCCGGCTCCGAGTTTTAAAACTTTTAAGCAATACCAAAACAAACCTTTCAGTAAAAGCGCTCTTGGCGAACAAAGCGCTACGGCCGTTAATACCCCAACTTCAAAATGGCAAAAATCGCAATTGCAAGCGCAAGCACAAAAAGGCGCCAATCAGGTTATGAATCAAAAAGATTTTTCCGTAGAAGATTTGGGAGCCCTTTCGCTAAGCACCTACAAATGGGAATGGGCGCCTTACGTTAATGCACTTAAAAACAAATTATATCAAGTTTGGTTTGCCCCTCCAGCCTACTATCAACTGGGGCTGATTCACGGCTACACCGTTATTCGTTTTACAATTGACAAACAGGGGAATATGACCGAACTTCAGGTTTTAAAACAAGTAGGACACAAATCCCTGCAACTTTCAAGCACGGAAGCTATCAAAGCACTATTCCCGTTCTTACCGTTGCCTAAGGATTTCCCGGACAAAACCTTAACCATCACAGCAAAACTCATTTATCCAGATCTTAGACAAGGGAGATAACGTATGGTAGAACTATTCCAACGCGGCGGCATAATGATGTACTTTTTGGCAGTTACTTCGCTTTTTGCCGTGGCTCTGATTATCGAACGTTTTATTTCATTGCGCAAAAAGAAAATTTTAATACCGGAAATCATTTCCGTGGTCGAAAACTTTTCGTCGTTAAAAGACATGGATTTGGCACGAAATATTTGCACCAAATACGATGGGCCGTTGCCTAACCTTATTTTAACGGCGTTGGATCATTACCACCTGCCCAAGGCCGAAATACGCGAAGTTTTGGAAGACCAGGGCAGGCAAGAAATCCGCACCCTAAAACGCGGCCTGGTATCTCTGGAAGCCATTGCAGCCGTTGCCCCTTTAATGGGGTTGTTGGGTACGGTTTTGGGCATGGTACAAGTATTTGCCGTTATTAAAGAACAAGGCATCGGCCAAACAGCAGCCCTTTCCGGCGGTATTTCTCAGGCTCTGTTAACCACCGTAGCCGGTTTGTTTATCGGTATCCCCGTATTACTCTTTTACTATTATTTTTCCCAAAAAGCAAACAATCTTATTTTGGATATCGAAAAATACACCAATAAACTGCTGGATAAAATTTATCAATTGCATGCCGCCCAAGCCGAACCAGTCGAAACGATCGAAGCGTAAAGAAATTCGGGGTTTAAGATGAAATTAGAAAACAATGAAGAACGACACGTAACCATTAACCTAACTTCGTTGATTGACGTGTTGTTTATTTTAATCATTTTCTTTTCGGTATCTTCCACTTTTTTGGAACAGCCCGGCATAGAGCTCGATTTACCCAAAGCCATAAGCTCCAAGGGCCACACTGCCCAAAAAATCATTATTTACGTAGATAAAGACGGCAACATCTTTTTAAACGATAACATCGTTTCGTTGAGCAATTTAAAAACGGAAATCAAAAAATTAGCCAATTTGCGCAAAGATCAAAGCATTATCATCAAAGCAGATGCCGATGTGCGCCACGGCGTTGTAATCAGCATTATGGATTTGCTGCGGCAAGAAGGAATTTACAAAATCGTAATTTCCACATTAAAACCTCAAAAATAGAATAAACAAAAGCCACAAAGAACGGTAAGCATCGGATGTCCCTTTCCAAAACAAAAAATTGCATTATAAGTTATTAAACAAGTATTTTTAAAATTACGCTTCATTAAAAAAGGAAACATCGGATGCCAAGAAAAAAAGAAATCAATTTTGCTTTGCTTGGCCTGGGCAAATTGGGCCAAGGGTTTTACAAATTATGGTTACAAAAACGACAGGAAATTTTAGAAAAAACCGGCTTTCAACTTAATTTACGCCACGTTCTTGTGCGTCATGAAAATTTCAAACGTCCCGACTTTGTCGATAAAAGCCTGCTGACGACCGATTTGGATGATATTTTAAACGATCAAAACGTGAGTATTGCCATTGATGCCATCGGGGGCATCGAACCGACCTTTTCCATTATCAAACGGATCATCCAAAATAAAATCCATTTGATTTTGGCCAATCGCATGTTATTGGCCTCCAAAATGAAAGACATCGCCCAACTGGCAAACGAAAGCCGCATTTACATTCAACCCGAGCCCTCATTGGGCGGAGGCGTGCCTATCATCAGCACCATTCAACGCGATTTACTAGCCAACAAAATCAAATCGCTTTACGGTATTGTCAGCGGAACTTCCAATTTAATTCTGACCAAAATGACCGAAGAAAAAATTCCTTTAAAAGAAGCGTTAAAATCCAAAGAAATTTTAAAACTCGGCGAAACGCTCTCCATTATTGATTACGAAGGTGCCGATGCCGCCCAAAAAATCGCCATACTCGCTGCCGCTGCTTTTGGCATTGGGGTTAACTTTTTACATGTCCACTCCGAGGGCATATCGGACATTTCCGATTTCGATATCAAATGTGCGGACGATTTCGGATACGTTTTCAAGCTACTGGGAATTATTAAAAACCACGGCTCCAAATTCGAACTGCGCGTCCATCCTACTCTTGTACCCAAAAACCATCCGTTGGCCTTGGTACGCGGTGAATTTAATGCTTTTTTAATCGAAACCGATTTAATGGGGCATTACATGGTTTACGGAAAGGGAATCGGAATAGAAGCTACCAGCAGCATTATTTTGCGCGATCTTGTTTACATTGGGAATATCATCCGTTTTTCGCCCTCGCGCATGGATTTGTACCTACCCGACCGTAACCATAAAGAACTGATTCCCATCGAAGACATCGAATCGGCTTATTACATTCAATTTCCGTGTATCGATCAACCCGGAGTTATTGGCCTTATTGCCACTGTTTTCGGAGAGCACAATATTAATATTGCCTCGGCCCACGCCGAGGTTCAACCTAACGATTCTACCACTATCGGTTACGTGCACATTTTAATTGACTATGCCAAAGAAAAAGATGTTTTAAGCTCCATTGAGTCCGTAAAAAAATTGGACATCATACGCGGAAAAATTAAATTATTTCGCATTCTGAAGGAGGAACAATGAACCGCATAAAACGCGCGGACGGCGTCTCTTTTACCCCCGGCAAAATACTGGCCGTTGGCCTAAACTATGCCGAGCATATCGAAGAAATGCGTTCCAAACGGACACACGAACCAGTCATTTTTCTAAAGCCTAATTCCGCTCTTGCTTCGTTAAACGAACCCGTCCGAATACCCACTCAATACGGAGCCGTGCACCACGAAATCGAACTATGCATATTAATCGAAAAACCCGCATTCGGAATTTCCGCCGAAAAAGCCATGGGCATAGTCGGAGGCTACGCCGTAGCCCTTGACCTTACCCTACGCGATATTCAAAAAAAGGCTAAAGAGCGCGGTCATCCTTGGGCCATTGCCAAAGGATTCAAAGGCGCCTGTCCGGTCTCCGATTTCGTTTTAGCCAATCAAGTTCGCGATCCGCATAATTTGCAGCTTACTTTAACTGTAAACGACCGTATTCGTCAAAACGGAAATACCAAACAAATGCTTTTTCGGATACCGGAATTAATTTCTTACGTCAATCAATTTTTCCCCTTGGAAACGGGAGACTTGTTATTAACCGGAACGCCATCCGGAGTTGGCCCTTTACAACCCGGAGATGCCATCAAAGCCGAAATCGAATCTGTTGCCATTGTTCAAACCAAATGTACAGGCTGGGAAAATGACTAATCCACTGCAGAAAAATCATTTTACCATAGATGATTTACTTGCCATTATGCACCGTTTGCGCAAAGAATGTCCTTGGGATTCCAAACAAACCCATCAAAGTTTAAAGCAATATTTGCTGGAAGAAACCTATGAGGTTCTCGAAACCATCGATCAGAAGAATGACGACAAACTTGCCGAAGAATTGGGCGATTTGCTTCTTCAGGTAGTTTTTCACAGCGAATTGGGTGCCGAAGCCGGTCGATTCGATTTTAACGATGTCGTTAATCATATCGCGCGCAAACTGATTCGCCGCCATCCCCATGTATTTGGCGACAAGCAACTTAACAACGCTCGCGACGTGCAGGACAATTGGGAACAAAGTAAAGTTAAAGAAGAAGGACGCCGATCTCTTTTGAGTGGAATTCCCAAAACGGCTCCGGCTTTGCTGCAAGCGCAACGCCTGCAAGAAAAAGCCGCAACCGTCGGCTTTGAATGGGAATCCGTCGAACCGGTTTACGAAAAAGTACACGAAGAATGGCAGGAGCTAAAACAAGCCATCGCGCATAACCGGCAGGATGAAATCGAAAACGAATTCGGCGATTTACTTTTTGCTTTGGTAAACCTTGCGCGCTTTTTACACGTAAAACCAGAAGATGCTTTACGGAAGACCAATCAAAAGTTTATTCGTCGTTTTGAGCATATCGAAAAACAATATCACAACGATGTGGATGCCATGAAAAATGCATCACTGGACGAACTTGACGCACATTGGGAAAGGGCCAAACAAAACGAACATGAATAGCCTTAATTTAATCCGAAAAAACCTAACCCGATTCGAGACTCTCGATGACTTAGCCATAGCCGTTGCCCAAACGGCAGAACAACTTCAACCCGAAGCCCAATGGCTTTTACTCCGCTACAAACCGGGCACGCATCCGTTTTCCGTACTTTTTTCCAACAGCAGGCGTATGCCCAAAGCCGAAGAATTAACAGCGGATGCCTTTGCAAATTGGGAAACCTTTTATACGGACGATTTAAAAATTTCGGGTACGGCATATCTTTTACTTTGTTCGCATCCATGGGTAGCCGAAATTACGGATATTCTAAATGTTTGGCAGGAGTTGTTAGCCTTTACGCGACGTTACGAGCAAATACTTTTTCAGGAAAGAGAAACAGCCTTTTCCAACCAATTTTCTCAATTGTTACACGACATCGAATCCTTAATAGATCTCTTTCAAAATCCGGAGACCGATCGGGAAACCTTACTACAACGCATCCGTTATCAAAAACACTTGAACAAACGCATTTTGTTTTACAACCGAGAAGTCGAACTATTACCCATGCGTTTGGCTGTTGGCGATTTGTTAAACGCCTGTTTGCAAAAACAAAATTTAAACATACCGCCCACGGCCATCGATTACATTGATCTTTCGCCTCAAACAACTGTCGAAGTGGACGCAGAACTTTTTGATCAGGCTTTTGCCGAAATTTTGCATAATGCACTCACGGCAACGGGTCGTGATGTGCACAAATTACATTTGCAAATTCGTAAACGTATCGACCATTTTCACTTTATTCTAAAAGAATGGCTGGTTGTTTCGATAATAGATCGTGGTTCGGGTATCCATCCCGACTTTTTGCAGTGGGTCACCATGCCCTATTTTACAACATGGAAAAAAAGCGGGCATACCGGATTTGGCCTAGCGATAGCCAATAAAATTCTACGGGCGCACCATGGATTTCTGGAAATTTTTTCGCTACACGGAAGTGGTACAACAGTAAATATGATATTACCTTGGTCAGATGACAATGCAAAAGAATGATCACAAAATACTAATCGTAGAAGACAACGTTGTTTGGCAGCAAAGTTTTCGTAAATGGTTGGGTAATCGGTACCGCTTTGAATTTGCCTCAGATGCGGAAAAAGCCAAGCAGGTATTTAGCCGATTTCTTCCGGACATCATCATTTTGGACTTGGGGCTGCCCAAAATTGAGCTGGGCCTTTCTTTATTGGATTTTTTTGTGGCACAAGGCAGCGATGCCAAAATTATCGTCATTACCTCTTCTCAGGATCACCAGCATGCCTTGGAAGCCCAACGCCGGGGCGCATCTTCTTATTTCTTCAAATCCGAAAACATCAAAGAAGAATTACCGCTATTGGTACGTCGCGCATTGCAAATGCAAGCGCTCGAACGTGAAAACCGCACTTTGCGGCGCAAGCTCAACGAAAAACTCGTTTTTGAGGGTATTGTTGCCGTAAGCAAACCCATGCAAAAAATACTAACCTTAATCGAACAAATCCGCGAAACCTTAGAACCTGTTCTTATTACCGGCGAATCGGGTGTGGGCAAAGAAGTTATTGCTCGCCATATCCATAACCGCAGCAAAGTAAACGACAAACCCTTTATCGCCATTAATTCCGCCGCTTTGCCGGAAGCCCTTTTGGAAAACGAACTGTTCGGACACGAAAAAGGAGCTTTTACCGGAGCCCACGAGCTTAAAAAAGGCAAAATAGAAATGGTAGAAGGCGGAACACTTTTTCTCGATGAAATCGGTGAACTTCCGCCTTCCATTCAAGCCAAATTGCTACGCGTTTTGCAGGAAAAGAAATTTTACCGTTTGGGAGGCACCAAAGAATTAAGCGCGAATTTTCGCCTGATTACAGCCACCAATCGCTCATTGATCGATGAAGTTAAAGCCGGACAATTTAGGGAAGACTTGTTTTATCGATTAAACGTCATCCCCATTCACATTCCCCCCCTACGCGAACGCCCGGATGATATTCCGGCGTTGATAAATTTTATCGTGGAAAATTACTGTGCCGAAAACAAAATGGCTGTTCCGGTTATCGAACCCTCATTAATCTCTTATTTTTCCAGACTGGAATGGCGCGGCAATATACGGCAACTTAAGAATATTTTAATACGTATGCTGGTTGTGCATCCACGTACACTCAGTTTAAGCGATGTACCCGACGAACTGGTAGAGCAAGAAAACCCCATTCTTCAAAATGCACTTAGCAACCGTCTTTCGTTGGAAGAAATGTCGCGCCTGTATGTTAAAATGGTTTACGAACATGTGGGCCGGAATAAAAAAGCAGCCTGTGAATTTTTAAAAATCAATTATCGAACATTAATGAATCGTTTAAAAGAACGATAATTGCATTTTCTGCAATTTAGCCTTTTTGTTGATTGTAAAAAATACAATTTAAACAATTTTTGATTTTTTAATTACTTGTATTTAATGTAGTTATGCAACGCAAAAGCAAAAATCACCCTTATTCTTTTATTTTCAACATGTTACAATTTGGCATCATTGTTGCTTTATTAATTAATAAAAAAAACAAGCAAACGGAGGCAACAATGATGATTGACAATATTCTCGACGGCCAATTCAGAATCGAATCATTAGAAGACGAACAGGGACGTCGATATTTTTCAATTAAAATAGCTTTTTCGGACGATGATATATTAACGGTTTATAAAGAAAATATGCACGATCTTATGGATGTATTACCCAACATCGTGTCTTCCGCCGTAAAGGCCCGAATTTTGACCGAGGCGGTTCCAAGCTTTTAATTAAGGAGTTTTTAATATGAAAATCTTCATCTGTGAGCAAGACCCTTATCGCGCAAAATTAATACAGGATATTCTCGGTATTTACAACTATCGAATTGTAAATGTTAACCATATATCCGATCTGTTTCGCAAAGCGCACTTCCAGCGTCCTAAAGTGATTGTCGTAGATGAAACGTTTATTGAAAACTCACCGCGTGATTTTTTCCGCAGACTACGCAGAGATCCCATTACCGCTAAGATTCCGGTTATTTTTATTAGCAATCGCAGCAACATTATCAGTGAATCCGATCACCTGACCGAAGTAATACAGGAACCGTTTAAAATTAAAAATTTCAGACACTATATTGACCGGTGGACTATTTTCAGAAGTTTGTATTTAAAAAATTGAGAGAACTATGGAAACCTATATCGTAATTCACCTGGTATTAATCGGCGTGATATTTGTTCTAAGTAATATACGTATTAAAGACGACGCGCTCTCCTAAGCAAACAATTCGGAGAGAAAGCAACGGCTTTTATATTTTAACCTTAAAACGGACTTTAACAATGAACAGAATGTTCTGGGTTAGGATATAAAAGCCTTTTTTATACTCCCACCGATCCGTTTAAACACTTTTCAAGACAAAATGCAGGACGCTTTTTTTATATCGTATGAAAAGATTTGCGACTCTTTCCCGCAAATTTTTTTCATCTTTTCTTTGCAAACGGCCTCTTCCTATTTCCGTTTCCACCTTCCGTCAACTCGAATGTTTAAAGGACTGTGTTTTTTGATATAATTAATAATGGCCTCCCGCACCAATGTACCTGTGTACGTAAAAGCACTGTCCGGTAAAAAGCTCAAAGGCGTCATGCCGGAATTTCCCTGAGCCAAATAAGCCGAAAGCGCAACGCGATAAAGGCGCTCGCTTTGCAAAGGTTTGCCCCCTATTAAAAATTTTACAATGCGATGCCCATCCGGACGCTTGGGATCGTATACGACCTTTCCTCCGGCAATGGCCACGCCCATGTAGCTACCTACGATGCTGCGCTCAATTAAATCTTTGAGCATTTTCCCTTTTACCTTAACCACAACCAATTCATTGGCAAAGGGGAAGGCATCAAACACATCCTGCTTGGTGATGGGTCCGATGGAAAAATTTTGACGCATACTATTGTAATTATTAAAGGCAAAATCTGCCTTGGTCGCCTCCAGCATGGCATTGGTCATTAAATCGCCAAGAGGCGATTCACCCTGAGAACCGCGCCACAAGGTCGTTAACGTATAACCTAATATTTCGGACGGATCGGCATGATACGTTTTTTGCAAGCTATCAATAAAGGCCGAAGTACTCTTATCCGGCCAAAATTCGTCTTCGGTTAATAACAGTAAACTGCCGTTTTTAGCCAAAAAATCGTAACCAAGCAACGCTTTATGTTTCGTATCGAATTTGGCGACTACAACTCCCAAATTTCCGCCCGAAGGATAATTTTGAAAACAAAGTGTGTGTGTAACAGGATCTTCCCAGGGAATATTATATCCGCGACGGATGCGCCCGGAAAAAATAAAATCGATTCCTTTGACATAATGCGCCAAGTCCATGGTATTCATGAACGATTTTTTAACGATATGCTGTTTGTCTTGTGCTTCGATTACCGGGTAATACTCTTGAGCATTGTATGGTAAACCCAAATTGGACAGAGCAATAATCAGGTCGCAACCTTTGGCCCGCAATGTATCCACAGCCCTTTGGGCAGCATCGCGTTCGGCAGTAAAATGCAATCCTTTGATTTTTTCCGGATGATCGATAAATTCGGCGGATTGGCTGGTAACGCCGAAAATTCCGATTTTAAGCCCGTTCTGTTCAATAATAAAATACGGCTTAACCGCGGAAGAAAGGTTAAGCGAATCATCCATTCGTAAGTTGGCAACCAAAAAGGGAAAGCGTGCGAACGAATGCAAACGTAGGGCATCTTTACCCAATACATCAAAATCATTAACGCCCAAGGTGATCGCTGTGTATCCCATAAAGTTCATGTAATCGATCATCGCTTTACCACGGGAATTACGTACCAAATCCGAGGTATTGCTTAAAAAATCACCTGCGTCCACCAACAGGACGATATCGCCGTTTGCATTTGCTTGTCGGCGTATTTTATTAATAACCGTAGCTGCCGACGCCCCGCCTCCCAAAACGGGGGGAAAATTCGGATTTAAAAACCGGGCTTTTTGTTCGCCGATACGCCCACCGATATCATTGGTATAAAAAATGTAGATTTTTTTCATCGATGAGGCCGTTTGGGCCTGCAAAGTAACGGCAAAAAATAAGGCCAAAATGGAAAGTTTTTTTAACATGTGCTAAAATCCCGCTTAATCAAAAAGGTGATAGCTTAAATCCAAACGCAAAAAATATTGCGTCCACGTTACCCGATCCAAATCGGTACGAGCCGGCAAGCCGTAAATTGTGTCCGGAAAAATATCGGGTTGAAAAAACTGCTCATGCACAATTCCCGCGGCGGCATTCAAATTTGCCGCTCCCACATGCCAGCCTGTCCCCACGGTAAGCAACGTTCTGGTCAAATCGGGATTTTCCGGAAGCTGATTAAAAGCAAAGCCCACTCGAAACGGTAATTTATCAAAAAAGATATGCTCAACGCCGGCTCGAATTGTGTAAACATCTCTATATCCGTTTGTGTTTAATCGCGTATCTTCAAATTGACTCCAAAATTCGTAATAAAAATCGACAAAAACCCGCGCTTGTAAAATATTGCGGAAACGATAATCAATTCCTGCACCCAATCGCAAGGGGTAAGTGACGGACTCACCGTACTTTGTCAGGGAAGTATCGGAGGCATTTTTTACCTGACCATCGAATGTAATTTTGTAGGGGAAGCGCATGCTGTATGCAATTCCCAAACGATCATTAAGCTGATAGTGCAAACCAAAATTCACCACTACGGGCGACGATTGCAACGATCGGGAACGCTGATCAACCGAGCGGGTTAAAAACGCTTCGCTAACCTTGGGTTCAATTTGTCGGGTGGAATCTACGGAACCCCAAAGTAAGCCGATATTCAGCCCAACGCTTAAATTTTTTAGCGGCTGATAACCAACGCCTAAATAACTTAAATTCAGCACGCCATCCTGTTTAATCCAATTATATCCCAATAACTGATCCGACTTGTTAACCGGATCGCGTACCTCTTCCGTGTAATCATAGCGAAAATCCAAAAAGGGCGTAAAACCCGCTTGCACGGCGAACAGACCCCATTTGTTTTTATGTGAAAACCGCAGGTTAAAATAAGGATCGTAGTACCAATTTGCATTGTATGCATACGACCCATAATCATTAAAACCCACAAAAGAATCGTAATAAGGATATTCCCTGTTTTCGATTAATTTGTTCACCGCAAAACCGGCATTAAGGCTCCAACCCGTTTTCTCGCCAACTATTAATGCGGGGTTATCAATACCCTGGCCACAAGCTCCGCTTAGGGCCAGCCCGCTTCCGGCCAAGCCAAGCATGCGAGCGGAATAGGCTTCTGTTTGCTGCCCGTAATGCATTTTGTTGTAATTTAAATAACCGATTTGAGCCTGTGTAGCAACAGCCAAAAACGAAACGATAAGGATCAGACGTATTATTTTCATTCTTTGCCTCTAAAAATTATAGTTTAATTCGAAATAAAACATATTTTGATCGTACCGCAGCCAATCCGCGGCAAATTTTTTTCCGGGATTCGCATCGATGGTTGATTGATAAGGTTGAAACTGAATATTATTAATGGGTTTATGATGATCGGCCGTGTACTTGATGCGTACCGACAAATTCGATGTAAGACGCGAATAAACCGACAACCAATAACGCAACGCACCTTGTCTGCTATCCATCACCATAAATTGGGTATCTTCAAAATTCCAGAAAAAACCTTTGTAGTAGGCCACCATTCCGCTAAAGCGAAAATAGCGATTCACATTGTGCGAATAATTGGCAGCGATCGCTTCACCGTCAAGAACGATATCCCCGAATACACGCGGCCGCGGATGAACGATTAATTTGGAATTGGAATACAGCAAATCCAGGGCATCATAACCGGAAAGACGAAACCGCAACCGCCCGCGAAATTCATAGTTTTTATAAAAGCGATTGGGCGTGGCCGCATTTTGCGGTTCACGAGATTGCCATTTTTGCCGCAGTTGAATGGCAAGCGGATAAACCGGACGATAATCGACTGTACCGACCAAACGGTAATGTTTGGCCGCATCCGATTTGCGCATCCAGTTATCGTAATCCATACGAAACGTCAACTGACGGAACATTTGGTAATAGGTGCTAATAAAAAAACCCTCTTCCGCCTGTGATTGCGGATTATTCAAATACAACTGTCCGTACAACGGAGACTGCAAATAATAATACTTTTCGAACAAGGTACCTTTGTAACGATTGTAATTGGAAAAAGAGCGCTGGTAGGGGTTATCGAATCCCAAATCGTAATTGCGATACAATGCCAATACATTAAATGTTTCGCTTTGCCAATACGCCGAGGCTACAAAAGCACGCGGCCCAGTGCCCAACTTGAATCCTTCCCGGCTTTTGTCCAGAATACCGTATTCGCCCTGCAAAGCGATATTGCGCCAAACTGTTTGAAAGTTAAAGCCGTAAACGCGACGAAAGGAAATAGCTTTGCTCCAAAACGGATTGGATCCCCTTGAAACCGGGCCGCCGTACGATTGTAATATTTCCGCATCCGCTGTGGTTCGCCGTAAATCCCAATTTTGGTTTCCTTTATAATCGGTTCCCACGATTTGGTACGGATCGGGGTCAAGATAGCGATCGTAAGCACTTTCGTAATAGCTAATGCCTAAAAAGGTACCCGGAGCAAACGTGTACTGTAAATGGCTACCGTAAGTCAGTTCGTTTACCGCATTCAACCAGCTTAGGTCTTTCCCACGTAGTGTATCGCCCGGGGTATAATTTAAACGTTGATTTAAGACAATAAACTGATTAAACGAATAACGATCGTCGTATTTTTTGCGATTCAAAATAGCGTCGCGGCTGTTGTACGAAACAAAACCGATCCCACGCAAACGGTGATAATTCATCTCGAACGCCAAGCCACGCAAAGCAAATTCGCGCGTGCGTGAAAGGTCACCGGAAATCCCATTAAAGCGTTTACGAAAACCGTAGCCCGATTTCCGGGGCATAAAGAAATCGGTGTTTTCCATAATAACCCCTTGCCCGAAACTTACTTTGTAATAGCCCAAAATCAATTTACGCAACAAAATGTCTTTCCAGTGCAAATCTTTAAAGGTTATATTGTATTTTATCTCGGGCAAATGAAATGGAGAGGTTAAGGCATAATGCATGGGCTCGCCGATATTGCGCACATAGGCTAATCCGACATCGATCGTTTTGCCTTTGCTAATCCGCATTTTATAATACATGCCCGGCAACTGGTTACTGGCGGACGACCGATTTTCTACCAAGTCTAAATTTTGCGCCACATTAGACTGCTCGGCATCTCGGGCCATAAAGGGGGTGTTATCTACACGCATTAAAATACTGCCGTGCCAATCGGCAAAAGATTCGTCGGAATATTGCACAAAATTGCGCACACTTCGGTAAGCATAATTGGAAAGCCCAGGGGTATAACGCAAATCGCGGCTGTTCCGAAACCAATGGATTAAACGCCTTTGTTTTAAAATGGCCACCGCATCCACCGGAGAAACGTTTTGCAAATTTACCAGCTCTTCATAACTGATGGTATTAATATTAATCGGCTCCAACGCTTTTTCGATCCACAAATCCACAAAATCGCTATTGAACCCTTCGCCGGAGGACCATCGCTCCAAACGATAGTAAATTTGTTCTATGCGTTCTTGTACCAACGATTGCTGTTTTACCGGTACAATGGAAATCCGTTCTTTCAGCTTTTTAAAGGTTTGCGCATCCATACCCGGGATATCCCAAAGTTGATAAATGCTCGAGAAATAGCCTTCAAAACGAATATAATCGTACAGTTTTTGAGCCAATTGCTTGCTTATCGGTAGCTTGACAATTTGGTCGTAACCGGCACGATTGATATCCAGCTTGGTTTGTGCTTTCAGAGCCGGTGGCGTGGATAAAATAAGCACCAAAATAAAAAAGGACAGAGCCCATAGCAGCCCAATGCGGTCGGATGACGAATTCTTTAAATCCGATTTTTTCCCCGACCATATTGAGTTTGCTTGCTTATGTTCATTTGATTGTTTCATAAAAATTTTTTTACCCGTTTAAAAATAGCCGTTCTTTCAGTTTTGCTTACCAAACATATACATTAAACCGATCTTATGCGTTTCTGGCAATACCGGATGATTTTGGAACGAATAGTCCAAGGCAAAACCTTTAAACCGAATACCAAAACCGGCAGAAACCCGATTCGGTTGCGTACCGGCACCCACACGCAAGGCCAGCCAGGGTACCGGCTGGAATTCAAAACCGCCCAGAACCTGGGTATCGAATCCGATGGTCTTATCCAAACTAACGGAGGTCATCACGCTGCTAATGGGGCGATATCCCGCACCGACCACCACACGTTGGGGTAAATCGTGCTTGGTGTATTTGCCCATTGTCGGAGCATTAATATTGTAAGCATAAACCCCTCCGTAAATTCGGTGATACAGGGTTCCCTGAAACCCCAAATCAACCCCGAGAGCGCCGGCAGAGCCCAAATTCCTATCATCGATCGACCGGCCGAGATCCCAATAATAATATCGCAAATTATACCCGAAGGACAAGCTGGAGTGAATATCGTTCATTAAATAGAACCCGTGCGAAAGGGTAAACGTATTTTCTCGGGAAAGGGTTGCACCGTTGTATTTTACACCGAAAAATTCAAAATTAACCGCTATGGTCCCGTATTTGGAAGAAACGGGCAAGGTTGCGCCGAAAAAGGTACTTTGCAAAAACGTTTGGTTAAACAGACGCTGCACTGCCGAGGCAACCTGAATTTCCCTTAGGTTAGCTAACCCGGCCGGATTATAATAAGGCGCCCAGACATCGGCACAAAACGCAACATTGGCGTTGCTCATTGCCGTAGCCCGCGCCGAAGGATAGCGGCTATCAAACACCCCGGCCGAAAGGCCGGATGTAAAAATGACCATCAAGAATAAACCGAATATTAATGTTTTTCGCATCTTTTTGCCTTCTCTTTATTTCAAAATCGTTCCGACTACAATGGGTGCTATTTTTACCGTCCGTTTGCCGGTATTGTTGTTTACCACCTCCAGATGGCAAATATAGGTTCCCAGCGGCACTAATTGTCCCAACTGATCCCGGCCGTCCCATTCTTTGGTAATGGGAAAGGGCAACCCGGTTCCGTCGAACAGCGTGGTAACCATACGTCCGCTTAAATCGAACAAGCGCAACGTAACATGAGAATGGACGGTTCCCGCACTGTATTCGATGGGAAATTTTTCGCCTTCGTCGGGTACAAACGGTTTGGCCGGTACTTTTAAGGAAACCACGCCTTCCACTTGTTCAACAGGGATAATATCTTCCTGATAGCCAAGCAGTATTTGTCCCGAGCCCTTGTAAACGCTGCAAACACCGCGGACAATAATATAATCGCCGATTTGAAAATCGGTTAAATCCAAGTTGGCCGTATCCCAAACGCGTATTCCTACTTCGCCGCTGCCATCATTAATGTACAATGTCGTACCGCCTCCGCTGGAACTGATGCTTGAAATAAGCCCTTTAACCTGAACAAAACTACCTTCGTACAAAGCCCGCGAGGCATCGAACGTACTAATTTGCCGAACGGCGGGAATAGGTTGATCGCCCCGCAAAACAATTACGTTTTTCTCCTCCAGCTCTAATTTACCCTGATATTCTTTAAGCGTTCCGGTAATAATGACCAAGTTTCCGCGTTTTATACGCGCATCCAATCCGCCGGGTTGGTAGATATTAATTCCGTAACCCGATTCATCCTGCATGTAGGCATCGGTAAAATTGGTGCGTAAAATACCGGCGCCGATGGTAACAACGCCTTTAACCGTTACCGTACTGCCCACCGATTTGTTGCGTGCCTCCTTAATAGAAATAACCGGACGGCTCGATCCTTTGCCCACCATTACCACCGGCGGATTAGCTACGGAAACCAAAATACCGTCGGACGGAGCTGTTTTTACATCGAAAACCGAGGACGTATCTGCATCCGGACTTTGTAAATTGTTAATGGTAATTTGGCCTGCGTTGGCATCGGTAAGAATAAAATTTTGCAACGAAATCGTCTTTCCGCTAACCGCCGGAGTTAATCCACCAAAAACACCTGTCAATTGAATATCTCCGGCATCACCCGACCAACCCCATTCATCCGGAATGGTTAATGATAGCTTGCTCAAAGTATCGGGTAAGGTTCCCTTTGCCGTAAACGTTAATGAAACCGCCACACCTTTTCCTACGCTATCGGGCTGAACGCTCACCTCTCCGGTACCGGCCACGGTTTTGGGCAGCGACGATTTTTCGATATCTTGCTGATAACAAACCAAAAGCTGCGGAGCGAGCCGATAACTGCTGATAACGCCGCGCACCTTAATCGTATCGCCGATATTAAAACCGGACAAATCCAAACCAGCCGTATCCCAAATGCGCAAAGCTAAAGCCCCGCTACCGTCTTCGATGGTCATATTGGTTCCTCCACCCACGCCTTCAGCCTTATCCGTAATTACACCGGCCGTTTGTACAAACGTACCTTCCAGTTCAATATTTGCGGCGGCGGCACAACTTAAAACGGGTACGGCGGGAACCGGATTATCGGTCGAAAGTACGGTTAAGGTAAAGTTCTCGATTTGGGTGGTTACATCGTTGTATTTGCCCGTATATTCAGATACCGTCCCGGTAATGCGTAGTCGATTGCCGCGTTTTAGTTCCGGATAATTGGTACTCTGGTCGCTCAAATTAATGCCCCTGCCCGAAGCATCTTGAACATAGGCACTGGTACGATCGTTACGCAGCACGTTAACGCCTACGGTGACAACCGCTTCGATGGTAACTTGCTTGCCCTCGTAAACACTTACATTGTTTTGAATATCGGCAATGGTCAGTTTTTTTACCACAAAAACCGAGGGGAACACCGCAATCGGAGTCAAATTTCCATTGGCTGTAGCCGTTTTGATTTGCAAGGGATATTTTCCTTCATCCGCAGGAACTTTAATATTTTTAAGCGTCATGCTTCCGTTTTGCTGTTGATTAAGCGCGGCATTTTTAATAAGAATCGTATCTTGGTTTATCTGCACCTGGGCAGAACCAAAGGCATCGCCTTGCAAAACCACATCCGCAGTTTGCCGAGACCAAACAAAATCCTGCGGTACGTCAATTTCGATCCGAGTTAATTCATACGATTCGTCCGTAGAAAAATTCAAAACGAAATCTTTTGTATCTCCGGCATTTACGGTATCTGGCTTAAGTGTAACCGAGCCGGTCCCGTCACCGGCAACCGCACTAAAACTACCAGGGGTCGGCGATGCGGTTTTAAAGCTAAGCTGCCAGTTTTCTGTGGCTTCATTGTGCCCGGTAATCCCATTACCGCCGCTGGTAACCTCGTCAACCTCTTCCACCCCGTTGCGTTGCAAACTTTCACCCGCAGGAATACTCGAAATCGCTTTTTGTTGGGGTTTGCTCAAATCGTCGGCATAGGCGCTGGTTTGGGTATCGGCATCCGGGCCGTCTATTTGTACGCCGCTTTTATCCATCCAAACACTATTGAATGCACTCAACCCCCAGGGAATATAGTCCACATCCTTAACCAGATCGCTTTGCCCATCCCATTGAAACATGATAATCATACCTTTAAGCGTTTCCAACGAAGGATTGTCTCCCATTCGGATTACATTCATATCCGGCGTTTGGCCGTCACTGCCTTTAATTTCAAAATCGGCATGTTTACCGAACGCATCGAGATAGGCAGCCCCGTCTAAGGCCACCACCTTCACTTCGCCTGGCCGGATGGTTATCTCAGGAAAACGAGCTACGAAAAACTGGGACGTAACGGGAAATTGCTTGTCTACCAGTTGATAGTAGGTATTGTAATTAGCGAGATAATATTGGCCCAAATCGACGGATTGTGCAGTTTCATTTGCAATTTCCACAAAAGCCTGATTAGCCTCGGAAGAGGGCGGAACATAAACTTCCGTAATGAGCAAATGGCTTTGGGCAAATACTAAAACCGGTAATAAAACGAATAAAAAAAATCGGTGCATTCCGAAGTGCTCCTAATATTAAGGTATTTTGCGGTTAGGATTTGGTACCCATTAAAAGGCACATAAAACCGCGGTTATTATTTATCCCCGTGTTTTTCCGGCACTTATTTACGAATTTTACTGCCGGTAACCGTTTTTTACGCATCCGCAAGGGACTCATAATTTAAAGAAGAAAAATGCAAAACAAAAGTAAATTTTTACGATCTGTATTTCAAATTCACGATTTTACCGACCTGTGGTTTTCGCCTTCCCAATTGTATTCGCTGGTTTTCTGTTATCTGTGTTCTAAATGTTTACCGGTTTTTCGTTATTTGCAAATCGTAGGTTATTTGGGTGGCCTTGTTGCAATTATTCATCAAAAGCAATGGATAAAATTGAATCAATGATCGTTGATTCTTAAATTACATCAACTTTTACACAAAATCAGAGGATTCTTTTCAATGAAAAAACAAAGCATACATGCCGATTATCTTTTTAAAAATGCCCGTGTTCTAACCATGGACAAACACTTAAGCCAATTCGAATCCGGAGCTGTGGTTGTAAAAGACGGGCGTATTGTTGCCGTAGGCGAGCACGATTCCATTCTGCAAAATTACACCGCTAACGAAACCATCGATTGCCAAGGCAAGGTTCTCATGCCCGGTTTGGTTAACGCCCATACGCATGTTCCCATGTCGCTCATGCGCGGACTTGCTGACGATTTGCGTTTGGACGTGTGGCTTTTGGGCCACATGATGCCGGTTGAACGCGAGTTTGTTTCACCCGAGTTTGTGCATTTGGGCACGCTACTTTCCGCGGCCGAATTGATCCGCTCTGGCGTGACCACTTTTGCCGACATGTATTATTTTGAAGAAGAAGTGGCTAAGGCTACCATACAAGCCGGATTACGCGCCATTGTGGGCGAAACCGTTCTCAAATTTACGGCTCCCGATGCCCCTTCTTACGAAGAAGGATTAGCCTATGCCGAAGCATTTATCAAGCGTTGGAAAGATCACCCGTTAATCGTACCGGCAATTGCACCACATGCACCGTACACCTGCACCGAAGAAATTTTGCAAAGTTCGGCACAACTGGCACAAAAATACGATGTGCCCCTGCACATCCATCTTTCCGAAACCAAACAGGAAGTGGAAAACATGCGCAACGAACACGGTATGCCGGTTATCCCGTTTGTGCGCAAACAAGGCGTGTTCGAAGCAAAAGTCATCGCCGCCCATTGCATTCATTTGGACGAGGGTGAAATGCACACTTTAAAAAATTTTAATGTGGGCGTCATCCACAATCCTTCTTCCAATTTAAAGTTAGCATCCGGATTTGCACAAGTGGCCAAAATGCTGGAAATGGGCATTGCCGTTGGTATTGGTACGGACGGCCCTGCCTCGAATAACGATTTGGACATGTTTGAAGAAATGCGTTTGACTTCTTTCATTGCCAAAGGATTAACAGGCAATCCCACGGTTGTACCAGCCCCGCAGGTACTAACCATGGCCACCCGGTTGGGAGCACGCGCTTTGCATCTGGAAAACGAAATCGGCAGTTTGGAGCCGGGCAAAAAGGCCGATCTTATTTTAATTGATACCTCCCTGGTTCACAACGCTCCGCGTTACCAGCGCGACCCCAAAATGGTTTACGCCCAACTGGTTTACGCCTCCAAAGCACCCGATGTTACCGACGTAATGGTTAACGGACGCTTTTTAATGCGCGATCATCGGTTGTTAACTTTGGATGAGCGCGAATTGATGGCTCAGGCACAGGATTATGCCCGCAAAATTGACGCTTTTCTGACGGAACGGGAAAAATCGGTGCTTTCCAAACTGATCGCCATCGAAACCGCCACCGAAGAGGAAAGTTTCGAAGTCCAAATTAAAGTACCTGTTAAAGAGCCGCAAACAGTTTTGGATGGCTTGAATACCCCGGAAATCACTATTTTGTACAAACGTCATTATCGAGAATATGACACCTACTTCTTTTTTAACGATACCGAGCAGGGGCGTATTCGTTACCGCGAGGATGAATACATAGATGAAAACGACGAAATTCTCAAAGTGCGCTACCGTCTTACTTTGCTCGGCCCCGCACATGAAAAAGAATTCTCTCATACTGTATTGCTCTCCAGAAGCCGTTATTTGGCTCCGGCCACGCACAGCTTGCGTTTTTATCGCGAGTACTTTAAGCCGAGCCGCGAACTGGTTATTGAAAAAGAGCGCCTACGCTGGAAAATTCTTTTTAAGGGCACGGAATTTTATATCAACCTCGATCATGTTACAGTTCCGCCCATAGGTGATTTTTTGGAAGTAAAAAGCCGAACCTGGAGTCGTCACGATGCAGAAGAAAAGGCGGCCCTAATTCCCGCCTTGCTGCGCACTCTTGGCTTGGGCGATGTGGAAGCTATCGGGCGGGATTATTCGGATTTGGCTTAATCTATTAAGGGAAGTAAACTTATTAAAAGCTCGTTGTATTGAACATTTATCTTAAAGTTTCATTTCAACCGTTCGCTCAGCCAAAGCGTCTGGTTTACCAACTTCCAAATGCGTTTTTGAACTTCCTGGGAACTAATTCCCGTTGTGCCGATTTCTTCTTTCAGGGCGTAAATAAAATGCGGAATAACAAGACAACGGGCGTTGAGCATTAACGAGTTTAAAAGGCCCATTCCGGCCATGTAGCTGTTACGGACGCCTCCGCTAAGTATCAGACCCATTATTTTTTCTTGCCAGGCCGAAACGGTTAAATCGATTAAATTTTTGTTTTGGGCGCAGGCACATCTCTGGCAAACTTTAGCCCTCTAAACGCAAAAAAGGCTCCGGTTTTTCCCGCCAACCGAAGCCTTTTTCTTTGCTTTATTTACCGATACCCAAAATGCGTTTAAAAACAAATCCAGCCATTCGCGGATTTTCTTTTAACCTACGGGTAGAATAACCGTACCAGTCGGCCCCGAACGGTACGTACACACGCAACCGATGGCCGGACTTGACTAAAATATCGCGTAATTGTTCGTCTACGCCCAGCAACATCTGAAATTCGTACTGTTCCGGTTTTAAATGATACTTATCAATCAAACGCAGCCCGTGCCACACCATTTTTTCGTCGTGCGTGGCAATGCCCACATAGCAACCGGCATTAATCAGTTTTTCCAGATTGTATTTGTAACTCTCGTTAATTATGGCCATGTCTTTGTAAGCAATTTCGCGTGGTTCCACATAAATACCCTTGCACAAACGAACATTGGCTTTATGCTGGCACAAACGATTCACATCGTCTATGGTACGCCGTAAATAAGCCTGAATCACTATCCCCACATGCTCGCCGAATTCTTCTTTTAACCGCAAATACATGTCAATCGTATCATCCGTGGCCGTATGATCTTCCATGTCAATCCGCACAAAGTTGTTGTGTTTTTGCGCCTCCTGCACTATCCGCCGGATATTCCGATAACACAACTCTTTGTCAATTAGCAAGCCCATGTGGGTCGGTTTAACCGATACGTTGGAATTAAGCCCTTCTTTTTGAATGGTTTGCAATATTTCAATGTACTCATCCGCCGCTTGAATCGCTTTTTCTTTGGAATCGGTAAATTCACCCAATAAATCCATTGTAGCCATAATGCCCTTGGCATTAAGCTTTTGAACGGTTCTAACGCCGTCGGATAAATGTGCACCTGCGATGTAAATCTTCGAAAAAAATTTAACGATGGGTTTGGGTACCAATGGCAGGCTCCAAACAATCATTTTATCAAACAAACTCATGATCACCTCGCCCGTTATTGTTTTTGCTCCGAATCGAAACTTAAACCGCCCTAATTTACGGGCTTAACCCCACAGATTCAAATCGTTAATCCGGTTTTTTTCAATTACTTAAAGTAAAAATTTCACCGGGACGAAACAAAGTTAAAATAGTTTCGCAAGAATGCATATTTTTAACCCTTAACACACAAACGCAGGAAGAATTTTTCCGGCGGTAGTAACCCGCAAGCCAAAGCGTTCGGTTACCGAATTAATAAAATTACATTTCCATCGGCTTAACAATTTTCCGTATTTTTTATTAAATTGCCCGTACTCGCCACCGGTAAGCACAGTGGCTTTTTGGGTATATAATCGTTTGATTACTAAATTTTTTTGATTTCGGCGTTTGGAACAAATATCTTTATCATTAAGCAACACACCAACTTTGGGGGACCATACCATGCGTAATCGAATCGTTTTTCTGGTTATCGTATTCGGATTTGCATTTCAGGGCATTGCCGGTGTTATTCATGAAAGTAAATCCACCGTAAAATTCAAAGGACTCGGCCAATACAGCACGCACGACTTGATCTTTATTCAAGGAATGAAGCAATACAAAGAAAGTAGCGGTACGTTTAAAGGCGAAGGTATGGTGGGCCAAATAATGTCTGGCCTTTTATTCGGAGATAAATCCAAAGGTGAAATAACCGATTTGCAGGCCATGAAGGTAATTGAACTGTTCAAAGAAAAACATCAATATAGTGAACACCCCATTGAAAAAATTCAACTTAATATGAATGAAGAACAAAATGAACAAACAGAAGCACAGGAACAAACCGGAGAGACAGATAACGCTATTAAAATTATTCGTCAAGAATTAAGAGTAGTTCCCACCCACAAGAGCAAAACCATTCATAATTTTCCTTGTCGCGAATATCAGGTATTTTGGATTACGGAATGGGAAAACACCGAAACAGGCGAAAAAGGCAAGGATAGCTTGTTCACAGATGTTTGGGCCACTCAAAAAACGGCCTCTATCAAAAAAGGGTTGCAGGAAGAATTGAATTTTCAAAAAGTTTATTTGCAAAAAGTGGGTCTTAAAGTGGATCCTAATTCCCAATCCATTTTGGGGCTTAACTGGATTAAAATGTTTCAGAATATGAAACACGGCCAAGCCGGTAAGGCTAATTTTAACGAAACAAAATGGATTGAAGAATTAAAAAAGATCAAAGGATATCCGGTTGTAATAGACGGAGAATTTTATGTTTCCAGCTCGAAAAGTAAGAAAATAAAATCCGAAAAAGAAAATGAAAATTTCGATTTTACCAATCCGACCGGTATGTTTGGCAATTTACTTAAGAAAAGTGCCCGAAAAACCAAAGGTTCAAAAAGCAACAAAAAAGAACCGGCCTTTGCTTACCACACGGAGCTTATTAAAATTGAAGTAAAACCGATTAGTGAGAATAAATTCAAAGTTCCGGCAGGCTATCAAAAAATCAATTAATGCGAACGGCTTCGCATTCTGTTGTGTTAATTTCGGGGCATACGGCCCCGTAGGAGGGTGGAAATACAAACCGCCCTTTTTATTTTTTACGCCGCGCCCATTTGAATTGCGGAATAAAACTGCCAAAACCTTGATTGCAATTACGACACATGGGAATGCTTTTACGATCGGTATTTAGTTGCGTACGAAAACTCATGAATTTTTTGTCAAACCAAATTTCTTCCAGATTTTTTACCTTTAAAACGTTGCCCATTTCGTAATCGCCGTTTTTATCAAAGCAACACGGTACCAAACCACCGTCCCAGTTAATAAGAGTAGAAAGCCAGGGACGCGGACACGATTTTTTTTCGGCATTTTTGACAATCAATTTTTCTCCGTCAAATTTGTAGCGGCGATATTTCTCATTTTCTGGCAACCACTCTTTTGCTTCTTTTATCGAATGTACTTCGATGGTTTTAATTAACAAGCGATCCACACCCAGTTCCTTTGCCAAACGGCGCACAGCCGGAATTTCATGTTCGTTATGTTTCATCACTAAAAACTGCAATGCAATTAACGGGGTTGCGGACTTCATTTCTTTTTTAATTTCCATAAAACGTTTTGTACCCTTTACGACCTTTTCCAACTTGCCGTTTACCCGATAATGCCCGTACGTTTGCTGCGTTACTCCGTCCAAAGAAACGATCATGCTGTCCAGACCGGATTGAACGGTTGCCCGAATGGTCTGCTCGTCAAAATAATGGCCGTTGGTGCTGGTAGTGCAATAAATATTTTTTTGTTTGGCCAGGCGTACCATTTCCAAAAAATCGGGATTCAAATAGGGCTCGCCCTGATGGTAAAGAAGCAGAAAAAAAATATCGTCGCCCATAAGCTGCAAAATCCGGCGGAATGTGGCAATGGTCATGCGCCCCTGAACGCGGCGTAATTGACCGGAACCGGTAATGCACAACGGGCAGTGCAAATTGCACAAATTGGTCGGTTCAATGGTTAAAATTGCCGGTTTTCCCCATAAAATCGTTTTGCCGGTTAATGCCGATAGAAAAAAAGAACTGCCGGTTAGCAATAAATTCTTTAATCTTTTGATGTTAAGGCTTTTAATTAAATTGGAAATAACCAATTCATTGGAAACAAATTGCATGCCTGTCCGTCCGTTTTGGTTTTAGAAGGCGAAAGTTACGGTAAAACGTTTTGTTTTGCAAAATGCGTTGGGAATATTTGTTTTTGAATGGTGCTTCGGAAATTTACCGAACACCCATTAAGAAATCGGAAATTTTTCTTTTATTTCCGCAATCAATCGTAAAAATTCGCGTTCTATTTGCTCGATATCGCGCCTACCATACGTACGTGTAAAAAGAGCATCGGCCTGAATAAAATACAAATCCACCGAAAACTCCGCTTGTTTGGGCAACAAACGACTTAACAACAAAGCATAGCCTTTCATTTGGATGTCATATTTTTTCCCGACACGGTCAATTTGCCCTTTGCTCAGGCGGTTGGTTTTGTAGTCGATTACACGCCACAGGTGTTGTTCATCTGCAATAAGTCGATCGATGGTTCCGGTAAAGTAATCGTCTCCCAAACGCATGGTAACAGTAATTTCGTTGCGGGCCTGTTTAGCCCAAATGATTTTTTGTCCTAACGGAGAAGAAAAAATTCTTTCCTTAAGGCGTAAAACATCCTGCCGAAATTGCGCTTGCTTTTGCGGATCGAATACTTCGTATTCAAACAAAACACGCTCCAAAGTTTCCTGTTCGTCCGCAGCCTGGTCATCGGTTAACAATTGCAAAAAGCGGTGTAAAATTTTCCCTTTGATCAGCGAATCATCACTTTTGAAAATGGCATCGGCAAACAACTCGTAATCGCTTTCGAAAAAGCCCAAATGATAACGGCGATAATATTCCCGAGCATCCTTTTGAAAAACCATTAAACGTGTTGCCGAAAACGTAATGGGACCGGGGCTTTCCCGCAGAGGGCGGTACAAGCGTAATGCCTTTTCGGGGACGGCGTGCGGATGCAATACCCGTTCTTTAAGTTTTTGCAAATTCTCCAGCCATTGACTTATTTTTTGTTCGGCAGGTTCCGGTCGTTTTACATGGCGAACAATGTGTAAGGTGTATTCCGGATGCCGGTATTGGTTTTGCTCGGAATCAAACAGATCCGTGTTTTTATTTTGAAAATGTTCGCTAAGCCATTGCAGGGCGGAATGCGGCTGAATATTTTGTTGCCCTTTCCTGTCCGTTTTAATTTTGGCGCTTAAAAACAAATGATCGCTGGCGCGGGTTACCCCGACGTAAAAAATACGTTTTGCCTCGGCCAAATCCTTCTTTTTTTGTTGTAGTTTTAACAAATTGAACAAGGCATACCCATTGTCTTCCGGTTCGGTTTGCGTACTTGTTTCGGAAAACAAATCTTTACGCGGAGGCGCCCCTAAGCCGATTTCGGCATCTATTAAAACCTTGGAAACAGAACCTTCTTTTTTAAGGTTGTCTGTATTTAAGTACGGAATAAAGACGACCGGAAATTGCAATCCTTTGGCCGCATGAATGGTCATCAGCTTAACCGTACTTTTGTCTTCCAAATTGATTTGCGGCTCGCCTTCGCGTAAACTTTGTTCGATAAATAATTCGACCTGCTTAATCAAATCGACAAGCCCCAAAATGCCATTGTTGTTAAAGCGGTAAACATGATCGATAAATTTTTCGATATTGGCCACCAATTGGTCGCCGTTAATTTGGGAAGTCAGCAAGGCGCGATAATGTAAATCGTCCAAAACCGTTTGCAAAAGTTCATGCAAAGGTAAAAAATTGCGCATCCCGATCCACCGATTTAACGTATCGCGAATGGTTTTAAGGCGGGTTTTGTCTGTCTTTGCATAGTTTCCCTGCTGCAGATCGCCGTTTAATTTTTCCCAGAAATTTTTCCCCTGCTCTTTGGCCAAAAAGAACAATACATCATCGGGCAGCATAAATAATTTGGAGCGCAAAATCCCCACAAGAGCAAAATCATCCGTGGGATCGGCCAAAAATTGCAGCAAATGGTAAAAATCGTAAATTTCCTGTTGCTGCCAATAGCCGATTCCCTTAACGGTTTTAAAAGGAATTCCGTAATTGCGCAATGCTTGTTCGATTGCCAGCAAATTATTTCTGGAACGTAAAAGAATGGCGATATCGCCAAACGAAATAGCGCCCCGGGGGGTCATCAATTCTTTTTGTTCACCGTTTACAATTTCAAAAATCGTATGCGCAATATAGTCTTCTTCGCTAAGTTCATCTTCCTGATCGAGCAACGCCAATTCAATATGCGCCTGTACCGATTCAGTGCGTCGAGATACCAAAGGCTGAAATTCTACTTCGTAGTCATTGCCGCCGACCGGTTGCAAAATATGGCCGAACAAATCGTTGATAAAGGCATTCAATTCCGGCAAAAAACGGAAGCTGCTTTCCAGAACGAGGTTTCCCGGAAAGGTTTCACTTGATTCGTAACCGGCCGCAAGGGCAAAATTTTCTTTTACCTGACGGAAGATGCGAATATCTGCATTGCGAAAACCATAAATTGACTGTTTGGGATCGCCTACAATAAATATTTTATCCGCAGCCAAATGTCCGTCTTGCAAGGCAAGTTGTTCGATAATTTTCCATTGCAATGCATTGGTATCTTGAAATTCGTCCACCATAATAAATTCGTAACGTCGGTTTAATTCCGCCCGCACTATTTCATTAGAACGCAACAAACGGTACGTTTTAAGCAACAAATCCTCAAAATCCACGGCGGGAATTTCGTTTTTCTTTTGTTCGTACAAATCGGCTGCCCGAGTGTACAATTGTAAAAAGGTTTGAAAACGGGTAAAAGCTTGCTCATCCCGCGCATCCGGTACATTGCCAGGGAAAAAATCGTTAACGCGTAACAACCATTGCGAAAGCGCACCGCTCAGTTCCAGCACGGTTTCTTGAATGTGTTTTGGCCAATTCTTTTTTTTGCCTAAAAAATTCAAATTGGCATATGGCGTATTTTTATCGGTGGTAAACCGACGGGCAAGGCGTAAAATGTTCCGAAAATCATCCGGAGTTAGTTCCCGCACACGCTCCGGCAAATTAACACACACCCGAAGATAATCGGCCACTTCTTGCAATTCGGCTGGCAAAGGAGCGCTAAGCGCCTGCCAACAGGCTTTAATCAACCGGTTCCAATAGCGCAATTCTTGGTCGGAAAGCAAGCGGCGCATTTCGGCCAGCCATAGTTCCGTTACAAAATGGCGATAAGATTCCGGAGTAAACTTCCGGTAGCGTCGGACAATGGTTTCCATTTCATAAGGATGCCGCAAGGCCATGCGCAGCATTTTAACCACCGTGGTGCGCTCCCAAAATCCGAACAGTTCCCAAAGCGGCTGACGACGTTGCACATCGTCCGCCGCGGTCACTTCTTCCAGCGTTTGTTCGATGGCTTCGTCCGTAAGCATTGCCGATTGCATATCGTCCAATTCGCCAAAATCGGGCGCAACTTGGGCTTCGATAGGATATTCGCGCAAAATTCGCGTGCAAAAAGAATGAATAGTAGAAATGGCCACCGAATTCAACTGATCGCGAATGGCCAGCAAATGAATGCGCAAATCCGCATTTTCACCTTGTGCCAGCCGTTGGTTAACCGCTTGTGCAATGCGTTCCTTCATTTCACCGGCGGCTTTGTTGGTAAAGGTAATTGCTAAAATACGCCGAACATTTTGCGGCTTGCCGCGGTAATATTCGATAGCAATTTTAAGAAACCGCTCCACTAATAAACGGGTTTTGCCAGCACCCGCTCCGGCCGTAACGGAAATATTACGATCTAAAAAAAGAGCTTGTTTTTGTTCTGCGGTTAACTCTGCCATCTCAACCTTTTACTTTGTTTTGTTTTTGCGTTTGCGATTCGAATTTTTTCTTTGCCCGTGCAGCCCAAATAACCGTTTGTTTACGATTCCCCGACTTCTTTTCTTTCTTTTAACTTACCCGTAATTTTTTGGCAAATGCGCCGGTAATCGCAATAGGAACTGCACCGCGGATCGTCCGGAAATTTGGTGTGTTCAAATTGTCCGCGACGCAGTGCTTCGATTTTTTCAAAAGCCAATTTAACCGAATGTTCCAACAAACCATCAAAATCAAAAAGTTCGTTTTGGCCTTCGTTGCGTACTACTTTTTTATTGGGAACAAAAGCCATCGACCGTGCCTTGAGCTGCTGTAAGCAAGAATTGCTTTTATTGGCAATCACCGGCTTTAAGGCCAAAGTATCTGCCGATTTCAACTGGTACAACCCGCCGTAAACCGGCGTTAATTCGCGGCTCAATACGGGAAGTACGTAAAGGTACAGCGGTATCTGAAAATGAATTCCGTCCACAATGTCCGTTATTTTGGTTTGCACCCGGCCGGTTTTGTAATCGATGATCATAGCGCCTCCGTCAGGCAACACATCTACACGATCGATTCGGCCCTGCAAGTACAATTGCTTTTCACCCAGATGCAAAGCGATCGGCTGGGGTCGTGAGCGGACATCTTTGGGAAAATTGCCGCTGTAGCCAAATGCCCATTCAAAGTACTCAGGACGGGCCTGCAGCGTATCCAAGCGTTGCTGTTCCTGCTGTAAAAAAACATCAAAAATACCGCGCACACGTTCGTTCCCCAGATAACGTAACTTTTCCAGCTCCCAAAAAAGCCCCTCATACGGCATACGCGCAAATTCTTCTTCGGCAATTTCAAAAAGGCGTTCTCGGAAATCGAGCGGTTTGGTCGTATTTTTCGAAACGTGCAATTCCGAATAAAAACGATACAAAATTTTATGCACCAATGTCCCGCGTTCGAGGGGCGTTAATTCTTCTTCAAGCACCATTGCCGGTTTAATTTTTAAAACGTACTGCAAAAAGAAATGCATGGGGCAAAAACCGTAGGTTTCCAATTGTGAAACCGACCAAACACGTTTTTTAAAGCGTTTGTCCAATTCCCGCAGAATATCTTTATTGCCGACCAAATTACCTTCGAAGCGGGTAAATTGCGAACCCATTAAACGCAAGGAAGCAAATCGAATACGATTCAACAAATCAATAAGCGTTTTACGAGGTTGGGCAAGCAAGGCAAACAACAAATCCGCCTGTTGCAAGGCAAGCGACATGTGTCGATCCGTATTTAAAAAGAAAATATGTTGTCCGAATTCTTGCCAAAGAGTTTGGCGGTTTTCAAACAGAGACCGATCTTCCTGCACGGAAAGCTCGGTTACTCCGGCCACATCTTTCAAATCCGCTATAAACGATGACGGCACAAGTGCTTCTTCTTCTCGATATTGGGGATAGGTAAGAAATACCTTTTCTGCAGGACTGTCCAGCAATTCGTAAAATAAAAAACGATCTTGCTCCAACAATTCTTCGCTGGCTACCAATCCCATGGCCGAACGTACTTCATCGCCAAAGAAAATATCTTTTACCGAAGCACGCGGAAAATCTCCGTCAATCAATCCGCCGACAAACAGAATCTGAAAATCCATAGCCAAAACTTCCAACCGTGGCATAATTTGCACACCGTAATCCTGCCATTCGGTTAAATTGTACAGTTCGCGTTCCAGAGCCGATTGTAACGCACCGAACAGGGTTTGCAAGTCAATACGCTGTTCTCCGTAAATAATTTGTAACGTCCAAATGGTGCGTTCGAAAATTTTTACGAAACGGTTGTAAGCCCGAAAACTGCTTTCTTTTTGGCGTTCGGTCAACTGATTGTAATCCAGTTTGTACCAATGTACCAAATCGTAATGATTGAGTAATTCCAGAAAGCGCGTGCGAAATTCCACTGCTGTTCCTTTTTGCGGAAAGCGATACAACGGCTCCAATATTTGCAGCAACAGCGCAATCTGATCCCGTGCCGTTTGAATGTCTGGAAGTTGCGAATCTTCGTCATTATCGTTTTCCCATATCCGCTCCAATAACGTTTCCATACGCTGCACATTTTTTTCGTACAAATACGCACTGCGCGTTTTCAAACAAATACGGCGCATCAGGGCGGGGTTGAATTCGGGCGGAGTTTTAACCAGAGAGCTGTCTAACAAAGTTAGTGTTTTTTCCGTGGGAAAATTTTCGGTGAGCAACCGAAACAGCCCCAAAAAAGTAGCGATTAACGGTGCTTTGGCTACTTCGAACCCGGTAGACAAATTGAACGGAATACCATAATCCGCAAATATTCGTCGCAGCAAGGTTACGTATTTTTCCAAATGACTAAAGGTAACGGCAATGCGATGCAAAGGGACACCCTGCCAATATAAATCTCGAATTTTACCGGCGATAAATTTAACCTCTTGCTCACGGTCGGTTAGCCCCGCTAAGAAAAAACGGTTGTGGAGCAACAATGGTTGGGAAAGTGCTTTTTTTCGGTTAAACAAATACAACGACAACTGCGTCCGCTGCGGCGCTATTTGTTTAATCAAGGGATTCAATCTTTTCAGATGCTTCAATGCCAGTTGGGTATGAGCGAACAATTCAGGATTTTGCGGCAGGTAGTCCAGTTTAATTCGGACCGGTACCCACTGTATTAATTTTTCAATTAATCGTATCATCGGCGGGCTGAACAACCCGTATCCGCTAATGTAAACCGTTTGTACTTTGGGAAACTGTTTGCGGAAGAGTGCTTCCGTCAAATGCTCTGCCGCTTGTGCACGCGCAAAAGGTTCGTCAATAAGCTGGCGCCCGAAATGTGTCTCCAAAAGTGCCAGCAGTTGAGCAAACGCCTGATACTTTTGCGGATGCCGTTGGCGATCTTCTGTTTTTACTTTTGAAAATTCACGGCTGTCATAACCGAAATTACGCAGTTCGCTTAAGGTATCGGCTACCTTTTGTACCAACCCGTCGCTTAAACGACCATCCGGCATAAAATAAGAAAAATCTTCGGTATGTTTACTTAGAATATCTTTAACTAAAACCAAAAAGATTTCACGGGAAATAATCCTTTTGCATGCGGGAAAAGAGCGGTAAAGCTCCAATAATAACCGGTCAAAGGTAAATACCGGAGGGTCGGCCATTGCCTGATTTCGTGCCCGATCGATTAATTCTCTTTTCAGTTTACGCACGGCACGGTTTACGGGAACAATCAGCAAAAACGTTGGTTTGTCCTGCGTAACCTGCGGCAAAACCGCGTCAAAAAAATGGTAATAGCTTGTGGCGGGTCCGGTATAAATGATCAGACGATTCATTTTTTTCCTTCACATTAGGCCAATCCACGTTTACACGTCTAATAAGCAAGCGCTTCGGCCAGGCTTATTGTTATTTAACAACTCTTTTACAAATTAAAAGACATTTCGGGCACTTTGACAAAAAATCACGTGCTAAAAAAGAACCGGTAGCAATCCGTTTTAGCTAGCGAACCCCAAAGAGCCCGAACGGGTAAAACGATTTTGCCTTTACCCGTTCAAATGGGTCAGGCGTGTTTGAATGCGTTGCTTGCGCGTTTGCGAAATACGCGGTAGGGCAATGGTAAACGTTGCCCCCTGCCCGGGCGTGCTGCGGAACCAGATGCGCCCTTCGTGGGCTTCGACAATTTTTTTGCACAACGCCAAACCGATGCCCCCGCCGTCCGCCTTGGTGGTAAAATACAAATCGAAAATATGTTCGCCTGTTTCCGGCGGAATACCCGGCCCGTTATCGGTTACTTCGATGTACACTTTTCGGCCGTCTTGACTTGTTTTAATTAGCACCCGACCATCTTCGCCCACAGCCTGAAATGCATTTAGCACCACGTTCAAAATCACCTGTTTCAATTGATCTGCATCACCATAAATAAAATCGATATTGGCATCCAACTCGGTTTGCAAACGAATTTGCTGTTCCAGAGCATGGTGTTGCACCAATTGTATTACATCGTCGATAATGGCATTGGGTTTTAAAGCGCTTAGTTTAAGTTCCCGTTTGCGCGCCAAATTAAAAAACTGGGTGTGAATACGATGAATGCGTTTGATTTCGTTTTGAATAATGTCTAGCGATTTTTTTAATTTGGGATCCAGCTCCGGGTATTCTTTGTGCAAACGGGTGCTTAAAATTTCGGTATGAATGCCAACCGCAGAAAGCGGATTGCGAATTTCGTGACTGATCGAAGAGACCAGATTGGCAATAATGCCGAACTTCATCGACCGTAATAAATTACTTTGCAATTCTTTGATACGCGAAAGATCCTTAAACGTCAAAAGAAAATGCCCGGCATCCAAACGCTGCAACGTAAGACCGATATTTAATTCTTGCTCGTCGGCAGCCCAAACAACCATATCGCGACTTAATGATTTTTGATTTAACGTTTTAAACTGCTGAATCAAATCGCGCAGGGCCCGATTTTCTTCGAGAATCTGCCTGAAACACGATTCGAAGGTTTCTTCTGAGGGACAATGTAACAGGCGCACTACCGCAGGATTAAATGAGGTAATTTTAAGATTATCGTCCAGCACCACAATACTTTCGTCCAACGCTTCCAGCAAATTACGGATGCGCGCTTCTTTTTGATGATAGCTGACATTACTGGCACCCAGACGTTCCAGTGACCGATTAATGCGCACAAACGTATCGGTAAATTCATCCTTTCCGGAATATTTGATGCGGTATTGATAATCACCGGCCTGCAAATGATCGGCCAAATTGCGCACCGATCGTAACGGCTGCCTAAACGAATGGTAAACAACCACCAATATCAAAAGAACGATTAATGAAATAACAACAATCAACGGTGCAAACCAGCGCCAAAAATCCACTGTAAACCAACCGATTTTGGGAATATTTTTAATCAGAATCAAAACGTAAGCCGGTTCTGCATTTCCGGCCCCGACAGGAACCAAAAGTACCCATTGCGCTTTTTTGGGCAATGCAATCAAGTCGGGTTTCGATGGGTTGTACGATTGTAATTTTATTAAAGAATCCGGTGCGGCGGGAAGTTTTACTGCCTTTCCGTACCGTACCTTACCCGTACTCGTCTGGTACAAAAGTACCTGAGAAAATTCGCCAAATAAATCATTTGGCTTTTTGCGTTCGATTATTTCTATTATCTTTTGCTGGGCGGCCATGGCCGAATCATCACTGAGAAACAAATCGAGCTGATTTTGCAGCCAATATGCCTGTTGTAATGTTTCTTTGCGGGCAAAATCTGTTTGTAAATCGCGGTAGGTAAAATTAAGCAGCACCACCGCAACACCCACGGCAAACAAAACCAATAGACTTAATTGCCAAAATCGTTTAACAGGCAAGCCCATGCATTCTCCGGTTCTTTAAATTCGAAAATAAAAATCGACGTTTTGTTTTTCATGTTTCTTTTTCCCATTATCACTGACTTTTGCCTCTGCCCTCAATCGGCACGGTTTGCACCCTGTACGCTCGGTCGATCAACTGGTAAGCATCAAACAAATTAGCCACGGCACAAGAATGATTGGGAATCAGCAAAACGGGATGGCCCGCAGAAATTTCGGTTTTCGGAGGAATTTCCAAAACGCCGTGTTCTTCTGATAGGCGCACGACTTTTCCCTTAATGTTAACCGGCAGCCCGAAATGCCCGGTTAAATTTGCTCCGTCCGTGTGCAAAGCTTTGCTGCCGGCATCAATAACCAGACGATTGGCAGCCGGACGCGAAACAACCGTAGCCAGCACAAACAAACTCACCTGTTCGGGCCGCGCCGCACCCAAAGCAAGTTGCATGGCATCGTAAAAAACATAATTACCGGGGCGGATTTCGCTAACAGCCGAATTTCGGACGGAATAGGGAACGGTAGGTGTCGAACCGACACTTACCGCAGATACGGCAATTCCGTGCTTTTCAAGAAGCGCCCGTGCCCGTGCCATTAAGGCACCTTCCTGTTTGCCGATAGATTCCGTTTCGGCCCGGGATGTGGCGGCGTAAACATGTCCGGCATGGGTAAAGAGGCCGTCCAATTTTAAAAACGGTTGTTTGAGCACCTCTTGTGCCAAAACGAGCAAATTGTTGCCTACCGTTACCCCGCAACGATTCAAACCGGAATCGATTTCGATACGAACCTTCAAGGGTTTGCCGACATCGTTAAAAAACGGCTCCAGCAGTTTAATTTGTTGTACATTATCCAATCCGACAATCAACCGAATTTTTTGGTGCAACGTCCGTAAACGTTGCAGCTTGCTTGCCTGAGTTATTTGATTGGCAATAAAAATATCATCGATGCCACGAGCGGCCATTACTTGGGCTTCGCTTAATTTGGCCACCGTAATTCCTTTTGCTCCGGCCTTTAACTGCCAGTGTGCAAAAAGCGAGGCTTTGTGTGTTTTAACATGCGGACGCAGGTTAACCTTAAAGCGATCGGCCAAATTTTGCATGTGCATTATATTTTCGTTTAGCTGCGGTTGCCAAACAAGCAATGCGGGTGTTTCGATTTTCGCATGCAAATATTTAAGTTGCCGCAAGGGAAAGGAACATTTCATATCGACATTTTCTCCGTCGGATTACAGTAAGCCTAACAATACAACACTGTATTTTCCCCACGTAAAAAGTGAACGTTGCTGCCGGCGGATCAGCCTTTACCCCCTGGCCGCCCGGGCGTTTTTACGGCACAATCCGTTAACGAAAACTTTGTCTGATGCGTTGCCACAAACCTTTACCCAGGTAATAATCGGCTACGGTTAAAATATTTTGAATACTGGCCAAAACATCACCGCGGCCGGCCCAATGTTCGTAAAGCAAGTCCATGTCACCCTGATTAATAAAATCATTCAACACATAAGCGGCCAGAGCAAGGTCGTCCATGTAGCCCATAGGACCGAAAACGGCTTCGGGAATAAAATCGAACGGTGTAATAAAATAGGCAACCGCGGCCGAGAGTTTGAGTTTTTTATTGGCCGGAACGCGTTTATCCAACATTAATTTGACCAAAAGATGGAAGAAATCCGGCACCAATAACAGCAAGTCTGCATATTCCACATTTTTGCGTTGCAGAAAATCACCGATTTGGTTACGCAATTTTTTGTAAAAATCATCGTAACGTTTGTTCATGGTTTCATCCCATTTCATCGGCACGTTTCCCATGGTTTCTTCTTTCGTTTTTTGATATTTCAAAAGCCCCGTTCTTTTCTGATTTGATCGTAGGCATTGTTGATTTCGGCCATTTTTTCATTGGCAATTTTAATAAAATCTTCCGGCACCCCTTTGGCAATCAAACGATCAGGATGGTATTGGTTTACCAGTTTTTTGTAGGTCGCTTTGATTTCGGCAATATCGGCCTGCGGCGAAAGTCCCAGCACTTGATAGGCATGATGATCGAACTTGACAAACAAAGCGCGAATCTGATCGTATTCTGCGGAAGAAAGTCCAAAAATTTCGGCCACCTGGCGGATGAAGCGTTCTTCCTGAGGATGAAAGCGACCGTCTGCCATGGCAATGCGGAAAAGCAAATGCACCATTGTTTGCAACACTTCGGGCTGATAACCGATAAGGCTGCGGAACTGGCGAGCAAAGTCCATGGGATCCTGCGGAGAATTTTTCGCTTCATTAAAAATACCAGCCACAATTTTGCGTTCTTCGGTAGGAAGTCTTAATTCCTCACGTACAAAACGATCGAACGCTTCGATTTCTTCTTTGCTTACCACGCCATCGGCTTTGGCCATTTTGGCCGCCAGTGAGGTAAGGCTAACATAGAAGAGAAATTGGCGGTCCGAAGCGTTTTGCGGTTGGGAATAACCGGCCGTTTTCAAATCGCCGCCGCAAACAGGGCAATGGCCGTCCGCTGCGGGAGTAACCGTATTGCCGCAATAAGGACAACGTACACCCAGGCCAAATCCATGGTGTTCTTTTTCCGTATCGTACCAATGACCGAAAATGCCGCCCAAAACCGCGCCTAACGGTCCGCCCATCATAAATCCTACACCAATACCAATGGCTTTTCCCCAAAATCCCATTTTAACCTTTCGAAGTTTTTAAATTTTCCGTTTACCATATTACTGTTTTAAATTTACTCTTTTTCGTCTAAATTTCAACTGTTCATATTTCGGAATCGGATAAAAAGTTCCGGCCTTTCCGATCTGTGTGCACAAAATCAGCCGATTTCGGTCAAACGTTTTGTTTTTCCTTTTTTACGATGTGAATAATACTTGAGTCTTTTCGTCCCTGCCTTTAAATTGCAGCTTAAAAAAGAAAGGTGAAATCGTGCAGGAAAAATTCGAACAAATCAGCCGCCCGGTTGTTCCCGAAATGGAGACGATTTTGGGTAAACCCTTTTCCGTTTTGGATGAGGGCTTCGTACGCGTAGTCGATTACATGGGCAGCGACGAATCCATTGTTCAAGCCGCTCGAGTTTCCTACGGACGCGGCACAAAGAAACGGCATCAGGATCGGGGATTGATTCGCTACTTAATGCGTCATCAACACACCACGCCCTTTGAAATGTGTGAAATCAAATTACACGTACGAGTTCCCATGGACACATGGCGGCAGTGGATTCGCCACCGCACGGCCAATGTAAACGAGTATTCCACCCGATACTCCATTGCCATCGATGCCGCCTATGAAACAGACCCGCACGCATGGCGCTTGCAAGCCACGGTAAACCGGCAAGGCAGCGAAGGTTTTTTGCCGGTCGCTGTCGGCGAAAAGATGAGCGAACGGGAGAAAGAACTGCATCGTTTAAGCCGTGAAATTTATGAAGAACGATTGCAGGCAGGCATTGCGCGTGAACAAGCGCGCAAAGATTTGCCATTGTGCACTTACACCGAAGCCTACTGGAAAATCGATTTGCACAACTTATTGCATTTTTTAAAACTACGCATGGAAGGCCATGCCCAGTACGAAATTCGGCAATACGCCACCACCATCGGCGAGCAAATTGTTAAACGTTGGGTGCCATTAGTTTGGGAAGCCTTTCAAGATTACATTTTAAATGCCGAGAATTTCTCAAGCCTTGAATTACAAATTTTGTCGGCGCTGTACAAAAATGACACGCAAAAAGCAACAGAGTTGGCCCGCGCCTTCGGATGGATTGTTTACAAAGAAGGAAAACTAACGGGCAATATCGAACGGCTGGAATTCGAAAAGAAATTAAGCGCCCTGCAAATCGAAATTCCCTGGAAATAAGCAGGAAAATTTTCGGTGCGAAACATTATCATTTTGCCTTTGGAGGTGCCATGAAAGATTTATTTGATCACAAGGCCAAAATCGTTTGTACCATCGGCCCGGCCAGCGACGACGAATCCGTATTGCGGAAATTGATTTTGAGCGGTATGGATATCGCGCGCTTGAATTTTTCGCACGGTACGCACGAAGAACATCTGCGCAAAATCGAACGCATTCGAAAGATCTCGTACGAAATCGGTAAACCGGTGGCCATAATGCAAGATTTACAAGGGCCGAAAATCCGCATTGGCACCTTTAAGAATCCGCCTATCCATTTAAAACAAGGAGACACCTTCACCATTACCATTCGGCCGGTAACGGGCGATCAAAATATGGTAAGCACCACCTACCGGAACTTACCCAACGATGTGCATCCCGGCGACTTTATTCTGGTAAACGACGGGTTAATCAAATTAAAAGTTTTGACAACCACCAAAGAAGATGTTCACTGTGAAGTGGTAAACGGTGGCAGCTTGTACGACCGTCGTGGTATTAACTTGCCTGGCGTTAAAATATCCGAACCGTCTTTGACGGAAAAAGACAAAGACGATCTGAAATTCGGGTTGGATCATGATATCGATTACGTGGCACTTTCGTTTGTCCGCGATGCCGAAAGCGTTGTGCAATTGCGTCGGTTTATGGGCGATCGGGCCGTGCCAATTGTTTCCAAGCTGGAAAAACCCGAAGCCTTGCAAAATTTGGATGCCATTATTAAAGAATCCGACGCGGTAATGGTAGCCCGCGGCGATTTGGGAGTAGAAATATCAACCGAGAAAGTACCGTCCGTACAAAAACAAATAATCGAAAAATGCATGCTTTGTTCCACACCGGTTATTACGGCCACGCAAATGCTGGATTCCATGATGGTTAACCCACGTCCTACCCGTGCGGAGGCAACGGATGTGGCCAATGCCATTTTTGACGGTAGCGATGCGGTCATGCTTTCGGGCGAAACGGCCTTCGGTAAATACCCGGTGGAATCGGTGCAAATGATGCGCGCCATCATTCGCGAAAGCGAGCAGCATCGAAAATACTTTCGTCTGAATCCCGATCGCGAACATACGCTTCAGGAGCATCAATTTTCCTATTCCATTTGCCATGCTGCTTCTCACGCCGCAGAAGAAATAGGGGCGCGTTATATTGTGGTTCTCACCCGTTCGGGTTACACCGCACGCACCATGTCGCATTTCAGACCATCGGTTCCCGTTTTGGCCTTAACCGGCAATGCCAAAACCTTCAGACGCATGAATCTTTATTGGGGAGTTGTTCCGATTTTCGTAGACAAAGATTTGTTTGTTAGCGGCGAACTTTCCGATTTGCAAACATTGCTTTTGCAGGACGGTTGGATTAAAAACGAAGACCGTTTGGTTATTATTGCCGGATCCAGCCGCAAACAGGGCGGCACAAATTTGCTGCGTTTGCACGAAGTAAAATTGTAGGCAATTCGCTTAACCCACGGCCTCCAAATCGGCAAGGGCGCAGGGCAATAAATCACCCGCTTTTATCTTCTATTCCAAATCTGCGAAATAATGCGTATATTAGGCAGGCAATGCTATTGACGTATTGCGTTCGTTTTGTGAACCGTCAAGGCAAATGCCGCTCATCGATTTATTTGCAAAGGAGGAAACCTCATGCGCTCTTTCAGTAAGTCTTTTCTTTTTATCCTCATTTTTGGCACTTTGTTAATCGCAGGGAACAAACGCGCAATTACCTTCAACGATTTTTTCTCAATGAAACGAATGAGTTCGGTTACCGTAAGCCCGAACGGCAATACAGTCGCCTTTTGCCTAACTACGCCGAACATCGAAGAAAACAATCTCCACACCGAAATTTTTCTTTATTCGTTAAACGATCATTCGCTTAAACAACTAACCCGAAGCAAACAATCAAGCAGCCACCCTGTCTGGTCGCCTTGCGGCAAGTATTTGTTTTTTAACCGCGGGGGACAAATTTGGAAAATTCGTCCGGACGGCGGCGAGGCCATGCAGGTGACCCACTTTGTTGCCGGAGCGTCCGATGTGGTCATAAGTCCTCAAAAAGATAAAATGCTCTTTGCCAGCGAAGTGTACCCAGAATGCCAAACCATCGAATGCCTGAAGCAAAAAATCGATTCCGTGGCGCACAGTAAGGTTAAAGCACGCATTATCGATCATTTGTTTTATCGCTATTGGAATCACTGGTTAAACGGTAAGCGTTCTCATGTTTTTATGGCCAATACGGACGGGACAATTATCAAAGACGTTACCCCGGGCGATTACGATACGCCGCCGTTGGATTTGGGCGGCGAGCACGATTACGTGTTTTCTCCGGACGGTAAGGAAATTTGTTTTGTGCGTAACACCGATCCCATTGTAGCTGCCAGCACCAATAATGACCTGTTTGTTTACGACATTAAAAGCGGTCGCACCCAACGCCTAACCACAAACAAAGGAGACGACTGCAACCCCACCTATTCTCCGGACGGTCGTTATTTAGCTTATCTCTCCATGGCCACGCCGGGTTTCGAGGCTGATCGCAAGCGCATTATGCTGTACGATCGTAAAACGGGCATAACGCGCGAACTGACCAAAGGATTCGATTTGTCTGTGGGGTCTATTTTTTGGCACCCGAAAAAAGAAGAAATCTATTTTACTTGCCCAGAGCGCGGTACGGTTAGCATTTACAAAGTGGATGTTAAGAAAGCGCATATTCGTCCCGTATTAAAAGGGCACACCGTGGCCGATGTACAATTTGCCGGTGACCATTTGCTGGTTTTTCGCGAACAAAACGAGGCCATGCCGTACGAATTGTTCCGTTACGATTTGAAATCGCATAAGTACCAACAATTAACTCATGTTAATCAAAAATTGCTGGCTCAATTGGAATTGCCAAAATTGGAACCGTTTGCTTTTATCGGAGCAAACGGCGATAGCGTCCACGGGTATGTAATGCGTCCGCCATTTTTCGAAAAAGGCAAAAAATACCCGGCCATCGAACTTATTCACGGGGGGCCGCAAGGCGCCTGGGAAAGAGAATTCCACTATCGTTGGAACTACCAAATGTTTGCCGCACCCGGTTACGTGATTTTTATGATTAATTTTCACGGTAGTAGCGGTTACGGCCAGGCATTCACCAACTCCGTTTCCAAACATTGGGGCGGGGCACCTTACCAAGATATCTTAAAAGGCACCCGCTATGTGCTGGATCATTACAAATGCATAGTTAGGCAGCGCGTTGGCGCAGCCGGAGCATCTTACGGCGGATTTATGATTAACTGGATCGAAGGCGGAAAAGAACAACCTTTTAAATGTTTGGTGTCTCACGACGGGGTTTTCGAGCAGGTAAGCATGTACGGGGCTACCGAAGAACTTTGGTTTCCCGAATGGGAATTCAACGGGACTCCTTGGGACAAAGGTTCTTTGTACCAAAAATGGAATCCGGCTGCGCCCGAGCGTGTACGCCGATTTAAAACGCCCATGTTAATCGTACACGGCGAACGCGATTACCGTGTGCCTTACACACAGGGGTTGCAAATTTTTACCGCTTTACAGCGTCAGGGAATTAAATCGAAACTGTTGTTTTTCCCGGACGAATACCATTTTGTGGTAAAACCTCAAAATGCGCGTTTATGGTGGAAAACGGTGCATGATTGGTTTCATCAATTTCTGATGCAATAATTACATTTAAACGGTATGCGAAAAAAATATAGGTACGGAGTTTTTGCACATGGAAAGTCACAAATCGATTTCCGAATCTTTGAAAAAGTTGCTTTCGGAATATCAGCGAATCGAAATTACCGAGCATTATGTTTACCGATTTTTGGCCCGAAAGGCCAAAGGCAACAATAAAAAGGTTTTGCAAAAAATTTCCGACGATGAGGAACGACACGCACAATTTTGGTCGCAATATACCGGCGTTTCAATAAAGCCCAAGCGGTTAACTATCTGGAAATATCTATTAATTCAAAAAATTTTGGGGCTTACTTTTACCATCAAAATGATGGAAAAAGGCGAAGAAACGGCCGAACGAAATTATCAAAATATTTTGAACGAAATCCCGGAAGCAGCACCTATTTTAAAAGAAGAACAAGAACATGAAAAAATGCTGGTTGAAATGATCGACGAACGGAAAATCGAATATATCGGTTCGATGGTTCTGGGATTGAATGATGCCCTTGTGGAACTAACGGGCGCTTTGGCCGGTTTGAGCTTTGCTCTGCAACACACACGTTTAATAGGCATGGCCGGGCTGATTACGGGCATAGCGGCTTCGCTATCCATGGCCTCCTCGGAATATTTGTCCAAACGAACGGAGGCAGGCGAGCAAAGCCCGTTAGTGGCGGCTTTTTACACGGGCATTGCCTATATTTTTACGGTATTGCTATTAGTAGGCCCTTTTTTTGTATTTGCCCATTATCTTTTGGCCCTGGCTAATACGCTTATTTTTGTGATTTTGGTTATTTGGTTCTTTTCGTTTTTCGTTTCGATCGTTAAAGAGATGGATTTCAAGCGAACATTTGGCGAAATGACAGCCATCAGTCTTGGGGTAACTCTTGTTTCCTTCGGAATCGGATTACTTACCCGTCATTTTTTAGGCGTGGATGTGTAGCGGGTTTGAACATAACAGGTAAGGAGAAAATTTCCGCACATTGCCCTAATTTGTAAAGTAAGCAATATTCGGACACAATTATGAAACGCATTTTATTAATTGTTTTTATTTTTGCTGTGGGCATTTTTCGCTTTTGCTCTTTTCCGGAACGGAAAGTTCCGGCAAGACAAAGGCCCATTGTTGCAAAGCGCATGAGGTTGCCGCAAATTGTTATTAAAGATGGCACCAACCATCAATTTACTTTTACCAACAAAATCAGCGGATTTTTTGTCGGTAATTCCCACCGCTACAACCAATCGTCATTTGAAGGCTGGACCGTTAATGAAGTTCACATATTCCGTGATTACCGCATTTTTAAAAACGGACATGAACTAAAACGTACGCATATTCGTCTGTTTCGTTACTTGCCGTTTCGCAGCGAGCGTGTGTATGGCGACGGAACGGAGGAGCGTTTTACGCTTTTCGATTCGACCAATGCTATATTAATTGCCCTTAAAGCTCCGCGTTCGGACGATTATTATGAATTACAGCTTAGTGGGATAAACTTAAAAAGAAATTCGTTGCCGTCTCCCAATGTTCCGGTAACGATTAAAAGAATAGAGGGATGGCCGGGTAAATTTTTACGTATTGATTACTTACCATCACGCAAAAAATTAAATCTTTTTCTCCTGCGCTTGGTCGATTCGCTGCAACCCGACACTCTTGGATTGCATTATTTGGCCCACATAGACACGATGGTGCTCAAACGTCGGGTACGTTTACGCAAACTACTAAATCGCTATCCTTTTCGGGTTAAAAACGAACGGTTGCAAAACGCACTTGAATGGGCTGTTATCTCTATGGATGCATTGGTAACGCATCAACGCGGACCTGGCATTTGGGCGGGTTTGCCTTGGTTTAATAATTACTGGGGACGCGATACGTTTATTTCGTTACCCGGGGCTTTGCTCGTTACAGGACATTTTGATAAAGCAAAACAAATTTTAAGCAACTTCGCCCGTTTTCAGCAAAAAGAAGATGGCAGTCGCCTACTCGGTCGCATTCCCAACAGAATCACCAACAAAGAAGTTATTTATAATACGGCTGACGGAACTTGGTGGTTTATTCGTTCGCTGTATCAATACTATTTGTACACAGGAGATCGCGGGTTTCTTAAAGCGATGTTTCCCCATATCCGTCTGGCCATCGAGGGTGCTCGCAAATACCGCACGGATCAATACGGTTTTTTAACACACGGAGATGCCGAAACATGGATGGATGCCGTGGGGGCCCAAGGTGCCTGGTCACCACGCGGTAACCGCGCCGTGGAAATTCAGGCTTTGTGGTACACGGCATTAAACGTGGGCATACGTTGCGCACAAATCCTAAAGACCGATTCGGCAAAGGCAGGCACGTGGCAAAAATTAGCGAAAAAATTATGGCGAAATTTCAATCGTTTTTTCTGGGATAGCAGCAGAACCTGCTTGTACGACCATTTGAAATCCGACGGTACTCCGTCCGAGGCATTGCGGCCTAACCAAATTTTCGCATTGACAGTTCCGGATTTGGCCGATATTCCACCCTTACTTTCACCCAGCCGTCGAAAGATGGTCGCCCGTAAGGTAACGGAAAATTTGACCACGAGGCAGGGTGTTCTTTCTTTGTGGTTTAAGGATCGCCATTTTCACCCGTACCACCATTATTTGCCTTATTATCCGCCGGATGCCGCCTATCATAACGGATTAATCTGGTCGTGGTTGGCCGGACCGGTTTTGAGCGCTCAATTGGCTTTTAATCAAATTTATCCTGCGGACACACTGTATTTGAACGAAGCCAGACAAATTATGCGAAACGATGCTATTGGCAATTTTGCGGAACTTTTGGAGCCAGTTGCGAGAAAAGGCAGACAAGATTTATTGGTTTCCGGCGCTATTTCTCAGGCATGGAGTCTGGCCGAATTCATCCGTAATTTTTATCAGGATATAGTAGGATATCGCCCCATAGCAGCGAAAAACCGAATTATATTCAAACCTCATTTACCTGCGGATATTCCCGAAATTCGTTGTCGCTTACCATACAAAAACGGCTTTTTGGATGTTCATTTACAAAAAACGAAAGCCGGTTGCAAGATTGACATTCATTCCAGTTTGAGCAAAGAAAGGATTGATGGCAAGGCCTATTTTGCAAACGATTCGCTTCCGGTAACCATTTTTTTGCCTGACTCCGGCACCAACTTTATTTACGAATATATTTCTACGGATACCACATCCGATTCGTTAAAAATTTTACGTCGCTGGAAATTGGCGAGAATCGATTCCGGATTGAAATTTCCGGTTATTTCTCAACTGTCTTTTACGATATTGCAGCCGAACGATGTTTATTTTCCGCTTGGTAGTAACGGGCCAACCGTACTTTACGCTACCGATGCCATTAATGACGATCATGGGCCGAAGGGAAATTACCAATATCCTTCAAATAAAATTTTTGCTGCGGGTATTGCCGATTTGAAGCGTATCACCGTTTACGATAACGGTGCTTTTTGGGGTTTCCGGATTGACATGCGTAATTTGATTGATCCCAATTGGCATCCGGAGTACGGATTTCAATTAACGTATTTGGCACTGGCTATAAATGACCCTTCTCTCAGAGAAAGGAAAGACACACGGCCTGGTCATTTATCGCATTTTCAATTACCGGGCTCCCGTGCGTTTAACCGAATTATTTACGTTGGCGGCGGTTTGGAAATTCGTGACGGACAAAATAAGCGGCTTGCTTTGTACGTGCCCACGGATCGTAAACATCCATTGGGATTTTTACCATATAAACAAATTCGTTTTCAAATACCCAAAACGTTTTTACCCGGTTTGAACGGCCAAACGAAAATCACGGTTTTAGCAGGGTTACAGGATGATCATGGCGGATCGGGTTTGGGTGATTTTCGGGCTGTTTTTCCGCGTGGTGATCAATGGCATGGCGGTGGTGCCGTAGGGAAAAACGCACCGGCTGTTTACGATATTCTACGGGTTCATTAGTGCTCTGCGATGGTTCTGTTTCGTAAAGGGAAAATTTTTCGATTTGAGTATTTCGGTGATTTAAGAATTTTTCACCTGTTTATTACTCTCACGGCAATATTTTAGCATTTCCAAAAAATTCTAAGTTTGCTTTTGCGATGTGACACGTTTGGTGTTGCCTAATTTACCTGCAATATGCGACGCATAAGCGAGATGGATTGTTTTGAGTGTTTTAACCGTATCGCCGTCCATGTATGCGTTTGTTTTTTATGCCCGTTTTTTTTAGGTTTGAAGAGTTCGTTCAGATTGAACTGAGAAGATTATATGGCAGAAAAAACGATTCTACTTATTGCCGGGGAAGTTTCGGCAGATCAGCATGGCGGTAAACTTGTTCGGGCGCTTCGTTCGCTGCGACCGGACTTAAAGGTTTGGGGCATTGGTGGCAACGATTTGGCAGCCAACGGCATGGAATTGGTTTTTCATCTCGATAAGATGGCCTTTTTAGGTCTAACCGAGATTATCCGACATTTGCCTTTTATTCGTATGGTGATGAATACCATTTTGGAAAAAGCACGGAAGAATCCGCCTGATTGTGCGGTTTTAATCGACTATCCGGGATTCAATTTGCGTTTGGCGGCACGATTGAAGAAGATGGGGATTCCGGTAGTTTATTATATTAGTCCTCAATTATGGGCGTGGGGCCATCGTCGGGTAGATAATATTCGCAAGTACGTGGATAAAATGCTGGTACTTTTTCCGTTTGAAAAGGAGTTTTACGCACGACACGGGATTGAAGCCGAGTATGTCGGGCACCCTTTGGTAGACAAACACCATGCGTATTTACCAAGGGAATTCAAATCCGTTGAAACGGATAACGGGATATTGGGCTTACTGCCAGGCAGCCGTCGCAATGAAATAAAAACCTTATTGCCCGAAATGGTTAAAACCGGTAACCGACTGCTTGCCGAGGGAACGGTGCGATCCGTTTTAATTTTAAAGGCACCGCATTTGAAGGCGGAATATTACCGCCCTTTTTTGCAAGAGGCAAATGTGCGTTTTAAACTAAAAGAAGCTCCTATGCATCGGTTTTTGCCTGAATTGGATGCGGCTTTGGTAGCCTCGGGAACAGCAACTTTAGAAACGGCCTATTATGCGGTACCGATGGTAATTGTTTATCATGTTCATCCTTTAACGTATTGGCTGGCGCGTCTTTTGGTTAAAATTGACCATATTGGGTTAGCTAATATAGTTGCGGAAAGGGAAATCGCACCGGAGCTAATTCAAGGTGCATTTACGGCCGAAAGGGCGGCCTCACTTTTGAAACCTATGTTCCGTCCTTCGAGAAATACGGAAATACGGAAAGAAATGCTTATCGTTCGGAAAAAACTGGGTAAGCCGGGAGCCTCGTTACGAGCGGCGCAAGCAATTGACCGTTTTTTGCAGGAGCGGGGTAACTAAACCGTTGAAACGGTTAAGGCAAATTTTAAATAGAATTTTTGCCCCCGGGGTTTTTTTCTCCTTGTAAACAGCCATTTAAGGCACTTTAATTTTAAACCGCAAAGTACGCTAAGAAAACGCAAAGAATATGCTTTCGATTTTTGTAAAACGTAACTACCAATAAAATCCATTCCCTTAGGAACAAGCGCAATATTTATGAATCTCTTGCCTAATTCTTTAACCGCAAAGTGCGCTAAGAAGCGCAAAGAGTATGCTTTCGATTTTTGTAAAACGTAACTACCAATAAACTCCATTCCCTTGGGGATAAGCTCAATATTTACGAATCTCTTGCCTAATTCTTTAACCGCAAAGTACGCTAAGAAGCGCAAAGAATATGCTTTCGATTTTTGTAAAACGTAACTACCAATAAAATCCATTCCCTTAGGAACAAGCTCAATATTTATGAATCTCTTGCCTAATTCTTTAACCGCAAAGTGCGCTAAGAGGCGCAAAGGGAATTTTTTTATTTTTGTAAAACGTAACTACCAATAAACTCCATTCCCTTGGGGATAAGCTCAATATTTACGAATCTCTTGCCTAATTCTTTAACCGCAAAGTGTGCTAAGAGGCGCAAAGGGGGGGGGTCAGGCAACATTTGCAAAGGGATAACTCTAAGAATTTCTTACCTTTTTTATTGCTCTTTTTATTACACAAATTTTGCTCAATTATATCGAACCAACAACCTTCCATTTATTGTACATATTTTAAATAGTAATTCTTAAGATTAGGAGGCGGACCTTTTTAAGATAAAACCTATCTGATTATTTGCCCCAATATATTTTTCTTAAACGGTTCCTCTTCAATGGAAACACCATGCAAGCGAGCATTTTCCGGTAATTGTTTGTTAATATGCTGCAAAAGCTCAATAGCCAAACGTTCCGGGTGGGTACGTGCCACTTTATTCGCATAAACGGTTTCGGGGTACAAACGCACAAAAAGCGCATCCCCTTCCAAATATACTAACGACTCTGCCACCCAATCGTATTCGTTTAAAACCGCTTCCAATAATTCAGGGAAAATACATTCGCCCGAAGGCAATAAAATCCGACTGGCCTTACGCCCCAAAACGCAAAGGCGCGCTTCATGCCGACGAACCAGCCAACCCGTCTTCAAATATCCATCCGTAATTTCCTTTTTATCCGATTCGTTTAGCGAAACCATCGGCCCTCTTAAGGCCAATTCTCCGCTTTTCTCATCATCTCCTTCGGCTAAAATTTTCCATTCGAACTGCGGCAGCAATTGTCCCTGCGCCCAATACAAATTATCCTCGGCTTTCCCCGTCATAAATACGGACGCCGTTTGAAAATGCCCCAGCAAAAGACGATGGTTTATCTTTTCCCGTACCAAAAATTGACGAAGTTGTTTGCCCAAAGGAGCAAAATTGGTACAAATTAACCATTGCAAATTTTGCGAGAAAACAGAATCTTTCGGTTGCGATGTTTTAAAAAAACCAAGAGCCAAGCGCCGGATCAAACGCAACGACCGTTTAAACAACGACTCCGTTGCCCCCGCTTTACGGCTTTGTTTAAATAACCGTTGCGCATAATTCGTATCAACCAAAAGATGTGTGGGCCTAAAACGCTTTAGCCATTGCCGAAATTGCTTTTCATCTTGCGGGAAATCCGAAAGGACGGCCTGAGCATTTACCAACAAAGGAATTAAGACTCCCAACAAAACAGGTAACGTAAACGAAAGTGGTAAAAAAATGGCAACCCGATGTTCGGCGTGAAGCTGCAATGTTTGTGCAAGATTTTCGGCAGCGGAAATAATGTTCCGATGCGAAAGATGTACCTGCTGCCAGCAATTTTTCGTATCCGGAACATATAAAATGCAAAAGGGGTCGTCCGGGGTAACCTCAACTGTTTCTTCTTCGCGGAGGCCTTTCATAAAAACCAAAGCCGCTTTTTTAAACTTTTCGAACTCACGTTCCAACTTGCCAGGGAAATCTTCTTTGTTCTCCGGCAATTTTTCTACGGAAAAATTTTCCAACGCCACTATGGTCCGCAAAGAGCCGATAGCAAACTGTCTTAAACGCTCTTTTTGCCCGGACGAAGTAAAAGCAAGAGCCACTTCATGCGCACTAAAAAAAAGCGCCAAATCTCGGTCACTCATTTCCGGCAACAAAGGCAAAGCCACTCCGCCAACCCGAGCAATGGCAAAATAAGCACACGCCCAATTCACGGTATTTTCGCTCAAAAGTGCAACAACATCTCCCTTTTTAATACCCTGTTTTTTCAGCAGTTCGGTAACCAATTCCACCCGATTGTAGAATACGGCAAAGGTAAGTTCCTGTCCGTTTCGGTCGAAATAAAGTGTTTTGCGACTATCTTCCGGAGCACTTTGCTCGAAAAGTTGTCCTAATGTTAAGGTTTTCGATTCCATTTCTCTTTCGCTGTTCTCCTTTTTCAGAAATGCATTACCTTCCAAACCCAAAAGGGAACCCGACGGTTTTCGACATGTGAATCCTTTCTCTGGCACTCCCAATCGTGTTTTTGCCAACAACAATTTATAAAGATTTATCCCTTGATCAAAGAAAATTAAACTTCCGTGGTTTTTTTACGTACCTAACGGAAATTAAACAACGTTTTAATACGGGAGGTATTTATGCGTTTGTATGTTATCATATCCGTTATTTTTATTTACGTACTTGCCTATGGAAAAGATACGAATACTCGTCTTTTAACCCTCGACACACAAGGAATAACCACTTTCGAGGCCACCTGCGGAAGCGGATTTTTAAAGATTTACGGTAAACCCGGGTTGAAACAAATTAACGTTACGGCAAACATTCGACCCGAAGGATTGAATCCGCGCAAACTGCAAAAAGTGGTTACGCTCACGTTAAAACGCGCAGGTTCAAGAGCCATCTTAACGAGCATAACTAAAAATGACGCTTTCGGATTGTTCGATTGGATATTCGGAAATAATGAAGACAACATCGAAATAGATCTCACCATCGAAATTCCGCAGCACATGAATCTTAAAATAACAGACGGATCGGGCGGTACGGAGATACGCAATATTCGAGGAAACGTAAACATCATTGATGGTTCGGGATTCTTGTCTGTACAAAACATTGACGGTGCGCTGGAAATTACCGACGGTTCCGGAGGAATACTGGTTCGTAATATCAACGGCAACTGCCAGGTACATGACGGATCCGGTGAAATAACACTCAAACAGATTAACGGCGATCTTGCCATTACTGACGGTTCCGGAGCCATGTTTATTGATCACATCGGAGGATCGGTGGAAATCACGGACGGTTCAGGGGAAATCAATTTAGAATACATCCGTGATACCATAACCATCTCAGACGGTTCCGGCGATATCAAAGCAGGTCATGTAAACGGCGATCTGATTCTCAAGTCAACAGGATCGGGCAAGGTAATTACCAATCAAGTACGCGGACACATAATCGGACTTCGCAAATAAAAAAAGGCCCGTCAACGCCGGATAACTAGTTTACGGTACACGTAAAACCCGTTGCTTTTCAGTCGTAAAAAATACATACCTGATGATAAACGAGGGAAATCAAACAAAAAAATATTCCGGCCCGTTTGGCCTTGCAGTTGACCGTTTTTTACCGATTGCCCGCGAACATTAAAAAGGGTAAAGTCAATCTCTCCGCCGCTTTTTAACGTAAATGTTAATTGGCATTGTCCGTTAAACGGATTGGGATAAAGCCGCACCCGATCGATAGGGAAAAATGCAGAGCGTTCGGCTTTTCGTTTTGCAATGGCAGACGGCTCCGGATAAGTAACGGGTTGTCCTAACAACCAATCGACAGCCGACCACAAAAACGGCCAATCCGAACCATCATCATCCAACTCATCGGCAAAAGTAGTACTGTCACGATCGCTATCTTCTTCGATTTCGGGATGCGGCCCCATCAATAATACACGTCCCTGCCCGTAGCTACAGGTTATGATGCCTGGCAAATCGTGAAAGCCATACCACTTTCCGACCGTATCCATTTGTGCGTTTGGGTGCTTTCGAAAATAGGGCCCGCCGTAATAAAGAATCATCTCGGATGCCGGTTCAAATTGATTAATAGGGTGGTTGGAATTCAAATCGACTTGGGTCATGGTGTAATTATCCCACGCGGCAATCGAATCGATAGCGCCGATAGCCACGCCGTCAAACAAATCCAACGGATAATCTAACATTCCGTCTTCTTCCCAAACAACGGAATCGCTGGCAAAATAGGCACCGGCGCAAATCCCCAGATATCCGCCTCCCTGACTGACAAATTCTCTTATCTTGCGGATGCCGTTGGAATCGATAGCTAATTTGTAATAATAGGCGTATCCACCCGGAAAACAGATAGCTTGATATCGCGATGCCCAATCGGAATTGTTTATGGTATCGGCATTCACTTCTCCATAGGGCACCCCTTTCCAATCCAAGAATTGCTCCAAAGCCGTCAAACCGTCCTGCCATGTGCCGTATCCGCCGTCGTTGTACAAAGCAATTTGCGCTGTTAAGGAATTGTTGAAGGAGATCAGCAAAATGCCAAAGAATAAAAATCGTTTCATTTCTTTTGTTTTTCGCTTTTTTTTTAGGCTAATATAAAAAAATGTGAGCCCAAGGCTCACATTAAAATCACATTTTTGTAACAAAACAAACACAGCGCCATTCACAAGCCCAATTTTTTTCTGACCCAATTTTCCAAGCCTCCGGCAATAATAATTTCCTGAGCGGCCCGTCCGAAAGGTTTAATGGCATACGATTTACCTTCGACCTGCACATGGGTTCGAATAAAATCGACCAGAGCCTTTAAATCGGTACGTACGGTTAGTTTGTTTTCACCGAATTGTGCCCTTAAATCCCGTACCAATTGCGGAATGTCGATGACAATGAAGCCGTTATTAATGGCATTGCGTTTGTACGTTTCGCTAAACGATCCGGCAATTAAGAGCTGAATTCCGGCATATTTTAGGGCCGTGGCCGCCTGTTCACGGGAGCTACCGGTTCCGAAATTAAAGCCACCGACCAAAATATCCCCTTTTTTCATGATGTCCCGAAACCGGGGATCGTAATTTTCCATTACCACTTGTGCCTGTTGTTCGGGTGTAAAGTCATCAATATACGTATACTTGCCTGGATAAATGCCGTCGGTATTCATATTATCTTTGGGACAAAAAAGCAATGTACCTTCCACTTTTTGCGGAAAGCCCTCGAGAATTTCCACCTGCGGCATCGGCCTATCCGGAGCCGGATTTATTTTTATTTCCGCCTTCGGTGTTTGCGGTTGTATCGGAAAAGGCGTATCGATTTTCCCGCTGATTGCCGAGGCAGCGACCACGGCCGGTGAGGCCAAATAGGCCTGTGCATCAGGCGAGCCCATACGTCCTTTAAAATTCCGGTTGGTCGCCGAAATGCCTACTTCTCCGTCTTCGAGCAACCCGGTTCCCAGCCCGATACAGGGGCCGCAACCCGGAGGTAAGGGAATGGCGCCTGCTTCCAACAGCGTTTGCCAATACCCCAATTGCTGCGCCTCTTTTTGCACTTCGCTTGAGGCGGCAGCCACGTAAAATTTAACGTGCGCGGCTACTTTTTTACCCTTAATAACTTCGGCGGCTTGTTTGATATCTTCCAAACGACTGTTTACGCAAGAGACGAGATACGCTTTATGAATTTTAATATTTTTCTTTGCCAATTCGGTAACAGGATGCGTAACCTTAACCGTGTCGGGACCGGCAACATAAGGCACAACAGAGCCCAAATCCAAAACAATTTCGCGGGCATAATAGGCGTCGGGATCCGGAGCAAGCGGATTTTGTTTTAATTCCCGCAACTTTTTGGCATTAAGGCGGGGATGTTCGCCCTGCCCGTCCGCATCGGATGGCACTCCGGCCGGACCGCGTTTATTAACATAGGCGACGCGCTTTTCCAGCCATTCGATCGTACGCTCATCCACGGGAAAAACACCGGCCAAAGCTCCCCATTCGGTAGTCATGTTGGCTATGGTCAAGCGTTGTTCAACGGATAATTCGGCGATGCCTTCTCCGGTAAATTCAATGGCATGATTCAAAACCTCGTCACTGCTAAAATAGCCGGCAAGGGCAATTATAACATCTTTCCCGGTAACGCCGGGGCGAAGTTTTCCCTTAAAAATAACCTTTGCCACAGGTGGTACCTGCCACCAGGTTCTACCAGAAGCCCAAATTGCCGCGGCATCGGTACGTACGATAGGCGTTCCCAAACAGCCCATTCCGCCGTACATGTTGGAATGGCTGTCCGAAGCAACTACCATGGTACCCGGCCAGGCATAGCCTTCTTCAATCATAATTTGATGTCCGATACCTCGACCGGCAGGATAAAAATCCGCCCCCATTTCTCGGGCAAAATCTTCGATTTTACGATATTTCTGCATATTTTTTTCGGATTTATCCTGAATATTATGGTCTAGTGCATAAACGACTTGACGCGGATTAAACAATTTTTTGGCACCTATTTTTCGAAACTTGGGAATTACGGCACCAGTGTTATCGTGGGTCATCACATACGCCGGTTGGATCATAATATAATCACCACTTTGCACGATATGCCCCGTTTCGAGATCAACGGCAAAACGTTGTGCTATTTTTTCAATGAGATTTTGAGCCATGATCATCTCCCGTCAATTAGTAAATGGCAAACATTAAACATGTGTTAAATTACGAAAAAAGCGTTTTCGGAACAAAATCAAGTTTGCGTTGCTTGTAGGCTCGAGCTTTATCTTTTACGGGGTCTTAATTGGCATTTTGATTTTTTTTTACTACCTTCAAAAATGAAAAGAAAAAGGACAAAAAAGATGAAAAACACTCTTTTGAAATTTGTTTTATTTTTGTTAACTACAACTCTTTTTACCGCCTTTCCCCTTTCGGGCGGAGACGTTTATCTGGTGATCGGTTCGGATACGGCCATCTGGGAAGGCATGAACACCAATCGCTTCCATTGCTTTTACAACGTAGGCTTGTATACCGATCCCCTGCGTAATGCGTACAAGGTAATGGATCCCGCTTTCCGGGCCAGGCTCACGGACTCGGACGGACATGCGCTCAAAATGACCTGGTGGATGATGGCCGGTAATATTTTCCGCTACGCAT
>Ga0256914_1000107_pt1 | contig 80374 bp, 72 predicted proteins | sample HulkmetaG_FD_191571 | JGI IMG/M metagenome (GOLD analysis project Ga0256914, IMG submission 191571) | Hydrothermal chimney microbial communities from Main Endeavour vent field at the Juan de Fuca Ridge, Pacific Ocean - Hulk | ecosystem: Environmental > Aquatic > Marine > Hydrothermal vents ...
TGATATTTGGACGAGTTGTATTAAACAGCTCAGACAGTTGTTTTTGATTGAGCCACACTGTTTCTCCCTCAATCCGCACCTGAAGCTTCGGCTGACCTTTGTCGCCTTCGTAAATAATAATTCCGCTATTTTGCATGTTATTTTTCATAATCAATTTTGCTTAAATTCTCCAGAATTCGTTTGTTGAGTTCTTTTTCTTCTTCCAATTGCTCTTCAAATTCTTTTTTTAGTTCCGGAAATCTCTCGGAAAATACAAAATCATCTTCTTCTTCAGGTAAGCCCACATAACGCCCCGGACTTAATACATAGTCCAGTTCACGCACTTTTTCTAATTTTACCGAAGCGCAAAATCCCGGCTCATCTTCATATTTTCCGTCTTTGTTACGCCACTGGTGGTAAGTGTTTGCCACCTTGGCAATGTCTTCATCGCTAAATTCTCGTGTCCGACGATTGATTAAGTGTCCAAGATTGCGCGCGTCAATGAAGAGAATCTCATCATCGCGTTTACGGTCGCCATTGAAGCCATGGCGTTTGTTGGAGAGAAACCACAGCGACGCTGGGATTTGCGTGTTAAGAAATAACTTTGGCGGAAGATTTACAATACAATCTACTAACCCAGCTTCAATTAAGTTCTTGCGTATAACATCTTCACCGGAAGTTTTGGAAGTAAGCGCGCCCTTTGCTAAAACAAAACCGGCTACACCTTTTGGCGCCAAGTGATATACAAAGTGTTGCACCCAAGCAAAATTGGCGTTACTTGCCGGTGGTGTGCCATATTTCCATCTACCATCATTTTGCAAAAGCTCTCCGCTCCAATCACTATCATTAAACGGCGGATTGGCAATCACAAAATCTGCCTTTAAATCCGGATGAAGGTCTTTCAAAAAAGACCCTTCGTTATTCCATTTTACCTGTGAGCCATCAATTCCGCGAATCGCCAGGTTCATTCGGCAAAGTTTCCAAGTTGTTTGATTACTTTCTTGTCCGTAAATAGAAATATCGTCAATGCGCCCCTGGTGTTCTTTGACAAATTTTTCACTCATCACAAACATTCCACCACTTCCGCAAGCAGGGTCAAATACGCGCCCTTTGTACGGTTCAAGCATTTCCACCAGCAACTTTACGATTGATTTTGGTGTATAGAATTGCCCGCCCTTTTTGCCTTCTGCTAAAGCAAACTCACCTAAAAAATATTCATACACTTTGCCGAGAATATCTTTTGATTTTGCCGCTTCAGTTCCTAAAGCGATGTTTCCGATTAAATCAATCAATCCGCCGAGAGATGCTTTATCAAGATTTGGCTTGGCATAGACTTTTGGCAAAATGCCTTTAAGTGTCGGATTGTCTTTTTCAATCTTTTCCATTGCTTCGTCCAAGTCTTTGCCGATAGTCGGGAGCTTGGATCGTGAGTGAAGGTAAGACCAGCGGGCATTTTGCGGAACCCAAAAGACATTTTCCGCTTTGTATTCATCCTTGTCTTCAGGATCCGCTCCTTCATATTTTCCTTTTCCTTCTTTAAGCTTGGCGTGAAGCGCTTCAAAGGAATCGGAAATATATTTGAGAAAAATCAAACCCAACACAATATGTTTGTATTCAGCCGCGTCTATATTTTTACGCAATTTATCCGCAGCCTTGAAAAGCTGAGCTTCAAATTTTTCCGATTTTGTAGAATTATTTTTTGCCATAATTATTTAATTAAACCCTTAACACCCCTCCCCTTCATCATACCACACCCAGACTTGAAATCAATTTTTATCGTTTGGGGATTTTAGAATATATTAGAATATTTTAGAAAATTTTAGAAAATATTATAAATCTACTCTCATTTTTTCTTTAACAAAAACAAGACCAAGTCCACCATTTTGTCTTTGTCTTTTGGTCGGCTTTCAGTGATTAAAAGTGTGAGTGCTGTCAATGCCTCGGAGCCAAAACTAGCGCGAAGCAATCTTGCCTTGCGCAAAAACCACACAAAAGCAAACGCGCCTCTGCGCTTACTTTGTTTCCTTTCGGCAAAAACGCTTTCACATCCGCCACCGCCCGCATAAACTGCTCGTAATTTTGCCCGATGCGTTTTTTGTTGATGGTGCAACCGTCAAGAATGTGTTGTTTGAGGACTTTAGTTGCCCAAATGCGAAACTGCGTGGCTTGTTTGGAATTTACGCGATAACCGACTGACAAAATAGCATCAAGATTGTAAAACTTTGTTTTAACTTTTTGAGTTTTACCCTTAATCGCGCCATGTTTTGTGGGTAGTTCCAAAATGGAACATACCACTTTCTCATCCAACTTACCACTTTCAAAATTTGCGGAGAGAGGGAGATTCGAACTCCCGGTACCGATAAGGGTACAACGCTTTTCGAGAGCGTCCCGTTCAACCACTCCGGCATCTCTCCATCTTTTAAATAAATACTATTATACCTCTCACAAATTTCAAAAAAATTTAACACAACCATCCTTCTCACAAAGTTTAAAAAATTCATTCCCATCATTCGCTTGAATTACCCCTCTTCCGGCATCTCTCCGGTTACTCCACAATCCTCACTTGTGGAAAATTTTGTTGGCAATTTGCGAAAGAGTAATCTGCTTATTTTTCGAGCAAAACCCTCCCTATTTTTTCCGCTGTTTTGTCCCAACTAAATCTTTGGGTATTTTTCAATCCTTTTTCAATAATATCTTTTCGTAACTTTTCATCTTTTAAAATTTCATTTACCTTTTGGGCAATTTCCGCCGGTCGGTGAGGATTAACTATCACCCGCTTATCACCAACCACTCCCTTCAGCGGTTCAACATTGGAGGTTATCACCGGCGTGCCGACACTTTGAGCTTCCAAAATGGGAATGCCAAATCCCTCAAAAAATGATGGGAAAAGAAAAGCGTCTGCCTGCCGATAATATTTAAATCTGTCTCCATTAGAAACAAAACCCAGCTCCACAATATCATTTCTATATTTTGATTTTTCGATAACCCCGGCAATTTTATCATAACCATGACCCTTGCCTCCTCCCAACAATAACTTGCCCTCATAACCATATTCTTCTTTTAAAATATCAAAGGCTTCCACAATTCCCACAATATTTTTTCGCTCTTCCAATCTCCCCAAATAAAATAAAAATCTACCCGCCTCCAAGTCAACAGAAGAATTATTATCACCAACCAAATTTATTGCAAAACCATTTCCAATGACCTCAATTTTTTCCTCCCTTACTTTATATAAATTTACCAAATCTTTTTTTGTTTTTTCAGAAACAGCAATCACTTTTTCCGCCCAACGACAACTTCTTTTAATAAAAAAACGATGAAACAATCTTGACTGCCACGAATAACTTTCCGGCGAAAATTCATATTCCAGACCGTGAACGGTTACATAACTTCGTCGCGGATGAATAAAAGGCAAAGTGTGCGCCGGCACAAATAAAATATCCATCGGTCTAACCAACATCTCCCAACTCAAACCACCCTGCGTCCAAAAATATTTCCAAGGCAAAATTTTTACCTGCCATTTTTTTGGTAATTCAAAATCCACTTGCTCATCACCCCCAAAACGAGTATACAAAATAACTTGGTGTTCACCAAGATATTTTCGCAAATGTTTTATCACCTGATAAGAATATTCTTCAATTCCCGTCCGCTCCTTCACAAACGCTCGCGAAGCATCAATTCCTATTTTTAACTTATTTTTTTCCGGCAATTTTCTTAAATTAAACTATTAAAATTTTTTAAATCAGTCAATATTCCACACTGCTTCAACACCCAACACCTCTTCAACAACCACCTCCTTTGCAATAAAAGACAACAAAAAACTTCCCCTTCTCCAATATTAGTCACCAACCAACCAGCTTCACCGAAACATAAATCTAATTTATCAAAAAAATGAAAACTCCACCCTCTCAATCCCCCAAAAAAACCACACAAAAAAACGACCCAAAAACTAACCCTTCCCCATCACCACTCGTTTATACCTATCTAAATTTTTTAAAGCCAAGCCCGTTCCTTTCGCCACACAATTCAAAGCGTCATCAGCCACATAACACGGAACACCAATCACTTTTGTAATTAATTTATCCAAATCTTTTATCAACGCCCCTCCACCGGACAAAACCATTCCCTTATCCATAATATCCGCTGCCAACTCCGGCGGTGTTTCTTGTAAAACTTTTTTCACGGCATTGATTATCTCCATCAACTCCTCCTTCATCGCCTCATTAATTTCATTAGAAGAAACTCTAACCGTTCGCGGTAACCCGCCAATCAAATCACGCCCCCTAACTTCCGTGTATTCTTCCTTAATTTGCGGTATCGCTCGACCAATCTTCATCTTCACATCTTCCGCAGTACGTTCTCCAATCGCCAATCCATATCTCATTTTTATATAATGAGCAATTGCCGCGTCTAACTTATCTCCTCCAACTCGAGCACTGTGCACAGAAACTATCCCTCCCAAGGAGATAACTCCAACTTCCGCCGTCCCTCCACCAATATCCACAATCATATTTCCATTAGCGCTATTAACATCAATCCCGGCCCCAATCGCTGCCAAAACAGGTTCAGAAACAATGTAAGCATTTTTAGCTCCCGCTTTAATCACCGCCTCCGAAACGGCTCTTTTTTCCGTTGAAGTAGCGCCGGCCGGTATAGACACCAAAACATCAGGACGAACTAAACGAATTCGCGGAGTTACCTTGTTGATAAAATATCGTAACATCGCCTCTGTTACCCGATAATCGGCAATTACTCCGTCCTTTAAAGGGCGATAAGCAGTGATAACATCCGGTGTTCGTCCAATCATTTTTTTAGCATCGTTACCCACCGCCACCACCTCATTCGTATCAGTCGTAACAGCTACTACCGACGGCTCATTTACCACAATTCCTCCATTAGAAACAAAAACCAATGTATTGGCCGTACCCAAATCTATACCAATTCTTCTAACTAACATACTCATTGAAGCATAAGAAACTAAAACAAAAAATCCTTTCATTCCACAACCAACACTCGCTTTCCGACAACACAAAAAAATAGAAATAGACTACTCTCCCCTCAAGTCTAACACTTTTTAATTTTTTTTCAACCGTTTTTTGACACAACTTATTTTTAATATATAATTAGAATACAAAGCTAAAAAAACAATAATACAGAAATGAAAACCAAAGTATATTATCACTACCGAGAAAATAGTGATAATATTGACAATAATCAAGATTCCCCTTTTAATATTCACTCATCCGCAGAAATAACCAAATCGGAACCGGAAAATCTTTCTGCTGATGGGTTGTTTTTAAATAAAAAAAGACCAAAGAAAATTTTTGTAGATGGCTTAAGAAGAGTAAACCAAACCAAACAATACCCCCTCAAAACAAAAAAACATCAAAAAAGAATCAATTTAATAACTTCACAAAAAAAAGAAGCTCGAATAATCACCAATCAACCACAAGATAAAAAAGAGAAAGTTTTTCAAAAAACACCATATTTTGGAATAAAAAGATTCTTTACTAAAAAAATCTCCGAACGAAAACACCAAAAAAAATCTTCGTCAAACACAAAAAAAGAAATAATTTCACTCCAAAGATTATTTACTCAAAAAAGAAAATATGCCCACTCAAACAAATTGAATAATTATTCTTTCTTAAACCTTAAAATCATCACTTTAAACTTTGCAATTATCCTGCTTATGGCCGGCAGTCTAACAATCTATGTCAAATACAGATCAAATCAAAAAATAACCGCAGCCCTTTTAGCCAAACAACAAGAAATCATCGAGAAAGAAAACAACGCCGATGACCAAATAACTGTTTTGGGAGCGGTTGACAAGAAAAACAATTCCTCGGAAGATGAAAATAATATTGATAAAATAGTATTCCAAACTTTAACAAAATTTGAAAAAATCAGAAGAGAAAAACTGGAAGCGAAAATCAAAGAAATGGTTGCCGGAACACCAATGGAGCAAATGGCACCATACATCGCCCAAAGAGATAAAATCGTCGCCGCCTTTTTGGTTGGAATAGCAAAAAAAGAAAGTAATTATGGACGACGAGTGCCAATCTTAAACGGAAAAGACTGTTATAACTATTGGGGTTATCGCGGAATCAGGAAAAAAATGGGCACCGGTGGGCATACTTGTTTTGATAGTCCGGAAGATGCCGTCAAAACGGTTGGCAACCGCATTGAAAGATTGGTAAAATCCGGAATTGACACTCCTCAAGAAATGGTACTTTGGAAATGTGGATCAGCCTGTCACAAGGACGCTATGGCTAAAAAATGGATCAGCGATGTTAATCTATTTTACTCAAAAATGATAGAAAAAATAGAAGAAGAACCGACAAACAACGAAAACGGTGAAGAGAATGATCTTCTAAAAAGTTAAAAACGCTTCTCAATTCAAAACTACTGTCTCACCTTATCAATCAAAAAATAAAACCGTTAAACAACGGTTTTATTTTTTCAAAAAAAGTATATTCAAAACCACTCCTCTTAAATACTACCCAACTGGATTTCCACTTCTTTTTCATTACCCTTATGATAAATCTTTAACTTCACCTTATCTCCTGGTTTATAGTCACTTATCAAATCAGCCAACTGATTTCTTTCATTTATCTTCTTTCCGTCAATCTCTAAAATAATGTCATTCTCCACTAACCCTGCTTTATCCGCCGGAGAACCGGGCACAACCGCCAAATCACTACGATCCTCACCCCTGACAATTAATGCTCCATAATCATAAGGCAAATTGTTTTTCTTTTTGATTCTTTCATTCAAAATAACATACCTCACACCCAAAAACGACCTCTTCTGTTTGGAGATACTACCATTTTTTCTAACCTCCTCAAAAGCGCGCTTTGCCATATTTCCCGGAATAGCGAAACCGATATTCTCCGCGGTAGCCATAGCCACATTAACACCAATGACATTCCCCTCTATATCCAACATTGGACCACCGGAATTACCGGGATTAATAGCGGCATCGGTTTGAATCAAATTACGCAACCTTTCCGTCTTGAATCCAAACGGACCTCCGGCCGTAATAGTACGTGACAACCCGGAAACAACTCCTTTACTCACCGTATTGTCAAACTCACCCAAAGCATAACCAATAGTAATAGCTGTCTGACCAACTTTCAACGAACTGGAATCTCCAAATTCCAAAAAGGGCAAATTATTCCTTTCTATCTTTAAAATTGCCAAATCGGTATTCGGATCGCGAGCCAACACTTTCGCTTCAATTTTCTCCCCTCTATTTTTTTCTGTATTTAAATAAACAACATACTTGGCATTCTTATCATCCACTACATGTCCATTCGTTACAATATAACCATCAGCGGAAACCAAAAAACCGGTTCCTGCTCCAATCCTAACCTCCTCCGTTCCATTTTGTCTGCGACGAGGAATGCGAAAATCAAAAAAATCATTGAACTCATCTGGTAAATCACCAAAAGGATTCTGATAATAAGTCTCAAAAGTTGGCACCTCAGCTGAAGCGACAATACTCACCACCGCCGGCGAAGCCTTTTTAACTACCTCTATAACTTGAGACTGCTCAGAAACAACCTTCACTGGCTGAACCGTCTTATTAACAGAATTATCTTTTCTATCACCCTTAAAAGAATTAAAGACATCACTCCAAGCAAAACCTCTGCCACCGCTTTGCCATTGACTCCTGTATTCCTTGTACTTAAGCAACCCCCAAGACAACAAGGTACCACCGGTGTAAGCCAAACTCCCTCCAACCAAGAAAACAACCACAACAAACAGTGCTAAAGTCTTTTTATCAAAATTATACTTTCTTTTTGTTTTCATATGCTCAAATTAATTATTAAAAAATAATTAAAATGCATAAAAAACTGGGCGAGTAGAGGGAATCGAACCCTCATACCTGGTGCCACAAACCAGTGTTCTACCATTGAACTATACCCGCCATATCAACAAAACCCCAAAAATCACTCCAGTCAAAATTTACAAAATTTATCCACCAACTAATTATAACATAACTGGATAATTATTTCAAGAAAAAAACAAAAATCACTCTAAGCTCTTAAAAACTTTCAATACTCCCGCCACAAAAAACCCATAACCAACCCAATCAAAAGTTTTAGCAAAAATAGAAAGATCACTAATGAAATGCCAATTATTCGCCAAGATAAATAATAATGCTGAAATAAAAAACAAATGATACTTTTTCATACAAATCTCATTAAATAATTATGACGATAAATCAATCCTTCTTTTTGCGCTTTTTCTTTTTCTTCTTATCTTTCTTCTTATCTTGTTTCAAACTTTCATCCCCATTCAAAGAATCACCACCCTCCATCTCAACCGATTTAACAACGCTCTGTTCATACCCCTTTTTTAACTTGTAAATTATTTTACCGGAGAGTCGCAAATCTACATAATCTAAATTATTCATCTCCTCCACACTCAACTCCTGTCCCAAAAAAATTCTCAACAACCTTAACTGATTGGAAATATCTTCGGATCTGTTAAACATAAAAACTGTTTGATTTTTACCAACAAATATCAATTCATCGGCCACCAATAAGGGGATTTTCAAATAAAAACCATCATTAAAATCAAACAGCTTATTCAATTCTTCAGTCAAATAAAGACCTTTTTGAGCCAACTCGGCATAATCCTCTTCCTTCCCAAGCACATCAACCGTTTCAATACCTAAACAACTAACTCCGGTTTTCTGATAGATATCAGAACATTTTTTCACCAAATCAACAGTTGCATCACCGCAATCTTCCTCCTTAACCAATTCTCCGTGACCATCCCTGAGTTGACACTTATTTCCTGTCAGCCAAAGAAAAAAATTAGTCCTTTTTTCTCCAGTTACAAGCAAAGTGTCCGGAAATATTTTTTTCACCCTGACATCTCTCAGTAGAACATCACTCTCTTGAATCATTTGGACCAATTTTTTCCCTGAAAATAATAATAAATTATTTCCATCAATTCTGTCAAGTATTTTTTTAGACTTTATTTTTTCAATCAACCCTGAAACCATTACCTGTTTTTCCCGTGGAATATCCAGCTTTACAACCCTAACCTTTAAAACACCAGAAAAGAAGAAAACCCACAAAGATAACAACAAAAAACAAAAAATCAAAAACACAACCACCACCTTCTTCCAGTTAAAAGAATTATGCTTTTCTCGAGATAAAGCCCTTGCCCTCTTCTTTCCACCTCTTCTCCCCACAACAACTCCTTTATTTTTTTTAGTTCTTTTCATTTGAACCGCCATCTTTTAAATAAAACAAATAAACAAAGTTTCGCCCACAAATACAACTTTAAAAAATTTACTTTTTAAAAAATATATGTTACACTTAAAAACCAGATTAAGAAATAATCCGCTGTAATCAGTATAACACTTATTAAATCTCTTGCAAAATAACAAATTAATAAATCAAAATCAAATAATCAAAAATATTTTTTAAACCAATAACTGTCATGAAAACCGAGTTAAAAAAGTTTCAAAGACTTACGGAGGGATCAAAAAACATATTATTGGTAACACCACCAAAACCAAACCTTGATATTGTCGCCAGTACCTTGGCATTATTCAAATTTCTAACAAAGAAAAAAATAAACACTACTATTCTTGACAATAATTTCAAAAAAATAAGTTCAAATAAACTAAGCTTCTTACAAGAACCATCCGAAGAAAACTTTTTAAACAATCTCACCGGCAGTAGAGATTTTTTAATTATCTTCAACACAAAATACAACAAAATCATAGATGTTACCGCCGAACAAAAAAAAGACGAGACTATTATTCGCATCACACCGGAAAAAGGCATTATTGACCCGCGAGATTTTTCTTTTGCGCCTGCCAACTTTAAATACGATTTAATAATTATTATCGGAGCGCCCACACTGGAACATCTGGGAAAAACATACCAAGAAAATACCGACTTATTTTTCGAAGTCCCTAAAATAAATATCAACAATGACGGGGAAAATGACAACTATGGTCAAGTAAACATTGTTGACCTAACCGCTACTTCAGTCTCAGAAATTCTCAGTGAAATACTACTGGAAAAATATCCCAAATTCATTGATCCGAATATAGCCCAAATGCTCTTAACGGGAATAATATCATCCACAAACAGTTTTCAAACTCCAAAAACAACTCCTCACACACTTACCTTGGCCGCTCAATTAATCAAAGCCGAAGCCAATCAACAAGAAATAATCAAACACCTCTACAAAACAAAGCCGTTATCTTTCTTGAAACTTTGGGGTTACACTATGGCTCAATTAAACTGGGACAACAACAAAAAATTCATTTGGTCTCTCATAAATCCTGAAGATTTTCAAAAATCACGCGCTGACGAAAGTGATATCCCAAACATTTTAATGGAACTCAAAAAAAATTACCATCGAGGAAGAATTTTTGGCGTGTTCTACCACCAAACCGACAAAGATGAAGATGAGAGAAAAATATACGGTGAATTTATCTTCAACAGCTCAAAATTATCAGAAAAAATCGCCGAGGAATACAATATAGAACCAACAAATAGTCATCTTAAGATAGAATTTCCGGAAAACACACTACTCAAAGCGGAAAAAAATTTCTTCACCGCTTTAAATAAAAATCTGTAAAACTAAAACCAACCGCCAAAAAATAACTCCAACCGAAAATCAACAAGAAACAGAACTGAATTACCCAAACAAAAATTAAACTCCGGTCGTTGCCGGAGTTTAATTCTTGCCTTTTAGTTTCAATTTTACAAACCACTTACTCGTGAAGAATAGATCTTTAAATGATCAAGTTGTTTATCCGTTAGCTTTTGAGAGGCTTCTATTGCTTCTCGAATTAAATCTTTGGAAAACTCAATCTTGGTACCAATACCTACCCTACCAACATGACCAACGTGCTTACGAATATAATCCTCAATATAAATCTTGTGCTCTTTGGTTAAGTCGGAAACAGAATTTTTTTCCAAATATTCTTTCGTTGCTTTTCGGGCTAAGGTGGTAACGCTATCACCTCTTCCCGCCATTTCAATGAAAGATGTCTCAGTCTCTTCTCCGGTCGTGTCGGTAACAGGCGCTTCAGATTCACCTTCAACCGACTTAGATGCTTCATCCAACTGCACGCCGGAATCGTCCGTTGTTGAAGATCCATCTTCAACAACAACGTCTTTTTCTTTATCCTCAGATTCATTTTCTTTGGCGACATCTTCCTTTTTGTCTTCCGTTTTCTCGGCAGAATTGTCAGATGCAACCTGAACATCCTCTTTTTTCTCTTCTTTCTTGTCAGCATCACCAATCTCATTGGCAACCTTTACCTCGCTTTGACTATTATCTTCCGGAGAAACAGTCCTTTGCTTCGAATAAGAATAAATACCGGTAGCTATAGTCGCCACTATAAGAAACGATAAAATAATCCTGATATTATCCTGCAACCAGTTCTTAAATTTCCCCCCAGCACTTAATTCTTCTTGTATTTCTGATTTTTCTCCCATTTTTCTCACCTCTCTTTCTAGATTTGACACCACTCTCAATGCCCTCCAAAAAAGAATAGTTGTCTTTTAATTTTTAATACACCGGAACACCTGAACGAACTTCACAGCAATCAGTTTAAAGCCGGAAGAAAACTTCATGTGTTCACTCAAAATACAAAACGCAACTACCCCCTTTTTCAACAACAAGCCCCAAAATCAACTCAGAAATTTAAAAACATTGAATCTTTACGAACATTATAACAAATACTTTCCGACTGTCAAATTTCACCATCTCAAGGAAAACAAAAACAATTTTAAACAAAAAAATTCAAAAAAAGCAACACATAAGTTGCTTTTTTATACAGTTGCTTTTCCAATGATTATGTTACACTAAGCCTTTTTTACATCAACAGCACTCAAACCCTTTGGACCCTCAGTCACATCAAAAGTAACTTTATCTCCAACCTTTAAATCATCGAATTCAACATCCACCAAAGAAGACAAGTGAAAGAAAATTTCACCCTCTCCATCCTCCTGAGCTATAAAACCAAACCCTCGATCTCCGATAAGATTAGCAATTTTTCCGGTTTTCATTTAGAAAATTTTAACTTATTACCATAGATGATTTCTCAAAAAAATCGTAAAAAAATCACCCAAAAAAACTTCAGTAAACAAGATTCGACCACTACCTTCTTTACAAAATGAAGCTGATTTCAATTCCTGTTCTTAGCTAAAGCAAAAAGTTTCAAATCGCAAAAACAAAAATTGAAATCAGCCTCAAAACAGATATCCTAACAGATCACTTTAAAACTCAAAAGTAACCTATCAAAAACCTTCTCCAGTTTAACACTCTTTAAAAATTTGTCAACAAAATAAAAAAATGATACAATCAAATAAACTAAAAAGAAGCAAGGAAATGACCAAAAATGAAAAGAATCCCTATCTCATCAACTGGGAAGTAAAGAAATTTGAAAATTTTGAACGCCATCAATGGTGGATGGTGTCTGTTTTTCTAATTTTCCTCGCCCTACTAACCTACAGTTTGTTAAGTGACAATTTTTTACTAAGTATTTTAATCATCATTGCCGGCTTGCTGATATACCTCTTTGAAAAAAAGAAACCGGAAACATTCCGTTTTGCCATTTGCAAAACAGGTATTATCGCCCATGATCATTTTTATGAATTTACGGAAATTAAAAGCTTCTGGATATTTTACGAACCGGGTATTGTGGGTCGAAAAGAATTATCACTAAAACTTAATAATCGCCTTATGCCATACGCCCAAATACCACTGGGAAAAGAAAATCCCAATAAAATCAGAAACATTCTCCTTAAATATATTCCCGAAGACAAACACAATGAATCTATATTGGATTACTTGGAGAATATTATCTAATCTCAACTTCCAAATCAAACCGCCTTTTCATCTCCGGATAAATTTCCAAAACTTTTCCCAGCCAAGTTCCATTTTCCAAAATCTGTCTGACAAATTTTTCAATTTTCAAAACCTTTTCTTTTTCCACTCCCAAATCCAGCCACATCTTTCCAACATTAAATACCGTAATTTTTTTCTTGCCATTATATAAATCAACAATAACTTGATTAGACCGAGCCACCGCTTCAATATTTTCCCTGTTTGGATTTACCACTTTACTCTCCTTGATAATGTCAATATATTTTTGTAAATCAAATTTTTTAATATCATCTAAATCTTGAACCACTTTTAAGGCGGAAAAAAATTCCCACTCTCCGTTGTCAATAAACCGACCATTTTCAACAAAATATTTCAATTTTTCAGGAAACAGCTCTTTCATTATATCCCCTTGTATTTTATCAACCCAAAGGTGAACTTGCCAACCGGCATAAAAATCATTTTTAACAAAAAGCGGTTTTAAAAAATTATCATTATGAGTTTTGTCTCTGTCAATTCCGGAAAGATAACGACTATCCGGATAGACCGTACCCAAAATATATTCATTTAAATTATAAACTTGATATTTATCCTGTACATCAACCGCGAATCTAATATGTGTTCCTTGTAAAGCCATTGATTAAAAATATTTTTTTAAAACTTCATAATGCCTCGTCATTGTTCTGGTATAATTTTCCGGATGCTTTGCCAAATCTTCTGCAAATTCATTTTTATCTATCCACTTCAACTGTTCAACTTCATCTTTCGGAAAAGTAAATTTTTCCAAAGGAATATCCACTTGCAAAAAATACCACTGACAAAAAAATTTCCAATCTGCGTCAAAACCACTAAAAACTTTATCAACTTTTTTAAAATTGTATTCCTGCAAATCAATGCCGATTTCCTCCTTTGTTTCCTTAATGATATTTTGTAAATAATTTTCGCCCTTGGCTACCGTACCGGCAACTGCCGGACCCCATTTTCCCGGACCATGTTTCTTTTTAAAACTTCGTTGAGCCAATAAAATTTGTCCCAATGAATTTACCAACCACAAAGCTGATATTCTATAAATATCTTATTCGGTTACTTTTTCTCGTTTTTTATAACCAATAATTTTATCCTCTTTGTCTACAATAGGAATTATTTCCGACACAAATTTACTTTAATGAATTTCAATTTAAACTCTAACTTCATAATTTTATGATACCACAATCCCACCACCTCACACAAACATTCACCACAGTATCACAATATTTTCATCACCCCTACAATTTATTTCCATGTTTAATTAAATATACTGGAAACTAGAAACATCAATCAAAAATGCCCCACTACAACCAAAAAACTTCCCAAAACCAAAAACTCCGACGAAACAACAAAGTCAACGCCGGAGTTAAAACAATTTTCATTGCTAAAGAATTAATCATCACCAAAAAAATCAACACCAAGCAACCGAGGTAAACAAAAAATTATTTCGATTTAATTTCGCGATGCATCGTATGTTTTCTGCACTTGGCACAATGCTTCTTTAACTGTAATTTATGTTGTTGTAGTTTTCGCTTATTCTTAAAAGTCCTTATCCGTCTACTACTACAAACTTCACATTCTAAAATTATAAGATTATCTTGCGACATATTTTTAAACAAACTTAATTTTTAAGCCCCGACAATACACCCTCCTTAAACCTCAACCGAAATTCCCGGAGTCATTGTAGCTGTCAAAGTAACTTTTTTGATTAATTTACCCTTTACTTTGGCTGGTTTATTCTTCTCTACCACATCCAACAAAGCTTTAGCATTTTCAAGTAACTGCTCCTTTGAAAAAGATCTTTTACCTATCACCTGATGAATATTTCCCGTTTTATCAGTCTTAAAATCAGCTCGCCCCTTTTTCAACGACTCAACAATTTCCGCAACTTTCGGACCAACTGTCCCGGCCTTTGGATTAGGCATTAATCCTCGCGGTCCCAATATCTTAGCAGCTTTAGACAACTTAGGCATCATCTCCGGTGTTGCTACAGCCACATCAAAATCAACTTTTTTATCTTTTATAATTTTCGCCACCAACTCTTCTCCACCAACAATATCCGCTCCGGCTTTTTTTGCTTCCTTGTCTTGCGTATCAGTAAAAACAGCAATGACCTGCTCCTTTCCCGTACCATGAGGCAAAGAAACTGAAGCTCTTATTTGCTGATCCGTCTTTTTAAAATCAATATTTAACTTGATATGAATCTCAACTGATTCATCAAATTTTGCCTTGGGGAATTTTTCCAAAATCTCCAAAGCCTCTTCAATTTGATACCGCTTACCGGCATCAAAAATTCGCGTCGCTTCTTTATATTTTTTAGATTTCATCGCTTTAAAGTGGTAAACGAGTTTCTGTCAAACTTGTTTTCAAAAATTTTGACAAACAAATTCAAAGCCACTCTCCCACAAAAAAATTAATTATTAATTCTCAATCTTAATTCCCATTGAACGAGCCGTACCGGCAATAATCTTTTTTGCTTGTTCAACATCCTTGGTATTCAAATCATTCTTTTTTTTATCTGCTATTTCCTCCAACTGAGCATCAGTAATCACACCAACCTTATCTGTCAAAGGATTGGATGCCCCTTTCTTAATTCCCGCCGCTTTTTTTAACAACTCCGAAGCTGGAGGGGATTTCAAAATAAAAGAAAAACTGCGATCATCATTAACTGTAATCTCCACCGGAATCAAATCGCCACCCATTTCCTTCGTTTTCTCATTAAACTGCGTGCAAAAATCTTGAATATTAATTCCATGTTGCCCCAAAGCAGGACCAACCGGTGGAGCTGGATTGGCCTGACCTGCTCTAATCTGTAATTTTATAACTGTTGCCATATGATTTTTCTATTAATTATCAATCTTATTAACTTCTGCTAATCTGCAAAAAATCCAACTCTACCGGAGTTTCCCTGCCAAATATATCAACCAAAACCTTAACTCGCCCCTTAGCATCATCAACCTCCTGGACCTTGCCATCAAAATTCTTAAATGGACCATCAACTATTTTCACCGATTCACCAAGCGAAATATCCATCTTATATTTCGGCGCTTCCTCTCCCATTCTCTTCTTTACTCCCAAAATTTCATCTTTATCAACCGGCGTTGGCGTAGTATCAACCCCGATAAAACCGGTAACATTTGGAGTGTTTCTCACCACATACCAAGAATCATCCGTCACGATCATTTCCACCAAAACATATCCGGGAAAAATTCTTTCTTCCACAGAATGTCTTTTTCCGTTTTTTAATTTAATCTTTTTTTCCTTTGGAACAATTACATCAAAAATCTTATCTTCCATGTGCATAGATTTAATCCTTTGACGCAAGTTCCGTGCCACATTTTCCTCGTATCCACTGTAAGTGTGGATCACATACCACATTCTGCCATAATTAGCTGTCTGTTTGGCCATATTTTTCAATTAAAACTAATTTAAACAATAAATTTCCTTAACAAAACTCAAAAAACAAAAATAAAAAAATTACTTTAAAATAAACTTCTTAATAATCATTGCAAAAAATTCATCCAACAAACCCAAAAATAAAGCTACGGCAATACTGATCAAAATAACAGCAATAGTGTAATTAATCACCTGCTCTTTACTGGGCCAAGTAACTTTTTTAAGTTCAACGTACGCTTCTTTAATAAATTGAGTGACAATATTCATATTATCGTTTTAAAAAACAGCCTTACGGCGGTTCTTACTTCTTATCGTCCCCATTATACATCACCTCTCACTTCTTGTCAAATAAAAATCTCTCCCTGATTAAAATCAAAGAGCTACCGCCAAATAAATATAAAAATTAGCTTTTCAAAGCAAACACCTCAATTACAAATCAAATCTCATCCGATTTTCCAACAATAATTTCATCGGGAAAATTTATATGAATATAATAAATAATTCGATAAAGCAATTTCTTAAGATTAAAGAAATCTTCTTTTTGCATATAATAATCAAAACCAACCACATGAGCACGACCGGCTATAACCAATACTTTTTTACCGTTACACCTTTCAAGAATATTATAAATCTCCCTTAACATCAAAACCGTTCTACCATCACCAACAAAAGAAATATCCCTGGCAAATGGATACTTATCGCTCAACCCATTCAATAAAGTTGAAAAAAAGAAGCTGGGCGGAACAAGATTAAACAACTGCGCAATTGTCATATCTTTCAAATAAGTATTGACCCATTTTTCATCAATTCCGGAAAACCAAGCATCCCTCAATAAATCATAAGAAAAATAAAAATTTAAATAATTGGCAAAATATTTACAATAAAGAATTACTTCGCTTCGCCTATCAATATCCACCACTTCTTTCCCCATTTTTTTAGCATATTTCCCTATAACTTCAAAATATAATCCACCTTCAAGTAAAACTACATTCGCTTCATCAACCAATGATTTAATCAGACTATAATTAGAAACCAAATAATCAGCAGTATGACGAATCCCCAAAGTGGTTAAATTATATTCAGGATACTTGCGAATCAAAACATCCTTTTCTATATTTTTAATTGTCTCCAAACCTTTTTTTGCAATAACTTCAAAACTATCCCCCTTAAGGATTCTATTACTCTTCCGTTGTTCCAAAAAAGTTAAGAGTATACTCAATGAAGATAAATTCATTGGCATTGTAAAAAGTAAAGCCAATAATAAATCACTAAATCGTTGCAATTTTTTAAATGAATCTACCTTCTCTAACTTTTCATTCATAAAATTAAAATAATAACCGAAATAAAAATTCAAACCAAAAAACGCCGAAAAGCATAAACGAAAATTCACCACCCTGAATTACCAACCGTCTCTCGCAAACACCACTCTTAGAACCTACTAACTTCCACCATAATAAAAAATAATTCATTATTATAATCTACCATCCATTTTTGTCAATCATCACCAAACAAAACAAACATTATTGACAAAATTTAATTTATACTATACAATTAGCCAGTGTTAAAGCAACTTAAGTTCTAAATTAATTTATTAAGTCTATGGCTAATACATCTGCTGCAAAAAAATACATCAAAGCATCCAGAAAAAGAAGAATAATTAACGATATTTACCGAAAAAACTACCGTCAAGCCATCAAAAAAATCATTGATAAGCTACAAACCGGAAAATTTCAAGATGCTTTAAAATTATATCCACTTGCTCAAAAAGCAATTGACAAAGCGATTAAAAAAGGAGTACTTAAACAAAATACCGGCTCAAGAAAGAAAAGAAATCTTGTTAAAAAAATAAAATCTCAACAAGCCTAAAAAAAACCGACCTTCCGGTCGGTTTTTTTAAAACCTAAAATAATTCATTACTGCAATAAGAATCCACAAAATACAAAACTCTCAAAAAAATCACCAAAGCTTTTTTAAGCAAAATTACTTCTATTAATAAAGAAGTTAAAAACTAGCGAGCATATTCAACGGCTTTGGTTTCCCTCAATAAATTAACCTTGATCTCTCCCGGATAACTTAAATCTGTCTCAATTTTTTCAGCAATCTGCTTAGCCAACTTTATCGCTCCCAAATCATCAACTTTTTCCGGATTAACAATTACCCTAATCTCTCTACCGGCCTGAATAGCATAAGACTTCTCCACTCCACTGAAACTGTTTACCGTCTCCTCAATTTCCTCTAATCGCTTAATATAATTTTCCAAAGTATCCTTCCTTGCTCCCGGACGAGAAGCGCTCAATGCATCGGCCGCCGCAACAATCAAAGCATAATTATTGGCAAAAGGATAATCTTCATGATGAGATTTCATAGCATCAATAACTTCCTCTGGTTGCTTAAACTTCTTTAAAATACCAATACCCAACTCAACATGAGTTCCTTGAACTTCATGATCAACAGCTTTACCAATGTCATGTAACAAACCTGCTTTTTTGGCTAAATTTGAATCCAACCCCAATTCAGACGCCAAAAAACCGGACAAATGAGCAACCTCCAAAGAATGCAACAAAACATTTTGCCCAAAGCTTGTTCTATATCTCAATCTTCCCAACAACTGAGTTAGCTTTGGATCGAAACCGGCAATACCAACATCATAAACCGCCGCCTCTCCCGCCTCTTTCGCCTTCTTGGAAACCAAATCCTTAGCAAAAGACACGGCCTCTTCTATTTTTGTAGGATGAATACGACCATCTTCTAATAACTTCTCCAAAGCCAAACGAGCAGTTTCTCTGCGAATTGGATTAAAAGCGGAAATAACAATAGCCTCCGGCGTATCATCAACAATTATCTCCGCTCCCGTCAAACGCTCTATGGCCTTGATATTACGACCCTCCCTTCCAATTATACGACCTTTTAATTCATCAGAAGCAATAGAAACGGTAGTTGTAGTTGTGTCTGCACTATGAGACCCGGCATACCGTTGCATCGCCAAAGCCATAACATCTTTGGCTTTCTCTTCCAAAGCTTCTTTTTTATCTTTTTCTAAAGAAGCTAAGCGCCTGGTCAATTCATCTTTATGCTGTTTTTCCGTAATAGAAAACAAATTCTTACGAGCCTCATCAACAGTCATATCAGCAATACTCTCCAACTTTGACAACTGTTGCTCCTTAATTTCCGCAATTTCCTTCCTAATGTTTTTAATTTCATCAGCCTTTCTCTTCAGATTATGCCTCTCCTTCTCCACTTTATTCACTTTTTGTTCTAATTTTTGCTCTTTTTGCTCTAACCGATTCTCTTTTTGTTGAAGAATGTCCAACTTGCGTCGCTCCTCCTTCTTAACCTCCTCCAAAATCTTCACGCTTTTCGCCTTTGCATCCAAAAGCAATTCTTTTGTTTTCATCTTGGCATCCGCCAACAATTTCTCCGCCTTTTCTTCGACATTATCAACCTGATTTTTGGCAATAATCTTCCGACTGAAATATCCCGCCACAAAACCGACCAACAGAAATAAAACGCCGACTACTATCATTGAAGTTTCCATTGTTTTTCAACAATCAATAAATGTTTTCAATCTGTTTCCAAGTTCAGCAAAACTAAAAAGCGCCAATTATCCCAAATAAATTCAAACATTTTTAGCTCTGAACTCACTTAAAAAACAAAAAATAGAAACACTTATCACTGTTATAAACTCTTACTAATTAAGGGATTAAACCTTTACACTCGCACCTACAAACAAACTATACCAATATCACTATACCATTATCATTCGCTTTTGTCAAAAAATTCTTTCAATATTCCCAGTATGATTTCCACTATTAACAAAGACTTGCTTTATTTTTAAAAATGATATATTATGAAGACAGTTAAAGATTAAAGAGATTATTTTTTATTTTACATAAATTCGTATATCTATATAAATTTTCATATAAATAAAAATAAAAATAAAAAAATGAACACAAACCAAAATAACACTGGGTCGGTTAATGATGACAACAAACAAGAAAAAATTAACGAATTGTTAGATATTATCGCCACCGCTGAAGAAACTATTCGTTCAGCCAGAGAACTGTTGAATATTCTGCAACCGGAATCATCAACGGAAACAGCGCCGGAAAACAAACACAACAACAATGAAGAAGAGGGACAAGTTGTTTACGGCTATTTTGACGGACAAATCATGCTTGGCGAAGATGGAAAACAGTATCCTGTTCCCGCCAACTACGCCTCTAAATCAAAGTTGGTTGAGGGAGATAAATTAAAACTCACCATCACACCGGAAAATCGATTCGTTTACAAACAAATCGGTCCTGTTGAAAGAAATTATTTAATCGGAATAGTTCAAAAAGACGAACGAGACAACTTCACTGTTAGAACAAATATCGGCAAGACATACAAAGTGCTTCTGGCAGCCGCCACTTACTTTAAAATAGAACCGGGCGATGAAGTTACTTTAATTGTTCCCCAAAACAAAGAAACTGTTTGGGGTGCTATTGAGAATGTGCTCCAAAAAAACGCCGAACCAATAAACAGTCAAATAAATAACACAACAAGAAGCACTACCGGATCAACAATAGAAAAAGAAGATGACAATCAAAAAAGCGAGGAGATTGACACGAATGACAAAGCGGAACAACCAAAAGCAACCACAGATGATTCGCCAAAATCTGAAGAAGTGGAAAAATTACTCAAAGAAATGGAAAGTGTTTTAGATAAAAATTTCCCGGAACCTCAAAAAGATAAAACCAATAATCACAATAACGATTCAGTAAAACCACAAAAAACATCGGGGGAAGAAACATCAGAAATAGATATATCGGAATTCACCGACCCTCAAAATGCAAATCAAAAACCAACTGATGAAATTAAAGAAAATAATTCTGACACTGATAAAGGAGAAAAAACAACAAATCACTGGGGAGGTATCAACCTCGACGAACTGGAGAAGGAAGCTGAAACTCCTATCAGACAACAAACATCTTCAACAACGAACTAATCTAATCATCGAGAGTACAAATAATTACTCAATAAAATTAAATAAATGAAATTAACCTCAAGAGACTTAATATTCGGAGGGATTAACGGATTAATTTTTGGTATTTTATCACCTGTCGTCATTCAAGCATTTCATGCACCAAAACAACCACATTATTTGTTGGTTGTTCTGTTTTTTACAATACTGGCTCCAATAGGAATTTTTATTGGTTACCAACTGGGAAAAATAAAACCTTTCTTTTTTCAATTGGCAAAATTTGGTGCAACAGGAGCAGCAAATTTTGCTATTGATATTGGAATATTCTTATTTTTATTATTCTCCTTTAATAACAACGAAAACACCGCCATCCCTTGGTTTACATACGCTACATTCAAAACGATATCATTTGTTATGGCAAGCATTAACAGTTATTTGTGGAATAAGTTTTGGTCATTTCAAGATAAAGACACCGATGACATCCCCCAGGAATTGTCAAAATTTATTCTGGTTAGCGCTATTGGCGCTTTGATAAATGTCAGTACATCCACTATCTCAAACTCTTTATATAATAGCAGCAATCCTCAAATGGATATCGAAGCTTGGGGTGCAATAGCAGCCATCATTGGCTCAATCTGCGCCTTTAGCTGGAATTTTATCGGTTACAAATTACTGGTATTTAAAAAATAAAACTTAATCTTTCACCGTTAACAGCAAATCAATCTTTTTTAATTTTTTACCGATCAAAAATTAAAAAATAAAAAAACAAACAAGAAATTAAGAGAAAAAAACTAAAACAAACAACCCAAATCTTTCCATCTTACCCTTTCTTTTCTCCTTGGTTTCTTGGGCTTTTTTTTCTCTTTTAAAAATTCCTTCTTCTCCATCTCTTCTTCAGACACCTTCTTTTTAAATGTTTTATCAACAAATTCCCTTGACACACCAACAGCCCTTTGCGCATTTCTGTGGACTCGCCAAACCGTTACAAATCCGATCTCCTTTTTCCCGCCTTCAACTTTCTCAAACTCTTCTTTGTGATCCTTGGGTATTCTCGGCAAATCTCGACGACGATGGTGGTCAATGGTCACAAATAAACAATTATCATCAGTGTCATTCTTAAAAGAAATTCTGCGAATCTTTTCCGACAACCCTCTTTTCGAAAAAATATAATCATAAACCGGACGATATTCACCGGTTGTATAGAAACAAATCTCTTTTTCAGTCTTTTCAGCTAAACTTTCTATATAGTCAGCCGTTTCCCCCAACTGCTTCCACGGAATTTTATTTGCATCTTTCAATTTTAAATCCCAAACCAAAAACTTACTATCTTTCTGATTGAGTAAGACCCAATACCAATTTCCCACTGCCAAATAATTCAAAACACTCAAAAGAAAAACCAATACCCAAACCAATTGAAACATTTTTTTAAACCTGGTAAGTATCTGAAAGAATACCGCCAAAAAAACAAAAAAGATTGGAACTTCCAGTAACCAATACCTCGGTTTCAAAACATCAAAAGCCAACTTTGTGTACAACAAAAACATTACTCCGAACCACAGCAAAATCAACAAAAAAAACAATTTTCTGGAAATTGATTTTTTCTCATCATCATCCAAAAAATTATCCAAAAAACTCAACTTCTTAAACAGCATCTTCAAAAGAAAATGACAGAAAGCAATCACTCTCAACACCAGTTTCCCTAAAACAGTCTCTTTGAAATTTTTAAGACCTACAAGTGAATTGAATTTAAAATTAACCACCACCTTTCTCAGAAACGCCATTCCTAATAGAAACAATACTCCCAAAAAACCTACCACTCCCCAAACACCATCACCTCCAGCAAAAGAAGTTAAAGAAAACCAAAAATATTCACTATGCAATTTTAAGGATTGTATCAATTTCAATTTCCAAGAAAACTCCTCTCCTCCTCGTCCACTCAAAGCATATTTAAACTGCATCCAATTATCACCATGTGTACAAACCTCACTCAGTATCACCGGTAAATACATAGTACCTAAAATAACGAGCGCCCCAAACCAATACCTCCACGAAATACCCAGCATCAAATCCCGAAGATGAAAATTTTCCGAAAACCGACACTTAAAATTCACGAATTGATTATTATCAAAAGCTTCAGCTACCGACTTATTCTTAGAATTATACCAAAAAACCAACAAACTTATCACCAAAAAAAACAATCCGATAAGCGGATAAGCCAACAAAGCTATGAAGTGTAATTGACTCACTACTCCATACCCCACCACCGCCACTAACAGCCATTTTCCGGAACCGGCAATACCCAACCAAAAATTACGAATAATTTTATACAACCCCAAAAAATACAACAAACTCCAAAATGGAATAGAATTGGGATTCCAAGCAAACCGACTATATTGAACCAAGAAAAAAGACGACGCAAAAACAATTGTCGTCATCAAGCTAATTCTCTGGTTAAATGCTTGTCGTAAAAAATAATAGAAAAGCGGAATAGTCAAAATTGAAAAAATGAAATCCGGAACCGCCATTGCCCAAGGATGATCGCCAAAAATCAACAAAGAAAGGTAATCAAAATAATAAACCGCCGGACCTAACCGTAAATAAGTTTTCGCCGCTCGCGGACCCAACAATGGCAACATCCCCACTCCTTCCAAATTCAATCCACCTTCACCAGCCAAATAAGCTTCCTCTACCAATTTGACATCTCGCACTTGATCCATTTTAAAAGTCAAAAGATCATCAAATCTCCAAACTCGCACAAAAAAAGCTACAAGAATAACCAATCCCAATACTATCCATGTCTTATATTTTTTCATAATCTTAAATATTAAATTTTGGTTAAGCAGGGCTTCACAACTCAATATTATTTTCTATGCCCTCAAGCTCTCAATCCTACCTCCAAAACTACTCTCAACCTATTTTTATCAAATCAACATGGATTAAAAAAGATACAGTTTCCCACAAAATTCTTACTCAACAAGAAATTTATTCCCTCAAAACCTTTATCCCCCCTTTCCCTCTCAAATCCTCAACACGAGAAGGCTTACGATCTGGCAATCTCCCGGCGTCAACCACCACATCCGGCTTAACATCTGAAAAATATTCATCTACCAAAGAAACATTTTTCAACTCCGGTTGTCCGGTGACATTCAAACTTGTGGAAACAATCGGCTCATCAACAATTTTAATCAAGTCCAATAAAAATTCATTATTCGGTCGTCGCACCGCCACTCCACCATCTTCACTAATCAATTCCGGCAAATCAATTCCCCTTTCCAAAAAATAATCCTTTCGTCCACCCAAAACAACCGTTAATGCCCTCTGTCCATCCAGCCACCGCTTTTTTAAATAATCATATTGCTTCTGGGACAGAAAACAATACCGTCGCACCATACAAAAACTTTTCACTAAAAGTATCAAATGTTTTTTCTCTATCTTTAATTTTTCTTTTTCTTTATTAACAGATCGTTGAACAACAACCCTCTTCTTAATCCTATAAATTTTTTTAACAGCGTTTTTATTGGTAACAATAGCACTTAAACCATAAATCGTATCCGTCGGCAAAACCACCACCCTACCTTGCAAAATTTCCTCCGCCACCGCTTTCACCTCTTTCCGAGAAAAATTTTCCAAATCAATTTTTATAACTTTCATAGATTTACCAGAAGACAAAAATCAAATTAACACCACATTAATCTTAAATTGCAAACAATCGCCTGGCATTTTCGGTCGTCACCCTTTCAACTTCCGATGCTTCAACACCCAAAACATCAGCAATTTTTTGCGCCACCAACTTCACATTTAGCGGTTCATTGCGACTATATCTTTCCAAAGGCGCCGGCGTCAAATAAGGAGCATCAGTTTCAATGACAATATTTTCCAATCCAACCTCTCTAATCAACCGATCGTAACTTTCCGAATAAGTAATAATTCCATTCAATCCTATCAAAAAACCCTCTTCAATAAATTTCTGTGCCATTTTATAATTTCCAATAAAACTATGTACTACTCCCTTTTTCTCTACCCGATTATTCTTAATAATTCCCAAAATATCTTCATAAGCCACCGCTCCGCCAACCAATTCCTTGTCTTTTTTATCGGCATTCCAACCATGAATAACCACCGGCTTTCCAACATCATTCGCCAATTTAATAAACTCCCTAAAAACATCTTTTTGTAATTCAATAATTTTTCCCACTTCTTGTTGCGCTTTTTTAAAATGATGATAATCTAATCCCACTTCTCCAATCGCCACCACCTCATCCTTTTTAGCCAACTCTAAATATTTACCATAATCAAACTTCTCTAAACTCATCTCCTCCGGCAAATCACCACCACTTTTAAAAAGATGTACCGGATGAATACCGACCACCGCCCAAACTCCTCCTTTTTCAGAACAACCATATCTCTCCGCCTGCTCCACCGCCCGCCGGCTAGTAGAATATTGCGATCCGACAATAATCATTTCAACTCCTTCAGACAAGGTTCGCTCAATAACTTCTCGAAAATCATTTCTAAAATCCTTAAAATTCAAATGGCAATGGGTGTCTATAAACATAATTTATTCATTACCTATTTTATTCAATAATTCTTGAAATTTATCACTCCATTTAACAACTGCCTCCAACTTATCATTAATATATTTCAAATTTTCATTAATAGCAGTTTTAATATCATTTAACTCCGATAAATCAGTTGTTGTTAATGAACAATAAAACAATCTGGTTAAATTAGATTGTAACTCCTCACATTTACCACGCAATTCCTTTGCATCTTCTCTTGTAGCCGTCTTTAAAAAAGTATCAACAGCCGAGTCCAATTCCCCCCTATCCATCGAAAAACATGCATCTTGATTGCCTTCAAAAAAAATACTTCCAAGATATTCCTTAAATTCCCTTTTATCCCTCCAATTATCAACTGCCAATAAACTCCTACCGGCTAAAGCACTAAACAACATAATTTTTACTTTTAAATATTAAAATTTTTTAATACTCCCCTCCAAAAAAATATCACATCTCTTCCACCACTTCAATCCCTAAAAGATACAAACCGTTTTTCAAAATCTGTGCTGTCGCCTTAACCAAACACAAATTATACAAATAATCAGGATTATTTTTATCTAAAATTTTCACCGCTCCATAAAATGAATTAAATTCCATCGCCAAACGATGCAAATAATTGGCCACAATATGCGGAGAATAATTCCGCAAAGATTTTTCAACCACCTCCGGAAATTCACCAATCAGCTTACCCACCGACGGAATTTCAGAAAATGATAAATCATCACTAAAAGAAATTTTATCCTTTACTTTTCGCAAAACAGATTTTGCTCGCACATAAGTATACTGCAAATAAGGTCCGGTATCACCCTCAAAAGACAAACTCTCTTTCTCATTGTAAACGATGTCTTTTCCCGCCTGTACCTTTAAAACAGAATATTTGATCGCCGCCAAAGCCACTTTCTCCGCCACCTTCTTATCCTTGTTTTTCATCTTCTCCAGAATAATTTCCGTAGTCTCATCTATCCATTTTTTAGCGCGAATAATTTTACCTGATCGTGAAGACATTTTTCCATCTTTCAAACGCAAAGTTCCATGTGCCAAATGAACAGTTTTTTCTTCCCATTCTTTATTGATTAATCCCGCCGCTTTTTTTACCACAGCAAAATATTGCTTCTGCTCTCCACCGGTAACAACCAACGACAAGAACGGATTATATCGCTCCCACTTCTTAACAAACAAACCTATGTCTTTTGCTTCATAAGTCGGCAGTCCCACTGAATTAATAAACACCCTATCATGCAATCCATATTCACTGCCCGGAAAAATTACCGCCCCCTGTGATTCTACAAATACTTTCCCTAAATTTTCCATCGCTATTTTCCGACCAACCTCCGCCGTTTCACTTTCTAAAAAATAATGATCAAATTTTGAACCAACTATCTTATAAATATTTTCAAAATACTCCAAACTCCATTTCTTCCCCTGTTGATACAATTTATCCTGCTCTTCATCGTTTCCGGAATAAACTTTCTTATTGATTCCCACTATCGCTCTTTTAGCATCTTCATTTATTTCATACTGCTCATTTCCCCAAGCATAACACTTGCCTAAAAAAGCCTGTTTTTGCCAAACATCTCCTTCATTTGGTAACTCTGCCAAAAAATTCTTCATACCATAAAGAGTTTTTGCCACATGTAAACCAACATCTCCTTGAAAAGTAACTTGCTTAACATCCGCGCCATTGAAACCGGCAAGCCTCGTCAAAGATTCCCCAATTGCATTAGTCATTAAATGTCCAATATGAAATTCTTTGAATAAATTCGGGTCCGTATGCTCAGATAGAAACACCTTACCTGCCAACAAATCACCTCTCCCCCAATCCTCTCCGGCTAACAGAACTTCTCTCAATTGCTCAATAAAATATTTACCACTAAAACGAAAATTAACATACGGACCAACACTCTCCACAGTCGCAATCATTTTTGAATCAACAACCTCTTCCAATTTTTTCGTCAAATTTTCTCCAATTTTATCCGGCGACTGTTTTAATAATTTCGCCAACTCAAAACAAGAAAAACTTAAATCACCCATTTCCGAATTGGGAGGGCTGACCAACTCAATATCTGTCAATTCAATATTTTCCTTTGTTTTTAAAATATCCCTTATTACCTTTTTCAAATACTGTTTTACCGACATAAAATTATCTTAACTTTTCTAAAAAATATTTTTTCAAACCCCCAGTCTCCACTTTCTCCTGTTCCATCGTATCCCGATCCCGAACAGTCACCTCTCCCGTTTCCAAAGTATCAAAATCAACGGTTACACAATATGGTGTTCCAATTTCGTCCTGCCGACGATACCGTTTACCGATATTACCACTGTCGTCAAATTCACACATAAATTCAGTCTTCAAATCGGCAAAAATCTCTCGGGCTTTCTCCACCAATTCCGGCTTATTTTTTAACAAAGGAAAAATCGCCACCTTAATTGGCGCCAATCTTGGTGGAAATTTCATCACCACTCGTTCACTGCCATCTTCCAATTTTTCTTCATTGTAGACATCAGTCACCACCGCCAAAAAAGTCCTATCCACCCCAACCGATGCTTCCACGACATGAGGAATATACTTCTCCCCACTTTGCGGATCGCGATATGACAAATCTTTACCGGAAAATTCACTGTGTTGACTCAAATCATAATCGGTGCGATAATGCACGCCTTCCAGCTCCTTAAAACCAAAAGGAAATTTATACTCAATATCCCACGCCGCTTTGGCATAGAAGACCAAATTCTCATGCTCATGCCACTGTAAATTCTCCTCTTTAATTCCCAAATTTTTCACATAATAATCCCACCGTCGCTCCCGCCATTCTTCATAACTTTTCATCGCCTCATCGGGATGCGTGAAATATTGAAATTCCATCTGTTCAAATTCTCGCTTGCGAAAAATAAACTGACGAGCGGTAATTTCATTCCGAAAAGCCTTACCGATTTGCGCAATTCCGAAAGGAATTTTCTGCCGTGTAGAATCTAACACATTCTTAAAGTTGATATAAATTCCCTGACAAGTTTCTCCCCGCAAATAAACCGGCTCTTTATTCCAATCACCGGTAAAATTTCCCAAATTAGATTGCACCAAAAGATTAAAATTTTTCGCTTCGGAAAATTTTCCCTTCGTTCCACACTTCGGACATTTTACCTGATCTAAATTTTCATTCAACAAATTATTTATTTCTTCTTCCGTCATTTTCTCATCAGCAAAAATCCCCGCTTCTTCCAAAAGATGATCCACTCGTACTCGTGAATGACACTGCTTACACTCCGCCAACGGATCACTGAAACCACTCGTATGACCGGACGCCTCCCAAACTTTCGGATGCATAAAAATTGAACTGTCTAAACCGACCACATTTTCGTTCTCCTGTACAATTACTCGCCACCATTCTTCTTTGATGTTTCTCGCCAATTCCGTTCCGTAAGGACCGTAATCGTAAACCGCCCCAAACCCTCCGTAAATTTCACTGGACGGAAATACAAAACCCCTTCGCTTCGCCCAAGCAACAATTTTCTCCATTTTTTTACTGTCTTCTTTCTGGTTCTTCATAAAATTGTTTTATCCTTCTTATGTTTTGATTAATTACAACCAACTGTATAACCATAAACCAGCCACACCAAACACTTCTGAAATTTCATTATACAAATTAAACCCTCCATTAAAAAATTTCTAACCCCTAACTCTCTTTTTATTTCCTTGTCATTTTCTCTTATTTCCCAAATCAATATCCATATGATTATCCGAACAAGAAATACATTATTCGCCACCTACTCTCCCAACAAAAGACACTATTCCGAAACAACTCCTTTTTCAAAGCCTCTTTCTTTCGTCATCTCCCGAGCATAATTTTGAAAATAAAGTCGGTTTTTTGGGCGGTTTTTTGGACTGCTTTAACTTTGATATAACTTTATTTTTTAAATTTCAATCTTGCTTCATTTTATTTTTAAAATTCTCAAAAAACCCAAAAATCACCCAACCTCTCCCCCATCATACCCCAAAACAAAACAAAAATCAAACATTTTAACTTAAAAACCCCTCAAAACGAGAGGGGTTTCAAAAAAAAGGATTTAACTTGAAATCAAACATTATTGCCCGCAACCACCACCATCAGAACCACCACCTCCACTTCCAAACCCAGACTTTGGAGGCACTGAAGATAAAGTTTTTTTACACTCTTCCGGCTCAGTCTTAAAGCCACTGCAAATTGCTTTTAAAATACTCTGCGGATCACGACCCTCTGGAGCAATCACTTCTCCATTAACAACCATTGTCGGCGATGAAGTAATCCCAAACTTCTTATTATCAACATCATCAATCACAAAACTTGGGTAAGAACCAGACCAAGTAGATCTATCTTCAAAATTTTTCGTTATCGAAAACTTCTCATCTGTTTCTTTTATGCAACCATCTAAAACAGTTTTATTGATGTTTTGAGACTTAAGACACTCTTCGCTTTTTCCGGCTTGCAAAAAACATTCCAAATAATCATAAAATTTATTGGGATACTTCTCCTCAATACAATACTGTAACAAATTTTCATCAATCTCTTTTTTGCCATGCATTGCATAATTCACAAATTTAATCCTGGCCTCAACCTTATCCCCCAATGTTCGCAAAGCCGGCAGTGCCCCTTTTTCAAATTGCGTTCCATAAGGACAATAACTCATCACAAAAATATCCACTTTCGGTTTGTCGCTTTTCTTTTCCTTGGAAACAGTTCTCTTCGGCGGTATTTTCTTTTTGGCATTTTTGCTGGTTTTATTCATCATCTCTTTGTACTTATCAAGTGTCATGACTTGAAAAATAAATTTTGTCGCCATTTTCGTCAAATAAAAATCCCTATCTTTCTTATTCACAGAAGCACTAATTTTGTATAAACCGGCATCTTCTGTAATATTTTTCACCTCAACCGTAACACCTGGACCAAAAACCTTAAAATCAGCCAAAAACTTCTTGATAGCGTTTTTCAACTTTTCGTTATTCACTGCCACATCACCCTTTTTATCAACCCCCGGCAAAACTTTATCTTTACCCTTAGTCACCGCTTCCACAGACAAAACATCCCAAGCCAACCTGTAATCTTCTGTTAAATAAAGAAATTTCTCCTGCCCATTAATAGTGACCCTGACAACAACCAAACCGTCCTCTTCCATCACTGATTTCACATCTAAATTAACTTTGTCACCAAATAATTCCTTTTTATTATCCGTAAAAAACTTTTTTACAAAATCGGTCTCCTGTTTGGTAACAATACCATCCATTATCTGTCTGGGGGACTTTCCAAAAAAATCAAACTTCTTGGCCTTAAGGGCAAAAACACCGAGAACAACCACAAAAACTGCCACCAACACAACCAATAAAGTGGTATTTCTTTCTTCTTGTTTTTCTACTTTTTTATTGTTTTTCTTTGTCATTACACTCTTATTATTTTTTAAAATCAATTACCAACAACCTAAAACCGGAAACTGGAATTAAATTGATAACCAAATATTTACAATTCTAAATCCCTAAATCGTACCTTTATTTTTCATAATCACCAAAACTCCTACGGTTATAAAAGTTGAAATCAACACCAATAAAAGAACATCTGTCACAACTCCCGTCTTTGGCGCTTTAGCCCGATAACCAAAATCAGCTTTTGTATGTTTATCGTTTTTTTTCAACTTCACAGTCGTTTTGCTATCTTTTTTCCCATCAGGATCATAAGTCTGATCTAAATCACTTACTCCACGCACCTTTACAGTATACTTACCTTCACATAAATTATCAATCTTATACCTTCCTTTTTTATCAGTTCTATCACAATACTTTTTGTTTCCCTTTTCTGCGCAAACCTTTACACCGGAAATTCCCTCTTCAATACTGTCTTGGTTTCCATCTCCATCAACATCATACCAAATATAATTTCCTATTGAAGAATCACAATCCGGTTCATCCTCTTCTTTTTGACAAGTTGAACTGCAACCATCACCATTAACGGTATTACCATCATCACACTCCTCCCCTGATTCTTTTACTCCGTTTCCACAATCCGGTTCATCTTCTTCTTTTTGACAAGTTGAACTACAACCATCACCATTAACGGTATTACCATCATCACACTCCTCCCCTGATTCTTTTACTCCGTTTCCACAATCCGGTTCATCTTCTTCTTTTTGACAAGTTGAACTACAACCATCACCATTAACGGTATTACCATCATCACACTCCTCTCCTGATTCTTTTACTCCGTTTCCACAATCATTAATCCTTTCCAACAACATACAAACCGGCTCAAAACCATTCAACGCCCCACTCTGTCCAGCCGGAACATAAGTACCAGCATGATTAATCACTACTTTATTAACCGGACTATTTAAAGACAAAGGATTGTTTGGACCATTCACCAAATAAATTTTGTCCACGTCTTCCAAACCATCAGGCAAATCATCAGTCGTTGGTGTCCTGGCAATCCTAGTAGAACCGTTCATAAAATCAACGTAATACTGCTCCTCCCTCTGCATATCCGGATCGGTTTGAGCCCTACCGGTATAACTATCATAAGATTCCAATCTCACCAAATATTTACCCGGAGGAATACTAACTGATTTTTCTTTTTTATTTGTTAGATGATGACCACCACTGTCAAAATCACCGGAAACTAGCAAATCACCATTATACTCCACCAAATATTGTCCCTCTCGATCAGCAACCAAACTACAGACACCGGTACAATGATTGCCTAAATAAGTTAAACTATTTTCAAAAGATAACTTCGAAAAATTGGAAGCTGTTCTCTTGTTAATCACAGTGGTATCAATAATATACCAAAGACTGGCAATAAAACTGGTAACCAACAAAAATATGACAACCCCCAACAACAACAAATTAGAAGAAGAAACCCTTGTATTTCGTCGTCCTCTTGACGACACCCCTCTTTTGCGAGCAGTATTTTTCTTTTTTCGCATTTTTTTTATTTTTATATTTATACTTCAAAGTTAAAACTAACTTAGGATTAAAATTCATTGTATAAACCATTCCCACCATTTTGCCCATTACAAGGGGGACAAGTGATTTGCTTATCCGGACATGGATGTTCACTCTCATCAACAGTCAAAGTAATTCCCGGGAAACAAACTTTATCAACCTTTTTCGGAACATTAATTTGTGTAACAACCTCTCCACAATGCTGACTACAATCAGCACTATATCCAACAGTTTCACAGGTGTATTCATAACTTGGACGACACTGACAATCAACATCACCACCGGCCGTCGGCTGTACTCCATCAGCCGGAACTACCGAACCGGCTCCAGGATCATTAGACACAAAACTACCTACATGCCTGTCATTGTAACCATTGGTACCACAAGTCCACTTCAAAACACCACCTACTAAATGCACACTATTAAAGTGTCCATACTTACAAGCTGAATGCTCTCCGTCTCCATTCAATTCAGTATACGGCGCAGCGGTCGGATTTGGATTACAAACTCCCTCCTTTTGTGCCTCACAATTCTCTGAAATACCGCCCTGTGAACAAACCCACCTCCAAGCCGCCGTGCTACCAAATGCCTCACCGGAAAAATCATTAAAAGTGTTAACCTCCGATCCCGGTTTACACAAACCGGCAGCAAATAATTCATCAGTACTGGAAAAAGTACCACCGTTAGCCGGACCACAAAGATTACAATCCCTTACCTGGAAGTTTTTCACTAAACAATTAGAAGCAATAGTTGCACCACTTCTCGTTTTTCCCCAAGCTCTATAAGCAACCGTATAATTTCCCGGAGCAGTAAAATTGGTATTATCATTAACATCTATAACATTTGGATTACTCCAATTCCAATTAAATTGAGCTCCTATACTTGAATAATAAAACGCGTGATGAATCGGTAAAGCATTACAATTACTACCCTTAACGATTTTATGTTCATAAACAGTTACCCCGCTACTCGGAAAAGCTTCTCCTCGCAGATGAACAGGTTGTCCTAAACAAACCTGATTATCAACAGATAAACTCACATTAACCGCACTATTTCCACAATCGTTATTAATAGTGTATCGTTTTGCCTTCTTTGTTACATACCGCTCTCCATTGCTAAGATTGCTGAAAATAAACTGGAAATAAGCGTTATAAACTCCATTTATATTTGGAATTCTTTGAGCATTGGAGCCAACTGCCATCTTAACCGGTCCATAATACTCATCGTTTACACTATTTGGCCAAGTAAAGTAATTTTTATCACACCTACTATCGGAAATACACCTCCTACCATCAGCAGTCAATTCAGTAGAACCCGGTTTACATCTTCCTGACCCCTCCGGTGTTGTATACCCATTACTACCGGTACAATAATCAATTCTATCCTCATAAACACTAAACATAGTCTGGTAATTACCATCTCTGACCGGATTCCAAAGTGCTCGATAATTTCTTCGATTATTTCTACAAACAAACCAACCCATCTTTGCCGTTCCGGTAACAACTGCTCGATCAGTATTACAATTGGAATTTACATCTACATCATAACTACAATACCCAACATTCGCTAAACCTTGTGGACCACACCTCACAACCGTCCCCGCATAAACATCTTTTCCGCCAAGCACCATACCACCAACGAAGAAAAGAAAAAACAAGACACTAAATCCACCCTTACCCTTCTTTCTCACAAAAAACAAAGCTACACCGATCAAGAAAATAACTATCCCCAAAACCAACAGCCCGGAAAACAAATTGCCACCGCCTTTTAACCCTTTAATGACATTTTTATCTCCAAAACCGATATCCCTAATCTTTCTGACCGTATCATCGGCGCTTTGCTTTAAAGTATAACTTAATTCATCTAAAACATTCCCCTTGTCATCCGTCAAAGACAACTCAACCACAGGATTGGAACAATTTTGCGTAATACTCTGACTCAACAACACCTCTACCGTTGTTTTGTCCATCTTTACATCCTCAACCAAATCCTTCGCGCAACTGACGCCACCGGAAGTAATTTTTGATCGTAAAACATATTTATAAGTATTTTCTGCATTTTTTTCCGCTCTTGATCCGGGAAAAGAATCAGCCGATCCGGCAACAGTAACCTTTATTTGTGCTTTATCTCCCTTGCCATAAGACGATTTATCAAAACTTACAGAAGCTATTGACCCCGAATGACCCTGAACAACAAAATGGGCTTTCTGAATATTGGAAATTTCTTTTCCCTCGCTCGTCAAAAGCAAAACCAAATCATAATAATCAGACTTTAATTTGCTTACCGGTATGTCTACTGTAAAATTCTTGGTTTTACCACCCTCCAAGACTTCATTTGTTCGTACACTATCAACCAAATTACTGTCGGAAACGTTTTTACGATAAATTTTCAAATCGGCAATAAATTTAATTTCCTTGTCAGTTGGATTATTTAAATCACATGTCAAAACCAATTTTTCATCACGCCCAACATCAAGACCATCGTGCAATTTAAACTGTTCTTTATCATTAACAAATAAGGAACAATCTCTTACATTAATATACTTATCAATCTGCCTCTTCAAAAGAACGGGGGTGGAAATCTTATAAAAATCAATCGGAATATTTTCTTGAGTTGATCCGGTTAATTGCACTAAAAAAGTACCACCCAAATAAGCAGGGGGAACAAAAGAAAACCTTTTATGCACCTTACTCTCCGGAGAAATCGTGACCGGATCATCAGCGTAAATTTTCTCCCAAACCACTCGATCAGCATTCTGACCATCAAGCAACTGCACAGCGTAAATCATATTGGCCAAAACTTGAGAATGATGATTAACGACATCCATCTCAACAACAAAATCTCCATTTTTCTGACGATTAATCTGCACATTTTCAAAATCCATATCGGCAATAACATCATTATCGTCAAATAGAACAGTTTCTTCTTTTTTATTAACAGCCGACGACTCCTTCCCTTGCGCCCAAATCACACCGGGAAGAATCACCAACAAAAAAAGAGCAAATGAATAAACAATTTTCTTCATTTTAAAATTTTTACTTGTTAAGGCACTTATATTATAACACTACCCCGAAAAAATACAACTAAACAAAAGAAAGATATCCACAATAAAATCTTTGTGATAAAATAAAAAAGAATGATGAATAGCACAGAAATAAATTAATAACACAAAAATGCAAAAAAAAGATTCTGTCATTGAAAAATACATAAAAAAATACCTTGAATATTTATTGGTAGATCGCCAAAGAAGTAATAAGACCATCAAAAACTACCAACACTACCTCGACAGCTTTGTCAAATGGAGTAAAATTAAAACTCCTTCGGAAATAAACGAAGAGCTAGTTCATAAATTTAGAGTTTACCTGGCCGAAGAAAAAAACACCGTAAAAAATGCAACACCTCTCAGCAAGTCCACCCAAAACTATTACACCATCGCTTTAAGAGGTTTCTTGAAATTTCTCGCCCGTTCCAATATTAAATCTCTTTCTCCGGACAAGGTGGAACTTGGAAAAGCCGAACAAAGAATGGTAGACTTCTTAACAATAGAAGAAATTGGAGAACTGCTCAAAACTACCAAAGGCACATCACTACAAGCCCTGAGAAACCAAGCAATCCTCAAACTGCTATTCTCCGCCGGTCTTCGCATCTCTGAATTAGTCTCCCTTAACCGCGACTCAATAAATCTGGAAAAACAAGAATTTTCCATCAAAGGAAAAGGAAATAAGGTTAGAATCGTTTTTATTTCCGACATTGCCAAAAAAGCATTGGAAGAATATCTACAAAAACGAACCGATAGCGATATGGCTCTATTTATCAGATTGGTAAAAAATCAAAATGAACAAGAAGATCTACGCTTGTCAGCCAGAAGTATTCAAAGAATGATAAAAAAATGCGCCACTGAAGCCGGGATTTTAAAAAAAGTAACCCCACATGTTCTTCGACATAGTTTTGCCACCAATCTGCTGGAAAACGGCGCCGATATTCGTAGTGTTCAAGCGCTTCTCGGACACGCCTCAATCAACACAACCCAAATTTATACTCATGTCACCGATACAAACCTCAAAAAAATCCATAAAAAATTCCACGGCAAAAACCCAACAACAGACTCTTGATATATCGCCGGGCAACAAAAATAACCAAACATCACCTAAAACAATCTTCCAAAAACACCATTGACCAAGAAGCTTCTTTGATGTATTATAATAAACGAAAATCCTTAAAAATAAAGCCATTTTCAAAAAACAAGCAATCAACTTCCTGAAAAAAATTGGGATGATTAGCTCAGTTGGTTAGAGCGCTTGCTCGACACGCAAGAGGTCATAGGTTCAAATCCTATATCATCCACAAAATTAATTTTAGCTAAACAAGGCAATGAACTTGGAATATTTAACCAATCCTTTAATCTACATCATCATCCTTTTGATTTTTTGGAATATTTGGCAACAAATCAAACTCTTCTCTATCCAAAAAAAACAAACAATCTTGTTTCAAGGAGAATCAGCCAAAAACCTGGAAGAAATAATTTTGATCCAAAAAAACCAAATAGAGAATTTGGAAGAAGAAGTCAGAAAATTAATAAACAGCAACCAAGAATTAATAGAGTTATCAAACACGAACCTCAGTAAAGTCGGTATGGTTAGATTTAATCCCTTTAAAAATCTTGGGGGAAACCAAAGCTTCTCCATAGCTTTCTTGAACAATCATTTAAACGGTTTGGTTATTTCGTCAATTTATTCCGGAGAAATCTCCCGCTTCTATGCCAAAACAATTCTACAAGGAAAATCAATCCCCCAGCAACCACTTACCAAAGAAGAAGAAAAAGCTATAGAAATCGCAATTCACGGAGAAAATACAAGAACTTGACTTTTAATAAAAAGAGATGTAAAATCCAATGAAACGGATTTCATCGAAAATATGAAAGAAATTTCAAGCATTTTTTTTCAAACATCTTAAATTAAAGAGAAATATGTCAAAAACCCAGACCGAAAAGGTGGTTAAACTGCCAACCAAAATTAGTGTTGGCAACTTAGCTGATAAATTAAACATTGAAATCAGTCAATTAATTAAAACCATGTTGGATAATGGCATTGTTGCCAATGTCAATGATTTAATAGACTACGATATCGCCGCCATTTTGGCTGAAGAATTCGGAATTGTCACCGAAGAATTAGACAACCGGGACCAAAAAGATGACCAAAACAGTATAAGTGACAGACTGGCCGAAATACTGGAAAGAGACACCCAAAACAAAAAGGAGCTCAAAAAACGCCCTCCTATCGTCACTGTTCTTGGTCATGTTGATCACGGCAAAACAACTTTATTAGACACTCTTAAAAAAACAAAATTAGCCGAAAAAGAAGCGGGCGGAATCACTCAGCACATCAACTCCTATCAAGTAAAAGAAAATAATCGTCTCATTACTTTCATCGACACGCCGGGTCATGAAGCCTTTCAGGCAATGCGCGAACGAGGAGCAAGTATTGCCGATATCGCCATTCTGGTTGTCGCCGCCGATGATGGAGTTAAACCGCAAACAAAAGAAGTGATAGATTTTTTGTTGACTAAAAATATCCCAACAGTCGTTGCCATCAATAAAATCGACAAACCAACCGCCAATACCAATAAAGTTAAACAAGAATTGGCTGAACATAAAATATTTCTGGAAGGATACGGTGGAGATATTCCTTACAACGAAATATCAGCAAAGAATAATATTAATTTGGATAAACTCCTAGAAACTGTTTTATTGGTAGCGGATATTAATGAAATAAAAGGAAATTACGATAGTCCACCGGTAGGAATCGTTCTGGAAGCGAAAAAAGATCCTCGCAAAGGACCTCTGGCGAATATCATTATCAAAAACGGAACATTGAAAGTGGGACAGGATGTGATAGTCGGAAATATAAAAGGAAGAATTCGCAAAATTGAAGACTATACCGGAAAAAACATCAAAGAAGCAACTCCTTCAATGCCAGCTACAATTTATGGACTCCCGGAAGTACCAAACAACAATGACCTTTTGGAAATTTTAACCAAAGAAAAAGAAAAAGAGCTCAAAGAAAAACATGAAACTGTTTCTTTGAATAAAAATTTGGATTCTTCAACAATCATCAAAAACATCGATGCCGCCCTGAAAAATAAATTTCCGATTATCCTAAAAGCTGACACTCAAGGAAGCTTGGAAGCGTTAGAACAAGTACTGGAAACGCTCCCCAAAGACGAAATTGTTTTAAAGATCATCCAAAAAGGAGTTGGTCCAATAACCGAAAAAGATATTCAAACCGCTGAAAGCGGAGAGGCAATTATCTACGGATTTAATGTTTACCCAACTCAATCCGCCTCTCAGTTTGGCAAAAAAACAAAAATTGTCATCAAAAGCTTTAAAATAATATACGAATTGATTGAAGATATTAAAGACGAAATGTCCAACCGTTTAGAGCCGGAAATAAAAAGAACAGACCTTGGTAAATTAAAAGTGCTGGCTATATTCAAGAATATGAAAAAGGGAATGATCGTCGGAGGAAAAGTTACTACCGGCAAAATGGTTAAAAACGAACAACTGGAAGTATTAAGAGACAAGGAAGTAATCGGCAAGGGAATTTTAACACAGCTACAACAAAACAAAGAAGACGTTTCCGAAGTGAAAGAAAACTTTGAATGTGGATTAACATTTTCCGGAAATACTAAAATTGAAGTAGGAGACACTATTCGTTGCTTTAAAGAAGAAGAAATTAAGCGAAAAATCTAATGTCAAATCGAATTGCTAAAGTAAACGACTTCATCAGAGACAACCTTTCAATAATAATCAATAAAAAACTTTCCCTAAAGAAAGGACTTTTTGCAACCATCACAAAAGTTGACACATCGCCGGATATGCAATACACTAAAGTGTCAATCAGTGTTTTTCCCAACAAAGAAACAAATTATGTTTTTAAAACACTGAAAAAAGAAATTTACCAAATTCAAAAATTGTTCAACAGAAAATTTAGCGCCAAAAGATTTCCTCGCATCTCTTTTTTAATTGACGAAAAAGGAGAAAAAGTTACTCAGATGGAAAAAATATTTGAACAAATCAGAAAAGAAAGCTATGAAAAATGACAAGCTGGAAAAAAAATTCAGGAAACTCAAAGATTTAATCATACGGCACAAAAAATTTTTCTTAATTATCCACCCAAACCCCGACTCAGATGCCTTAGGGTCGTCTTTTGCTCTACAAAAATACATTGAATCGTTCCCTGAGAAAAAAACAAAAATTTATTGTCTAAATCAACCGGAAAAAAACTTAATAGAGCTATTTTCTGCCAAGAAGAAAATAACAACTACCCCCAATATCAAAAACCAAGATGTTATCATTATCTTAGATCGAGGCGATGTGTTTTATAAATTAAAATTTGACACAAAAATAACAAAAGAGACAAGTACTTCACCAAAAATTATCAACATCGATCATCATCCGCGCACTAAAATAAAAGAAGCAATTAACATTCGCGACACAAAGGCGGCCGCTACCTCAGAAATAATTTTTCGTTTTTTTAAGCATATCAAATTTCCCCTCAATCAAGAAATAGCCCAATTTTTACTAAATGGCATCTACGCTGACACCGGTGGATTTAGACATTCCAACACTACCCCCTTAACATTAGAAATAACGGGACAACTAATGCAACAAGGAGCATCAATTAGCAAGGTTAATCGAGCCCTTTTTGCCAATAAATCACTCTCCACCCTTAAACTATGGGGAATAGCCTTAGATAGAGTAAAAATAAATAAAAAAACCGGCATGGCGGTTTCCTTTATAACACAAAGAGATCTCAAAAAATGCGGAGCAACACCGAAAGATTTGGATGGGCTGGCGGAAATAATTAATACCATCTCCGATGCTAAATTTTCTCTGGTACTAACTGAACAAGAAAACAATAAAGTAAAAGCATCTCTTCGTTCTGAAAAATATAAAAAAATCGATGTCTCCAAAATCGCTCGTCTATTTAAAGGTGGCGGACATAAACTTGCCAGCGGTTTTGAAATAGAAGGCCGACTCAAAAAAACAAAAAGAGGATGGATTGTAGAATAGATTCAAAACACCACAAAGAGTTGACCGCCTTTTAACTTATTTTCGCTACAAATCAAGCAAAACAAATCTGTGTTTTGTTGTTTTCATAAAATCAACTCTCTTGATTTAAAATTTCCGTTACCACAACTTCTTTTACTTCAACGACAATTTCCAATTCCAACAATTTATAAAAAAATAAAAAAACAACCATCCGGTTGTTATCTTGTGCCACGGGTGGGACTTGAACCCACACGGACTTACGTCCAAGAGATTTTAAGTCTCTCATGTCTACCAATTCCATCACCGCGGCTTAACAAAATTTTAAACAACAATAATAACTGCGTAAAAACAAAAAATACCGAACAACACAAGAGGTCCGAAGCGGAATTGAACCGCTGTACAGGGTTTTGCAGACCCTTGCCTAACCACTCGGCCATCGGACCAATCTCACCTCACACCAAACAAAAAATGTCGTCATCACAAAACAAGCAAACAAAGCAAAAACCACCGAATCTTTTACCAGTCTATCAATAAATAATAAATTAGTCAACTAAAACACCAATAGCCAAAAAACTACTATTAAAAACTTTTTTTTCTGGCCAACAAAACGAAATTTCCGCCAATTTTTTTTACCTCATCCACCAGAAACCCCTCCTGTGTAAACAATCGTCTCAACTCCCCTCCGGTAAAAGCATGGTGATAACGATTAAAAACTTGCGAGTTATTATCCTTAAAAGGAATGAAACAATCATTCCAGTCCAACTCACTTTTACCCACCAGCTTACTCCACCAATTTTTAAAAATATTCTTCCTGTATCTTGACTGCCATAAATTCCAAACCGTTACCACCAGTCGACCATCATCACTTAACAATCGATAAAACTCCCGAATCACTTTTTTTCGATAAAACAATCCCGGCAAATGGTGTAAACTGGCAATCGCATAAATAGTATTGAAATTTTTATCGTTAAATGGTAGTCTTAATTTACTGGAATTTATCTTGATAAAACTATCCTTATATTCCGGAAATTTTTTCCGTGCCAAGATCAACAATTTTTCGGAAATATCAACACCTTTGTAAACAATGTTTTTATCCCTCAGCAATTCCAGCAACCGTCCGTTACCGCAACCAAAATCCAAAACCTTATCTCCATTGGACACGTACTTTTCAATAAATTTTAAATCAGACCAAAAAAATTTTCTGGTTGCCGAAAATTTATTTGCCACCATATCATACCCCTTCTCTATTTGTGCTAAATTTTTCTTAATTATCTCGTCTCTCATTTTTATGAAAAAAGTTCACCAAAAATTTATTAAAACCGCCCTAACAAAAAACCTATCCACAGGTAAAGACTTTCTGCAATTTAAAAAACAATTTTACAGCAACAAAAAACTTCCCCAACCGACAAACGCCGACCTACGCGAAGTCTACGAAAAAATGGTAGCACAAAAAGAAATAAAAAGAAAGGCGGAACTTGAAAAAATTATGCAAAGCAGACTTGTCCGCACCCAATCAGGAGTAGCCGTAGTAGCTGTTTTAACCAAACCATACAGCTGTCCGGGAAAATGCGCCTTTTGTCCAACAGAAAAAAATATGCCCAAAAGTTATCTCTCCAATGAGCCAGCTGTTATGCGCGCCATTATGCACAAATTCAATCCTTACAAGCAAATCCAAGCTCGACTCTACGCCTTAATGCTCAATGGACATCCGACAAATAAAATTGAACTTATTGTTATGGGTGGAACCTTTTCTTATTTTCCCAAAAAATACCAAACATGGTTTATTAAAGAATGTTTTCGCGCCTGTAATGAATTTCAAACAAAAAAACAACTGGACATAAAAGTTTTGAAAAAAAGATTCACAAATTCCATCAATAATTTCCGAACAACCTCTAAAGATAAAACCAACAACAAAGCAAACCTCCCCCTTTCAATTATTCACCACCAATTACTCAAAGAACAAAAAAGAAATGAAAAAAGCAAAACAAAGATAATCGGCTTAACATTGGAAACTCGCCCAGACTGGATAAACCAAAAAGAAATCACCAACTTTCGCCAACTGGGCTGTACTCGCGTCGAACTTGGCGTCCAATCAATTTATGACAACATTCTCAAAAAAAACCGACGCGGACATTACACCCAATCGACTATCAATGCTACCCGACTCCTAAAGGAGGCCGGATTTAAAATAAACTACCACATGATGCCCGGACTCTATGGAAGTTCAATACAACAAGATTTTCAGATGTTCAAAAAACTATTTAAAGACCCGGACTATCAACCGGATATGATTAAAATTTATCCTACCGTAGTAATCAAAGGAACACCACTATACCATTGGTGGAAAAAAGGGGAATACCAACCACTCGACAATAAAACTTTTGAAAAATTGGTAATCAAAATTAAAAACAAAGCCATTCCCCCATACGTTCGCATCCAAAGATTGGTACGAGATGTACCCTTGCCCTCTATTGAAGCCGGTCCGACAATCTCCAATCTTAGACAAATTATCGCCCCAAAAACCAACTGTCAATGCATCCGTTGCCGAGAAATTAAAAATGACTACCAAAGTCAGTTCTCCATTCAAAAAGAAAAAATAAAATCCTCAAATAAATCTCCGGGAAAAATATTTTTAAACCGTATTGACTATTCAGCCTCCGGTGGAAAAGAAATTTTCCTGCAATTTATCAACAATAATAATCGACTTTACGCCCTTCTTCGCCTTCGCATCAACCAAAATATTACAACACCCAATTCTTGGAACGCCATAATTCGCGAACTTCACACTTACGGAAAAGCGGTCGCTATCGGCAAAAAAGATAAAAATTCACCCCAACACATTGGACTCGGACGAAAACTGCTACAACAAGCGGAAAAAATAGCCAAAGAAGAATTAACCAAGCTAAACATTCCCGCCAAAAAACAAAAAATCGCCGTCATTTCCGGCGTTGGTGTTCGTGATTATTATCGCAAAAACGGCTACCGATTACTAAACACCTACATGGTCAAAAAATTAAAATAATTCCCGCTCATAAAACCAAGATTAATGACCACTGTTTTCTCCAAAATATTTTAAAACTTCTCAGTTTTATGATATAATAAACCAAACAAGTTTGATAAAAATTAATTTAACAATATGAATACTGAAAAATTATTAATCGCTTCCGGACCGGTAATCGTTGAAAATGAAAAAGTATTATTAGATCAACATGGTGATACAGAATTCTGGAAATTTTGCGGTGGACGAACAAATAATTTTAATTCTGACTTAATCAGTATCGCCAAAAAAAGAGCTAAAGAGGAATTGGGTATTGATGTCAAAATCATCAACCCTGATCCTTTTCTGATGTATGTCAAAAAAGAAACTCCCGAGGGAATAATTGATGTAATCTTAGTTCACTACTTAGCCGAAAGAATTGGAGAAATAATACCGGCAGACTTTGTTGTAAAATGGAACTGGATCTCTTTAGACGATTTGAAAAATGAAAATCTTGCACCTAATATTATCCCCGCCCTTCAACATTTTGGATTCATAAAATAAAAAACTCACCAATTAAACAAATAAATTTCCTAAACTTTCCATTGCCCACTAAAAACAGCGACCCTCTTTTGTTAGTCAGAGACTTACAAAAGAAAGAATCGCTGTTTTTATTGTCTTTCACTTTATCTTATAATTTCCGCCTCCACAATTCTTCTACCCCAAGCCAAAGCCTTGCTTCTGGAGGTAAACCACATATCAAAATGATTTCCTTTAATCGCTCCCCCACGATCTTCGCATACAAAAACTCCAACATCTTTAATTTTAACCTTTGTTCCAAAGGGATACTCCGGCGGACAAGCCATCGTTCCAACATGAACACGAGTTCCACTGGCCGTAATAAAAGGATTTCCCCAACATTGATCCGGCGTGGAAGAATAACCTGTTACCAATATTTTTTTTATTTTTGCATTTTGTTTGTCTTGAGATATTTGACGCTGAGAAGGATGCCGATCGGTACTCTCTTTATCGGAAGTCACCCTCTCAACACGAGGAGAAAACGAAATAATACTTTTATCCAACAATTTTTTATCAACAACCACTTTTGACATCTGGTCATTAGTGTAATAAAACCTTCCGCTAAACATCCCCCACTTCTTCTTGCCGGCCAAAGCCACTAAAGGCGATATCATCATTATGATAATGATGACAATAATTAATTTAATGATTTTACTCATTAAAAAAATTAACAAATTAGTCCCTTACGGGAGTGCTCACAAACCAATTAGCGACTAACTCTTGGCTTACTGAACACCTTTACCGACTAAAAATACAAACAAATTATAAACAATTTATCCACAACTGGGGATAACTTTTAAATCGGTAAAATTTTAATAAACAATAAAAAATTAACCCTTTTCCGGGTTAACAACCAATTATACCATATTTTTTAATAATTGTCAATACAACATACCTTCTCCAAAAATACCGAAAAATCAACTTCTTTTCAGTAAAATGAGCCATTAGTCGGGCTCGAACCGACGACCTACGCGTTACGAGTGCGTTGCTCTACCAACTGAGCTATAATGGCCAAAAAAGTTACCGCTCAGCCTGCTTTTTAACAAATCTTCCAAAAACCCAACCTTCAATATCCTTCTCCCCCTCAGACTTTTTCGGTACTAAAATTTTTACCCATTTCCCCTGTCTTGCCAACTCTTTAAACTTAGCCGTTTTTTTAATTTTTGTCAATTTTTTCCCTGACAAAGATGGCAACGATCGCACATTAACCGGACCCTCTATAGCTACATCCACAACAACAAACCTTCCTTTTAAATCTCTTTTCAAACCTGTTGACCTCTCACTAAATTCAACAGAATCACTGTCAGTCGCCAACTCCCCTTCTTTGTCATTTAAAGAAAGCTTTATCTTTCCGGAATCAAGACGACGCACGAAATCAACCCAAAGAATTTTTACATAATTAAGATTTGATTGCTCATTACCTACATTAACAATAAATTTACGAAGCACTTGCAAGAAATTATCAACACTCCTATCACCGTTTAATAAAGTAATTATTCTACTGTAATACTTTTTAGCAGTAGCAAAATCGCCTTCTTGCTCTGCCAATAAACCTAATTGTAAAAAGACAGCCACATCCTTCCCCTTAGTCTTCAATAAATGATTGTAAATTTTCTCCGCCTCTCTTCTGTCTTCTTTAGTACACTTATTTTGCAAAATCACCGCCCTTAAAAAACGATAATCACCTTCTTTTTCTTTCGACGCAAACCTTTCTGCCTCACCAATCAAATAAAGCGCCTTCCTTAAATCATGACGATAAAGTGAAATCTTGGCCATCTTATAATAAATCGCGCTAAAATCAGGATCAATCTTTAAAGCTTGCTCATAAAAAGCAATCGCTTTTTTAATATGGACATCATCTTTTCCTTCCAGCGAACCCGAATTAATAAAAGCACTATATTCGGCATCACCAAGAAATTCATATAACTCCGCACTATCGGCATTCAATTCCTTCAGTTTATTAAGGGATTGCTCACGAAGATGCTTGTCATCGCTCAAAAAAGAAGCCTTAGTTAATAAATTATACAATCGCCAATCACTACCCCCCGACAACAACCTTGCTTTTTGTGTTGCGTTTGAAAATTGAATAAACAAATTATCATTTTGAATATCCACCTTGCCAACAAAAACATCTTTCTTCTCCTGAAGAATTTTCTTCAAATAAATTTCTCCCAATCTCAAATAATAAAAATATTCCAAAGGATTTAATTCTGTCGCCCTCCTCAAAGAAGTTATTTCTTGATCAGAATATCCTCCGGCAGAAAATTTTACAAACTCCCTTTCAGCCCAAAACGCCCTATTATAATAAACTATTCCGAAACCAATACCAATCAAAACGAAAAAAAGAAAAAGTAGATAAGCAAGATATCTCCAAGAAAAAGATTTTGTTGAAATAATAATGTAATCCTTTTTAAACAAGCGCTTTTTTAAAATAAGTAAGGCGTAAAGAAATGCAAAAATAAAAACCAAAAAAGAATATAACCAAATATTCACCGTAACATAATTCAAAATTCCATTTACCAACAAAAACAAACTACTCAACCCAAAAGCTAACAAATAATAATCTACTTCTTTTGCTGTCTTAACAACAGCCCGAACAAAAACCGAAAGAAAAACCAAACACCAAAACAAAAACAAAACTAAACCGATAACTCCAACGGTTAAAAATAATTCTCCGACAAAACTCACTTTCAAAGCCTCTTTCTCAACAGGCGATCCTTGATCTACAAATTTAACCAAAGCATATTTAATTGTTGCCGGACCTGTACCAACAATAAATTGTCGCCAACCGGAAAAAACACTATTTTGAAGCAACCTCCATTCCTCAGAAAGAGGCATGGCGTCTCTTGCTACCGCAACATCCATCGGCCCTACAAAACTACCACCCTGACCAAACAAGCTTATCATCGGCCAAGTCAAAAGAACAAAGACTGACAAAAGTAAAAACCCTTTGGTAAAAAATGTATAAAAATTTCCTTTCCGTATTTTTCTTTGACGACCTAAAAAATACCACCCCAACAAAACAACAACCGCCAAACTGCCAAAAATCAAATCACCACCCAAAAAAAACACCAAATCAAAAATTAAACAAATGTTTATCGTCAGAAGCAAAAAATACAACAACTTCTTAAACTTTCCGGAAATAAGAATAATCAAACCAAACAAAGAAAACACTAAACCGGATCCCAAAATAAGTCGCAAATCTGATAAAGAAGTAAATACATCCAAAACAAAATACCTTTGAATCATCCGGGGCATAACATTCAATTCAGCCAACAAAACATAAACCCCTAAAAAGGCAAACTCCCCAACCAAAATCCAAAAAACCCTCCTTACAACAGAAAGATTTATTGTATTCAACAAAACAACGAAAAAAATCACCATCAAAAAAAGAAATACATACCCCCTGGAAAAATCATCTCGCGCGCCAATCAAACTATGCCAACGATCAACAGAAAGCCAAACAGTCGTCAACACCAAAACCAAAAACGGTACAAAATATTTAAAAAACCCCACCTTCCTCAATCTAATCTCTCCAGAAAAAAATCCCTTAACCAAAAACAGAAAAAGCATTACCGTCACCACCCCCATAAAAATAATCTCCTTTACCAAAACAAAATTTCCTGTCACACCACCAAGAAAAACCAAAGGCACCAAAACTAACAGGGCAACACCAAAAAAATTAATTATCTTATCCAAAAACAACTCCTCGACTCCGGTTAACCTTCTTCTTTTCAAAAAGCCAAAAGAAACGACACTTTTTTTCTTGCCTGAAACCTTTCGAGAAAAAACTTTTTTACCCTTAGTTTTTTGATTTGTTTTTCGCACAAAAAAAGACCTCCTCCCAAAAGCCTTTGTCACCTTTTTCTTCTTGAGAGTCTTCTTTCCCGCAACAACTGAAACATTTTTTTCACCTCCAGTTCTCTTCTTTCCTTTTTCCAGAAAATCTGCAAACTTACTATTCTCCTTCATGGACTTACATCTTATTTTGATTTTTATTTCTTTTTTAAGATAAAAATAAAAAGTCTAACGCTAATTATTTTCCGGGCAACTAGCGCCGGCATAACAAACATCCCAATGACCGTTAGCGCCACCCGCTTCATAAACCCAAATATTACCGTCCGGATCTTTAAACTTAGGTCCTCCATGAGAACCTCTCCTGGTTCCGATTCTAGTCAAAATTCCCTCCGTTTCACCAATGGGAATCCTGCTTATCTCATCCCTACTTCCCTTACCGGTTAAATATCTATTAAAAGTATCATTAGCCCGATAATCAACCTTATCTCCACTATGGTGACAATAAGAACAAGATTCATCTCCTGCGTGAACTCTGTTGAAATATGTTTTCCCGTTATTTGGATTTATAATTCTATCAGTAACCGAGGTCAATACGACTTCGCAATTAGAATCAAACGATTTACAACCGGAGACCGTCTCTTTAATCCCACTCATAGTTTTCTCGGTCGCTCCAATCAAAGAAACACATCCAGTCTTCACTCCACTACCAGTCCCGTAACAAGGAGAATATGCCAACATCACTCCACTATCGTTCACTTTCTCTCTCAAAGATTTTTCAGTATTAGCAGTTGTTGCCCAACCATCTACATCTTTTGATTGACCACCTTCCGTTGCATTACCGGAAGAACCACCTCCTCCAAAATCACCACCTCTACCTTCATCGAAATCAAAACTACTTTCCGTATCACATTCAAATTTAAACCAACTATCCCCACCCTTACCGATCATCTCCGTTTTAACCGAAAGAAGGTTTAACAAAGTATAAACAATTAACCAACTCAACAAAAACAACCCAAAGCCCAATAAAGTTTTTTGAATTATTTCTTTGGCTAAGCCTGTTAAACCGCTTCCGGCGGAAATAATATAAATCACTCCCGCCACCGTCAACATTAAAATAGAAACCACCACCAACAAAGACAACAACAAATCAAAAAAATTCTTAATTAAAATAATAAAATGACACATAGTGCAGGGCTTATTCAAGGTAGTACTTGGACTGTCGGCACATTTCTTATTAATCCCACAGGGAACCAACGGCCCCTTAAAAAACAAAAAATCAACTCCTTCCAACCCTTCTTTCCCACAAGAAACAGTTTGACTACCACTGTCTTTATAGTAAGAAGAATGCAAAGTCCGATAAGGAATCTCCTTACCAGAACCATCTGCCTTTGACAAAAAAACCCACTTCCCGTTAGCACCTTTACTCCAGCTACCACTTTTATTTTTTATATCCGGATTATTTTTATCCACTACACTCAAAGCTTTTTTTACATCAGACCAAGCATTAGCATGAGCATTTATGGAATCCACATCCGGAAATTGACTTTGGGAACTGTAATTATTTAAAGAATCTTGATAAACACTAATCGCCAATTCCCTCAGGTTGTTGTCTAAAATACTATCCCCCTGCAAATAATCTCCTCTCTTCAAAATGTTTGCCACATCATCTCTGGAAATTGAACCACTTCCGACTGTCCAAGAAGTAAGCGGTCTACCGGACTCATCAACCGGTCGCCCAGCATCATCATAACTGAGTTCCGCCCAAACCGACCCCGTAAAAAGAAAAAAGACCATTCCAAAAAACCACACTCTCTTCACAAATTTCAAAAAATTACTCATAGTCTAAAAAATTAATCTTCGCCCAATTAGCAATATTAAAATTACAAATTATCCTTTACCAAAGCATTAATTCTCTTTTCCGCCATATCAATCGCCTCTCCCACTGTAGTCACGCCTGTATTCACAGCGTTAATCATTTTGACAAAAATTTCATCGATAGCCAAATTATCCACCTGTCGCCAGGACTTAGCCGTCAAAGCCTGTCTGGCAAACACTCCCAAAACCGGATCATTTTTTTGTTTTACCAACAAATCTCTCCTAGCAGCCGGTTTTCTGGTTTTATTTAAATAATGCATCGTCGGATCAAACTTATTCGTTCGTGATAAACCAGTCACAAAACTAACATATCTCCAAGCCGCCGCCACTCGATCAAAATTGGTATAATTCGCTTTGACGGGAACATTGGCATTTTTAACAACCGCCAAGCCCCAATAATTAGCATAATTCACCTTCCCATTCTCTTGCCCGGATTGTGGAACGGGAGCAATACTAAAATCAAGCTTCGGATCTGCCTTTTTTAGCCTATCATACCAATAAGAATAATTCAACATCATAGCCACCCTGCCATAACGAAAAGCATCAACAGAATAAGGCATACCGGCATTCCAAGTATAAAGAGGACTGGCACTGTCAGCAAAAGAGGTAAAAAAATTCAAAGCCACTTCTCCCGGACCACCCGTAGGAGTCCTGGGGTTATTTAAATCAGCAAACAAAGTCCCGTTTCTGTTCATATTTGCTCCTCCTTGCATCATCATCAACATAACTATATCACCAGCTCTGTTAACAGCTCCATTTCCCTGAGAACGCCCCAAAGCAATCGCCGACTGTTTAATATTACCGTAGTCATCGATCTTGGTTAAAATTTTGGTGTACTGCTTTAATTGAGACCAAGTTGCCGGCGGACGCACCAATCCTGCTTGGTTTAACAAATCATTATTGTAGTACAAAGCCAAAGTGTCACAATACAAAGGAGCGGCAAAAATGTAATTTTTGTAAACAAAATCATCGTAAGCAACATCCACAAAAGTATTCCTGAAAGTAGCCAACATCTCCTGAGAATTCGGCATGGGCACTATCTTATTGCCATGCTTCGGCAACCAACTACTTTTAAAATAAACAATGTCCGGACCGGTCCCGTTAGCCAACGCTTCAGTCAATTCCTTTTCAAAAGACTCCACATTTCTATCGGTAATTTTTTTATAATTCACCTTCACAACATAAGGATCCAACTCTTCAAAAACCGTATTTATCTCCCTGAAAACATCCGAATCGTCAAATATACCCCAAACTTCCAGGGAAATTTGCGGTAAATCCTTAACAGTCTTCTTTACACAACCGGAAAACACAAAAACAAACAAAAACAAAGAAAGAAATAAAATTTTATTTTTCATTTTTTTATTTTTCTACCATTTCAACAATCTCATTATAACACAGTATCTAAAAAGGTAAAAGTCTTTAAAAGCTTAACTTCAAGCATTTCAAAAAGCAAACTCCATTGCCAAAATCAAGAAATATGCTAAACTTATGATATAAATTTCTTTTCGTAAAACATTGAAAAAAAGAATAATACAAAATATGAACCGGAGTAAATTACCTCTGTTAACCATCTCGACAATAATTGGCGTTCTCTTTTTTATGCTTAATTTTTTCTTATTGCCGACGACCAATGCCCAAAAAAAACCATCTTCTCCTGCAACAATATACAATGTTCAATACGAAAATCCAATCTCCGCCAATAGCATCACTGAATTTATCGGAAATTTTTTAAGCAAAGTACAAGGAATGATTGGTTGGCTGGCGGTAATCATGATCGTTGTAGGTGGAATTGTTTATATTGCCTCTGCCGGCAAAACAGAACAAATAGAACTCGGCAAAAAAATAATTACCTTTGCACTTATAGGTTTCATTCTGGCAGTCGCCGCTCCTTCTATTTTAAAAGAAATAGTTGAATTAGCTCGCTCTGGCGAAGGATCAAATACCAGTGATGTAATCAATCAAGCTAAGCCTTTTAGGGTAATATTATTAAACATTCTTCGTTGGATTACGAACATATTCGGACTACTGGCCATTATCAGTTTTTTTGTCTCAGGTTTTTTGTTTTTATTTTCCGCCGGAGAAACCACCAGAGCAGACAACGCCCGCAAAGGACTAATTTACTCTATTATTGGCGTCGCCGTAGCCGGTGGAGCACTGATTGTTATAAAACAACTATTAGTTATATTCGGCATGCAATTCTAAACATTGAACCCAGAAAAAAATGAATATTACCAAAATAACCATATCAATCACCTTCTCCCTTCTTGTCTTGGTGAGTGTCTTTTTATTTAAAAACACGGGAAACCAAATTATCCCACCTGTTGTCGCAGAAGAAATATCTGTCGAAAATCCTCTGGGTACACCATCAATTACCACTTTTTTTGAAAATCTAATGACACGCCTCCAAAGCATAATTGGCTACCTGACTGTATTATTCATCGTCATCAGTGGAGTTATGTATGTAATTTCCGGAATGGGTGGCGGAAATGAAACTATGAAAAAAATGGCCCAAAACACATTGGTGTTTGCCGTTATAGGTTTAGCAATAACTGTCGGTGGGCCAACAATCCTCAAAGAAATAAAATATATCGTTTTAGGAGGTGAAAGCATGCCAACCAATATTCAAGAAGCACCCACCATAATGGAAATCATCGGCAGAGCTCTGCACTTCCTCTTGTCAATTATTGGCGTACTTGCTATAATAAGCTTGATAATGAGTGGTATCGTTTATTTGACTTCTTTGGGTAATACAGAACGAGCCAACCGTGCCACAAAAATGATGACTTATTCTCTGATTGGTATTATAATTACCGGACTGGCACTAATCATCGTTAAAAAAATAACTGAATTGATACAGTAAAAGAATGTTAATTGATGAATTTAAATAAATGAACGGGAAAGGAGGTGAAAAAGAATGACAAAAGCTAAAAAAACAATTTTCGGAGTAATGGCCTTGATTATTATGGCTATGCCGATATTTGTTACCCAAACAGCTCAAGCACAATTCAGTCCTGACTCAACACGAGGAAGAGCATTGGGGGTAACCAAGACAGGGAAAACTGATCTTGTTGAGATTTTGTTTTCCGTTATCGGAGGCCTCTTAAAAATTGTGTTTGTCATTGCCGTATTAATGTTCGTAATTTCCGGTATCTATTTCTTGACTTCCGCCGGAACTGATCGTGCCGATACAGCTCGTGACATTTTAACATACGCTATCATTGGCCTAGTAGTCAGTGTGTTGGGATACGGTATTATATTATACCTGGGAAAAATCTTAATCGGTGATACAGTTGGAAGTGGCGCCGGTGCAGGAATAACCATTCAAGCAAACTAAGCATTGAATTGCAATTCAAAACAAAAAAAAGTGGTTCTACCACTTTTTTTGTTTACCCGATATTTAAAAAACCAATCGAATAATCCTAAAAAACTCTCATCCTCACCGTAAAATACAAAATGTCCCCAACCAACAAAACAAAAAACCGCCCAAGGCGGTTTTTTGGAAAATAATCGCCAAAAAAGCTAATTACTTCAACTCCACAGTTGCTCCAGCCTCTTCCAATTTCTTCTTCAATTCCTCAGCCTCATCTTTGGCAACTTTCTCTTTAATAACCTTCGGTGCGCCATCAACCATATCCTTAGCTTCTTTTAACCCAACTCCCGTAATTTCTTTCACCGCCTTAATTACATTAATTTTTGAATCACCGGCTGTAACCAATTCAATATCAAATTCTGACTTACCGGCGTCTCCATCGCCGGCATCATCACCACCGGCTCCAGCAACAGCTCCGGCAACAGCTACCGGTGCGGCAGCAGAAACACCAAATTTATCCTCCAAAACTTCCACTAATTCCGCCAAATCCAAAACACTCATTTTTTCGATTTCCTCAACAAGTCCTTTAAATTTTTCCGGAACTTCAACCTCTTTTTTCTCTTCCTTGGTTTCTTCGGAAGCTTTTTTTTCTTCTTCTGTCATAATTTTACTGTTAATTATAATTATTATTAATTAATTTAATAATGAAAACTAAACTTTTTTCAGTAATTTTACCTCTCTATCAAAACAAAACTTTAAAAAAGACAACTCTTATCACCAACAGACTAACCCTTACTATCTTTAATTGCCGTCAAAACATTAATCAATCCACGCAAATTTCCACCTAAAACATTTACCAATCCGGAAACCGGCGCTTTCAAACTACCGACAACCTTAGCCAACAATTCTTCTTTACTTGGCAACTTAGCCAAAGCCACCACATCTTCTTGTTCCATAGCCTTACCCTCTAAAGCTCCAACCAACATTTTCAACTTCTCATTATTTTTGGCAAATTTATTCAAAAGTTTAGCCGCCGAAACCTCATCATCTCCACCATAAACAAAAGCAAGCTGTCCTTCCAACCTCCTAATGTCCAAGTCGATTTCCAAGTTATCTAAAGCAATTTGCGCCAAAGTTTTCTTCAATACCTGCATCCTAACGCCACTCTCCTTTAAAATACCTCTCAATTCACCAATCTCAGCTACTGTCATACCCTTAAAATCACAGACTACCAAAACTTTGGAATTGGCAACATTTTCCGCAAATTCTTTAATTAACAACTCTTTTTGCTTTTTGGTCAACATATAATTGTATCTTAATAACAAAAAACTGCCAGCAAGGCAGAACAACGGCATCAAAAAAGACACCCAACCGCCTAATTAGGACTTACAAAAACTGCCTAATGTCTACAGCAAACTAATTTTATAAATAAACTAACTAACGCATTATCAATTATAACAACTCCTTGAAAAATGTCAAGAGCAGTTACCACAAAAACACAAACCGGAAACCAACAGTCATAAAAAATTAATCTATTAGTACAGTATCACCAAAAACACTACTTCCATTGCAACTTCATTCTTTTCTCAAAGTTTGGTATCGAATAATACATATACAAGTAACCAGCTATATTATTTATTACCGGATAAGACATATCACAATGATCTTTCATGGACAAACGAATCGGTCTCTCTGCCGGAGAATATGGCCCCATCGGTTGCCTCGACCTGGAAATTGCCAATCCCCAATGATTAGTACCTGTATCACTGGCCGGTCTATCGCAACGATAATAATTCGCTCCATTATAAATGGCATAATACCAATCTCCCTCCTGCTTCCAATCTTGCATATCACGATTATTACAATCCCAAGTACTATTACAGTGAGTATTTTTCTCGGCATCAAGTAAAATAGTTTCACCAATCATAGCATACTTCTTTGAAAAATTTTTTCCGAGAGAAAAACCGGCGGAACGAGTATAAGATCTGTCCGGTCCATGATCGGCAACCACTGTGTAAGAAATATACATATCACCATTATCGTCAACAAGCATAGCGGGAGTTGAAGCTGAACCAGAAACAGTTGTCGGACAACCGACATGAGGATTACCATTACAAGCTTCTACCAACAATTTCGGCGGTGTCCATGAAGCCAAAACAGTTGGAGTAGAGCTGGTTGAAACGCAAGCGGAAGCTCCTTCAACACCCGGCCACCAACATTCATAGGTAAGAATGTACTGGGCCGGACAAACATGATCATTTATTACCAAATGAGGATCATAAAATGTATTATTCTCAGTCTTTTCAAACAATGGTCCAACTTCAGTAAAAGTTTTACCGTTATCTGTGGATTTCATCAGAAAAATATTATACATTTCCCTGCCCTCAGAATTCGGCTGATGTAACCTGATAAAACCATAATAATCTGAGGAACTTGGATCTTTGAATATTGCCAGTTTGCTAGTAGATTTTTGTCCCGGCGGAAAAGGTGTTGTGAAGTTTTCTTCAATTATTTCCGGAGGGCCAAACTCTGCTCTTCCCTCAAAAAAATCATTTAATGTCGGAGCACCTTTCACCAAAGAAAACTGAATCTCTGAGCAAGCCTGTTTACAGGATGTTTTTTGTTTTATTTTATATTCCTCACTGGTTAGAAAAGCATTAAACATATCCGCCCAACTATCCTCAACTCCCTCTTCTCCCAATTCCTTGGTTGGATTATTTTCCACCTCTTCTCTACTGGGATGACGACCTAAAATCTTTTCGTAGAGTCTAGTTATATAAGTATCAACATTTGCGGGATGATTTAAAAACTCCTGTGAGTGCATAAACAATCTAACAGTTTTCCTTAAACCGTTATTGATAAAATACTCCGTATTCCCCCTTGCCTCTTCGGCAGAAACAGTACGCCCAAGTATAGTTTCATACAAATATTTAACAACCATATCTGGCGGTGTTACCACCTCCCTCTCTATATCACAATTAAGAGAGTTGCGGACTGCGCAAGAAAGATACTTGTAATCATCCGAACCGGAAATAACCCCATCTTCACATTTCCTGGTTACAGACTGACAATCCTCGTCCGGAGCAACACTTACATGATTATAAGCAAGAAAACTTTCCCCACTGGCAATCACCTTACCGTCAAACAAACAACTCTTGTTACTCACCTTTTCACATCTACTCACCTCTTTGTTTTTATATTCCTCACTGAACAGAAAAGCATTAAACATATCCGCCCAACTAACCTCAACCCCCTCTTCTCCCAATTCCTTGGTTGGATTTTTTTCCACCTCTTCTCTACTGGGATGACGACCTAAAATCTTTTCGTAGAGTCTAGTTATATAAGTATCAACATTTGCGGGATGATTTAAAAACTCCTGTGAGTGCATAAACAAGCTAACAGTTTTCCTTAAGCCATTTTTCTTGAAATATTCTATATTTCCCTTAGCCTCTTCAACTGTCGCCTCACGCCCCAATATCGTCGCATACAAATACAATACCGTGCTTTCCGGATTTAATTCGGGATATGTCAGAACTTGACCATCTTTATTCACTACACAACTCCGTTGATACTCACCTCCGGCACACCAACCAATTCCCACCAAAGTAGCTTCATCATAACCACCTACTTTTTTAAGAACCAAGATTGCATCAGACAAATCAAGATTGCCATCACAATTAACATCCCCGGTCGTTGAAGCGTCTATCCAATTAGACAAATTTTCATAACCAGCCACCTTTTTGAGAATCAAAATAACATCTGTCAACTGAACTCCATCACTACTACCATCAACATTCGCTCGACTATCCAAAGGAGATAAAGCGAGAGCAAAAACCGGTAAAAAAACGAGACAGATCAAAGCTGAGAAATAAAGAATTTTTTTTGACATCAATATCAATTAAATAATTATAAAGAATCAAAGATGAAAATTACAATTCTCCCTGCTTTCTTAATGCCAACAATATTCCTACAGTAACCATCACCGACAAAGCAATAACCAAGAGTATGTTAGTGACCACACCGGTTTTAGGAGCCACCCCTTTACGATAGCCAAAATCCGCCTTAGTGTGTTTATCATTATTTTTCAAGCGCACTTTCGTCTTATTGTCCTTTTTGCCATCCGGGTCATAAGTTTGAATCATATCATCAATGCCTTTGACTTTAACGGTATATTTACCGGCACAAAGACCATCAATTTCATAACGACCGGACTTATTTGTCTTATCACATTTTTTGTGATTGTGGTCATCGTAGGCACAAACCTTAACCCCAACAACACCCTTTTCAATATCATCCTGCATCCCATTACCATTAACATCATACCAAATATAATTTCCTATTGAAGAATCACAAGAAGAAGAAGCAGCAGAAGAAGAAGAAGAACGTTTACTAACAGATGAGCTCCCGCCAGCAGAACTACCTCCTTCCGTCTGACAAGTTGAACTACAACCGTCACCATTAGCAGTATTGCCATCATCACATTCTTCATTACCATTTACCACCCCATCTCCACAACTACCACCAAACACTGAACCATTGGTACAATTAGATTTACAATAAATGCAAGAAGAGCCGTAGTTCGGAGTACAAACCTGACCATTTTGATTTCCTTCATCGCATTCTTCGTTGCCTTCCACTACCCCATTTCCGCAAACCGAAGAACTTCCGCCTCCTTCCGTCTGACAAGTTGAACTACAACCGTCACCATTAGCAGTATTGCCATCATCACATTCTTCATTACCATTTACCACTCCATCTCCACAACGACCACCAACCACTGAACCATTGGTACAATTAGATTTACAATATTCACAAGTTTCACCATAAGCCGGAGTACAAACCTGACCATTTTGATTTCCCTCATCGCATTCTTCGTTGCCTTCCACTACCCCATTTCCGCAAACAGAAGAAGACGGTTGTTCGCCGACATTAATAAGACCACCATTAACCGATCCAACTGAATACCTAACCAAGTCATTATCCAACAATTCATTCAAACTAAGAGTTAAAGATGTGCTGATACCATTACTTACTTGATCTAATACCTTAAAATACACTTTTCCAATATGCCTCGGCTGATTACTTGCAGTGGTATCATTTGCGGTCACACCCAATATAATATAATGACCATTTGTCAATCCCTGCGGATTAACGGTTGTTGTGTAACCGGCAATACCATCACCAATCAAAAAACCGTCTGTACCCTTACTTGAATCTATAGCCACAACCGAAGTGTCATAATCGAGTTGAATGGTAAATCCACCAATAGTTTGTCCTTTTGTATCCAAAAAAACATCCACCCCAAACTCCTGACCAGGAGAAAGATTCTGAGTAGCCGGAGATAAAAATAAAGACCTGTCCGAGTTGTCCAGAACAAGGGCCGTATGCAATTTATCAAAGGACCCACCTCCAATCATCAAAGTTATTACCAACGCCAAGCCCGCAATAAAAAATATCAAGACCGAGCTTACCATTATCACAAGTTTTCCTTTTTTTGTCATTGTTTTATTTTTATTTATAAATATTTTGATATCGTTGACAAACAAAAATATATCAACTCAAAGACTTTAAACAATACACCAGAAACAACAAACAATTTTTCACCAAGAAACCTTGACTCGATAAAACATACAAACTACTTCCCATTATATCACATTCTCCAAAGCCAAACAACAAATTATCAACAAAACCGCCTTCCAAAAAAATCCTTGTCAAATAAGAAAAATATTCTACAATAAAACTACCCTTCACAATTCTCAGGAATCTAACTTCGAAAAAATGAAACTGTCTATTATTATCGTCAATTACCACAGCAAGAAATTTCTTCTTCTTTGTTTAGCCAGTATTAATCGATTTCTTTATCAAAATGCTTTTTTTAAAAATAAATTTGAAGTAATCTTAGTCAACAACGAAAACAAACCTCTCTCCTTATCAATAAAATATCCTTTTCTTAATAAAAAAATCATTGAAACCGGCCAAAACTGCGGTTTCGGTGTTGCCGCCAATATCGGCAGTATCATAGCCAAAGGAAAATATCTTCTATTTTTAAACCCGGACTCTATTTTTGTCGACACCTCTTTAGAGAAGGCAATTGAATATCTTAACAAAAATCAAAAAATCGGCGCTATCGGCCTAAGTATCATTGACCAAAAACGCAAAACACCACAAAATTGGAGCTGCGGCAAAAAAACCACTTGGGCAAGCATCCTCTTTCGCAACACAATCAATAAACCGTGGAACAAAAAACACCCCCAAAAAGTTGATTGGTCTTCCGGTGCCGGACTCATCGTTCGAAAAAAAATTTTCCGGAAAATAAAAGGATTTGATAAAGATTTTTTCATGTATTTTGAAGATCAAGATCTTTGCTTAAGAATTAAAAAACTAAATCTCAAAATAATCCACTACCCGGAAGCTAAAATCCTGCACTTCAATGGCAAAAGCTGGCAAGACAATAAGCAGAAAAAAAGAGAATATTATACTTCTCAACTAAAATTTTTTCAAAAGCACAATTCCCGAATCGGCTACTTAATTTTAAAAACAATTTATTCCATTCTAAAAAAATATATCCCAACAAAAAAATGAAAAAAAGTACCAACAATAAACAACCCCAACCTTAAAACCATAAGCAAACCACTAAAATGCTCACCTTTTACCAACAACTAATCATATTTTTGGCCCTCTTCTTGCCTTTTTCATTTGCTCTCAACCCGACACCAACTATAGATTTAAATATCACCAAAATAATAATCCCTTTTATTTTTATTGTTTGGCTTTACAGTGCGCTTTGGCACAAAAAAATTTTCCTTGATATTCGTCCTCAATTTTGGCTCTTAATAATTTTCCTTTTTTTCAGCGGATTATCCTTACTTTGGACTAATTATTTTCCGGGAGCCATTCGAAAAATCATTTTTTTCCTCTCAACTGTACCGATAATATTTCCTTTTTACAATGCCCAAAAAAATAAATATTTTTTACCTTCATTTTTTAAAGCAACAATTTTCAGCGCATCATTACTGGCATCAATTTCACTGATCCCTTTCGTTGCACAATTTTTTATTCCTCTCGAACAAATTGTAGATTTTTTCCGTTCATTTATCACACCATTTTTTCTTGGACAGTCTTTAGCGGAATTGGTAAATAAATATCCCAGTTGGTTGGTTAATATATCCGGAAAAACAACTCTTCGCACCTTCGGCACTTTTCCCGACCCCCACCTATTCTCTCTTTATTTAAGTATGATATTGCCCATTGCTTTTTACTACCAACAACAAACAAAAAAATTTTTCTACTATCTTTCCGTTACTATTATTCTTGCAGCTATAATCACCGGCTTTTCTCGTGCATCCTACCTTTCAGTCTTAACCGGTGGATTATTCCTTTTTTTAAATTCCCAACCTTCCCGCATCATAAAAAAAAATTTTTTAAAAATATTGTTTTTGTTTAATTTTATTCTACTTTGCATAATTATACCAAACTCACCGATTTCTCGCTTTACTTCTTCCTTTAACATTCACGAAGGATCCAACCAAGGACGACTTGCAATGTGGCTCGTTGCCATCAAATCTATTAGCGAACATCCGTTTCTTGGAAGCGGACTAAGCAGTTTTGGTAACAACCTTGATACCAACTTTGGGCTACGAAACCCAATCTATGCTCATAATCTATTCTTGGATTTCGGAGCCGAAACAGGTATAATAAATATGACAATTTTAGTACTCCTTCTTATTTCACCAGTCATCTATCATTCAAAACTCAAACAGAAACATTCTCCCTTTTCCAAATACTTAGCAACTTCTTTTCTGATTTTCCTCGTGCATTCACTTTTTGAAACACCTTTTTTCTCTGTTCACGTCTTTCCCCTTTTCCTAATGCTACTATCCATAGAAAACACAAAATCTTCAAATAATGACAAAAAGTTTTTCCATTAAAAACAACCTCAAACTATCAACCGTTAAACAACAAACTCCGCCCATGAACATCATCAACAAAATAATATTTTTTATTCTTCCCATCTACTACTTTCGTTTTTCATTTAACGACGAAATCAGTTTCAACTTTTTGCAAATCATTCTCATTATCGCCATTATCATCAACAGTCGACAAAAACAATACTTTAAAAAACTTAAAAACAAAAAATTAATACCCTTATACTTACTTTTGGCCGGCTTTCTCGCCAGTTACCTCTATAACCAAACAATCAGTCAATGGCAAGAGTGGAGTAACGGATTGGGCAAAATGATTGATCTTCTTTTCTTGCCCATTATTTACATCATCACCTTGCCACTCAAACCAATACAGGCTTGGCAAATATACCAAAAAAGTGCTCGCTTGTTGGCGATAGTGGGATTATTTTACTTCTTTAACCATAATCTCACCTTTGACAACCGCTTAAACATTTTTTACGATTCTCCCAACCAATTAGCATTTTTTCTCTCACCGGCTATACTCTGGGAATTTCTTCTTTTCTTACAAAAAAAGAAAATAAAAAATTTTTTCTTCTTTATTGTTATCGGTTTAAATATATTTTTTACCAAATCACTCGGCGCATACTTAAGTCTCCCTTTCTCAATCACCTTTTTAATCTTAACTCACTTCTTTCCGCAAAAAATACCTAACACAAGACGAATATTTTCCGGTATAATCATGATTTTAACATTGATGATTACTATCGGAATAATCAACACACCACAAATTATTAAGTTACTCAAATATCAACCAAAACCCCCTTTCAATTCCTATGATTCTCGTCTAATCATTTATCAAGTAAATCAAAAAATACTTCATCATCATTGGTTGCTCGGTATCGGTCCGGGATCATTTCAAAAAAACTACCTTCAAGAACAAAAAAATTTTCCTCCCTACCCTCAATGGGCTGTCCCACACTGTCACAATAATTTAATACATTTCTGGATAGAAGGAGGAATTGTGGCTGGATTATGTCTTCTTTTTCTTTATTTTTTCTTGCTTACAATCCCCATTTCAAAAAACAGTTTCCGAAAAAATCGGAAACTGCTCATCACTCAACAAGCAATCTTATATTACTTTATCCTTCACGGCATCGTTGATACCAGCATTTGGACCAACGACAGCGCCATCTTATTTTGGTTGGCAATTATAAGTCAGCTCAAATACTTACAATTTCAACCGCCAAAGACTACCATCCCGACGCCCACGGAAAAATAGAAAATTCTCTTCCGGATCAACAACCAACTGCTCAGAATCAATTGCCGAGGGAATATCAGATAACTCAATCAATCTTTCTTTTTTTCCGGTTTTAGTATCTATCTTCCAAAAAGTATCCAGAGAATTAAACTTTTCCTCCGCCCAACCATTTGGTAACATAATATCCAAAGGCGCGCCACCAATCATCGCGCAATAAACATCAACATTATTATAAGACCAAACACATTTCTTTACTGTGGTGGCAAAAGACAACCCCTTAAATTCTCCTCCATCTTTATTCATCACACCTAAAACCAAACGATTACCTGCCTCCCGTTGAGTATAAGATGTTAATATTTTTTGACCATCCGGTGACCATAAATAATCTTGTCCGTAATTACCACCGTACTCTTTATTATTTTTTCCCTCCATATCCGAACAAAATAAAGTACCTTTCACTCTGGCATCTGGGGTTGGATAATAACAAAAACGATTCGTTTTTGGCTGTAAATTAAAATCAACCCTGCGATACGGCTCATTGCTAAAAATAATTTTTGGATTAGTGCCATCCATATCTGCAACCGCAACTTTCCGCTGACGACTATCTTTGTCATAAAACTTATAAATTACCTTATTACCGGAACGATCCCAAAAGGCAATATCTATCCCATACCTAAACTTATTTGCCAAATTATTACCCAAATCATATGTAAAATACTCATCGAAATCTTTAACAATTGCCTTGTCCGCTGTTTGATTCCAGAAAAACTCCTTGACCTTTAAAAACGGATACTCGGCAATAACCACTTTTTTTTCGGTGTAAGGATCTATCGACAAAACTTTTCCATTTTTGTAAAACATTATTTTATTTGTCCCCGGTCGCAAAGTTAAACCAAAGACCTCTCCTTCATCAAGCTTGGTGATTTTACCCTTCACTAAATTACTTTCCGTCCCTTTGCCAGTCGCCTTTTGTGCATTTTGTGCATTATTTTGTCCGGTATGCTTATCAACCTTCTTCATTGTTGTCACCTTTTTGTTATTCTTTGACTTATCCGTTTTCTTGCCTTTTTTGATAAACATTACCGTCAACATAATCATAGCCAAAACCAAAATTGACACCAAGACAATCAAAAGAATTTTTTGTTTTGTTAGTCCTATTTCTTTCATATTTTTATTACAAAATTAATTAATACCACAATTTTCAGAATTAACCTTCGTTTAATAAACACTTCTCGCTTAACATAACTTTAAGGCTTATAACAACAATTGGATTTTATACACTTCTTCCCTACTGTAATTTCATATTCACCATTAGATAAATCACAAGGAGATGTTTGACAAACTCCAATCAAACCGTCAACCGATTCCAAACCGCAAGACTGACCATTGTCGGCATAATATTTCCCCGCCCCAGCGGTCGGACAAAAATTATTTACTTGATATTCATCAGGAAGAGGACAAATATCCTTTTTGTAAACACATTGCCCTTCAATACAAAACTTATCTCCGGAACACCACCCATTTTCAGCACGATTCGACATTTTTTCACAAACGGGATCCGGTTCACCATCACCAACCAAATTAACATCCGGCTTATCTTGAATGTGTAAAGTATTGCCAACCAAATCCGGATTAATAATAAACAAAATTAACCAAGCCACGAAAACCATTACCAATCCAATCAAAGCATTAGTAATAATATCCTTAGCGCTTAACATCTTACCAACATTTCCAGCCGAACTGACAATGTAAATAAAAGCACCAACACCAACCATCACTACCGCTAAAATTGCCGCGATAGAAATTCCAAATTTATACAGACCTTCCAAATACTTTTGTAAAGTATCAACGCCTTCTTGTCCGGGAATTTTCTCATGCAATTCATAAGAAGTAGATGTGTTATTCGAAGCCGCCAATGCACCATTCCCCAAGACACCTCCACCAATACCACCAACAAAGAAGAACCCCATCATCAAACAAAGAACAACTAGGTGTTTTATCGGATTTAATAAATGTCTAATTTTCATAAATGACAATTTTAAAAAATAATAACCCAGATATTTTATATAATTATTCATCATTCCATAAATAATCATCACCTCGCATCAAAACTATCATAACTATTCCCACCAACACAAAACTGACCGCCAAACGAATCAGAAAAATCAAATAAAGAGGGGCATTCTGCACAGTTGAAGCATAAAATTTATTTCTCACCTTATTTAACAAACTTGTCTTTTTTTCAGTCGTCACCACTCCGGTTTTTTGTTGATAATCACCAATGGTCATTGGCTGTAATTGCATCCTTAAAACATTGGAAACTAATTCGTTTGGTGGAGTTACTCCAAACCACTGCTTAAAAACTCGCCTGTAATCACTATTGAATTTTTTAAAAATCTTTATATCAAAAGAATGCTTTGTGATTTCATCTTGATCCACAATAGTTAAATTATCCAAAAGCAATTTGGCGCCATCAGGTAAAATTGGCTGTCTATACTTGCCATCAATAAAAGCGGAAACAACCAAATCACCGGTAGAATCACCACCTTTACCAACCATTGAATTCAAATAAGTCGGCACTAAACTCATTCTGACATCAGCCTCGGCAATATACTTATCATCTTCACCTTCTCGAGTAATCATTAACCACAAATCCTTCCCCGCAACACGATCAGCATTATCTGAACGCTGAATTCTGCGACTACTCTCTCTTAACGGAGTGGTATCATTTTCTATCACCACTATAGGTTTATGCACACTAAACAACCTTTCTTCAATTATCTGATCACCCTCCCAATATCCATCCGGTCCACCATCTCCTTCCCTGGAAACAATTGCCGTAATCCTTCCCACAAAATTATCTTCTCCGATAATCGGAAAAATCATATCCATTGTGGTAGCATCCGAATACCAGGGCTGTGTGGCAAATGGATTAAACACTTTCCCATTCAACTTCCAAATAACAGACTCACTACCCGTCAATCCTTCACCAACGAGTTTTGCTTGAATAACTTGAAAAGGATAAACCGGGCAAATCTTTTTATACAGACCCTCTTCACATATTTTTTCCTTTAAAACTATTTCGTCGCCACCTTGCAAATCGGTTGAATACAACTCTATTTTTAAATCATGCTTCACAACTTTGACCAATTGTTTGGCTGTAAAAGCATACTTATTTGGATATTCATGAATAGAATTAAAATTCTCTTTCTTTTCCTCGGAAAAAATCTGTTGAGTGTAAGAACCATTAACTCCCGGCGAAGACATTACCGAATTAATATGCCTTTTCACCACCACACCTACTTTTAACAAAGCTGTATTACCGGCAAAAAGACCCTCCAAAGGATAGAAACCTACCTCTCGCAAACCAACCCCTTCCTTTCTACTCTTAAACTCCACCGCCTCCGTCACATCTTCACATTTATCAAAATCATCAGGACTGCATCGCCAAACACTCCACTTGTAATAAAGATAGTCAGGATTCACATTATCATCACTAACAACATCAGCCGAAGCAATAATCAAATCGGTGGAATCACTATAAGGCTTACCATCTTCACCCTTGGAAAATTGCGGATTTTTAGGTGTTATATTCACAGATACCTCCAATAACTTTTTTCCCTGTTCCACCGGATCATACAACTGCAGATACTGAAAACCGATATCTCCATCTCCGTCACACCAATCATTCTCTGCTTCATTAATTTTTTTCTCAGTACAAATTCCCGGCGCCGCCCACATTATCTTATAATATCCGGACATCTCCCCAAAAGGAATAGCATCCGGTTCCATTTGCAACTGATGTTCCCACAAATCCTTCATACAATCAGAGTAAGTGGCTATACAATCCTTATCAGCTGGCAATCTATCACCAACAGGAACATAAACCAACGAATTACCGGTACTAGCCAAACAATCATTCTTTGCCGTCTCGCACTCATCTCGTTTCATCTTATACCACTCTTCCGGCGAAGCGGTTGGCGACACATCCCAACCATCACCCTCATAATGTTTATTTTTGTATCTCAATCTAATAGTTGCCCCCTCATTAATTGGAATATTTGAAACACCCTCCACCACAACAGAAACCTTGTCTCCCTTTCTGTATGTCCATGTAAATTCATCTTGTCCCAATCCGGCTAAATCCGCTTCATCAACTACCCCATCACCATCAGTATCCGGACTCTCCGGATTGGTACCATAGTCATCCTCATTGATATAATCATAATCTCCAATATCCTCCGGAAAAGCATGTTTACAATCAATCACCAAATCTCTGCCGGAAAAATATTGTGCCTGACCTTTCTGTCCGCCAAAATTATGCCTGTAACAACGGGTTATAAACTCGGAATTCACAACACCCTTTCCCATACTGGCCGACAAATCACCCCTATCCATTTTCGCTTCTTCGTATTCTTCGCCGGTAGCATAAAGCAATAAACCCTGATCATCAAAATAACCACTGGTAATCTCACCACCAAACATTGTCATACCTTCCACCCATTGACAACTGTCATCGCATTCTTTATCTTTGTTTTTCGCCCCCCTGCCATCATCTCCACCATAAGAAGCATCATAAGCATCTCTGTTAGCATCATCCGTTACTGGCTCACCAAACAAATCCTTATCATAATTTCCACCCGCCACTATTCTCATCGCCTCCTTTTTGCCCGCCTCAACATCCGGTTTACTGTTATCATCCAATGCATCGTGCACTATATACCAAGTGAAATACATTTTTTCTTTGGAGGTTCGAAAATTTCTGGGAATGGCAAAAGCGGTTACTTTCTCCCCTTCTTTCGGATTTGTTGGAGCAAAAACAATATCAACCGTCGGTGCCGCTTGCTTGCGTTGCATTCTCCTGAAAAAATCTTTATCAATTCCCAACTCACTTTCCGTGTGTTTCATTAAATATCTGTAAATATCATAAGTCAAATTTGATCCCGGCGTCGCCAACTGATAAATCGGCGCCATAATCTCTCCCAACATCTGCACTATACTACTCGTATTGCTGACAACAGAACTGTTGTTTTGTGGCACCCTAAATTCATTCAATGTCATAAAATCGTCCTCCAAAACCGAACTTTGCACATCAACAGGCACACTCTGAGCATCCACCACCACAGCAAACCAAGGAAACACCAAAAGAACCGTTAAAAAAAGAACGGAAACTCTTTTTGCTAAACTAAAAATTTTTCCAAATAAACTCATATAGTTCATTTTTTTATTATATTTTTTCAGAAAAAAAACAACTTTCTAAAAACAATCAAAAAATTAATTCACCCCCGCTAAACGCAGTAAATATCGAACGTCCCTCAAGGTAACTTCACCATCCTTATCAACATCACCATCTCCATTTCCATTCCAACCGGCATTCCTCAAATAACTATCCGGATAACCGGCCACCTTCTTTAATACCAGAAGAGCATCCTTGACTGTCACTTCCCCATCACCGGATACATCAAAAGAGGAATTACCAAGACAATCACTGGGCGATGTACCATAATAATCTATCATCAATCCGGTATGCACAACCACACACTGTTTACCAACAACAACTTTGCACTCTGCCGTCTCTCCTGTACTCATCCCCAAAATCCAATCACCTTCTTCCAAACCTTCACAAGCATAAGCTTCTGTCACCCCGTCTTGTTTTATGAAATCACCACCTCGCGGACTACCAACCTTCACATACCAATTATTAGAACAATTACAATAAAACAGTTCTTCCACATTGCCACCAAAAGGAGGACTGGCTACCGTCACCTTCACCATTCCTAACAAAAAAACCAAACCTATCGTCACTACCAAAATTTTTTCCCGAAAAAACATACTTATCTTCTTTAAAAAAATAACACCCTCCAAATAACCGCAAAATTCAACGCTAAAACAAGCAACCAGACAATTAAAAATGAAAAAACAACCGATCGCAACCTCCAGACCACAAAATTCAACAATAAATTAACCGCAAATATCCCCAAATAAACCCACCAACTCAAAAATGTTTGTGTTAGGAAAGTACTTAAAAATCCAACCAACACCGACACCAGCAAAGATGCCGATACCCAATTCAAATTATTTCGAAACAACCCAAACAAAAACCCCCTAAAGAAAAACTCTTGCGCCAACAAACCGACTGGCAAAATAAACAAATTTTTCAAAGCCCAATATAAAACAGTTTCCGCCGATAAATTCACCAATTCCAACCCTTTAATACGCCTTAATTGTAGCACAATCAACCAAAATAGCAAACAAATAACCACAACAAACACCAAACTAAAAATCAACTGTTTTTTAAAATATTTTTTTGGCCAATAATAATCATCCTGATTATCATTAAACCCTTTCCTTAAAATTATCATCGGCAAAACAAAAAAGAAAACAAAAGCATAAAAACTGTAACCAAAATTGATTTGCACTTTTTTATCAGCAAACAAAAACAAACCCACCAAGACAACCAGAATAAAATAGATCATTCCCACCATCAATTTTTTATACCTTTTAGCAAACATTCGTCTAAAAATATTACAATTTATTTATTTCAATATTTCAATAACAGTTGCAATTAATCTATTTCCCCTTCCATCATTTTTTTTGTCACGTGATGCAATAAAGCGATTTGATAATTAACAAAAGCGCTCACAATCGCCCAAGGGAAAACGTTAACAACTTCCAAAAAATCCAATACATCAAAACCCAATACTGCAATTATTGACAAAAACCATCGTTTTTTCGCAAAATGCCCGGCTAATAAATACAATGTTGCAATCACAATTTCCATTAACAGAATAAGGGGATTGGACAATTTATCCGTTACATGCAAACCGACCCAAATAACCAATCCGGCAAATGGACCGGCCAAAGAAGCTCCAGTCACAATCAATGCCTGCACCGCAGCAATGAACACCGTAAAAACATCCAAAATCACACTGAAAATACCGGCTACAAGATAAAGTTCTTTGCGCGGCATATCCCTCCCCGCTCTCACCAAGCTCCACCAAGACATACTCTTAACTCTAAACAACACTTGGTTTAATGACCTCTTTTTTCTTGATATTTCACCCCCCTTTTGCGCTCCCAAATAATCTCCCTGTAATTTTCCGGAGAATGAACCTTCACCATTTTTCACTGGATCTCTTAGAGAAGATCGTTTAATTGAACCTCCTTCACTTCGGTTACCATCCAAATCTTTTTTCCATTCTACTTCTTGATTTTGGACTCTTTTTTCATCTTCTGCAATCCACCTTGATTTTTTTTCGCCAATTTCATTATCATGTTGCATAATTTTCCTATTTTCAATTTTATGACATAAATAAGAGCCACTAACTCATATCAAAACCAAACACAGATCACAATCCCAACACATCTTCTCTTTGTTTTCTAGCTAAAACTTCTGATGGTTTAGTGGTGATAATTTTTTCTTCATTATGTGAAGCAACCACCAAAATCGCCGCTCGCTTATTACCCGCAAAAAATATCCCCTCTCCAACATTACACTCACCCAAAAAATATTTTTCTTGATCAGTTAAATAAAAAGTGTCCGCCACCACATCTATCGTTGATTGGGACTGCTTCATTAAAAGCTGGATAGATGAATTAGAAACAATAGCTTTACCTCTTTTGCTCCCCATAAAATCATTAATGTCTTGGGTAATCGTCGTCAAACCTCCATAATATTTCCTAATCCTCTTGGCAATTGAAAACATAAAAGCAGCCGCCTCTTCATATTCCATCATCACCCAAGCCTCATCGGCAACAATTATTCTTTTCTTAATATCGCTTCGCACTTGATTCCAAATATAATGCAATACCAAATACATTGCGATTGGTCGTAATTCTTCTTCCAAATCCCGGATATTAAAAACTACCAATTGATTATCCAGAGAAATATTTGTCTGTTGATTCAAAAATCCTTCAAAAATCCCTTCCGTATATTTTTTTAATCGCATCGTTATGTCGTCAGCGCCTTTCATATTTCGTAAAACCTCGTAAAAATCACTCAACAATGGTATATCCTTATTTTTTAAATCCGCCACCAAAGTATTTTCATTAATATCCATCATGGCATAAGTCTCACGAATTGCTTGTTCCAAAATAGCTTCCTCCTCCGGCATCAAAGAACCCAACATTATTTTAAACAACCCCAACAAAGTCGCCGTATTTGATCGCAATAATTCCTTCATCTCCTTTCCTTTCTCTTCAGGTAAATCAAAAGGATTAATATGTTGTTTGGAATTTAAAGAAATACCCACAAAAGAACCACCTGTCACCTCTGCCAGATACTCATACTCATTTTCCGGATCAATGACAATCACATTCGTTCCCAACATCATTGAACGCAAAATTTCCAATTTTACAGCAAAACTTTTCCCTGCCCCGGATTTCGCAAAGACAACCATATTAGCATTTTCCATTGTGAAACGATCAAATAAAATCAAAGAATTGTTATGTTGATTGATGCCATACAAAATTCCCTCATTAGAAGTAATATCAGCGGAAATAAATGGAAAAACCGAAGATAATGGCGAGGTATTCAAAGGTACGGTATTGTCTAATTTATCTAAACCGAGAGGCATCGTCGAAGTAAAACCTTCTTTCATTCTGAAAACGGCCTTTTTCGTATAAATTGAACGAGCATTCAACAGTGACTCCAAAGTATTAGTCGCTTTTTCCATCTCTTCAATTGAACGACCAAATACCGTAAAATATACACCTAAGTTGAAAAATTTCTCACTACCATCCTGCAAACTATTTCTTAAATTCTCAATATTGACATAAGCCATTTCTAAAACCGGATCCCTAACCAATCCCTTTTCAGCTTGAATATGCATCTCTGATTGCACTTGTACAGTTTTTTTTCTTAATTTTTTCAATATATAATTTGTTTCCACCGGATGCACAAATATAGAAATATCCATCGGAATGTCCATTCCAATTATACGATTCAACCACCCGACAGACAAAGTATTCGGATAAGCGACTACAAAAATAGTCTGAGCATAAACACTACCTATTTGCAAATAAGAACTGGAAATACCCATTGCTGAAGGCGCGATTAAATCTAAAACCCTTGCCAGTCCCTTAGTGTAAATCTGTTCTTCTTGTAAAATATCCCTTTCACCTTCCGACAAAGAATTCCCCGCTCCTTGCAATTCCACTTCCGATAAATTATCATCTTCAACCTTTTTAAAATTCAATTTTCTGAAAATATTCCCCATTTTTTTGTTTTAAATTTTTAAATCCTGTCCACATTCAACTGATTAATATCAGACAAAGAAACATGATCAAACTCTGACGGATTGTAATAATTATAATACAACTCTATTAACTCTTGTGTCATCAAAGGAGCTACATTCAAGCCCATCCCTCCCAACAAATCACGCACCTCTCCAACTCTCTGAAATAATTGATTTTTACTCGTTTCAAACAATTCCCTCTTCTGAAAAATAGCTTTCCTTGGATTTAAAGATGAAGAAAGTTTCTCAAAAAAACCTCCCTTTTCCGCCGCTACCACATAAAAAGGAACAACTATGTAAAAAAACTTACTGGATACATCGGCTTCACCGATTAATCCGTCAATAAAATCAACATAATCAAGAATTTGATTTTTCAAAAGTGGATTTCTCTCCACATAACTCCTGTCTTTCAATAATTTCAAATAAGGCTTAATGTCATAACGCCTTGAGCTAACCACAATTTCCACTGAAAAATCAATAGCATTTAAAAATCTCTGAAAGGCATAAATTATTGCCTCCTGCTCATCACTTGACTTCAAATCAAAATTAATCGATGAAACGGCCAACACCGCCCTCAGAGACCCGTCTTTTAAAACAACAACTCCGTCCTTAATTTCTGAGATTTGTAAATAATCCTGTATTTGGTTGTTTTTATTTTGTGTTTTTTTATTATTACGAAACATATCTTTAGCTTTAAGTTAAAATTATTTTAAATCATCTAAAATTATTAAATATCACTGGTTTTATCAAGTATGTCCGCTAAACGATCCAAGTCTCCTATTGCTTCTTTTTTCTTCTGTAAAGACTCAGACAATTCCCCTTTTTCTTCTTCAATATCTTCTCGTCCATACTCTGTCAGCAAAGAAGTATCGTTTAAACCCTTTACCCAGGTCAATTCTTTCGGTAAAACCAAGTACCTAAAGCCGTTAAACAAAAACTCCGCCAGAGACAACCCCGCCGGCCTCCAAAAAGCAAAAGCGGCCGCCAAAGCAATCACCACCGGAAACATCAACCAAAAAACCCATTTTTCAAAAACAACCCAAACCACAAACAAAACAAAACCACCCAAAGCAAACCAACCTAGTTGCTTCAAAGTCAAGCGAAAAGCCAACTTGTCTTCCAAATCTACATACTGCGGAACTTGAAATCTCATTTGTTTTATGATTAATTATTTAGTTAAATGCTCAAACTTTGTTTTCCAAATTAACATCCGGTTGAAAATTGTCAACATCAATTTTTTGTGATTCTTCTATTTTCAACTTATTTATCACTTTCTCATTTTTAGGATCATTCAACGCCAAAACACTATCATCTCCATGCAACTGCCAAACTATTTGTTTTGATTTTTTATCAACCACCAATCTTATTCCTTCATCATAAGCGCGACATAATAATCTCACCCTTTCTTTCTCTTCTTCATCTAAAAGTTTTACATTGGAAGATTCACTAATATACTTTGCTCTTTCTAAATTACTGTGCTTATGCGCACCGGCCATATGAATATAATCATTTAAAAAATTACGCACGGATGCCAAAACGTATCTATTTTCTTTTTTGTCAAAAATATCACCATTAACAACAGGCTGATCATTGATTTTCGGGTACTTCTCAAGCGCCTCATCCAAAGTCATCAATTCAAAAAATTTTTCGCTAATCTCTTTTCCAACAGTACCGACAAAAGTAACCACACCGGCCAAAGCCCGCAAAAAATCATCCAACTGTTCTTTTGATAATTTTAAATTCTTAACCACCCGAGAGCGAATTAATTTTTCACTTAATAAATCAACATAAACATCCCTAACAATCCGAGAAATCTCTCCCAACTTCTCTTCGGTCAATAGATCAAACTTTTCCGCTAAACTGAAAATAATCTTTGAAACCTCATCACTATCTAATCCCAATTTAACATCAACCGGTAACTTGTTGTATTTTTCAAACCATTTCAATAAATCACCATTGGTATCATCATCCATACTCCAGTGTACACTGGCCATTGCCGGAGTAGCTTGTAAATTCATCCTTTCCGGAGAAGTCAAAGAAGATAAATCAACCTTTTCTCGTAACCAGATTTCATCACTATCCACCGTATTATTTTGAGTTTGGATCAATTTACCTGTCCTACCGTTTACAACTCCATCAATATCCTTAACCGCGCCAACCCGACTTTTCTGTACTTTTCCCGACTTAACACCACTCAAATCACTCTTTGACTGAGAACTATTTTGCGCCAAATCGCTTCCCCGGATAATAGACCCTTCCGGCGTAACAATAGTCCTACCGGAACCACCAACATTCTTCTTTAATTTAGTCCCAGCAGTGACCACACCCGGTTCAACAGCAGAAACACCATTTCTGAAAGAATAATTATCCTTAACGGAATCTGTTAACCTCTTATTTCCCACCAGAACTCCCAAATCCTTTTTCTTTTTTGCCTTTATTTCTTTTTGTTCTTTTGCTAATGGCTTCTCGGTTAATTTAATCGCTTTTTGTTCTAACATTGCCCGTCGTCGCTGTTCTAACAATTCTCGCTCAGTTTGCCTGCCTTTCAACACAACAACTTTTGACAAATCAACTTTCAAAGACTGTCCTCCGGACTCCACCTTGCCATCTTCCTTCAACTTACCATTTGGCCGCTTTTTCACATTTACCGACTTTTCAAAATCAACTTTTTCCTTTTTTTCCTTTTTTTCCTTCTTTGACAATTCATCGGATACCTGTTCTTGCTGAATAACCTCCAACCCCTCTATGCCAATATCCACCTCCTCGGATTTATCATCCTTAACCGCAGTGTTTTTTTTCAACACAAAAGTTTGATGTCCTCCCTGAGCACTCACACCATTCCCAACACCTTTACCGGAAACTTTACCACTAACCCCGTTGATCGTTTGATCAACAGCTTCGGCAATATCATCTTTTAATTGTGTTTTGGTTGTTTTTTGCATTTTAAGATTTTATTAATTTACCATGATAACCGAACACACCAACCCTATTTGTCTATTCATTTTAATCCTCTTTCATTGATACCAAACTGTATTTACACCTTGCGTCACATCATTATTTTCACACTTAATCTAAATAATATCTTTTTGTTAAATTATGACACATTACCCATCTTCTTCTTTTGCTGATTTTTTATCGGTACCTCTCAACATTTCACCTCTTAACTTTTGCAATTTTTCTTTTTCTTCCTCAGTTCTTCCGGAACCAATTGGACTAACAACTTCAACATCACCCTTCTCTGCTGGTTCCCTTCTTCTCATCCTTCTATAATTCCCGGAAAAATATCTTCCTCCGGAATCACTTCCACCTTCACCCCTCACTCCTCTCAATTTTGTCTGCGCAATCGGATTTAATCTGGCACGCAATGCATCCAAATTATGTCCAGCCACAAATCGTTCACCACCAAAGCGCTGATCATTCAAATATTTAACCATTACTTCCGCAATCTCTTGTCTCTCTTTATGGGACATTTTTTCATTAGCAACACCGGCTACATCATCAATAGAATTGGAAGAGCTAAACAGAGCCATTTGCATCGCCTCTTTTTCACTCATTTGCGTCTCTTCAAGGAATTTACTTATATACTCCTTAACAATCTCCCTCTTTTTCTGCTCATCTGATTCTTTCTCCTCAGCTAACAACAAACGCTTCAATTCCCTGTCATCATTAACCTCGGCATACTCCCCTATTAAACTCTTCATATTAATCTCAAAATACTTACTCGCTTCTCCAGGTGGCTCCTTACCTTCTCTGATTGCTGTTAAATACTGTTCCAATTTATAATTCATTTCCGCCACTCTATTTCCTTTTGCCCCTCGGTCAATAGCTCTACTGATGAAATAGTTGTCTCCGGCAACTTCTTTCGCCTTAGCATAACGATCGCCATACAACTTACCCAAACGAGCCAACTGCACCGCTGCCGCCACCTGCTCCCGTCTACCTCCTTCCTTTAATCTATCCTCCAAAAAAACCTCATTATCAATATCTTTTCCGGCTTCCCGCCAAGCATTCAGAGTCTCATCCGCCAACTTGTATTCATAAGCTTTTTTCTTATCTGCACCGGCAAACACTTGCTCCCATTTCTCATCCCGAACTCTTTCATCATACTTTCTACCTTCCTTAGTCATCCACCTGGTCCACTTACTTTCTTCTAATCTTTTCTTTAACCCTTTATACATAGATTTTCCCGTCTTATAAGTCTTCACTCCGGCATAAGCCCCGGCAGATCCAACCGCCAATCCCGCCGCTCCAGTTCCAAAAATCAATCCGCCTGCTGCCGCCAATTTTCCGGATCGTACCGCCCACTTGCCTCCATGATCCATAATCTTTGTCACCGTATCACCGGCCTTAGAAGCCATATCCCTAGCTTTATCATGTCCATAATACAAAAGATACAATACGGTTATATAAGCCACGACAAACTGCAAAAAACCTCCATCCTTATCAGCGGCCATCGTCCTAAAAGAAAAATTAATGCCCCACAACAAAACCACCGCGATCCAAATAAATAATAACATCATCGGACCAAAAAAAGCATAATTTATCAATTTATCTTTCCATTCTTGAAAACTGTTTGAATTTGGCAAAGCAATGGTAAAAAAAGCTAGTGGAGACAAAACGATCAACACCCAAAAAGCAATCAATCTAATCAACAAGGCAATGGCAATATAAAACAACATCACCGCCATCACCACCTGAACAACAAATTCCATAATATTCATTCCGGCCCGTAACATCAAAGAAGTATTACCAAAAAACTTTACGTAGTCAACCTTATCCAAAAAATAAACCCCCAGTGCCCTTCCATCAGACGATTGGTGAATAGCATCAATAAAAAAATTCATTAAAATGTTGGACAAATCAATCACCATCAAAGTAATCGGCAAGGAAAAATTAACCAAAATGGCACTCACCAACACCTTAAAAAATAATTTCTTATCATTAAACTGACTGATATTTAAAATAGTGGAAATTGCTAAAAATATTAATATCAAAAGAAAAAACATATTCACAAAATCACGCACCGCCTTCCAAGCAATCATCAACGCCACTTTTGAACGATCTGAAAAAAATATATTTGTATAAAGTTTTTCGCTGACAGTATACTCCAAGACAATAACACTTTTCTCCAACAACCATCCACCCAAAGAACTTAAAGAAAAATTGGACCGACTCTCTTTTCCCAATCCATCAGTATTGCCCTCGGGAAATTCACCTGTTCCGGAAAATCCTCCTCTTGAATTAGCAACATCGCCATTAGCTTGAGCTTGCGCCGCCATTCCGCTCGCTGTAAATAAAAGAGTTGTTACCATCAAAAACAATAACCCAAAAGCCAAAAATTTCCTCTTATTAAATTGTCGCTTTCTCGTAATTTCCACTGATTTTTATTAAAAACACTTAAATTTAATTCTGTCCGGCATAAATCATACTCTGAATGTAATCAACCCCACCCTCATACTTTTGATTTATTTTTTGTATTTGATTCAAAGATGGAGCTGATGAATTTTTGTATCCGGTTTTCATAAAAGACACCAAAGTGGAAGTAGCCAAACTGGTTACCACTTGTTCCACCGAAGTCGCATTGGAAATCATTTCAATCGGAGCCGACTGCGCCTCCGCCACCAATTGAGCCATCACACTTCCCGGTATACCATTTTGAGGATCAAAGCCCTGATTTGCAATCGCTTTTGTTCTCTGAACATCCCTAACTGTCTCCATATAATTTCGCACTCCGGCTAAAGCTTGATTATAAACAGCTCTCGGATCATTATAGTCACCCATTTTCCACTCTCTGTACGCATCCATAGTTTTACCGGCAAAAACATTCTCAATTGGATAAATAGACCTTTCTCCGGTTTCATTCTCCACATAATCACCCAGTGTTGATTTCGGCATTCCACCAAACAAATCTTTCTTTAACTGACTTTCCACGTCGTTGAACATTTCCACCATACCTCTATCCGCCCCCTCTCTCAAAGTCTGAAAAAACCTCTCCAAATAAGCCTCTCCCTCTCTTTTGCTTGTTCCGTAAATAAAGTCATAGTAATTTGTAATCACATAAGAACCCTTACCGGTTCCACCCATCACCAAATCACCCATCGTTGTTTGAATCTGCTTAATCGCCTCCTGTTGCATTCGTGACAGAATTATACTTTGAGTTTTCTGCTCTACCAAATTCAAAACACTACCCAAATCCATGCCCAAAATATTTTCCGTCGGCCATGCCGCCTGAGAATACTGTCCGGTCACAGCAAAAAACACCGTCATCACCAACGGATAAATAATAATTTTTTTAAATTTTACAACCAACTGTCCCATTTAATTATTCTTTTAACAACAACCACACACCAGCAAGCAAGAAAGACTCATTTTTTAGATCAATGAGTATTGCTCGCTCCGTAAATTTATTAATTATTATTTGTTTTTTATTCCGTTCTGTTTTATTTTCTTTTTAGAGTTATTTAAAAATCACACTGCTAATAACCAACTCGCTCTCTTTACACCTTAATACTCTACTCTATCTACAATTTCATATTTTGTCAAGAGTATATCAAAATCCATCTGCACAGTCTGCAAGGCGTCCATTATTGACTGCAACCTTCCAATCATCACACTCATGGCAATCGGATCATCCTTCCTAAAAACCACCGACTCATCCTGCTCCACCAAATACTGCAACAGGGAAACCAACCTTTTGTGCAGATCTTTCAAAACAAACGGTGTTTTCACTTTCTTCAAATCAATCAACGCTTTTTTTAAATTATCCTTGCTCTGCCTAACATTCAAATCATTTCCCGTAACTATGTCTTGACCTATGCCAACCATAAAATCATTCAATTTATCACTAAAATCAACCTGTCCACCAATGGCAAAGGGAATACTGTCCATAAAAATAAACCCTGTTTCCGCCAAATACTCATCTATTTCCTCTCTAATCTTCTCTTTTTTCTTGCGATCGCTTTTTGCTTTCACTTTTGGCAATATATTTAATTCATCTTCAGAAACCTCTGTCATTTCGCTTTCAATGTCCACCTCCCCAATCGTTTCCTGTGCCAAAGCCTGAATATCCTCACTTGTCAAAGAAACACCACTTAAAATCTCTCTTTTGGCCGGATCAACAATTAAGCCATCTTCGCTGGAATTAGCAAAAGTACTAATAGTCTCTCCCTTCTTCATCTTCAATCTCTTCATAAACTCCTCGGTCAAATTTTTTGGTTGTTGCTTTTCTTTTTCTGAAACAACTTGTGTTATCCCCTCATCTTCATCACTAATCTTATCACCGGGCGCCGGAATCAAAGGATTGTAACCGCCGGCAATCTCCACTCCATCAGTATATCCATCACCATCCGTATCATCATTTTGCCAATCGGTTCCCAAAGCCATCTCTTCCTCATCAGTCAATCCATCCCCATCTCTATCCTGAAAATACCCCAATTTTCCATCGGTCGCTCCAGAAAAATGAAACACAAAGAGAACTGTCATCAACAATCCTATAAAAACAGTTCTACTTGAATAATTTATTTTAATATTGGTCATAAATACGCATTAAACTCTCATTTTCACGAATCAAAACATAACCAATCCCTACAGCAACTATATCACACTTTTCATAAATTGCAAGCAAAAACAAGACAACAAAAAAACAAGAATCCAAAACAAACTGAGCTTTCAAATTACCTCAAAAGACAAGATCAAGACTCATCATCCCCAACACTGAAACCAAAAAACTATCACCAAAACAATCCTAATAAATTACAACACTTACTAACAACTCCGTCCCCCTTCCAGCCAAGTTTGCAAAATAATCTTCGCCGACTCACTATTATCCATTTTTGTCACTTTTTTCCTCCCCGCTTCTACCAAATTGGCTTGTGCCATCCTGGTAGTAAAGATTTCCTCCACCTTCACAACATCTAAGCCAATTTCTTTGATGGCATTTACGCAATTTTCTTTTTCTTTTAATACCTCCTTACTTGTTTGATATTGATCGGCAAATCCCAAATCACCAAAAATAACCGTTTTTAAAGGAAGTTTGTCTTTGATTTTGCCAATCTCCACCAACAAATCACCTGTCAACACCTCTTTTAACGCCGTAGCAATTCTTAATTCATTATCGGCAATTGCCAATCCGGTTTTCTTCAAACCCCAATCAACACCTAAATAATAGACCTCCTTTGAATTTGTCATTTTATCATACTTAGTTATTAACCCCGTCCTTCTCACTATAACACTATTCAAACACATTCGCAAAAGACCACCTCTTGTCTTTTTTCAAAAAACCATTAAACTAAACACCCTGATTAAAATGAAATAAACTAATCAAATAATAAAATGTTATCCCTAAAATTAAAAAAAATCATTCTTTCTATTCCATTAATCTTCGGTCTTATTTTCGCCTACCCGATACACCAAACGCTCTCTGTTCAACCTATTTCCCATCCAACCATTCTTCTCAATGAAATTCTACCCAATCCTACCGGCAGAGACACCGGAAAAGAATTTATTGAGATTTACAATCCAACTTCTAAAGAAGTTTCCCTAAAAGATTGGCAAATCAAAAGAACTTCCAAAAAAAATATCATAAAAATATACAAGTTTAAAGACAAAGACATTATTAAAAGTCAAAGCTACT